>ERZ827108.169-NODE-169-length-108136-cov-9.226228_pt1 | contig 108136 bp, 111 predicted proteins | sample MGYA00519921_ERZ827108 | MGnify/ENA primary metagenome ERZ827108 (study PRJEB31778, sample SAMEA3449258) | human gut metagenome | biome: human gut; feature: human-associated habitat; material: faeces | place: United Kingdom | collected 2010/2012 ... | reverse complement strand
TGCCAGCAATCTTGCCAACAGGCGTTTTGTTTTTCTCTTCATAATGATTCCTCCTCAGCTCAATGCTTCAACTTTCATTCTAAATCTCTAAAAGAAGCCCTTCTAATATATGTTTTAAACGCACGGTTCCATCTCTTACACTTTCTTTGGTTTCAAACACAATTTTATTTCCAATATTAACTACATATTTTCTTCCATATTTCTTAATTGCAATTGGAACAACCGGTTTTTGAGAAACTTGTGAAACATATACAGCCCCTTTTTTTAATGGCAGTAATAATTGTTGTGTCCGATTTCTAGTTCCTTCAGGGAATATCACAATATCTTCCCCATGTACGAGATTATGTGTTAACACCGAAATAGCCTCTTCACAAGATTTTTTATCCTCTCGCTGCACAAATATGGTTCCAATATTCCGTAGGATTCCACCCCACATACCAGACTCACATTCCTTTTTTATAAGGAAATGGGGCATCCTATTTTTTAGTACGATATGCATAAGTGGAATATCAAATGCTCTTTTGTGGTTACATACAAACACAACATTTTGATTTATAGGAAATTTTTCATATCCTCTTACATCAATTTTAATCCCCCACAAAATCACCCTTCCTATAATGTGCACCAATATTTTATGAATTCTTTCACACCTTAACAGCTTAGTTTTATCAAAGGGTAATTTCACATAATATTCTCGAAGTCGACTTATATATGCTTGCTTATCATAAATTGTCATCTTTTCTATTTCATGAATGGATTTTCTGTCAAATTCATGTCCCCTTACCATTTCAGTTCCTTCACCCTTTCATATAATTCCTTAAAACTATTTACCCTGCACACATCCAAATCATGACACTCCAGATTCCATGCAGCCGTATAACAAATCACCTGATTGTTTTTACGAACCTCATAAAGATTTTCTGGGCTGTCATCTACCATAACATCAATGTTGTTTTCCTTGCAAACGCGCAATTTATCCACTCCACTGCCTTTTTCCTCACAGAAAATAATGTCGTCGTAAGTCATATGGTTTTTCTTTAACCAATGCCTTAACATCCAGCGGAATAATTTGCCGGTAATTCCGGTTTCTGTTGTATGGACTCGGCTCGTTATAATTACAACTCGGTGTCCTTCTTCTCTTAGTGAATTAACAACTTCCGCAGCATCTTCTGTCATCGGTTCTTTCAGACAATATTTCCAAATATACTTAATCCAGAAGGACTCTCTCTGTTTTTTCGTACATTCAAATACATCCTGTACCTCAAACATATCCGGATTTTTAATGGATATTCCATACTTTTTCTGAAAATATCTTTTTCCTTCTCTTAACTGAAACGTGCGAATATCCACTAAAACCCCATCCACATCTAATCCAATATTCATAGGTCTTCTCCTTTCAACTTTTTTTCTAACTGCTTAAACATTTCCTGTTCATCATAATTTAGTGGATTCAACGGCTCTTGTACCGTAATATTTAATGGATATCTTTTATGCTGCTTCCAATTAAACAATTTAGGAGATTTTTCATGCCTTGGATATATTTCAAATCCGCCCTCTATGTATATTGGCAATATAGAAATACCCGTATCCTTTGCAATTTTAATAACGCCTTTTTTTAACGGAAGCAGACCACCATCACGAGAGCGGGCACCTTCGGGAAATATAATTGCATTTGACCCATTTAATAAATGTTCTTTCACGCAGTCAATCTCCGGGTGTGTCCCCCGTTCTCTTTCAACAGGAATGCACCGTAACAACCGAAAAAAGCGCTTAGAATCCAATCTCCGTTCTGCCGCCGCCAATGTCACAAATTCTTTTTTTCCTAATGTCTTTCCAAGAGCAGACAAAATCCATACCGGATCCAAATAACTCGTATGATTCGAGCAAATAATATAGTTTTTCCCCTTCTCGATATAATTTAATCCCGATATATTAAAATGCCATAACAATCTTGCTGCTTTCAACAAACTACTCAATAATAGTTTATCTTTCTTCTTTTCCTTAATTACCTCACTTTGTTTCTCGTCCTTATTTAATAACAGGTACTTATGATAAAAATCATTTTTTTCGTCCTTCTCATTCAACGTTGGATAAAACTGTATTTTTAAAGGATATCGTCCTCCTTTCCGAATCATATGCGGAAGCTTTTGATTCTTCGGATATATCTCATATGCTCCTTCAATTCTGACCGGCAATATAGGAACATCTGCCTCCAATGCAATCTTTTCCGCACCGGATTTAAATTCACCTATTTTTCCATCTGTTGTTCTTGTCCCTTCCGGGTGAATCAAAACCACCTTGCCCTGTTGCAGACATTCAAGAACTCGTTTCAAAGCAGGACTTGTATTTGCTCCTCTGGCTACCGGGATCCCCCCTGTAAGTCTCAGACCCCTTCTGGATATACCGGAATCTAAATGCTCCTGTTTTGCCATACAGCAAAAATCTTCAAGTTTTATTTTTCCCTTTCCCGCTACCATAATCCACATCCCATCTAGATGGCTTTGATGGTTTGCACAAATAATATAAGGTCCTTTTTCCGGTATATATTCCTCTCCGCTCACTTCAAATTTGTAAAACAACTTAGTAAAACAGCGAAAAGCCGATAAAGTAAAACGGTCTCCTATATGCCGTTTCATCGGATATTTTTCCACATCATATGACACGGTATTTTGAGCATTTTCTCCCTGATGCTCAATCATCTCACACAATTGCTTAACCGTTAATTGAGCGGAAATACAATTTGTTAAATCCACACCAAAATGTTTCTCAATTTCTACACACAACTCAAACAAATTCAAGGAATCAATTGCTAAGTCATCCTCCAATACAGACTCCTCCCGAATCACATGCTGTATACCAAACGACTGCAGGATTTGTTCCAAGCGTTTATACGTATCCCGTTCTTTCTCAGGATATTCAACTTGACTTTTATTCTCGTCCATCACCTGTTTATTACGCAGTTTATATCTTTGGACTTTACCTATGGATGACAATGGTATCTTATCAATAAACTGCACATCTGCAATCCGGTAATCACCGCCAAGTTCTTTTGACCGATTCATGAACTGACTCTTTACCAAAGCTGTATCTTTTATCAAATCCTTTTCCAAGAAAAAAACAACTTCATCATAGCCGGCTTCCTCTACCGGGACACCTACACATGCTGCCATAACATTTTCCGGAATACAATCCGCATATAAATTTTCTAACTGCTCAGGCGTTACTTTCTCTCCATTTCGAAGATGAATACTTTCCTTGCTTCTTCCGGTAATATATAAGTATCCTTTTGAATCACAATATCCTAAATCTCCTGTTTTAAAATATCCATCCTCATAAGCTTCTTCTGTTGCCTTTTCATCCCGGAAGTATCCTTTCATATGACATGGCGTTTTTACCTGAATCTCTCCGATTCCATTTGCGTCCGGATTTTGAATCCGCACCGAAATTTCTGGAAACGATGTCATTTTCCCAATAGAATCCGTTGGAAATCTGTCATAAACCGTTGTCGTAAGCATTGGCAGATTCATTTCCGTTGAGGCATATGTATTCATCCAGTAGTAACCCATCTTCTGAAAAAATAAACCTACTTCCCTGCTGCACTTTCCGCCACCAGTTCCTAAAAATTTCATCTTTCCACCAAACACCTGCTTATTTATTTTTCTAAAGAAGAAACTTCCGACTTTGATATGTAATTTTTCATTTAACCAGCCACAAACGGAAAGCATTTTCATTGCAAGCTTTTTGTTATTTAGCTGACTTACTATTTTCGTATAAAATGTTTCATAAACTTTTGGTACCATTCCAAATGCATTTGGCTTGTACTTTTGGAATCCATCCATTAATTTTATTGAGTTTGTATTTTCGAGCAGTCCAATCTGTCCTCCGCCCAAAAACAAAGCAAAAAAAACTGAAAAACCAGAAACATGAAACATTGGAAACACTAATAGGTATCGAATATCATTTGTTCCAAATGCACGAAGAAGCAACTCCGCTGATTTCATCTGTGCCTCATATGTTATCATGACACCTTTGGGTTCACTTGTTGTTCCTGATGAATATAGAATAGCAAGCACATCATCGCTGTCTTTTGATGGCTCAGAAAAGTATTCTCTATCAAGAAACAAATCACCCGTTTTTATATTAAAAACCGGATATTTTTGTGTCCATTTATAAGCATACTTTTGATAAATTTCTTCATCACATACAATGCCGCTAATGTCTGATTTTTTCACCAAAGAATCCAGTTCTTCCTCTGGCAGTTGTGGATTCAATACTACGCTTACTAGTTCAGAAATAGCAAGCGCGCTCACCGCAATACACCCAAATGGAGACATCGGTGTTAATACAAGTACACGGTCATTTCTACGCAGCATACTCTTCTGAAATTTCTGCATTAATAATTCACATTTTAATCCAAAAGACCGATACGTTATATCTTCCTCTGTCCCATCTGATTTTATGTAAGTCAAAAAGACTTCTTCTGCTTTTTTTCCATCACATATATTGTATATTTTCTCAATAAACAGATTTCGTATCGCGTTATCAGTTTTTTTATTCGACATCTTGTTACCTTTCCGTCACACTGTCATCATCCTTCAAAGTTCCAAAGTAAGCAATAACATCCTTTTTAAACAATTCTGAAAAATTCATTGTGTTATCTTGTGCATTAATCCCGCCATCACTTACATCTGTCTCATTTGCCTCGCCACATCCGGTCAATATAAGCATCATACTGCACATGATAGCAAGTACAGAGAAAATTCTTTTTTTCATGTTTCTCATCCCCTTTTTTCACCTAGTTAGCCATGATCAAAACTCCACACATTACATATTTATGCGGGTTTGCGAGGAATGGCAACCTCTTTTATCACTACAAATTTATAGTAACAATCAACTCCAAATGGTATAATTAAGTTGTCAAAATCAATTTACCGAAAGGAGCTGATTGTTATCTACCGTTTGAAAGACATCCGTCTTTTCACTTCACAACCAGTTGCAGGAACTTTGTAATGGAGAACGTGTGATTCCTTTGAACAGACGAAATACCAAAAATCCAAACCTTCTTCCTCAAGGAAATCCTGTCTGTGAGGCTGGGCTTGCCATGTTGAAAGGCGGCAAATTTTCGATAGCGGGCGTACCCATCAAAAATTCTGTTGTCCATTAAAATCAAGCAAAAACACTGATTGTCCCTGCCATCATACCTAGTTATAAAGTTTCGCATTGGTAATCAGCATGTCCCTCCCCCACATCCAACCATACGAATCCGAAAAGGCAACAATTTTCACGTATTTTGCATGGTTAATAGCAACATCAAACGCAATCGACTTTGTTTTATAATTCATCTTTGGCGACTGATAAATCAACACACCATCTGCAATAATTTGTATCCATGAAATTTCATCATCATCCAATCTATCTGAACGAATAATATTTCCAGATAATTTATTGTATGTCCCGCCTAAATAATATTCAATGTATCTATCTTCTCCCTTTTGCACAGAAACACTGATAGGATTCGTAATAGAATTTCCCCAGCGATCTTTTAATGTACCTTTATAATTTTCAGCTACACATGCATCAAACGGCTTCAAACTCCACAGATCCTTCCAGAGTTCCACATACTGATAAGCCAAATAAGTGTTTCCCACACCGTCTTTAACACAGACGGTATAATATCCCGGTGTTGTCACTTGAAATGACTTCTGATCATTTTGCATTGCCGTATAATCGGCTTTTTTCTTTGATTGCAGCCAGCCCTTCTGATAACCGATATAGGAAATTCCATTATTATCCCATGCAGACACAGAAACAGTGCCTACTTTATTTGCAACCGTGTAGCTTGTTTTTACCGATGGGGCTGTTTTGTCAATGCACTGAATCTGAATATTGCGGACAGTGTACTTTCCGGCTTTGTTTTTCAACCGTACCGAATACCAGCCATTATACGGAGCACTAAAAGATTTCTTTTTCGTGATTGATTTTGCACGCTTCCAATATTTGTTTGCTTTCTTCGTAACTTTTCCGGCACGATAGCGAATTTCTTTTATTTTTGCTTTCTTTTTTACCGTAACAGAAACCTTTACGCTTTTTCGTGTAACGGCTGTTGTTGACGGTGTCAAAGAAAATTTCGTTGCCTTCTTTGCTGCTTTCGCAGGTGTTGCCAGTGTTGCCACTCCAAGCACGAGTAATGCTGTTGATAAAACTAATTTTTTCATAACAATCCCCTCCAATTTTTGTTAATTCATGCCTACATCATAGCACATATTGTTCTATGATTCAATAGTCCATTTTGTTCTAGCATTATCATATACACTACGTTCAATTTATAATATTATAGAATTTTGCTCGGATTTCATCCGTTTAAAATCACCCTTAATCCTAGGAGGTTTTTTACATGAAAATGCAGCGTATTCGTGATCTGCGAGAAGACCACGATTTAAAACAAACAGACATTGCAGACTACTTACACATTAGCCAGCGTACGTACTCACATTATGAGACAGACAGCCGGAGCATGCCGATTGAAGTACTAAAGCGACTTGCTGTCTATTACAATACAAGCATGGATTACCTGGCGGAACTTACCGATGAGAAAAAGCCCTACATAAGAAGCAAAGAAACACTTCCAAAATAAAAACACATCGCTTCCCTTTGCAATGTGTTTTTATTTTATATGACCTGCATAATTTTTTCACAGCGAACTCACATCCACCAAATACGCCCTCTTTTTATTTGTTATCAAAATTTTCTTCTGCGTTTTCACCAGATGAATTTCCATATCATTTCTTAATTTCCTCGGAATATTCATCTTCTTCCACGTATGATTTGTGAGTTGAATGAGATAAACCGCCTGTTTTTTCTCCTCCAGATTTCCAAATAATACATAATCACCACTTACATCAATTACATCGCCACTATCCTTAACATCCGGAATGGTAAATGACTGATTTCCGGTAATTTCATAAAATTCCAGTGATTTCTTTTTGTGGTGGTAACGGTAAGACCATTTCATATTAACAAGGCCGACACCCGAATATTTCTTCTCAATTCTCATGGTCTGTAAATTTACTACGCATGTAGAATCCTCTTCTGTACTGTTTTTAAAAATTGACTCACCGTAGGTTAAAATTCGGTTTTCATCCAAAAACTCAATTTCTGTTGTTCTGGCATATCCATTCACGAGTTTCTGACTTATTTTTTTCTCCGTCTGCGAAGCAATATCAAAGACTGACCAGTAGCCGTCTCCCCTGTGATTGCACAAAATTTTACTACCTTCCGGTGACATAACAAAATTGCATATCATGTTACCGCCAGATATTTTTTTCACCGTTTTCTCTGCCAGATTGATTTCCACCAAATAACCTTTTGTCGCATTTTTTTCTTCTCTTACACCGTAAATTATGCCGTTTTTATAATAAGAGAAAATCTCGGTAATTCCTCCCGTGTAATTAAAGGCATAAATTTCGTTGCCGCTTGCCACATATTGAAAACCGCATTTTTCCCCGTCAAGTACACTTTCAAAAGCAACCGGTGTCATTTTCTTTAATCCATTGGAAACTACTGTGTACACATGGTCTACTTTTTCCTCATCTCCCTCAAAATGATATTCACTGATAAAACTTTCTTTCTCTCCGACCACCATCATGTTTTCCTGTAATTGTATCGTGCCATCTTTTTCCGCCTTAACGTCTGCCACCTGTTTCGTTGGTTCTGGATTTAACTCCACCTCGGTGACATTTTCCTTGCCAAACATATTTTCCAAAAGCGATTGAAACACATTGGATTTCGTTGCCGCCACAGTTACAAAAGTTCCGCACAAAAGGAAAATCACTACCGCCGCAGCCGCTGTCCGAAGTTTTTTCATTGAATTTCTCCTATGGGAAATACCCTGTATCTTTTCCGGATTCAGTGCCTCTTCCACCCAGTCTTCCGGGGCTTTAATCTTATCTATTTTTTTAATATCCATCATTATGCCTCCTGTTTAATCCCTGTTAATTTTTCATAATAGCAGCGAGTTTTTCTCTGCCTCTGCGAAGTCTTGATTTCACCGTATTCACACTTGTATGCAGCATTTTTGCAATTTCACCCGTGCCATATTCTTCATAATAATAAAGCACAATTACTTCACGGTATCGAAAAGGTAATTTTCGCAGAGCCACAACAAGCTGCTCTGTTTCTTCATCTTCTATTTGCAGAGAACCAGCCTTTTGGTTCTCCTGTGGCACATATCCAATATCCACATTTCGATTCCAGAACTGCCTGTGGTAATCTCTGCATTCATTTCGCGCAACTGTGTAAAGCCACGCTTTTATGTGTTCTTCCTCTCGAAAGGTTTGTTCTGTCTGATAGAGTTTCAGAAACGTATTTTGAAAGCAGTCCTTTGCTGCCTCCTCATTCTGCGTCCAGACAACACATAGTCTGGTTATGTCATCTGCATACTGCCGCACGACGTCCTCATACTCTATCCCGGCATATTTATTTATCATTGCCTGATACTCCTTTACTACAATATCTTTTTTTCATGTATAGTAGAAAATAATTACTTTCTATATAATACACGATTTGGATGGGAAAATGGGTGCAGGATTTTAATAAGAGAAAACCCCACCCCATAATATCAAACAAAAATGAAGTTCATTCGTGAGAGACTATAATGCGAAGCATTATCTTATCTCGATACGAATGAACTTCATTTTTGTCTTACTCCCACACTATTTTTCTCACTCTTGCATGCCGGCATGGGTCATGCAGAGGGTCATTTTCCGAATATCCGCATCTTCCCTCAAAACATTCCAGACTTCTGGCATGATATACGAAAATATCATTTCCATCCTTATCTTTTGTAAATGAATTGTGTCCGGGTCCAAATTCCTCATGTAAATCTTCGGATGTAAGCACCGGTGTGTTCTGCTTAGTCCATGAATCCCGCTTTAGCAAATCACTTCCCTCTTTGGCAGAAATTACTCCTACACAATACTCCGGACCAGTACCGGACGCTGAAAAGAAAACCATTATTCTGCCATCATGTTTGACAACCGCAGGTCCTTCATTTACGGCATAGCGGACTTTTTCCCAGTCATACTCCGGCTCGGTTAAAAGCATCGGAAGCGAAATTAATTTCCACGGCTCCTCGCGATTAACCTCTCCCAAATACAGGCAGGAAATTTTCTCCGGACTATGCTGCGCCCAAATCACATAAGAGCGTTCACCATCTTCAAAATATGTCATATCCAAGGAAAATCCGGTGAAAGAAAAATCATCCTCTTCCCTCTTTTGGAATTTTCCCTTTTCACTCCAAGTTCCGGTATATGGATCATTGCTGTCGCAGACAAGAACGTGGCAGTCAAATGCCCAGTTATTTTCCTTGTCCTCACTTCCGGCATAAAACACATACCAGAGTCCTGCGATATAATGCAGTTCCGGCGCCCAGATAAAACGATGTGTTAATGTTGTATCTGCCACTTTCCAAATAGTAATTTCTTCTGCCGATGCAAGTTCTGAAATATCTTTTGCCCGCCGCAAAATCACACGGTCATATCCATCCTTGTCGTCTGCACTTTTCATTGGATAAGAAGCGGTGAAATAATAAAATCCATCCGGTCCCAATGTAATGTATGGATCGGCACGCTCCTCAATAAACGGATTTTGATAACACTCTTTAAACTGCATTTCTCGGTCCCCCTTATTTACTTCCTGATTTAATAAGTGTACAACAATACCCCCGTTATCGCCATGTCATTTTGTGACCTTGTTTTGGAAAAATGTTACCAATTTTCTTTGACACAAGAAGGAGTAACATGGTAAAATCAAGCAAAAGGGGGACTATTCATGGCTGCAAAAACATTTGACGAAGTATATCTGGTAAATTATTCATCCTACGATGATGTCAATCTATATGAGGTCGGATGTCAAAAATGTGACCCATCTTACGGATATGGTCCAATTATCCGCAAATTATATATTCTGCATTATGTCGTAAGCGGTGAAGGAATTTTGCGCATTAACAATCACGAATTTGCAATTAAAGAACACGATATCTTCGTTATACCGGCTCATACTGCATCTTACTATGAAGCAGACGAAAACCATCCATGGAACTACATCTGGATTCAATTTGACGGATTTAAAATCAAAGAAATGCTGAATAATTGTGGATTATCGGACAAATCTCCCATTCTCTCTCTGCATCAGGAAGCCAAAAAAGCGGAAGACTGTATAAGACACATCTTAACAAATTACGGAGATGAGTACGCTTGCATCGGAAAAGTATACGAATTATTTCAGCACATGATTCATGCAGCGAACCTCAAAAATAAGCCACAAAAAAAGCGAACTGACTCTTTAACTTACATTCAAACAACCATTCAATTTATCCGGCAAAAGTATTCTGACCCGATTCGTATTCAGGATATCGCCGATTACTGTGGACTAAACCGTTCGTATCTTACGCGGTTATTTAAGCATGCCACCGGTTATACCCCGCAGGAATATTTAGCGCAGTATCGCATAAATCAGGCCAAACAGTTGTTAGAAGAAAATGAACTTTCCATTCAACACATCGCTTACTGCGTTGGCTACAATAACTCATTTACTTTTTCCAAATTATTCAAACGACAAACCGGATTTTCTCCTTCAGATTACCGGTCTTTTACCAATAAAAAAACTCCGATTACGGAACACACACTGCATACCGTAATCGGAGACAAAATCGAGTAATTCTTATCGACGGAACAATCCTTTTTTCTCATAAGGCTCACTTGTATGGGAAACTAATTCATAACCAATTTCTTTAATTTCCTTTTCCAGCATAGGAATATCTAACGCTTCCTCGCTGATTACAACAGTTTCTCCTTTTTTTGCAGAGGAAGAAACTTTCTTCACCTTACAATGCTTGCGAATCAAATCATTCATGTGAGATTCGCACATGCCACACATCATACCGTCAATCTTTAATACCGTCTTTAACATCCGGAATCATCTCCTTTAACACATTTTCATGTCTATTATAGCAAGAGATTCACCCTTTGTAAAAGATTATTTGTTTGTTGATAAAAATGGTTGCAGAACACCTGCCATCTGGTTAATCGGCATCGACTGCAGATAAATCTTACCGGGACCGGTCACTACGGTGTTAAAGAATCCTTCTCCACCAAGCACCTTATTTTTCAGTCCCTTAACGGTTGTAATATCCATCGTACAGCTTGCATCCATCGCAGCTAAGTAGCCGGTATCAATAATCATCTGCTGCCCTGCTGCCAGCTCATATTCCTTTACATAGCCATCAATTTCTACAAAAGCCGTACCGTTGCCGGAAAGTCTCTGCATAATAAAACCTTCGCCACCAAACAGACCGCCACCTAATTTTTTCTGGAACGCAACCGATAATGTCACTCCATCCGTAGAAGCAAGAAATGCGCTCTTCTGTGCAATTATCTCATTTCCATTTCCAATTTCAAATGCCAAAATCGACCCCGGAAAACTGGAAGCATAAGCAATCTGTCCGGCTCCGCCTTCTGCTGTATAACGGTTCTGGAACATATTTTCCCCGCTGAACATACGACCAATCATTTTTCCCATTCCGCCGCCGGATGTCTCCATCTTCATGTTTGGCGTCATCCAAGACATAGCTCCTTTTTCCGTAATCATGGACTCGCCTGCCTCCAAATCACAAATAACTACCGGCAACGGTGCTCCTTCAATTGAATATTTCATATGTATAAATCTCCTTTCGCAATTTCATAAATTGGATTTATTCTATCATATTCAAACTGCACTTTCCATAATCACTGTCAAAGCGGTTATAAAACTGTCGTAATTGCTATTATTTTGTCGCAGCCTCTAAGAAAGAATAAAAAGCTGGTTTTGGATCTTCTAAACTTTCTCCAAATAACAGACATGAAGTAGGTTTTCTCCATGAAATCGCATCATAGAGTCCCCATACCGTAACACCTGTGATTCCGCGGGCATTTACGGATTTATCACGATTTTCCTGTTTGGAAATAAGCAGTTTCATAATATCGGAATAATGATTTGCCAGATCCTCTTCTGTCTGTCCATCTTCGATTCCGATATCCAATTCTGTAACCTGAACCTGAAGTCCGGTTGCCAAAAACTTATCCACTGCTGTTCCATATTTTTCAAGAGACGGATAATTCACAGTAATATGGCTCTGCATACCGATTCCACCGCAAATTTTTGCTTCTTCTCCTTCATTAATGTAATTGATGAGTTCTACAATTTCATCCGCAACATCATATTCATTGTAATCATTATAGAACAACGTAATATCTTTCTGCAGACCGTACTGTTTCAACTCATCATAAGCTACTTCGTAAGCCTTTTTCACATAGGTTGGTTTCAAGCCCATGTCACCATAAACATCCATCCAGGAAGTAGCTGCCGGATCATTTGTGCGGTGCGTATACTCATTCGTAATGTCCCAGCAATAAACAAGGGAGCCTGCCTTACCGGTCAAACTCTTTTCCTTATCCATGACATGTTTCATTACAGAACGGATATAAAATTCAAGTCGTTTGTCCATCACTTCTTTCGAGACATTAGCGCCACTGCTGCTATATCCTTCCTTGAAGAAACGCGTTGATGTCTGCTGATGCCACTGCATCACATGTCCACGCATCTGAAGTCCATACTGATTGGCAATCTCAAGAATTTTGTCCACACTGTCAAAATTCAACTTGCCAACCGTCGATTCGGTGTAACCATCCGGAATCACATAACCAAGTTTTTTCGCTTCGCTCACAGAAATCGTACCACTCCAGTCAGACAAAATCTGTGCAGGCTTTAACTCATTTTCCAATGTGTAACTGTTAAAATGATGTTTCACAAACTTCATCGTATCATCACTCTGCATCTGATAACCATTATTCCATGAAGTATTGTAACTTACTACATTACCCATGCGTTCAAAAATTCCACTGTAAGTATCCTTGATACTCGTAAGTCCTTCCGGATTAAATGGTTCTTTTCCCGCCGTTGTCTGTGTAATGGTAAGATCATCCACAAGAAAATCAAAATTACCGGATGGGCCCTCGACATAAAATGTTAATTTAGAAAATGACTCCGGAACCTCATAAGTACCCTCAATTTTAGTCCAAACACCGGATTTCAATGTTGTTTCTTCCTTGATTGCCGGATAACTATCCTGACCGGAAACCGTAAGGTTCGCTGATAACTTAATAGTTTGATCTGAACTGGTTGTCTGTTTAACCCATACCGAAATCGAATACGTTGCACCCTTCACAATCGAATCCGTTACATTCAATTCAGCTCCGTTCCATGTGCTCATACGTCCGGTTACAGAAAGACAATTTCCACTTCTTCCGCCGGAAGCCACTGCTACTTTTGCTGCTCCACGTCCGGTAAATCCATCCGTTCCGTCTTCAAAACCGGTAGACAAATACGTTTTTTCTGCAAATTCACCTGCCGGTGTTGCTGTTGGTGTTGCTGTTGGCTTTGCCGTTGGTGTTGCTGTTGGCTTTGCCGTCGGTGTTACCGTTGGTGTTGCTGTCGGGGTCGCCGTTGGCTTTGCCGTTGGTGTTGCTGTCGGGGTCGCCGTCGGTGTTTTTTCTGGCTCCTGCGGTTTATCCTGTCCATCCGTCGGAGTTTGTGTAGGAACAGAAGGCATCGTAACTACCGCAGTAGAACTCGGTTTTTCCGTTGTTTTTACGACATCATTTGTTGCCACCGGCGTACGGACAAGTGTAGCCTTTTTGACTTTAACTTTACACCTGTAACTCTTCCACTTGCCATTTTTCACCTTGCAGGTAAGGGTCGTTGTTCCCTTTTTCTTTGCGGTCAGTTTTACAGCATACTTACCGCTCTTTTTGTAACTTGCAATGCTTTTTTTCTTAATACTCCATTTGATACGCTTTCCTTTTGCGTTTTTGATACGAATTGTCTTCTTCTGTCCCACTGTCATCGTAACATTCTTTTTGGACAGTGCAATTTTTCTTCTTGCTGCTTGACCGGAAACACCTTGCAACGGTGTCATAAGGGAAACAGCTAAGGACATACTTAACAATCCTGCAAAAACTTTTGCCTGCTTCTTCTGCATATAAATCCTCCTTGATAGCATATAAATTTTCCTTATAAGGAAAACGCTATATTTTACACTCAAATTATACGACGTTTACTACCAAGTGTAAAGGAAACTTTATCTAAAAATGTACTAAAAAATCTGAAATACCACAAATGATGCAAGCCATGCCATAACCAGCTGAAATCCAGCTGCTAAAAACATAAATTTAATGCTTCCGCTTTCCTTACGAATCGTTGCCAGCGTAGCAAAACAAGGGATATACAGCAGGCAAAAAATCATAAGACAATAGGCATTTACCATACCAAATCCGGCTGCACCAAGTGCCTGATGCAGCGCTCCCATACCGGCTGCCGAATTTACATTTGCTATTCCAAACAAAACAGCACAACTTGATACAACAACTTCCTTTGCCGATATTCCAGCAATCAAGGCCACGGCTATCTGCCAGTAACCAAGACCAATCGGTTTTAACACAGGCACGATAAAATGTCCGATTGCTGCTCCAAAACTTTCCGACATCTCATTTGTGTAACCATGTATTCCAAAATTTAAAAGAAGCCACATAGCAATAGAAGCAAGGAAAATTACGGTTCCGGTCTTCGTCAAATAATCTTTTACTTTCTCCCAAACATAAATCCAAATCGTACGGGCACTTGGTGCTTTATACTCCGGCAATTCAATAATAAGCATTCCATTTGCTTCTTTTTTATCTACAATATGAAGAATAAAAGCAACAAAAACAGCAACAACTAACCCAATGACATACATTGAGTAAGCTGCTATCATTGCATTTTCCCCAAAAAACATCTGCGAAAACAAAATGTAAATTGGAAGCCTTGCGCTGCATGACATAAAAGGCGTGACTAACATTGTTTTCATACGATCCTTGTTATCTTCTAATGCCCTTGACGCCATGACTGCCGGCACCGAACACCCAAATCCGAGAATCATCGGAATAAAGGCACGGCCGGATAACCCAATCCGCCCCATAATGCCGTCCATAACATAAGCCACTCTTGCCATGTATCCGCTATCTTCCAAAAAAGCAAGTGCCAAAAACAAAATAAAAATATTAGGCAAAAATGTCAATATACCACCTACACCAGCTATAATTCCATCTACCAAAAGCGATGTAACCGCCGGATTAACCTGCCATGCTGCCAATGCGTTTGAAATAAATCCACTTAACCATTCTACTGCCAATTCAAAGTACCCGGATATAAAATCTCCCACCGTAAAGGTCAACAGAAATACAAGTGCCATAATCCCTAAAAAAATCGGAATTCCGAAAATCGGATGAGTCAAAATACGGTCAGCTTTATCCGTTGACTGCGCCTTCTCCTCTTTGTTTACCAACACTTCCTGAACAATTTCTTCAATGAATTCATATTTCTGGTTAATAATTTCTGATTCATAACTGCGGTCAAGCACTTGTGGCAAATCAACCGGATATTTTTCAGAAATTTCTTTATCTCCTTCTAAGAGTTTAATTGCACACCATCGTACATGAATTATTTCGGGATACCGTTTCTGCAAAGCATCCGAAATACTATCAATCTTATCTTCAATTTCATCACTATATACCATGGCATGATCGGCATGATGGTCATGTTTGTGATGTGATGGCATTGTATGATGATGAACGAGTTTATCCGGCATAACCGCATCCTTGTGATGCGACACAGCATGCATCAGAATTTCAAGTCCGGTACGTTTTCTGGCAGACACAGGAATAACCGGAATTCCAAGCATCTCCGGCAGACGATGCAAATCAATTTCCATTCCACGCTTTTCCACAATATCCATCATATTTAACGCTAACACAACCGGCTTTCCAAGCTCTAAAAGCTGCAGCGTCAAATACAAATTTCGTTCCAGTGAAGATGCATCTGCCACATCCACAATAACATCAACATCATCACTTAGAATATACTGTCTGCTCACTTGTTCCTCCATCGTATAAGAAGTAAGACTGTATGTTCCCGGCAAATCTACAAGCCGATATGTATTATTATGGTATTTTAGCGCACCCTCTACTTTCTCAACCGTTACACCAGGCCAGTTTGCCACCTTTAAATTGGCACCGGTAAAAGCGTTAAACAACGTTGTTTTTCCACAATTTGGATTGCCAATAAAACCTACTACCAAATTTTCACTCATTGTTTTTTATCCTCCGCGACTTCAATTTTCCCAGTTATCCCCCTGCCTAATGCAAAACGCGTTCCTCGCACACGCACAATCATCGTTCCACTTCGCTTCCGGTTTAAAACTTCCACCGGTGTTCCCTTCGTCATGCCAAGTGCTTCCAATCTTTTCTCCGTTTGAAGCGGAAGGAAAAGCCCCTCAATAATGTAGCTGTTTTTCTTTTTTCCTTCTTGTAATATCATAGAACTTATTCTCCTCTACCCGTAATTATCCAAGGAGCCGGCTGCTGTTTAAAGGAATGATTTGCAGACAATCTGGAAACCGCAATCTGAATTGTCTCCACATCCTGAATTCCCAATTTCGAAAGCATCTCACCAGCTCCTGCTGCCACCTGAAAATCCAACGTATAAATGACAACATGAACATTTGGATTCTTCTTAACAAAATACTCAAGTTCCTGATCCATACTTGCGCTGGCTACCATGAATACCGTCGAAGGAACCGGACAGTCACGCATTGTTTCTTCATCCACGTGGTCAATAATTTTTACATTCTGCAACCCAAAATGGTCTACATTTTCCTCCATTGTATCACGGTCTGTAGCACTATATTCAACAGCAATAACCGTTCCTTCCGGAGCCAAAAGAGCGGTCTCAATGGCAATACTCTCTCCTCCGATAACACAGACATCGTCCTGCGTATCCACCATCATTTTATTTAAAATAACAGCACGAATCTCACTTCCCACATACTGAATAGAGCCCTTTTTGAAAAATTCATTGCCAATGCCGATTTTTGCCGTGTTTCTCGCATTTGGATTGACAATCAGCATTCCGGCAGAAGCATTGATTCCACGGTTAATCATATCCTTTACCTGACTGTTCAAAATCGGTCCGTCCGGTTCTGAACCGTCATTGTACCAAACCTCACACTCACCAAGCCCGGCATTCCACAAGCGGTAAAAAATATCGTCAATTCCTGCATTGGTAAATACCATTGTCGTTTTATGGGATTCAACCGTAGGAATTACATTCTTGTTTTTCTTTGTAATATCAATAATTTTCACATGTTCCAAATCAATTGTTGTATTCTTTGCATAATATTGAAGCCAAGATAAAATAACCTCGTTTGTAAATATCTGTTTTTCCATTATAAAAGCCCCCTTTTGATATTTTTTATCAATTATTTTTATAAGCAGATTATACCACTAAAACTGGGGACGAGGCAAGGTGAAAGGGAGTTAATTTTGTACCCCTATAAAGTTTTGAAGGCTTTCGCTCAACAGAGGCTCCGGTGTCAGCATTTGTAATAAGGAATCAAATATATCGGATGAATTCTTATCCTGTTTTTTCTTACCACGTGCTTTTTTACCTTTTTTCTGGTCGTTGGTTTCCGGCAGTCTGGCGTACCGGAAGCTTTTCTTGAATTCTTCTGCAACTTTCCGCAATCCCGCTGTCAGATATGTTTTGTCAGGGTCTTTGTCACTGATTCTGGAAATTGTCTGGACAATGAGAGTATTTGCTTCCTGCTTCGATTTACAGTGTCTTAACTGCTCTTTCAGTTGTTGTTTTGCTATTTTTACACGCATTGCACTTCGATATAATTCGGGATTGTGAATTCTCAGATAATTTAACTCCTCTACAGATAAGTTCGCACCTCGTTGCAATTTTGCCCGAATCTTTTTCTCATAGTCTTGTTTTTCTTCCTCTGACATACCAGAAGTTATGTCCGTCAATTGTTCGCACACTTTTTTCCATATATCCTGTTCTCTCTCCTGTACGCCCTGTACGCTCCCGCTCGTCATTTGGAAACTTCCCCCAGTTGTTTTCATGTAAATTCCTCACTTTGTCATCGATAAATCCTTTTATCTCATATTATCATCCATGACTCTGTTTTATATATCGGAATTTTACTTGATTCCATAACGGGTCAAATCTACTTTTCCATCTGCCACTTCAACACCGTCTGCCATCAGCCGTTCTGCCTGCACATTGGCACCGCCAAAAGCAAAAGCCCCTGAAAGTTCTCCCTTACTGTTCACCACACGGAAACAAGGGATATTATCCGGGTCCGGATTTTTATGAAGCGCATTTCCAACCGCACGCGCCATTTTTTCATTTCCTGCCATGGCAGCAACCTGTCCGTAAGTTGCCACATGCCCTTTCGGAATCTTTTTCACTGCTTCATAAATCCGTTTTGTCGGATTATCCGTGACAAGTTCATAACTCTCATAAATCATTTTTCGAACATCCGCATCCGGGATGGTTCCATCCAAAACAATCGTATTCCAGTGTTCCTTGTTCTGATGCCACCCCGGCACTACGGAATCATAAATACCACGCCAGAAATCTCTGCTCTCCGGCGTTACCTTTACATTCAGACAGAGAAGTCCTTCCCTTTCATAAGTCCACAAAAAAACTTTTTTACTTTTTTTCACTCTTACAAGCTGCCAATTGGCATCTCGAAATGGTGCGTCCTGATATGTGTCCGGGAAGGATAACCCATAGGTTAGTGCTTCTTCTCTTGTCTTCATAATATATTAAATCTCCTCTGTTTCATTACCCTTTTGTTCTCACTTTTAAAGTCTTAGACCATTGTCCATACACACTTTTCTGTCCGGCATCCGTATCAACTACCGTATTCGAGCAATAGCGGATATAGTACGTTGTATTTCGTTTCAATTTCTTAATCGCACGTACCAGCCTCCCCTTGTTTGAGACCGTCTTCGCCTTTTTAAATGATTTCTTGGTTGAGTACTGGATTTTCATTACATAATCCGGGTACTGCTTTATTTTAATTTTTTTTGAAGAAATTTGCAAATGCTTTTTCTTTAATGCTCTCGGTTTTCCCGGCACATACACATCCAGCCAGATTTTTTGTGAAGTTCCATTTTCATAATTTGCCGCCAGTGCAATGTAAATGCAGGTACGTTTTTTCAAATAGGACTTTTTCACTGTTATCGTGTTCTTCTTATAATGATTATTTCTATAAAGAACATTTTTCTTTGAAGTCAGACTGCCAAAGGAATTTTTACAGTATATAATCTGATAATCCTTACAGCCGGACGGTTTATCCCACTTCAAAACGTACTGATTGTTTTTGATGGTTTTAATACGGAAATTCTTTGGCACATTTTTCGGCTTCTGAACTACCGGTTTTACCACTTTTTTCAAGTATTTTGCAGGCACATAAGCTTTCTGACTGTTAAAATAAATGGCTGCCCAGTTAGCGTTACTCTCTTTTTCATACACCTGAACCTGTGCCTCATTTTGCAGATATCCCAAAACTTCACTGGATGAATTAGCTGCTGCCTGCACATTAATATCCCTTTTCTGATTCGCATTAGTAACCGGATAATTCACTTGATAGTCCACCAGATTACTCGGCGTTTTCATGTCTGCCCGGTAAAGATTGATATACTTACTCTTTACATAGTAATATCCCGGACGATTTCTCGTCATATAATTTACGTCATTCTTTCCGTTAAAAGAAATTTTGTAATATGTATCCGTTGTGTCCGATGTGCGGGATGGAAGTTTCACCGTAGAAACAACATTTAACTCGGTATTTACCTTTACTTTGTAAACGTCACCGGAATCTGCTGTTCCCGGAATCGGACTGATTCCAATAAATGACGAAGTAACTCTTCCGGTTCCCTCTTTCTTAATCGTCTCCCCTGTCGGAACTACATTTTCTGTTCGTCCACAATCCAGCCATACCACACTCCTTGGCAGCCTGTAAAAGCCCGGCGGATGTGATGCCATAAGCAGATACTGTTTACACATAACCGGACTTTCCGTGAAACTGCGGTAGCCATTGCTCCAGTAAATAATGTAATTTTTATCATAGGCGACAACTTGAAGCTTGCTGCCTTCATTTTCCAGATATGCACCGGAAATCCACGTGAAATTCTGATACCCCTGAACGGATGAATACAACTGTTTCAGATTCTCAATATTATCCTGCGGAAAATATTGCGGGTCAATCGTCTTTCCCTGAATTTTCGTGTTTACAGGCACCTTATCGACGGCAATGGTTTTCCAGTAGTTTGCCACATTATCGTTTCCTACTAAATACGCATGGGCAACGACCTGAATGCCCGGACAGCAGTTTTGCAGATATGCGGTTCGATAACGCGTGACATCTCCGGCCGCTTTTGCCGAAGTACCAAATAAAAGCACGCCTGCGAAAACAAATACCACGCCAAACAGACTGTAAAAAATTTTTGCGATATATTTTCTGTTTTTCTCCATCGCACTCACTCCTTTCTCGCTCTCTATTTTATCATATAATTTTTCGCTATCCGGCGATTTGCGCGAATGGTAATTATACAGCGTGAATAGCAAATCGGGATTGCCATGTGAAAGTTAACGTCGTATAATAGGGGCAGATAATCGGCAGCGAAAGGAATACCACAGATGATTTTACAACTACTTACCGGCATACACAATTTAACAACACTGCTTTTCGGAATTTTCATTTCTGCGTTTTTTCTTGGTGTAAAGCCAATCATGAAAAATTTCGGAAAACTGCTTTTGTTTGCATTGGTGGATGTTTTTTTTTACTGGGGCATCAACCTCTTTACAGGCACGGCGTTTGCCAATCAGCTTTACCCTGTTTTGGTACACCTTCCACTCATTTTATTTTTGTTTTTGTGTTACCGTTATTCACTTTTATCCTGTTGTATTTCCGTTTTTTCTGCCTATCTGTGCTGTCAGTTCAGCAACTGGATCGGACTTTCTGCACTTACGCTTACTAAGAATCCGGTCTGGTACTATAGCACACGAATTGCTATGACATTTATCACATTCTTTTTCCTGTTCAAATTTGTCCGCCGGACAACACAAACTATTTTTTCAAAGGAAAATAAGGAGCTTGTTATCATCGGCTTTCTTCCATTTATTTATTATATTTTTGATTATGCCTCAACGAAATTTTCCAATCTTTTGTACTCCGGAAATAAAGTCGTTGTTGAATTTATGGGATTTGCTTTTAGTATCGGCTATCTCATTTTTCTGCTTGTATACTTTAAGGAATCCGAGAAGAAATCGGAAATCCGCCAGTACAGCGACCGAATGGAAATGCAGCTAATATCGCTTCAAAAAGAAATTGAGCAGGTCCGTAACAGCGAACAGACGCTTGCTATTTTGCGGCACGATATGCGCCACCACCTAAATCTCATTCTCTCTATGCTAAACCAGAATCATCCGGAAAAAGCCATTTCCTATATTCAGGAAATCGGCACCGCTTATGATGACACAATTGTCACAAGATACTGCAAAAATGAGACTTTAAACTCGGTAATTTCCATTTATAAAACACGTTTTCTTGAGCGAAACATCAATTTCCTGCCAGAAATTTGTGTGCAAAAGGACCTGCCGTGTCCGGACCTCTCCCTCTGTACGATTTTATCAAATGCACTGGAAAATGCACTGCATGCTCTGGAACATACATCAGGCGAAAAATGGGTCTCCTTACATATCATGCAAAAGGAAAATCTTTTGCTGTTGGAAATAAAAAATCCTATTGAAACAATGCCAAAATTTATTGACGGGATTCCCATTTCGGATAAAAAAGGTCATGGTATTGGAACCAAAAGTATTGTATACTATGTACAACAGTTAAATGGACAATGTCATTTTTCTGTTGAGGAACATTGTTTTGTATTAAAAATCATTCTTTCGAGGTGCATATGAAGATAGCAATTTGTGATGATGAGGTGGCAGTAAGCGAAGTAACAAAATCTCTTTTACAGCAATGGGCAATTCACCGGTCGATTTCACTTTCTGTCCACTGCTATGAAAATGGAGATGCTTTGACTCTTATGAGGTCAAGGCACTTCAATATCTGCTAAAGCCGGTTTCTCCCAATCAGCTTTGGTCTATTATGGATGATTTTATAGCGCTGATAAAGAATCAGAAAGAAATCTTTGTTGCCCGCACTTCGGACGGATTTTGCAAAATCACACTGGAAGATACAAACTATTTAGAAGCTCAAAACAAATCCGTTCTCGTTTTTCCTCATAATGGTACAAGTATCGAAATCCGCGAACTATTTTCCCGGTGCGAAGAAATTTTTACTTTGGAACAGGGATTTTTTCGCTGTCACCGCAGTTACATTATTAACTTAAATTTCGTAAATCAGTTTACCAAAAATAGCGTGACTATGACAGATGGTACCACACTGCCGATCTCACGCAACCGGTTCCTCGCATTTAAGGAATCTTATTTTACCTACATGTTTGAGTAAAAGGGCTTCGCCTGTAAATTAAGAAAACCGCTGTAAGCGATGCAATCGTCTCCGCAATCCAAAAGCAGTGCCAGACTGCTGCACCGCCAAATAGTTTTCCAAGCACAAATGCCGCCGGTATAATTACGACAACATAACGAAGCAGCGAAAGAATCAAAGATTCCACACCTCTCCCCAATGCCTCTAACATACCACTTATCGTAACCGAAACTGCCGATATCACAAAGCCCATACAGATAATTCGTACCGCCTGTGCGCCATCCAAAATCGTAAGCGAATTTTTTGTAAACAGTCCTATCAGATTTCCTGCAAATCCCAAACATATCAACATACCAACAAACATAATGGAAGCAATCATAATTAATGCAGTAATAAAAATTCTTTTGACACGCCCTCTCTCTCCCGCGCCGTAATTATAACTGATAATTGGTCGGATTCCCTGCACAATACCATTTGCCGAGAGATAAATAAATGTCTGCAGTTTATAGTAAATACCAAGCACCAGCACATACGATGCGGAATACACAGCAAGAATTCCATTAAGTGCCGTAATCATAAAGGAAGGAAGGGCAAGGTTTAATGTCGCCGGAATTCCTACTCCATACATCTGCCCCATCAACCGTTTTTGGAAGACTTTTTCATGCCAGTGAAAATGCAGTGATACCGGGTGCTTGATAAAAATAAACAAGTACACAATAAGTGGTATTACTTGTCCAATACCGGTTGCAATTGCAGCTCCCTCAATCCCCATTTTCGGGAATATTCCAATACCAAAAATCAACAGCGGGTCAAGTATGATATTGGCAACACACCCACACAGCATACTAAACATCGAAACCTTCATCCGTCCCTCTGCCTGAAAAATTTTCTCAAACGTTATCGCAATAACATTTGGAACTGCAAAAATAAATACAAGATTTGAATATTTCACACCATCCGCAAGAATCTTTTCATTTTCTGTAAACAGCGAAACAAATGCCGGTGCAAAAAGAAGCGCCGCAGCCATCAAAATCACGCCATGCAAAAGGCTGAGGATAAGCCCTGATGTCACAATATCATCTGCCCTCTGTTGTTCCTTCGCCCCCAGATAATACGCAGCAGCCGCATTCATTCCTATCCCAAATCCAACCGCTATTGCCGTTTCCAGTAATTGGAGTGGATATACTAAAGATAATGCCGTCATCGCCTGCTCACTAATCTGTGCCACGAAATAACTGTCAACAATGTTGTATAGAGAATTTACAAGCATGGACAACATCATTGGCAGCGACATCGACAATACTAATGGTAATATTTTCTTTTCTTTCATAAATGTTTGTTCCATGGGGAACTCCTTTCTTCGCAAGCGTCCTTTCCTTTGCAACAAAAAATCACACCATCGGCAGATGATGTGACGAAAAATAAACAAAACTGTTTAGAAAAATTCACATAGGTTTTAGGGGTTTATTGTACTATATATTTTAGGTGTTTGCAAGCAATGTTTTTTAAGTTTTTAATTTCCGTAATTTAGCCAATCCAATTTGCATTTCATGAGCGCTCCCGCTTAACAAACTGCGTAGGGGTATGGATATGCAAAAAACGCATATCTCATACCCACGCGTTTGTACTCGCTCAATACAAAATGGATTGGCTAAATTACTGGAATCTTAAAAAGATTAAATATCTTTGTTTGGCACAAACTAAGTATTTATTTTGAAAAAAGTGCATCATTTTTCGAGAGTAAATAAACACAATATTGATTCATACTAATTCCCTCACGTTTCGAATGTTCCACAAGCGAACGATGCAAACTTCGCGGCATTCTTAACTTAAACTGCCCTGAATACTCCTCCAAACTATCTGGCTCGTGAATTTCGATTTCTTCTTCAATCGCAGCTTCGAACCATACTTTCTTTGCATCGACAGCATTTTTAATTGCCGTCTCAACTGTTTCTCCACAAGTAAGGCATCCCGGAAGTTCTGGAAATGAAACGACAAAGCCACCTTCATCCGCATCCTCAACAATTTCCATTCGATAATTCATTTTCATGTAATCATTCAGCGTTTTCACTATTCCTCTCCTCACTTTCTACAATCTGTTTCACCAATTCAACATAAACTCTTTTTATAGGCTCGTGTTTAGGTATCGTAATTGGCTGACAGCCCTGTTTTCTAAACGTATAATGACTGCTTCCACCTTTCGGTACATTCATTATATAACCATAACTCTCCATTACTTTTTTTTAATTCATCAAAACGAAGATCTTTTGACAAATTGCGTATCCTCAATAATAATTTATCCCATTTAGACATTATAAATACCTCCCTACTTGCATTATACATGGTGTCATATATGGTGTCAATACTAATTAAAGAACCTATGATAAAAATGCTCATTAAATACTGTATGTATACTTTATAAAAACACAGTAATATATCTATTTATAGCTTTTACAACAGCCTCATTATCCTTATGTAACTCATATATTTCAAAGAAGTACTCCTTAATTTCATTTCTTTGTTTGGCTAATTCCATAGTATTTATTGAGCTCTTTTCATCATAATCATCCGACTTCTCGCAGACTGGCAATAAATCACTCTTGTTTTTTACTTGCTCCCATTCCTGCATTCGATCATCTTCAATATATGACTCGCAAGGTATAGTACTTTCAACTTCATCACACAATACACTAAGGCTCAAATTTGACAAACAAGAATTAAGCAAATCACATTCAATTATATCATACCAACTATCCAAATAAGTAACAATATCATTTGAAGGGAAAAATTTTATCATATCACAAAAATCTACTAACAAAAAATCCTTTCCAAATAGATGGTAATATCTTTGTAGTAATTTAAAAAAATGATTGCGGACAATGTTTTCTTTCTCAGATTTCTGTTTCTCCAATAAACTTTGATCAAAAATCAAATAATGATAGTATCCCGCTATATAACTTCCCATTAAATAGTTCAAAATACCTCCATTATCATAGTTTGTAAATAATTCATCAAATGCAATCTCCTCTACCCTTCTTGCCAAATAAATAAAATAATTTTTATCCCAATTATAAATATATTTAGGAATAACGAAAAAGGTATTGATATATTGGGATGTTAAATTAACTGGCAAGCTTCTTCTTTTTATATATCTTTTTTCTACTTTTATAGCCATTTTAAGCGTCCTAGCCAATACATCTACGCACATAAAACTGTAATGCATTAAATCTTTATATGGTAATTCATCAAATATTGTTTCTTCATATTCAAAAGAACTATCAAAGCCTAAATTATCATCTCCGACTTTATTATAATATTTTTCAAGTGCCATCTCCGTTTTTTCCAACACATCTTCATAGTATGCTGTTTTTCCAGGCACTCCCGAAGAACTATTGTGAAGTACATTTCTATTTAAACACTTATTAAAAGCATTACCAAACTTTCTTTGATTATCTTCCGCACATTCACATATCTTTTTGATATATTTATCTTTTTGATATGCCCTTTTGTACATTGTCATGTAGAATCTAACCAATTCTGTAGGATGATATCTTTTTAACATTCTGCGACTTACGCTAATCCAATATCCTGCAAAAGAATATTTATTCATTCTATTTTCTTCGAATGCACATAAAGCTAATAATTCCAAATTAGAAACAATCTGACTGTTATCTCCATCAACAATCTGCTTTTCTAGTAAATTTTTCAACTCTATTATATGTTTCTTATACAAGTCGGAATTGTGTTCCATTGCATTAAAGATTTCTCTCTGAATTTTCTTTTTCCATCCATTGTGATTAAAAAAAATCAATATCATTTTTAAAGATAACAAACTAATAAAAGCAAAAACCGCACATGACATCATCACAACCATACTTGCACTTTTAAACACAAATCCTAGTATACATAAAATCATTGAAAAAAATGAATATATTGTTACATCTAAAAAGTTCGTCCACATAGGTCTAATTAGTTTTTCATACATTATATCTTTGTGATATATAATACACTTTTTCTCTCCAAGTAATGCCATTAAAGTAGTAACAATAAACAATGCAGAAACATCTAATGCAATAATACTCAAATATCCATCCCTTGATGTAACAGTTATTACATTACTGTAATTAATTTGAGAATGACTAACAAATTTTCCAATTGAATTTATTTTATCTATGATAGGTATTTTACTAAATAAAACAAGTAACATAAATATGATTATCATTCGTATTACACGTTTATTTTTTAGAGTTTCCATTTTATCCCCCTATGTATTTTTTCATCTTATCTATTTTTTACCATCAATCATACCTCGTTCCCAAATTATAATCCGTCTGAAATTTGGTCTGGCAGAATTTATCTCTTGTTGTGTTGACTGCGACCGCTGTGACAAGTCCGTCCGGTTTATTATCATTGATTAGCACACGCTCTCCCTGTCCTGCGCCAAAAATAATATGGTCATAGCGCACATGATTTTCTTTTAAAAACCGCAGGGTATGCTCTTTTTCCCACTCACCTCTGGCAGTCAGAAATATAATCATATCATCTTCCGAAATTCCATCTAAAAATTCTTTTGCTCCCGGCAAAAACTTATCGTGTCCTAAGATATACGGCCCGTCATGGACAACGATTGTGCCGTCCAAATCTAAAATCCATGTCTTTGGCATGGGCGATAAATTAACTTCTTTTGGCTCTAACATAATATTCCTCTCTACTTTTTCCTAAATAACATATAGAATTATATGATTCGCAGCCATATTTGTCAATTTTCACCCAAACAACATTTTTGCAGCCTGCTCCAACGCCCTCCGTTTTTCTGTGTCATCATACGATTTTTCCCTGTCATCAATTCCTTTCACCAAATCGAGGGCAAACAATCCATCCTCCACCCGCTCAACAAAAATCTTATGATTTTCATCTGTCTGTTCTGCCTGTGCAGGCTTTAGCAATACTCCATGACAATGAACCGCTGCCTCGCCCATGCTGTGAATTACATTGCCACACACCGTGCACACATAAAATAGGGAACGCGTCATATTGGCAGATACATTGGTATTTTTGATTTCGTCGCCTGAAATCAATTCCGTAATTGATACGGAAAATGCCTCTGCAATCGGCTCCAAAAGTGTAATATCCGGATATCCTTTCCCTGTTTCCCACTTAGAAATGGTTTTGTCACTCACTAAAAGTTTGTCTGCCAGCTGGCACTGTGTCATATTCTTTCTTACCTCCATGCACTCATTATACAAAATCAATAAAAATAACACTACCTACGAAGCGTAGACTTTCGTTGATTTCATCCTATTCATCAATTTTCTCCGGGTCCCACCCAAATGCCTTGTAATACTTAATATCCAGCTGATTCTGTTTTACATAAGTTCTCAATGTTTTAACTACTTCATCCGCAAGCGAATCTTCGAGAACATCTGAAACAGCTTTTCCATCACTTCCATATAATTTCACCAAGTCTTTCTGTAATAATCCACCATCTCTTGGATGTACTACCTTTTTCACCTGATATCTGCCACCGTCTTTTTTCAAAAACATGACTGCCACCCCACCACCGGACTGCGCCTCATATAAAGTTTTTCCGGACAAGCTGAAGCCATACCAGTAGAATTGTCCAATTACTTTTACCGTATCTTTTTGTCTATTTGTTCCTGTGATTTTGACAATTGGAATTACCACATCACAGTTTCCAAATTCTACTTTTTGATAATTTTGACTGCCCTGATAAACATATCCCTCATACAAAGATGGATTGTCATAAAAGGTTTCAACAATTGCCTTTTTTATCTCCGAACCGTCAAGTTCTTCATACCTTTTAAGGACCGTCGTCTTCTCCTTCTCCGTAGATGCTTGGATGCGTAGTTTTTCTTTTTTTGCCACACCTTGTTTTCCTTTTTTCTGATACAAATACATCTGGTAATCACCCTTAGTCTTGTCTTTTTCAAGCACTAACCACACAGCAGATGAAATCGTATTACCTTCTTTTGAAATTAATGCTTTTTCGCTCAGAAGTCCCTCTTTATCTTTATACAAAGAGGTTCCCTCCGCATAAAAATTTAATGTATCGGCATACTTATCCTTATTCTGTTTCTGCCATTCTTTCTCTAAAAAAGCATCCGCTTTTTGCGTAGTGTCCGGCAAAAGAGACGACGTTTCTTTTTTACCATTCGTTGAAAGATTATAGTGATAGCTCTTTCCATATACTTTTTTATTTTGCAGATTATAAATCACCAGTTCGTCTCCCTGAATCAGAAACCTAGTCTGCAATGTATCGGCATTGAAGTGATTACTTTCAATTTTCTGCAAATCAATCGTAGCCGACACACGCTCACTTTGCCGGTCATAAATAACAAGACCAAAACTTCCGGCAAAAATAAGTCTTTTCTCCGTACATTCAAGTATTTCTGGCGCATATACGGAATCCAGCCTCACATGATAATCGGTCATTTCTGTTACAATTTTCTGACTGCTCTCGTCTGTCTGCCACAAACCGGAAATTGCCTCAACAAGTCCGCCATGACTTACGCCATTAATAGTTCCGAAAAGAACTCCCATTATAAGGAATGCAGCCGCTGTTTTTCCAAGCCGTCTGACCCAAACACGGTTTTTGTGTACCCTTTTTTCTACTGTAGTATTTGAAATTATACTTTCTAAATTTCCCCACACTTCCTGTTTCGTCTGCTCCGGCAATTCCATACCGTCAAACATATTTTTTCCTATCTGTTTATTCATTACCATACACCCTTTCTGTCTGCCAATCTTGTTTTTAATTTGTTTCTTCCTGCCGCCAGCCGGGACTGGATGGTACTCTCTTTCCTTTTGAGCATAATCCCGATTTCCTTTACTGAATATTCTTCATAATAATATAAATAAAGAACCTCCCGGTATTTTTGTGGCAGTTTCAAAATCTCATCTAACACCGGATACTCCTGTTCTCTCTCATCCGACATGATTTCCCGGTTAATATCCAGTGCCACTCGTTTTTTATGCCAACTGCTTTTTAATACATCCAGACAATAATGTTTGGTCGTACTTATAAGCCATGCCTTTTCATGGGAAGCATTTTCAAAGACCGGTTGTTTTTCCCACATTTTCAGAAAAATATCTTGTAACCCATCTCTGGCATCGCTTTCATTTTTCAAATAAAGCATACAGATTCGATATACCATATCACAGTAGCACTCATATTTTTCATGAAAATAATCTTTTGTCCAATCCCTCACCATAAAACCTCCTTTCTCTTGGTCTTCACTATATAAACGAGTGAACTTGCAAAAATATCCTTTTTTCATAAATTTTTCTTGTTATTTTCTCCTATCTCTGCTATTATTTAATTAGAATTATTCGATAGGAGGTATCGTTATGGATATGGATTTAGGCATGGATATTGCCAGTTACTCCATGGCAAATGCTACAAACAATCTCATGCAGTCAGTCGGTGTCTCGATGCTTTCAAAAACTTTAGACTCACAGGAAATGCAGGGAGACGCACTCGCAAAAATGATGGAAATGTCAGTGAACCCAAATGTTGGTGCAAACATTGACATACGCTTATAAAAAGTGGCTGTATCAAGCAGCCACTTTTTGTTATGATTCATACAATCTTAAGTTCTTTTCCACTAATTTTTCTCCTTCATAAACAAGACGAATACTAAAAAAACGCGGTTCATCTTCCAGAAACAATTTTAGGAAAATGGCATCCCCCTCCCAGGTTGGAAGTGAGGGTACTTTTTCTTTTTCAACCCAGAACAAATCCCCCTCATCACATTCTATTACTTCTCCCTCAAATTTGTCTGCACTAAAAAGGCACATCAGTTCCGGCTCACACTGGTCACTGACAAAAGTTACAATTCCGCGAAACCGGTAAGAAGTAAGTAAAAGACCTGTCTCCTCCTTTACTTCTCTTAACAGACATTCCTCCGGACCTTCGCCTTCCTCGGCATGTCCTCCAACACCAATCCATTTGTCCTTATTAATATCTTTTTCCTTTTTTGTGCGATGAAGCATCAGATATTTCCCATCTTTTTCAATATAACAAAGTGTCGTCATTTTCATCGTTTGTCACCTCTTTTTAAATTCATCAATCTGCTGTTGAATCGTCGTGTAATCCCGCTCAAACAATTCATCACTAATTTGTTTATGCAGCAGGTCTTCCGGTACTTTTTCCATGATTTTTTTGCGGACAAAATCTTTGCTTTTCTGTTTGTATGCCGGCAAATGATTCACTTCCTGAATATGCGCCAGTTCCGGACGCCACAACAATTTTATTTTGTGAAGCATTTTCTGCTTGGGATTTTTTTCGGCTTTACGGAGTACATAAAAATCGCACACTCCATCAACTTCTTCTACCGTAATAATGCCCCACCACTCCGGTACATGTTCCCCCACATGATGAGCATGTTTCGAACCGGCAACAACATAATTCCGATCAAAAAAACGATCATAATCTTTGACCTGGCGTGAAAGTCTTGCGTAGGTGTCTGCATCACTTTTGATTTCAATTCCTACCAGTTCTTCTTCCAAAACCATCACAACATCCGCTCTGGATTTTCCCATCGTTTTTTCCTCTATAATCCGAGTTTTCCCGTACTGTTCCTCCAAAAAGTCAAATAGCGGTTCCCTGATATCTTTATCTTTTAACATCGTATTCCTCCGCCTCCAAAAGTTCAAATTCATTTTTATAGAAAGAAAGGATTCCTTCTTCCCGCATAAGTCCCAGTTCTTTTGACAGCGCACTCCGGTCTAAATTCAGGTAATCCGCCATCTGCTGCCTATTAAACGGAATCTTGAATTTCGGGCAGCCGCTTCTCACCCTCTGCATTGAAAGATAGGTGTACACACGATCCCTGATTTTTTTCGGAGTTGTACAGAAAATACGATTTGACAACACCAGATTTTTCTTGCTGAGCATACGAATTATGTTAGCCTGCATTTTACCGTACCACGAATATCCTGCATTTTTTTCATGCATAAGCTGTTTCATAGGAAGAAACAAAATAACCGTCTCGCTCGTAGCCACTGCATCTACCGCCATCGCCTCACCACAGAGTGCATACGTCTCTGCAAATACATCCCCTGCTTCCGCATTTCCTAATAAACTTACATTACCTGAAATGTCCACATTTTCTATATTTACGTTTCCTTTTATAACAATTCCCATTTCTTCTGTGATGTCGCCCTGATGAAAAATAATCGTATTTTTTTTGAATTTCTTTTCGCGCAGACACAAAAGACGTACCATCTCTTCCCATTCTGCGTCCGTTATTTCCATAAAAATCGGTATTTGTGGTTTTTGCATTTTCGCTCCTTAAATTAAAAAAAATAATTTTTGTTGTTATAACAACATAATTTTAGCACAGCGTTTTCTATAATACAACCAGAAACAACAATTACCCGAAAGGAAGGATAAACTATGATACGAAGAATTATTCAGATTGATGAAGATAAATGTAACGGATGTGGTGCCTGTGCCAATGCCTGCCACGAAGGTGCCATCGGCATGGTAAATGGAAAAGCAAAATTGCTGCGCGACGACTACTGCGACGGACTTGGCGACTGTCTGCCAACCTGCCCGACCGGTGCCATTACTTTTGTGGAACGGGAAGCTGCTGCTTACGACGAAGAAGCTGTGAAAGAAAATATGAAAAAGAAAGCAAAAGAGAAAAAATCTCCAGCATTCAGTGGATGTCCCGGACAGAGAATGCGCCAGTTTGACCGCCGCAATTCAGCACCTGCTGTATCCGCAGACAATTCTCTTACGTCCGAATTAAGACAGTGGCCGGTTCAGATTAAACTCGTACCGACAAAGGCTCCTTACTTTGATGGTGCAAAACTTTTGATTGCTGCGGACTGCACCGCCTATGCGTATGCTAATTTCCATCATGATTTTATCAAAGGAAAAATCACCGTTGTCGGCTGTCCAAAACTGGATGACATCGATTATTCAGAAAAACTAACCGAAATCATCCGGAACAATGACATCCAGAGTGTAACCGTTGTCCGCATGGAAGTACCGTGCTGTGGCGGACTTGAGCATGCAGCAAAGACAGCACTGCAAAACAGTGGAAAATTTATTCCATGGCAGGTTGTCACAATTTCTACGGATGGACAGATTTTAGATTAATTACAACACACAATACATGATGTGTATGTCTTCATAATCCCCGCTGCGGTTTTCAAAGCCGCCGGGGATTATTCCTCCATTTTCTTCTGATATTCTTCGCCCCATGTCCACATAGCGTCTAAAATCGGTTTCAAACTGTATCCCACGTCCGTCAGTGAATATTCAACCTTTGGCGGCACCTCGGCATATACTTTTCGATTCACAAGTCCGCTCTGCTCCATCTGTCGAAGCTGCGCTGTCAACACTTTCTGTGAAACATGTCCGATTGATTTCTTTAACTCCCCAAACCGTTTTGTCCCAGGAAGTAAGTCTCTTAAAATCAAGACTTTCCATTTATCACTGATTAAAGTAAGCGTCGTTTCCACCGGACAGGCAGGAAGTTTTTCTGCTGTTGATATATTTCCCATGGCAAAACCCTCCTTTTTTCGCAATTGTTTCCTTTTGGTAACTACAGCACAAAATAGTGCTTACTTTACGAAAAGTCCCTATGGCGATATTATAATAGCATCAACAGGAAAACACAATATTTTTCCAAAAAAATTTTTAGGAGGTTTTATTATGAACAAAGTAATTGAATTTTTAAAAGAAAACCCGGTACAGTATCTCGCTACCGTAGGACGCGATGGAAAAGCAAAGTGCCGCCCATTTATGTTTGCCGGAGAAATGGACGGAAAACTGTGGTTCTGCACAAATAACACAAAAGATGTTTATCTGGATATGCAGAGCAACCCGGAAATTGAAATTTCTGTTTCCAGCCCATCTTATGCATGGATTCGCCTGCATGGAAAAGCCGTATTTGAAAACAACATGGCTGCAAAAGAAATGTGTATTGCCAATCCGATTGTCAAAGGACAGTATGAGACTGCGGATAATCCGATTTTTGAGGTATTTTACCTAGATGAGCCGCATGGTGTAATTGCTGATTTCTCCGGAAATCCACCGTATACATTTTAAGAAGTAACCCATTTTGCCGCCAGAAAGGAGAACATATATGACAATGACAAAAAAAGAACGGCTTATTTTTCTCATCCAGACATTACTAAAAGAAAGTCCGGAATACCAAAATACCCCCATTCCAAAAAATCTAGCGGAACAGCGTATGCTTTTTCGCGCTCTGATGAATGTCCGGGCACCAAAGCCAATCGATGAGAATTTTATACAAGTGCAAAATGAATATCTACAGGAAGTAATTGAGGAAAAGGGAGTAACTGACCTTCACGATTTAACACCGGTCAAAGACAATTTGTATGTGTGGCAGGGTGATATTACAACACTTCGTTGTGATGCAATTGTAAATGCCGCCAACTCCCAGATGACCGGCTGCTACATTCCGGGACACGCCTGCATTGATAACTGTATTCACACTTACGCCGGTGTGCAGCTGCGCTATGACTGCTTTCAAAAAATGCAAAAACAAGGTTTTGAAGAACCAACCGGCCAGGCAAAGATAACGCCCGCTTATAACCTGCCATGCCGCTATGTTCTCCACACTGTCGGTCCGATTATAAACGGACATCTGACTAAAAAGGACTGTGACCTGTTAGCAAGCTGTTACACGTCGTGCCTGCAGCTTGCCACAGATTACCATTTAGAAAGTGTTGCTTTCTGCTGCATTTCCACGGGAGTTTTTCATTTTCCGAACGAAAAGGCTGCCGAAATTGCAATCGCATCTACAACAGACTTTTTAAAGCAAAATGACACAACAGTAAAGAAGGTGGTATTTAATGTTTTCAAAGAAAATGACAAAGAAATCTACGAACGCCTGCTTGGCTAGGATTAACCGATTAAAAGAAAAACTGGAAAAGGCAGATGCCGTTATCATCGGGGCAGGTGCCGGTCTTTCGACCTCTGCCGGATTCACGTATTCCGGGGAGCGGTTTACCCGATACTTTTCCGATTTTATTGCTAAATATGGCTTTTCCGATATGTACTCTGGCGGCTTTTATCCATTTGAAACTTTGAATGAACACTGGGCATACTGGAGCCGCTATATTTATATCAACCGCTATCAAAATGCACCCAGACCGGTTTATGAAAATCTACTGAAACTAGTAAAAGATAAGGATTATTTTATTCTTACTACTAATGTAGACCACTGCTTTCAAAAGTCTGGATTTGATAAAAAACGCCTTTTTTACACCCAAGGCGATTATGGACTCTTTCAGTGTTCCAAACCATGCTGCAGCAAAACTTTTGATAATGAAGTTCAAATCCACCAAATGATGATAGAACAGAAAACTATGCGGATTCCGGACTATCTAATCCCCCGCTGCCCACACTGCGGTGCTCCTCTGTCAATGAATCTAAGAGCAGATTCTACTTTCGTAGAAGATAAGGGATGGCACGCAGCCGCCAGCCGCTATGATGATTTTTTACGCCGGCATAAAAATCTAAAAGTGCTTTTTTGGGAACTTGGCACCGGATATAACACACCCGGCATCATTAAATATCCATTCTGGCAGATGACTGCTGCCTGGCCGGATGCTTTTTATGCTTGTATCAATCTTGGACAGACAGAAGTTCCATTGGAAATCCAGAACAAGTCCATAGGCATTTCAAAAGATGCCGGAGAAGTGATAGAAAATTTGCTTACGGGTGTCTGATACAATCTAGAAAACACCCGAAACAAAAATTTCAATACCGATTGCAATGAGAATCGCACCACCAAGAATCGTTGCTTTATTGGAAAATTTCGTTCCGCATTTTTTACCGAGAATCAAACCGGTAAAGCTGATTACAAAGGTCACGGCCGCAATAATCAGAGAGCACGTAAGCGCCATGATAAAATCGTACTCCGCAATCGTAAACCCAACAGATAATGCGTCAATCGAGGTTGCAATTCCCTGTATTAAAAGAGCGAGTGCACCAACTTTCGCTTTTTCCACTTCTTCGGCTCCATCCTGAATGCCTTCCTTCACCATTTTCCCTCCAATAAAAAGAAGCAGTATCAGTGCAATCCATGGAATGAATTTCTCAAACATTTTAAAATATTCAATAATCGTATGAACACATACCCATCCGATCATCGGCATTAATGCCTGAAAAAAACCAAAGGTTCCTGCAATGACACACATTTTTTTCTTGTGCATCGCCGGCTCGTTCAGACCATTTGCCAAAGAAACTGAAAATGCATCCATCGCCAGTCCTACACCAAGTAATACACTGTTAAATACAAAAAACAAACTCCATTCCATTTCACAATCCTCCATCTTTTTTCTATTTCGTTGTGACTTGCACCAAAAAACCGGGCACAGCGAAAATCGCTATACCCGGTTAAAATTCTAAAATAGATAGACTTCACGTATAGGAATCCGCTATACATGAGTCTCGCAATTTAAAACAAGCCAGACCATTCGGTCAGTATGTTGACTTGCTACGTGTCGGACACGCTCGCTACTCCCTCATGGGAATTAATTGATAACAGAATATCATTAAAGTGGGAGGTTGTCAACTTTTGATTTTTTTGGTTTCCGTAATTTAGCAGAAACGCTTTGCGTCTCGTAGGCGCTCTCGCTAATTGAGTGCGTAACGGTATGGGTGCTGAAACTACCAGCGCCGCATACCGACGTACTCAAAACCCACGAGTCACAAAGTGTTTCTGCTGAATTACTGGAGCCCAAAGAAATCAAAACACATACTTTTTCTGCAAAGCCACCGGTGTTCCAATCTTTAATTCTTTTGCCGTCATATTCCGGTTGATTCGAATATCTTTCTTCTTAAGAATAAACGGAAGTTTCTTTTCCTTATCAGCATATAGGAAAGAATTACGCTGACTACCTGTGCGGCAACCGTCCTTTGTAAAAATTTGCAACATTCTATCCTTTTCACTCGTCATATATATGAAAAAATGATAAAATGATATTATTGATTGGAGGAATGTATCATGAAAAAAAACAATTTGTTAGAGACTATAACAAGATATGTTATTCAGTCTCTAACAAATTGTTGGGGTTTTATCACGGGAAAATCCCCTTAATTTCTTCCGCATAAATTAATTTCTTCAGAGCTACCACATAAGCCGCCATTCGATAGGTGCAGTCATACTTCTCTTTTGCTTCCGTAATCTCTGCAAACGATTTAGACATCAGATTTTCCAACATTTCATTGACGCGGTCACGCTCCCAGGTAAGTTCCTGAATATTCTGAACCCACTCAAAGTAGGAAACGATAACACCGCCGCCATTAGCAAAAATATCCGGAATTACCGGTATGCCGCGCTTTTCCAAAATTGCATCTGCCTCTTTGGACGTTGGACCATTGGCTGCCTCCACAATATAAGAGCACTGCAATTTATCCGCATTTTCTTCGGTAATCTGATTTTCCAAAGCTGCCGGAACTAACACATCACACGGTGTTGTTAATACTTCCGAATTGGAAATATGAGTAATTCCTTCTGCGTCGTAATCTTTCAAAAGAGCCCCAGACGTTTCCAGATACTCAGCAATCGTGTCAACATCCAAACCATCCTCTTTGTATAAACCGCCGGACACATCACTGATTGCCACAACTTTGCTTCCCCTGTGCCGGAAAATTTTTGCGGCATTGCTTCCTACATTTCCCATACCCTGAATCACTACTTTTATGTCATCCAATTTCTTTCCCTCTTTGGCAAGAAGCAATTTGGTACTTATCACAACACCACGTCCGGTTGCCGAATTTCTTCCACGTGAACCGCCAAGTTCAATTGGCTTTCCGGTGACAACGCCCGGACACGGCTTTCCCTGCAGCTGACTGTAAGTATCCAAAACCCAAGCCATTGTCTGAGCATTTGTATTTACATCCGGTGCTGGAATATCCGAATCTGCACCGATAATTGGTGCAATCGCAAAAGTGTAACGTCTTGTAAGTGCCCGCAGTTCCCGCTTGGATAATTTATGCGGGTCAACTTTAATACCGCCCTTTGCGCCACCGTATGGAATATTCGCAATTGCACATTTTAATGACATCCACGTAGCCAGTGCGCGAACTTCATTTAAGGTAATATCCTGATGATATCGAATACCACCTTTGAATGGTCCGCGGATATTCGAGTGCTGAACACGATATCCTTCAAACACATGAACCGAACCATCATCCATTTCAACCGGAAGATAAACTTTTGTCTCACGCTGAGGACATTTGATAATTTCCATATAAGGACTATCAATCCCTGCCATTTTTGCTGCATCACTCATCACATTTCTTACATTTTCATATGGGTCATAACTATGTGCCATAATAGCCTCTCTTTCTGCTTTCGCAACTTCCCATTTCCTGCTCCCTGCCGGATGCGCATCGGCTTTACGTCTAATACCTTATTCCTCATTTTTTCGAAAGTCAAGACTTTCTGTTTTTTTTAATTTATTTAACAAAATTAATTATTCGCACTTAATCAAACAAACCATTTTGTATTTTCACAAAATAAAATTAAGTGTGTTCTTGACTCGCTCTTGTAAAAGGAGTATGCTGAGTTCATAACAATTCAGATTGGAGTAGCACAATGAAAAAGAACGAACTTGACCATGTGGACTGTGAAATTTTGAATTTACTCAGTAAAAACGGGCGAATGAGTGTAAAGGATTTGGCAAATGAAGTTTTCCTCTCTTCTCCTGCTGCCTCGGCAAGAGTGGAGCGGCTTGAAAAAGAAGGTTATATTACCGGTTATCACGCCACATTAAATTCCGAACTTCTCGGCTTTCACATCCGGGCTTTTATAAACCTTGAGGTTGAGCCAAATCAGAAAGCGGAATTTTATCCTTATATCCGTTCCTGTCTTAATGTGATCGAGTGCAATTGCGTGACCGGCGATTATTCGATGCTTTTAGAAGTTCTTTTTCACAGCACAACCGATTTGGATACTTTTATTGGTGAATTGCAAAAATATGGACGCACCAAAACATTGATTGTATTTTCAACTTCCGTAGACCACAGAGAAGTAACGATTCCGAATATACCAAAGGAGAAGTCAGATGAGTAATTTTATGAAGAAAAATTTTTATAAACAGCGGGAATACTTTGAAAAATCGGCAGCTGTTCGCGACAAAAAATTTTCTTTCCCGGATGGCGTAGTCGAGAGCCGTGATATTCCCTATATCGCTGACGGTCAGAAAGAACATCTCATGGATGTGTACCGCCCACAGGGAAAAGAAAATGAAACACTTCCTGTCATCATCAACATCCACGGCGGCGGTCTGTTAATCGGCAATAAAGAATTCAACCGCTATTTTTGTGCCAGATTATGTCTTTTAGGCTATGTTGTATTCAGCGTTGAATATCGTCTTGTCCCGGACTGCAGCGTTTACGACCAGTTTTCAGATGTCTCAACCGCCATGACATTTATCCGTGACAATTTATCCTCCTATGAGGGAAATCCGGATAAAATCTATGGGGTTGCCGACAGCGGCGGTGCTTATCTTTTAACAAATGTAGCTGCAATGACAAAGAACAAGAAATTTGCCAAAGCTGCCCACACAAAAGCACCTGATTTTTCCCTAAATGCCCTTGGACTTATCAGTGGCATGTTTTACACAACCCGCTTTGACAAAATCGGTCTTTTCCTCCCTTCTTATTTGTATGGAAAGGGCTACAAAAAGAAAGCAATTGCACCGTATGTAAACATTGAAAATCCGGAAATTGTTTCGGCACTTCCACCATGCTTTTTAGTTACCAGCCACAGCGATAACTTAGAGCATTATACCGTAAAATTTGAAAGGGCATTGAAAGCAAACCGGGTATCACACAAGCTGCTCCGGTTTGGGAAAAATAAAAAACTCACGCACGCCTTTAGTGTATTCGAGCCATTCTATGAAGAAAGCACAAAAACACTAAAATCCATGCATGAGTATTTCCAGTCTTTTTAGAAGGTCCGGACTTTTATAATCCTAAATCCTCATAATCCTCCGGTAAAAACCGATGGTAAATAATATGACAGCCTTCGTCTTTGAAACAATAGAGATATTTATCTTTGGAATTCACAAAATGAATCATGTAGTCAAATTCTCCATGATTCATTTTTTCTATTTCATAAGCATCTTTCTGTTTCGCAAACAATGCCTCTACTTCTTCCATGACCGTGCCATGCTTTGCCAAAAGCGCTACCAGGTCAAATATAAATTGGTTCTGTCCACCGTTTTGATGAACATACTCGGTTGCACGCTCAGATAAAAAGAAACAAAAGCGCTCTCCTTTGTGTGTTATTTCTACTTCACCGAATTTATCATAAGCAAAGGATTTAAACTTTGAAAGTTTTTCCTGCATCTCATCAGCGGAAACGTCTCCTCCAAAAAAATGATTTAACGAACTCAAAGGATAATACAAACGGATTGGCTCTTTCATGTAACCAAGTTTCGCCTGCTCCTCTGCCACAATGTCACATAAATTATCCATTAATTTCTGATATGCCTCATTCTGCATGCTAATAATCTCCTTTGATGTACTATTTTTACTCTACATCGGGCATTATATAACGAGGGGAAATAAAAAGCAAGTAGAGGGTTGCCAGTTAGGGTTTTATTCTTTATGATTATAAGTATCAATATAAATGGAGGGATTAGATGAATTACTATAAACGTGCGTTAGAATTAAAAGAGGAAACGATTGCGAACCGCCGCTATCTGCATGAACATGCAGAGACAGGGCTGCATCTTGAAAATACGGTGGAGTTTGTGATGAAGCGGCTTACGGAATATGGTCTTAACCCGGAAAGATGCGGGGAAGGCGTGACGGCTTTGCTTGGACAAGGTGAGCCGGTTCTTTTGCTTCGTGCCGATATGGATGCGCTTCCTCTGACAGAAGAAAGCGGAGAAAGTTTTTCATGTAAAACGGGAAAAATGCACGCCTGCGGACATGATTTTCACGCTGCCATGCTCCTTAGTGCGGCTAAGATGCTAAAGGAAAATGAATCTCATTTATGCGGACGCGTGAAGTTTATGTTCCAGCCGGCAGAGGAAACTTTTGAGGGGGCTGACAACATGATCGAACACGGCATTTTAGAAAATCCAAAGCCGGATGCCGCGCTTGCTTTCCATGTAACGACCGGCAGAAGTCCGGTTGGCACTTTTATGTACAATAGCAAAAATACCATGATGAACTCGGTGGATGGCTTTCAAATTACCATCCACGGAAAAGGTTCCCACGGTGCCTGCCCACATCAGGGCATTGACCCGATTAACATTGGTGTCCACATTTATCTTGCCCTGCAGGAACTAATTGCCAGAGAAAGTAATCCTGCCGATTCCTGTGTTCTCACAATCGGCCGGTTTTGTGCCGGTGAAGTTGCCAATATTATTCCGGAAACAGCCATTTTACAAGGAACACTGCGCACCAATAACGAAGCCGCAAGGGAAATCCTTGTAAAACGAATCCGCGAAGTCAGTGAACGAACCGCTGCGGTATATAACGGAAGTATTGAATATACTGTGCTTTCCGCCGTCCCACCGCTTATATGCAATCCGGATTTGACAGAAGAATTTGTTTCTGCTATGAAAACACTTGCCATTCCAACGCTAAATGGTTATCCGGATATTAACGCACCCGCTTCGGAAGATTTTGCCTCGATTGCAAACAAACTTCCAAGTACGTATATGTATTTGTCTGCCGGCTTTGAGGATGAGCGCGGCGATTACCCGGTGCACCATCCAAAGGCTCTGTTTAATGAGGACGTGTGCCCGATTGGTGCTGCCTGCTACGCACAGTGTGCGGAAACATTTCTAAAAAACCGAGGGAAGATTTAATCCCTCGGTTTTCTTATCAGAACGGAAATTCAAAACAATGCCAGAAGCGAAGAACTAATTTTTTAATGCAGGAAGATTCCTGCCACATCGTATTCTGAATTTCATTTCCATATTCTCTTAATTGTGATAACTCTTTCTCCGTTATTTCACCGTTCCCATCAAACCAGAAACGTTCCATGCCCTCTCGTATCTCCCGTGGCAAATCTTCTTCGGAAAGTTTTAAATAGGCAAATAACGTGGTCAAATATGAAATAATAAATCGGTAATTCGCTGCCGTATCTGCCTGCATAAGTGTTTTTCTACGCTTGTAGACTATAGCCTTTCTGCGAATTGCAAGCACTCCTGCGAAAAGAAAACTTACAGCAAAAATGCAAATTACGATCCATAAAATGATTTGCTGCCACGATAAGTATTTGTTCGGTGCCTCATTTTGTTTTGGTTTTTCTTTCTTTTTCGTAACCTTCTGCGAAATTGAGGTCTGCTGTTTTTCTATTTTCTTCTGCTGTTTTGCTTTCACCGTAATCTTATCATAATGTCCCGGTGTCACATCCACGGGAAGCCACCCCACACCATCACAGTAAATTTCCACCCATGCATGCGCATTTTGCCCGGTCACGTCCGCACGGTAATTTCCATTAGCATCTTTTTCATCGGAAGTAACTGCCTCATATCCCTCCACATATCTCGCCGGGATATTCGCCGCACGAAATGCAAGCGTACCAAGAGATGCATACTGCAGGGCATCCCAGTCACCTTTCTCTTTTCCCGCATTTTTTAAAGAGCTTCTAATTTTTTCAATAAACGAAACCAAATTATCTTTCTTTTGAGGAACATACGGTGCAACCTCTTCTTTGGCCTTTTTTGAAAGGGCAAGATAATGTTTTTTTACAAACTTTCGATAATCCATTTCCATATCCGCATAAGCGCGCACCTTTTCGTCTGTAATCGTCTGTTTCTGCCAGTCAACTCCCGCCGTTTTCAAAAGAGAATCTTCATCTATCATGCAAATTTTGTATGTATTTTTTTCATCTTCACGATTGCTCCAGAATTTTTTTTGCAAATTCAAATCCCGGTAAAGGGTATCCAAGCACTGAATACTCGAAAAATCCACACCGTAAGGCAAATACTGATACCTCTCATAAGCCCCTGTATTTTCAACTACAATCGTTCCTTCTTTCTCTTCTTTTTCCAATCCGTTTTGCTGGCGTCCTGCCGCCTCACAGTAACTGTACAACTGAGCAAGTGGATGAAATCCATCCGCCCGGTACCGATTAAATATTCCCTCGTATTTTTCCCCGTATTCTTTTCCTTCCAGTGGTTCCCACCGGTTTCCATGATATTCACTTCCTACATATCCCTTCAAATAATACTTGCCCTTTTCGCTTGCAAAAACAGTCAGACGTTTTTCCTCGCTCGAGGCAATTCCCTCTTTAATTTTTCCCTCCGGCAAATCTTTTTCCCCATATCGTATCGCATTCGCTTCCTCTGTTATATTTTCCTTCAAATCTGCTATGATTTCATTTTTGTGATAAAGCTGCCGGTTCCATGTAAAACAGATAAAAACAGCCACTATAACAACCATTCCGCAAAATGCTGCCAAATAATTTTTTTCTTCATCTACTTTCGCATGCGAGTGGGCATATATCCCCGCTAATGACAAAAAAGCCATTGCACCAACACACCATGCAGACGGCATTTCAAAAAATACAGCCAAAGAAACAAGTGCTGCCCAGAAAACAAGGACAGGAACCCAGTGTTTTCCTTTGATTGCAATTGTCAAATATCCGGATAAAAACCATCCCGTAAGACAAAAGAATATCACCATCGCAAGTTCTCTGTTCGCATAATTCGGTACAACAAAGTAAGAAGCCGATTCCCCTGTCACAGCATTAAATCCGGCAATCACCTGATTCACAAAGTCCAGTGCGCCGGAAATCCATATCGTGCGAAATGCAATAAGCAAAAGAATTCCCAACACAAAATAAACCAACACAATTTTTATACTTTTTGTGGAAAATATAAAGGCACTACAAATAATGGACACAAACATCGAAACAAACCACCATTTTGTATCCACAAACATTTGCTGCACACAAAAAAGAATGCCCGCCACGGTAAATATCGATAAAATCAGGGCAAAATAACTTTTTTTCTGTTTTTTCTCTTCTACCAGTCGAAATCCTTGATTCTCCACGTTCTTTCCTCTTCCCAATTAAGATGCCGAAACCATAATCTGTCTGACATTGGCATTTTCCATGCACCAGTCCGTTATTTCGTCATCCGTAATCAAAATTATATGTGAATATTTATGCAATACATTGTGATGCATCAGATAATCATCCACAAACGACTGCATAAAACTTATATTTCCATCTAAAATTGTTCTCTCATATCGTTCTCTTGTGCAACTCTCTTCTACACTAAATGTCATATGAGACAACCCTTTTTTTTCAAAAACTACACTATCAAAAAATTGATCATTTTCCAATAAATTCTTTGACACCTGACTAATAATTTTCACTAACGAATCCCGATACCAAGGCTTATCTATATTTCTATCCGATAGTGCAAACAAAACAATTGTTTCCTGATTTGCCGGCGTATCCAATTCGCGGACAATCTTATGCCCCATTTTTTTCGATAATTTCCAATGAATCGTCTTAATGCTGTCACCCTTTTGATAGTCTCTTAAATCGAGTATTTCTGTGATATCATTACCTTTCCTGCGCAGATAACGATTTTCCATATTCTGCGCTGCCGGTGTCATTTCTTCGAAATGATATTCACCTTCATCCGCCCCATCCGGATACACATAATAAACCAACACTTCGTGATTTTTTACGAGGCACCCAAAGATACCAAAAAAATCTCGAACAATAAATTCGTCTGTTTCCACTTCAATTCTTCCACAATAGAAGCTTTCAACAGCAAATTCCACCTTTTTTTCCTGCTTCGGTGCTACTGATAACTCCTGATTAAAACAAAAGGAAGAATCTGTCAGGCAGTTTGCAATCGTTCCTTTCATTGACACCCGGAAGCAGGGAATAATTCCTGTATTTTTTACACAAATCAATATCGTGCTTACCTGATTCAAATCTTGCTTCACCTGCAAATGCATTGTCAAATGTCTCGCTGCATACCAATTAAGCAAAAAAGACAAAACGGCAAACAACAAAAGTCCAAAGAACAGATAAAATGTCACGGCCACATTAGTCCATAAGTAGAGAAAGCCCATTAGGACAAGAATTGCTATGTACCCGATTTTTGCTCTCATAATCTCTTCCTTTCCTTGTTGTCTGCCATCTGTGTTTTTGCTATTTTCTCAGCAGTTTCGGCTTTTCAACCTGCTGTGCAATTTCTTCCAAAATCTCATATGCCGTCACATTTTCCCTGCGTGCCTTTGTATTTAAAATTAAACGGTGCGCACATACATCCGGAAAAATGGCAAGAACATCTTCCGGTACAACATAAGTCCTTCCCTCACACAGTGCGAATGATTTTGCCATCTCTGCAAGTGCCCCAACGCCACGCGGGCTAATGCCAAGTTCCACATGCTCATGTTCTCTCGTTTTCTCACATAAGCAGATGATATACCGAAGAATTTCATCATTTACCTGCATATTTTTCACATAAGATTTCGCCTGCTTTACATCTTCAATCGTCATAACCGGCTGCACCTTTTCAATCAAATCTCTGTCAGACACATTTTTTAAAATAGCTAACTGACTCTCAGCGTCCGGATATCCCATAGACAAACAAATCATAAATCGGTCTAACTGCGAATCAGGCAGTGCCTGTGTTCCGCCGCTGGTAACCGGATTCTGCGTTGCCATAACAACAAATGGCTCAAGGAGCTGGTGTGTCACACCATCCACTGTGACACACCCCTCTGCCATTGCCTCTAACAATGCAGACTGTGTTTTTGACGAAGTACGGTTAATCTCATCTCCCAATAGAAGATTGCAATTCACCGCTGCTCCCTCAACATATTCAAAAGCATTTGTCTGCTCATTATAAATTGACATTCCTACAATATCACTCGGCATCGTATCCGGTGTAAACTGGATTCGTTTGTTTGCAAATCCAAGTGCTTTGGAAAATGCTTTCGCAAGCGTTGTTTTTCCAAGCCCCGGAACATCTTCCAACAACACATGACCGGAAGCTAAAATCGCCATTATCACCTTTCGAATGACCTCATCTTTTCCCTTGATAACAGTCGAAACTTCCTTTTGAAGAATATCAATTTTTTCTTGAATTTCCTTTGCGTCCATATTTACCCCTTATTCTAATTCAACGTCTCCATCTTCATTGCCATCTTCTCCATCGTCTCCATCTTCATTACCGTCTTCGCCATCGTCGGAATCATCGGGAACAATATAAATTATACTCTCATCCACTCCGGTAATTCCGGTCTTCTGGCTCTCTGTACAACTAACCTGTTTCAAGTTTGTATTCGCTGATAAATCCAACGCAGAAATTCCTGTGCCGGCAATATTTAATGTTTCCAGCCCTAACTGTTTCTCAAGATTCACAATCTGCGTAACCGCACTGTTTGAAGCGGAAAGATTTGCAACGATGTCATTTTCCGGCAAAGTAAGTACATTTACATTAACCATTGACATATCAATGTCTTTCAATTTAGCATTTGACTTCAAATCAATATCAATATTTGGTAAATCTTCATTATCTGTTGTAGCATCAGGATTACCAAAACCTGTATTCATTGCATTTAACACCTGCAAATCCGGACAAATCGAAAAATCAAGCTCCGGCACATAAGAATCCGATACATCCAATGACTCTAACTTTGTTAATACTGCAAAATTAATTGTTTCAATTCCTAAACTTTCACTGCAATCAAGTGTTTTGATTTCATTTGTCTCAGGAATATGCAAATCCGTAATTTCGTTGCAGTTAATATTCAATGATGAAAGTTTTACCGCTCCGTCCAAAGTGATTTCGGATAAATTACATCCGGAAGCATCAATTGTTTCAAGATTTGACAAATTTGAAACATCCAATGTTTCAATCGGACAATATGAGCAATTCAAGGTCTTCAGACCGGTACATGCCGAGATGTCAAATTCCATCGTATCATCTGCCGAAGTACCACCATCTTCCGGCTGCTCAGAACAGTTTAAGGATTCCAGTTTTGTAAAACCTGCTAAGTTCAAATTAATACAATCATAATTCGTACCGTTTAATGAGCAATCCAAATTAATAAGTCCGATACTTCCTGTCATAATTAAGTTGTCATCTTTTAACCTATTGCGGCTGCAATTCAAACTCTTTAATGAAGGCAAATCAGAAACATTCAAGCTGCTCATAAGATTGTTACTGCAGTCCACATCCTGCAGTTTATCACAGCCAGACACATCAAGTTCTGTTATTTTGTTATTCGAACAATAAAGGCGTTCTAGATTCTTGCTGTCATTTAAGCGTATCGTATTTGAAATCTGATTATTATGGCAGTCAAGCTCCTGTAAATTTTTATTTGTGTCCAAAACTAACTTATCAATCTTATTTCCGTAACATTTTAATTCCTTCAAATTTGCCAAATCTCCGACATAAAAGGTCCCGGAAATATTATTGTTATTGATATCCAGAATTTCGAGTGCTGTAAACTCATTAAAGTCCGCCATTTCCGCACCGATAATTTTCTTTTCGCCCCAGTAGATTTCCGTCAGACGTCCTTCTTTATTCCAATGATAAACGGATTCGTCATCTAAATTAGCCGAAATATCAGCGCCCTTTTGATTCAAAGTCTGAATCAATGCCTGTAATTTTTTCACATCCTGTTCATTTTTCTTTGGCACATCCGGATCAGCCGCCGGTGTAGCTGTCGGATTCGCAGGATTATCCTTTGATGGATTATCTTTCGACGGATTGTTTGTTGGCTGCGTAGCTGCATTATTCTGTCCATTCGAAGGATTTTTCGTGGCATTTTTTGTATCTGCCGGCTTATTTGTTATTTTAGTGCCTGCTGATGTACCATTCTTAACTGTCTTTGCTTTTACAACAACCTTGCATACATACTTCTTTTTACCAACCTTTGCCTGTACTTTTGCTGATCCTGCTTTTTTTGCAGCAACAACAACACTTGCTTTCTTTTTCTTTTGCAATTTAATTTTATCCTTGCCCGATTTAATCGACCATTTCGCTTTTTTCTTTGCATTTTTAATCTTTAGTGTCTTCTTTTTTCCTACGGTAAGTGACAATGTTTTTACATTAAACTTCACTTTTTTTGCTGCTGCAGCCGGCTCCGCCGGTGAAAGCAGACTAACCGCCATTGCTGCCGTCAATGCAGTAACAAATAACTGATTTCTTTTTCTCTTCATTTTTACAAATCCATCCTCTCTTTCTTTCTATCAAAAATACGTGTGCTAATTAGACAACACATATATTTTGGTCATTCGAATTCCATAAAAGAATCGCTCTTTTACAAGATACGGTGTGGCTTTTTTGGCATAAACACCGCTTGCATCTGCCTCTTCCATCTCCACTGATTTGAGAACATATTTTTTACTATTATACATCGTATCTTTATCCTGCAAATCATCTTTTCGAAAAGCATTTAAACTTACTCTCTCATCTGAGTAATAATCATAATTTCCCGCATACGAATAACTTCCTGCCAAATCAGTAAGCGACTCATCACGATAATAATAGCAGCGAATCCTCATACTTCTCATATGAAATGTACAAGTTCCGGTAGCAGTAAATGTTTTGTCAATTACTTTATCTTTATATGTAATTGTGAAAGTCTGCTGCTTGTCAAATAATTTTTCATTATATCCGGTAATTTCATATTTGGTAATTTCCTGTTTGGTTCCATCTGCCATCAAAACCTGAACGGTAAGTGCTCCATCCGAAAAATCTTCTTCTGTATAACACTCATCTTTTGTCGGCCATGAATAGGTCAGAGATTTCGTATAATTGTTAATTGTATAAGAAATCCGGCACTCTGCTCCACCGCTTGAAATTGTCATGTTATGCTTTCCAACAGAGTTATTGTTCAACCCGCGAACCACATAAGCTCCTTTAGCCAGCCGGCTCGTTTTCCCGGACTCATATTTAGCAGTCACCTTCATACCATCCATGGAAATATCCTTACCATAAAGAAGATTATCCTTTTCACTCCACTCGCAGGAAAGGGAAATAATGCGGTCTGTCTCCTCAGGCTTGTCCGTATTTTTCGGATTATCATCCGGCTCTGTGGAAGGTTTCGGCGTTTGTGTCGCCTTGGCATCATCTACCGTTTCTTCCGGCTGCTGTCCTCCATCACCTTCTGTCACCTGTTGATCCGGCAAATCCGGTACACCACTTCCGCCGTCTTTTCCCCCGGGAACAGACTCATCCCCCGTTCCATCCGTTTGCTTTTTATCTGCCTTTGATGTATTTTGTTTTTTTATGGAATTATCTTTTTTCTCCTGACGCTTCCACTGCTTTTTCGGCTCTTTTCTTGTCTTGGATTCTGCATCCTCTTCCTTTGACGCCTGACGGTTCGCATCTGCTGCTTTTATTTCTTTTGCCAGACTTTTTTTGTCATACTCATACAGATGCGGTGTCCGCTCCCAATTTGCCAAGCCGGCATAAATAAGCATCCCGGTAATAAAGAGCGCTGCAAACAGTAAAACCGACTCTTTTTTTCTTCTTTTCAATCGATACCCTCTTCTCATACAGTCTAATACAATTATATTACAATATTTATATAGAAAATTATAGGCAAACATGTGGCAGTTTTTCTTTTACTAATCTCTTTTGAATAATTTCCTCCTTTGCAGCAAACACTAACGAAAAGCAACCGCAAAGGAGGTATTTTTATGGAAGACGACTCGGTTAAATTATTACGGGAATGCAATGCCGGCATCAAAATGGGCATTTCCTCAATTGATGATGTTATGGACCATGTGCAAAACGATGGCCTGCGCGGTGTCCTCAAAGACAGCCACGACATTCACTGCCGTCTCGGCGACGACACCCACAAAATGCTAATCAATTACCATGACGAGGGCAAAGAACCTGCTCCGATGGCAAAAGCAATGGCAAAAATGAAAAGTAATTTCAAAACCATGGGCGAAAACCCGGACTGCGGCATTGCCAGCTTGATTACCGATGGCTGCAACATGGGAATCAAATCCCTGTACCGCTACTTAAACCAGTATCCGGCAGCGGATGATAAAGTAAAACATCTTACACAAGAAATTATCGACACCGAAGAAAAATTGCAGCAATCCATGCGGCCGTATTTGTAAAAAATGAGACTATATTGATATTTAACCTGTCTGCTTGGCAGATGGGATATCAATACGGTCTCATTTTTTCGTTATTTTCCCTTTTGTCATCTAAGCACAAATATATAAATACCAGGAATAATTCCACCCAAAAGCATTGATACTAAAAAACTATATAAATAGTGTTTTCGTTTATATAAGAAAAATAATATGGGTACAAAAACCATGGAATATAAAATGCAGCCTAGTAATCCAAATATGCGCATCGACTCCCCTTCAGCGACATAGTCTAATGAACCTAGTTCTTCCATAAAGTTTCCTAGTGTTAATATACTATACCCCAGCCAAAAGAAACTAACTACTCCCCAGGCTAAACCTAGTATTATAGATAAAAGTCTTTTTAGAATTTTTTCTGCCATGTAAGCTCCTTTAAATTTCAATTATGTTAAAATCAATCTCTGTATATCCCTATGTTTTTTCAAAACATATCAATCTTCTTTTTCTGTATCCTGAATTAAATTTTGTTTTAGTGCTTCTATAGTTTCTTGATTTTTCCTAAGAATTTGAAGCTGCCTGTACGCCTTTTTTCTCAATATTTTCAATCTTTCAATTTTCGGCACATCCTGCCTTATTAAATCGGCATTTGTATCCTCCAGATTGATGAGCACAACCAATTCTTCCGCTGAAGCAAAATCTCTGATATTAGGAGTTTTTCCTTTTACTCCTTTTTCACTTCTCCATTGTGCTGCGGTTTTCCCGAACAAAGCCATATTTAAAATGTCCGCTTCGGAAGCATATGTATATGCCATTTCCTGTGGAGATAATGTGGGAGTTAGCAAAAATTCCTTTACAGCATCTGTATGAATGCGGTAATTGATTTTGGAAAGTTCTCTCTTTACATCCCAACCAATTGCTAATCGGTTTGCTTCATCTTTCTTTAATCGCTGATAATCTTTGATAATATAAAGCTTAAATTCCGGCGAAATCCAAGAAGCAAACTCAAAAGCAATATCTGTATGAGCATATGTGCCACCATATCGTCCCGATTTTGATACAATACCAATTGCATCTGTTGCTTTTATCCACTGCTGCGGTGTCAACGTAAAAGCATTATCTCCTGACTCTGCCTTAAACCTATCGAATTCGATAGGTTTAAAATTAGGATTGTGAATCTGTTCCCACAATCCTAAGAATGAAATTGTAGAATGGTTACGCATCCAATTGGCAACTATAATAAAAGCATTATCCGGATTTTTATACTTTGCAATATCTGTAAGAGAAATATATGCTTCCTCATTAACAACATCGCCCATTACTCTAATTTCTGTTCCGTTAGCATCTATTTTCATATTCTTCATAGTTCCTCTTCACCCCTCTCATGTTATTTTTCAAATACACTCTATACTTGTGCTACAAGTATAACACACACAATTTCATAAATAAATAATCATTTTCAATCATGGCACCTGCATCTACTGCATTTCCTTAAGTTCTTGCAGACGCATAAGCCATTTCTTGACAGCTCCAGATTTTATCATTCCCATAATAGCGCCATCACAAAATCTCTCGGCTCGCACCATGCCCATAAGTAACGCCATGATACCTTGCGCATCCATATTGGAAACATCGGCATTCTCCATTGAGCGTTGTCCCCATTCGAGACCTCTTTCCTTAAGAAGTTCTCCATATTTTGTCAACTCATATTCCGGATTTTCATCTTCAAACTTATAAACAGCATCTATTAACTCATTAACCACTTCTGTATACTTTGGGTATGGAAAGTGTATAGGATCGTCTTCCGTTCCCTTGTGCTCTTTATCTATTATCCATTCTCCAACACTATCAGTTTCCAATGGTTCTAAAAGCCCAATGAGTTTGTCAAATTTTGTATTTGTCATCCTATTCACCTGCTTCCAATTTGCCTTTAAGTTCTTCTACACTTTAAACATTATCTTCAACTATCCGTTTTAATTCTTTCAACGGTTACGTTGTGTCATACCTATTTTAACTCATCCATCAAGTCGGGGTATTCCTCATTTGTCACGTATATATAACTTAAAAATACACTTTTAACCGCACCCGTTTCCCATCTCTATCAGTGTAATTATTTATAATATCTACCAACTTATCAAACTGACACATATTATCTCTTACATTATTATTTGCTCTAAGTTTATCTATTGCTTCTGAAAGAGTTTTACCTTTAAAATTCTTGCCAATGATGGTATTTACCGCTTTTACCTGACTAGCAAATGGTTCTCTATCCTTGAACCTACACACCTTTTCTCTAATCTCAAAAATTGGGGTATTCGGTTTTGCATCAATAATAAGAAAAATCCACATAATAGCATTGAATAATTGTTTTGCTACTGGATTCCATACCTCTTCCTGCCTTCTTCTACCATTATTCCCTATATTCCCTCCACCATAACCTCCTGCTCCACCTTCTCCATGTAAGGGGTTGAATAAAGGTAAACCTTTGTGCCCTATCAATCTCAGAAAATCTCTTGCTGCACCCATGCCACATTGGATCATTTCTCTTTTTCCACTTGCCTTATCGGTCGCATAAAAAATATAATAATCATTTTCAATCATGGCACCTGCATCACTATGTTTGGTTTGATTTTCTAGTAATTGAATATGTGCTACCGGCACCACATCATATTTATTAACAATCCATTGTCTTCTTTCTGTACTTCTACACTCCATAAGAATCTTCTCCTTTACCTAAATCTTGTCGCTTTTTTCTTTTTTAATTCGTCGCTTTTTTCGACGCTTTTTCAGCGACGAATTATTTTAATCTATACTGCTTCCCTTTTGTTTTTCCATCATCAACAAGTTTGTCCAACGAAACCAATTCCTTTAATAACTCCTTTGTTCTCGTATCTTTAAGTCCAAGAATTTCAGTAATCTCCGATGTTTTATGCCATTCTCCATCTGCCATAAAATTTAAAATCAAAGAATATTGTTTCATCTTTTTAGTCACTTTTTTCGTCGTTTTTTCTTCAGTTTCTGTTATGTCAGTACCTTCCTCCAAAAACGCCGGATGAATCGGTATCCTAATCCTCATAGCTCGTCTATCTTCATCCGTAAAGAATTCTGCGCGTGGAGAACCGTTCTTTAACCTGCTTTGCTAATCTACTACCTGTTTTTCTCAAATGATCTTCCAAAAGGACAGGTGAAATGTCATCAAAAACAGCCTTATGATTCGCTCTGCAATCATAAGGAGTCTGGTCTGACATGTTAATCAATTCCCTTTCCTGCTCAGCATTTGCCTTAACAGAACTGGTTAGATAACGAATATAATAATTATACTTCTTGTCCTTTTTACCAATTTTCCTATAAAATCTCTACAATTTCAATCTGGAAATTTAACTCTTTGCCAGCCATCTCATGGTTCGCATCAAATGTTATCGTGCTTTCATCTTTGGCTGTAACTTTTACAGGGAACGGCTGTCCGTACATATTTTGGAGATATACCTGCTGCCCGGCCTCCAACGCCTCTGCCCCCGGCATTTTATCAATTTCCACTGTAAATATTGCATCCGGGTCCGCTTCGCCATACGCTTCCGACGGCTCCAAATGAACGTCCGCAATCTGTCCAACTTCCATATTTGCCACTGCTTTATCAAATCCTAAAATCATCATTCCCGCACCGCAAACGAACTCCAGCGGCTCACCACGATCGTAGGAAGAATCAAACTGCGTTCCATCATTAAATGTACCTTTGTAATGTACCCTCATCGTCTTTCCGACATTCTTGCCTTCAAAAGGCGGTTTACTGTGACAGCCGCCACAGCCGCCCCCACATGCAGAACCACATCCGCCATCTTCGTGTCCGCCGCAGGAACCTTCTTCACCGTGATGATCACAATTGGCACCGGTAGAAGTAAGTTCCCCTTTGATATATTTTTCTACTGCCTCATCTGCCTGTCCACTGACACCGGCAAACAGCTCAATTCCCTGTTCTGTGAGCGCTGCTTGCGCACCCTCGCCAATGCCTCCGCAAATCACAGTAGAAACCGCCTGTTCATGCAAAAAATCTGCCAGAGCACTGTGACCCTGTCCATTTGTTTCTACAATTTCAGATGACACAACTTTACCATCCTCTATTTCATACACTTTGAATTGTTTGGTATGACCAAAGTGCTGAAAAACTTCTCCATTTTCATAAGCTGCTGCTACTTTCATTTTCTGTCCTCCAATTTTACATTTTGCCCTTGCCGTTCGGAAAGGGTTTCTCTCATCTTTACATGAATTGAGGGTTTTGTCAATGGGGAAGGGCCTATGTGTCAAGCCTCACATCCCCTTTGCAATCTTATCCACCAAGGTTACATCCGCAGGTAACCAATCAACCGAATCCAACTGTGCCCTTGAAAGCCACTTTGCGTCCTCATGTTCATTTAATACAACATGCTCCGACTGCAATTCACACCAAAAGCAGTCCATTGATAAATGAAAATCCGGATAATCATACTCAATCGTGTCAATCAAATCGCCCACAATAGTTACTTTCAATACCCATTCCGATTTTAGAATCCCATCTAAAAATCATGTTGTCCTCAAACGCATCTTCGTAATCCGGTTTGCCATCCACATAATTACGTTCATCATCTGTAAGGCCATTGTCAAGCATTGTGAGCGCGTTACGTTGGTTTTATGCAATTATAATTTATATCCATCATTTCAAAAGGGGCATATTTACAGTGCCTGAAAACGTAAAACAGAAGCTTGTACGTATAGGCAATATGACGAACTTTGAAATAAGTGATATTCGCTATTTTTGTTCATTTCTGCTATAATTAAACCTTAGTAGAAAAGAGGTTTTTATGGCGATGGAATATACAGAAGAACAACTGAATAACTTTGATAAGGCTACGCTTGTTCAACTGTTTCTCGTTCAGCAGTCACAGCTTCAGGATATTGACCGGAAGCTTCAGCTGCTATTGGAACAGGTCGCTGTATTGAACAACAACCGTTTTGGCAAATCTTCCGAGAAACTGGACACTGAGAATCAGATCTGCTTCATGGAAGTAGATGGCAACATCGTTTTCTTCAACGAAGCGGAAGCAGTTGCTTCGCTCAATGAATACGTTGATGAAGATGAAACCAAGCCAAGAGGCAGGAAAACCAAAGGCAAACGAGAAAAGGATATCCGGGGACTTCCTGTAAATCCGGTAGAACACAAGATGTCCGAAGAAGAACTCATTGCCGAGTTTGGCGAAGATGGCCGGTATGAACTTGAAGACGAAATCTACCGACGTTATAGTTTCACACCTATGAAGGTTGAAATAGAAGAACATCATGTAGGAGTCTACAAATCCAAGAAGGATAATCACTTCAAAAAAGCGGAGCATCCGGCATACCTGTTAAGAAACAGCTTAGTATCACCTTCACTTCTTGCTGGCGTATGGAATGCCAAGTATGTAAATGCAACGCCACTCTATCGTCAGGAAAAGGAATTCCAGCGAATGGGGCTTGCCATTGATCGAGCAGATATGGCACACTGGACGATTTTGTGTGCAGAGAGATATCTCTCAATCTTTTATGATTATCTGCATCAGAAGCTTTATGACTATCATGTGCTTCAGGCAGATGAGACTCCGGTTCTGGTCTCGAAAGAAAACCGAACCGATGGGAACAAGCATTACATGTGGGTGTATCGTACCGGTAAGATGTATGACTAACACCACACATGTAAACAAAATTTCTTCATTCTTCTCTGGTCCAAGTGACATGATAAATAGTATTTTAAAATCACTATTTGAAACGTCGGATGATTTGTTCATCGTTCATCCCATTGCACTATATTATGAATAATTTCCAAAATTATTGTCATTTGATTGTCACTCAACCCAAAATGAGCCAAGAAACGCCGTAAATTCGGCATTTCTTGGCTCACGTACATTATTCAAACTCCCCGCAGAGAAACTTATTATCCCTGTGAAGGCTTGATTTCTAGAGCTTTTAATGGTGATTATTCCGCCTTTTATCACAATTATTTTATGTTTTCAAAAATTTAGGTATTATATAGGTATCAATGTACCCATTTGGTATTAGGTCTCCTACATAAGAAAATGTACAATTTTTCTTCGAAAAATATCTCCAACACTTATCTTATTTTTGGTACAAATTTATTTTCTTAACAGCAACTCTTGTTTCAATAAAGAAATATCCTGATGATTATTTTTAGGTTTTATTCTATCTAAAACCTTCTTTTCAACAGATTGTGTCCAATAAATTTTCAATTTTTCTCTTGCCCTTGTTATAGCAGTATAAAAGATACTATGTGTTATCAGTTCATCAATATCATCTGTTATAATGATTTTTACTGAATCATACTCTAAACCTTGTGCTTTGTGAATAGATACCGCATATGCTATTTGAAATGGTACCATATTCTTAGATACACTGTCATCATCTTCATCTGTACTTTTATTTTTATAAACTTCAAATCTTATAATAGAATTTCCCTTTTCTGATACACCTATAACTTGAAAATCTAAATCTTTGTCATCTAAATTCATCAATGGCTTGTCAATCTCTATATCAAATTGAATTCGTTCCGTTACTTTACCAGCTTCCAAAAGTCTAAAATCTTCTATTCTGCCTTTCATATTATTATGAATAATTGGAACTTGTTCTTTATTCTTTGTAAAAAATGAATCCGCCAAATCATTGAACAAAATTGGATCACCAACTTTATATCTCTGTATTCCTCTCCTTATCTCCTTGCCATTATTGTTTTCTTGCATAAAATGATTTATATTGTTTATTCCATACAGTCCTCCATAATTTAAACATAAGATAATCTCGTTCTCTGATGCTGGAGTTAAAATTGACGGATCAAGATTTACTGAATAACCTCCTGCTTGTAGTCGATCCAATATATCATCCTCCATTTTGCGGACATTATCCCACAAAGCTTGTAACTGCTTGCTATTACTTCTATATGGTTTTACCAATTCACATATTGCAGACTCTGGAAGGAATCCACGTATTGTATCAAACCAATTTCCAAATTCTATTGATTCTATTTGGTAAGTATCTCCAACTAATACAAGTAATTTATAATCAGCAAGTTCCAAAAACTCCTTCATTTCCTTATTGCTAACCGTACTACACTCATCAATAAATATAATATCATACTTTCTCTTTATGTCATTATTATATCTATTGTTAAACTTTGAAATTGTCATAAATTCGCAATCTGAGGTTGCAGCGACCTTTCTCTTCAAATTGTTCACTGCTGGATTCGTATATGCCAAATACAATTTCGAATACTCTTTAAAAAAATTGGAAATGTAATTAATAAATGTAGTCTTCCCTGTTCCTGCTGCCCCATATATTACCGATACATGCGATTTAGCAAACATTGTCTCCAATGCTTTTTTCTTCTCTTCCGATATATTATAATCACTATTTTCAATCCAATGTTTTACAGTATTGGAATAATTACTCACACCGCTTTGAGCTAATCTCTTAATCGTTGTAATTATAGATATTGTATCATCCCTGTATGCCTCAATAAATATATAGCCTTTATCTATAATCAATTTACGTGCTTGCTGTTTCTGAGTTTGCGGTAACTTCTTATTATATATATTTTTCAAAGTTTCAACATCTTCAAAATTACCAAGTTTATACTTTTCTCCATTCTGTTCTAATGGGGTATACAGCATCCCTTTCTGTTCAGTATTATTTTTTATAACTCTAGCCATAAATTCATGTTCACGTCCAGCTGTATCCAATGCTATTAACAAATCTGATATATTTGGTACATGTTTTCTCAATCCAGAACAGAACGGCATTGTATCAAAAGGTAAACACTCATTTGCTAAATATAAATTTGAGAGCCAATTATTAGCACCCAAATATTCCCATCTTCCAGTGTTATAATTCTTTTTATAACTCTCATGATATTGTTCTTTAATAACTCTATTATTCATATGATGTAACAAATATCTTAAAACATTGTAACCTGCACCTTGATTTTTAATGAGTTGTCTACAAAAATCCAATAAATCAAAAAAATGATACCCCTCTCTATTTGGAACAATTCGATTGCGGATTTCATTATATTTTTCATCTGAATAAACAACTATCTCTGCTAAGCTTCTTCCCGACTCGGTCAAATACTTAACTAGTTCCCTCTCCTCTGCTTTTCCAATGGGTTTGGTCTGATTATTAATTATCTTACTAAAATTTTTAAATTCACATGGTCGAATACTTACTTCCCAATCCAAAATAATTCTTATAGGCATACATTTATCAAATATTTCTATATAATCATCTTCTATTGCTAACTTTACCGCATAAAAGTCTGTTATTTCCCTATCTGTAAATGCTATTATTCTATCTGTTTTACTTGCCTTATCATTTGCCGGAATAAATGCTACTTCATAATATATTTTATTATTACAAAAAAATGGTTTTATATTTTGAATGTAAAAACGATCATATTTATACATATTTTTTGATGATTTTTTATATTCATCAACCTTTTGAACAATTTTTAGATAATACTCATTTAAGCTCTCATCTGTTTCAATTGGAAATTGCTCTAAGTTATACAAAACATCAAGAGAATACTTATCATGTAACATTGTTTTTATCCTAAGAAGATATTCGTAATATTTTAACATTAAACGCTCTGAATTTTCTTCCTCTAAAGTCCTATGTGATACAGATACCTGCAAAAAATGATGAAAACGAGACAAATATCTCAACCACTCTTGATTTTTTGCATATTTAACAGCCTGTTTAACATTATCCTGTGTATCCTCAATATCATTACCATTAGCATATATTTTCAACAAAATATGTTCAACAAAATGTCTTAATTGTGATAGAATATCCTGTGATATTTCTCCTCTCGTCGAATTACACAAATTATTTATATGTCTACATATTATTTTATCCGAATTTAATATTTGCTTATCAATTTGCAAAACATTATCCATAATCTCATCTTTCTCCTTATCATATATCTCTGATTACATGTTCTAATATCTTTATTATGTTAAATGTCTAACTGGAATACATTGATCCATATATTTATGTACAAAAGAAACTTGTTGCAAAATATCAATCGCATCATTTTCATTAATATCCCATCTAATTCTCAATTCATGAGCCGTAACATTTCTTACCATATGAATTAATCCCAGTATTATCTCTTTAAGTCCATTTTGCTGGTTCTGTTCTGAAGTTGTCCTTAATGAGTTTAAAACAATATATGGATTTTTTACAGAAAAAGCAGTTTGAATAAGTTCATTTCCATCTGTTAACAATCCACTCATTTCTCTTACCCGATCACATATTCCTTTTACTGCTTCCTGAACCGCATGAAAATAATCATCTACTAGTAATTCTTCTCTGCAACATATTAAAACTCTTTGATGTGCACCATAACATGATAATTTATTTTTTAATTCTCTTGTTCTTCTTTCCACTTCGGATAAACTTTCAGCCTTAGTAATTTTATAGAAGTTGCCATCATCCCTTATTTCAATTCCTTTTAACATCAATACCCTATTTATTTCAAAACGTCTCTTCTCATATGCAGATTGAGTATTTAGCCCTCTAGCTGGTGCCATACATACTTGTATAAATTTATATACGCAGTTTGTACTATTATCTTTTCTACTCTGCTCACAAAATGCATTAAATAATCTCTTATATTTTGTATTTTTTGAATCAATATCTTTTAAACCACACTCTGAAAGCAATAATCCTATTTCTGTCCCTGTAAATCCAAATTCTGTGTCTCCCAATGCTTTTGAAACAGCTAGTAACTCAGATTCTAATAATGTTGGAAATCCCATGCTTCAACTCCTATCAATAAATGTTAATGCACACAAATCTGACAAGTCTCTATTCTTTCAAATGAATGTTCTACCTGCAAATCTATCATTTTTAAGTTACTCTCTATATACTCCAACAATTCTGTACCATCCAAATATATATACATCTGTGGTGCTACAAATCCTGGAACATTTTCTCTTAAGTCATCTAATGATATCTGTGATGTTTCCTGAAATCTATCTATTTCCATAGCATACCTATAATGATACTTTTCTATATATTCTTTTATTCGTGTAACGGCATTGCTATCTTCTTTATAGTCTTCCATCCAGTCAGATAGACAATGCCTTTTACCCAAGTATACAACACCGGTGATCGCTTTCACCGGTGAGCTGACATACATATATGCCATTATAGGTTCATCTGGAAAATTTCTCCTGTGTTCAAATATCTTCACACCAGATTTTATTTTTTCATAAACATCTGGTCTGAAACTTAATAGCATTTTTCTCAATGTCTGTACCGCCTTATTTCCATTTACATTCAATATTCAGCACTGATGTCGGCATACCAATAAACTGTACATCAAATTTTAAGCTTGGTTCAACCTTTGTACTTGCATTATGAATCCTGAAACTTAATTGCCATCCATTATCCAAAAACATTTCTACTGTATTAGTGCTTCCTGGCTTGAACTCAAGTGCCACAAGTCTTGTAGGTAGCTCTACTACTGGAACAGTAATTGCCGACACCTTATTTTCACTTGGTTTATTTAAAGTATCATGCATATTAAAAGTATGAATCATTGTAAGACGCTTACTATCACGGCTGACAACCTTATAGTAATCCTCTATTCCAATAAGATATTCTATCATCTTACGTGGCATATCCTTATCTTCTTTATATGCTCTATTAACCTCATCCATAAAAGCATGTAATAACGGTACATAAACTACTTCATCTTTGTCATTGATTTCAGACCATCTTGAACCGTTATCCTTTTCATTCTTCAACATATCAAATATTGGTTGAACCGCATCCCAATATGCATCACTACAAGGCATATCAAACCATTCTTTACCAAAATCAAGTTTATGACTTAATCTGCTATGTTTTACGGCATCGTGATTATGTTTAATACTTAATCCTATTTCCCACTCAATATCATTTCTTCTAATAACAATATCTCTTACATCCCCCTTTACGCCAACTCCGTCCTTCTGAAATTCTAATGTCAATTCATCATTACTGCCCTCTGACATTTTAGGTTCCATTTCAAGCACTGTATCAATTGCTGATTCTGCTGATATCATAAATGTCTGCTGCACTTCATCATCCATAAGAGCCCATGCCTTTTCATTTGCATGCAAGCTAGAATTATCAACTATTCTAGTTTTTCGCATCTCACATAATGCCTTGTAAAGTGTTTTTATCCAAGCATACTCATATGCTCTACCCTGATCATTACTCTTTGTACTCACTTTCTTCTCATTAACCTCCTTTGCATCTATAACCTCATTATCTACAACAACCTCTGCACCATTACCTTCTAGATATTTCTTTATCGCAACAGCTATTTCATATGCAAGGTTAACCGGAACAGCATTACCAATCATTTTATATGCTGTATTAGTATCCTCATATATAAATTTGAAATCATCCGGAAACCCCTGTACTCTGGCAACCTCTCTAATTGTCATTCGACGATAAAGATATTCTTTTCCTTCTACAAATCTGCAATCATTCTGTGCCACCTTAACCATTTTAGGTGCCTGTGGATGAAGCTGACATTGTCTTCCTGATGCCTGAACTGTAAATGCCTGTTCATCCCATCCTTTTACTCTGTTACGGCTCATAAATATTGGTGAATATGCTCCAGTATAGTATTCATTGTTATTGATTGCTTCTGGATTGTGATGATTTTTCTCTCCTGATGGAACAGCCGTATCTTGCAAATCCCATATAATATCACGAAGAGTGATTTTCTTATCATCATCCTTTGTTGAACCTTTAGGAAATCCAAAATCAATGTGCAAATCCTTCCTGAAACCTATATAAAACACTCTCTTTCTTTCTTCTGCAACTCCGTAATCCTTTGCATTTACAAGGGTAAATGACACATCATATCCTGCATCATCAAAAAGATTTAGTATATTTTGCACCGCTTCTGAATGTCTGTTTGCCAACATTCCGCTTACATTTTCTGCCAAAAAGAACTTAGGCTGAAAATCTTTAAGAATTCTTATATAATCAAAAAATAATTGTCCCCTATCATCTTCAATTCCCTTTAGCGAGCCAGCTTCAGACCATGATTGACACGGCGGTCCACCTATAATTCCGTCAACTTCACCCACTAAAAACTGCTCAATATCCTCTTTAGTTACCTGACGTACATCTCCTTCAATTAAATGTGTATTAGGATGATTTGCTTTATATGTAGACCATATTTTTTTATCAAACTCATTTGCTACAGGAATATCAAAACCTGCTCTTTCAAATCCTAAATCCAATCCACCACACCCACTAAACAAACTAATTATATTCATAAGGATTTTCTCCTTCATTGTTTTCTCTGCATTGCTCCTTATACTAATTGATATTTATTTTTCAACTAGCTCGCACCCAAATTTATAGTTTAGCATATCATATTTATACATCAATATCAATACTTCGTTGCCCAAAAGTACAAATCCTAAGTTGGACTCTTAAATTTCATTCCGCACATCTCTGCCAAGATTCAGCCTTGCACAGCAGATATTTACTCTTTTATTTTTTCATGCTATTATTGTTTCTCCTTAATTATTACCAAAAAACTCTGGAGTAAAAAAATCAAATTATTACAACTTATGCCAATTATACCCCTATGAGGTCAAGCTAATGCCCCAACTAATAATATTAAAAAATACATACTTTACACTATCAGGTTGTATGTAAACATTTCAAATCATCACAAGAGGTGCCGTCAAGTTAGTCAAATAAATTGAATTCCAGCAGTCTGTTTACCATATCACAAAATTTCAACTAGCATCAACACATTAAAAGGCATAATAAAATCACTCTAAGTTTAAATTGTTGTGTTCATTCAAAATATACGTGCCCAATACATTTGCCAAATGAACCGGAACCGCATTTCCTATCTGTTTTCCAATTTCTTGAAGACTTCCCTCAAATACGTAATCATCTGGAAATGTTTGAAGCGCAGCTGCTTCGCGAAGAGAAATTGCTCTATTTTGCTCTGGATGTCCAAATCTACCATTTGATATACTAAAACATTTAGCTGTCAATGTTGGTGCAACCCGATTCCAATACATCCTGCCATAGACATCTGAATGTCCTTTAAAATTCTCATGACACTTTAACCATAAACGCTCTGGCCAATCAAGTCTTCCCCCTCCATCATAAGGAGTATTCTGCATTCTCTGCAAATTAATTTCTGATAATCCTGCTGCCCTGTGATTTGGTATTTCTTCTACCTCTTCTCCTGCTTCCAAAGGTGGGAGTCCATGAATCGCATCAAATACCGTCACATATGGTAGCAGCCCCTCCCCATGTGTTTCGGGTGGAATATGAGGTTCAAATAATCTAGATGCTATCAAAATAAAACGCCGCCTATTCTGGGGAACCCCATAATTTTTAGCATTAATTACTCGACTATCATATTGATATCCCTCTCTTTGCAACATATCCAAAAACTGATTTAAAATTTCTATTCCTCTTCCACCAATTCCAGGAACATTTTCAACCATTATATGTGCTGGATGTATTACCTCTGCCAATCTACCAAATTCATTTAATAAGTTTACCGCTATATGCTCATTAGGATTTCTAGGATTTAGGACACTAAATGGTTGACACGGTGCACATCCGACCATTAGCAATTCATCATCGTCTAACAATGCTGGAAATTCAGTAATTAAATCATGTGCATCCACATCTAGTATATCCCTATTTAAATACGGAATATTATTATTATTCTCATATGTGGTCTGACAATACGGATTAGAATCCAACCCAAACAGAACATCTATCCCTGCATTTAACAATCCTTTCGACATCCCCCCACCACCACAAAAAAAATCAACTGCATTCATTGCTTATAAATTCCTTCCGCCCATTCATTCATATTTCTTTCTGGCATGCCTGGGCGACACGAATTAATCATATGTGCCCAAACTATTTGCTCTCTAAAAGGGCTATTCACCGAAGCCACCCTATAATATTTTTTGTCTTTATCAATTTCTTTTTCCGACAAAGCAATCTCACCTATTAATATTGATCTTATGGACTTTAAATCAATTGTCATATATGGTATTTTATTTGGCAACTCTGGCAATGCCACTTTTGATGCATTATATCCCGTATGTAATGTTTTAATTAAACTCTCTTTCTTTTTCTGATATCTTTGTTGACTCTCCTTATCTTTTTTTCCAAGTTTTGCATCATTAGAAAATCTATCTGCTCCCTGACATCCTGCAGCTAAAATCGGTTTTCCTTTTTCTGCTCTAGCCATATCACAAGAGGGCGTCAAAATCACACAGTATTCATCAGCCATTCCTGCCTCATTTTTCTTTCCTTCTTCTGAGCAACACCTCAATATATCAGCAACCAATAATGACTTCTGTACTGGTGGATATTCATATTGAATCCAAGCAGGTGGTTCTTCGCCTATATATTCCGTATCAAAATAATATGTAGTCCTCTTATGCAACATATATTTAACTACCTCATCACCAGGATATTTTTCCATTTTCATAAAATTATCAATAGCCTGAACCGATGATAGTAGTGACTTGTTTAATTCTATATGCAAATTATTAACAGCCTTGATATATGGCTCCCATTGTTCAATTCGTTTTATTACTTGCTCTTCATCTCCTTTACTAAGGATATTTATTAAGGGAGTATCTCTTATATCATCTGGTAAATCTATTGTTTCTGCTATAGCTGAAAAAATTATTATAGGTCTAAAACGAGTATGATAAATCAAACTAAATATTTCCTCCCCCTTATCAACTTCATCAGCATCATACATCCAATCCATAACAATGATTTCTGGATCAAACAATGCTATCACATCATTTGCAGCATCAAAATCGCATATTTGACATTCCCACCCATTATCAACCGCATGATCGCGTATTAATTTTACTGCATCTGCATTATCTTCAATACATAATATTTTCATTTTCCTATACCTCTTTCTTTAGTTCTAATATAAATGTTGCTCCCTCTAAATCACCTGGAATTCTTACAGCAATTTCTCCGTCATATTGCTTAACTATTTCTGTGGCAATAACTAATCCCATTCCAATCCCCTTAGGTTTTGATGTTATTCCAGGCATAAAAATCTTTTCCGCATCACTTTCTGAAATTCCACATCCTGTGTCACTTATACTAATAACTATTTTAGTTTTACAATTTTTTTCAATCTTAATACAAACTTTCTTGTTTTCAGATTTATCTTTCATCCAAAAACAAGCATTATCCAAAATATTAATCAACACTGTTTGTAGTTCACTCATATTAATATTAACTTGAATGTTATCAATTATTTCATTTTGAACCACTACATTTCTATTGATTTTTTTAGATTTAATCAATCTAATACATTTATTAATCGCATCTAATAAATTTGCACCACTGTTTTTCTTTCTTAAATCCCGTTTATATAATGGTGCAAAACTTTTCGAAACTTCAACAATGCGCTTATGACTTATTTCCGCATCATCCAAATATTCCTTAGTTCGTTCGTCAAAAAAATTCTTATACTTCTGCCCCTTACTTAAAAACCTTTTAATACATGTCATACCCGTTAAAAATTCATGCATTATGACTATTGCTACCGATCCCAAGGAGGCCGTTTGTGCATAATAAATCAATCTATCATTTAATTCTTTTAACTGTTTCTCATTTTTTCTATGATAGTCACGAACATACTCCAAAATTTCATTCGCATCAGCACCTGTTTTTGCTGCATTTTCTACATCTGATAATAATGCTTTTGCCGATAAAGGCGCAATAATATCCGTCAGCGACTCTTTTTTTCCTGCTACCGTCTTATCCTTTTGGCGTTCTCGTTCCAGTGCATCCACTATATTATTAATTGCCGCTGTAAACTGCTTATATTCTAATGTATCAGCTAGCTTTTCTCTGTCAGTAGTATCCTTTATATTAGGATTCTCTCTATTTGATATGTATACAATACCTATTATCTGACTTGTGCTAATTCTTTTTCCAATTTGACTAATCCTTTTCCTGTCCAGGCCAAGCCAGTCTCTTGTTGTTTCAGACTTTGGTAACACTAAAACATTGTCCCTATAAACAGAAATACCTTTATATAATTTAATACTACTTCTCACTTTTCCCTTTGTAATATCAAAACGTTCTGACACATCTTGTACACTCTCTGCATCAAGATCCCAAACTCTGAATTCAAACGAAAATGTTCCACATTGATATTGCGACAATCGTTCAACATTCATCAATTCTTTTTTTCCCTTATAATTCTCAATATCCCATTCTATTTTTTTATTATGAATTTTTCTTTTCTTATCCCCCTCATTATAATAATAGTTGTATGTTATTGTTCCCTCCTTATCCACCACTCCCTCAATTTTATAGATTGGGTTATTTATAAAATCATTAGGTTTAATAATATCAATATTACCTTCTTCAAAATTATCAATTGATATCTGAAAATCAGCAATTTTCTCAAACGGATTAATTAATCTAGACAATTCCTCGCCTAGCTCATCTATTTTTTTCTTATCCCAAATTGCTTTTAGCTTTTTTATAATTATTTCTGTTCCAGACGTATTAAATTGCGTATCTTCTATTTCTTCAAGTGTCATAATACAATCTGATATATCATCAACATTTTCAAAAGATTTCCAATCAAAATAGGCTTTCAATGTCTTTCCATTAGGGGCTTTTGTAAACATAACCATCTCTTCCCCTAAACGCGCAGCCGAAAATCTTCCAAGTCCCTTATTTCCTGATACTTGTCTAATTCTTCTCTTTCCCTTAACCTCTCTTTCAATATATGGTTTCTTTTTTTTATATGGCGTTGCAATAGTTGCCCAGGCATTCAATATTGTATCTCGATCCATCCCCAGTCCATCATCTTTAACAGAAATAAATCTTTCGCCATTATCATCCCCAAATTTTATTTTTGTCTTAAATGCATATGCATCATATGCATTTTTCACCAATTCTGTTATTGCAACAATATCATTTGTCACTAAGTCTTCTCCAAACGACGAAAATGCTCTTGGATGAATTTGAATATTAATTTGTTCTATTGAATTCATATTTTCTCCTTTCTTACATATACTGTATAAATATGGAGGTATATGTATGATACTTTTAACTATTTTATTTAACAAAGTACAACTTGACATTGATGAAGTAACAAATAACATCGAATATATCGAATCTTATATAAACTATAAACTTAGTCCCTACAAACAACTTGGTTTATTTCGATTCATTGTTTTTACAAATAAATGCATTGATGGTGTCACTAACCCTATTGCCATAAGAGAATTATTAGTACAACATATTTGCACACCATATTCTAATTGTTATACTAACCGACAATTTTTATTTATTAATATTGACACATGTCATTTTTTTATTACCCCATCAGAAGCCACAAAAATATTCAGTAACATAAAAAATTACTGTGTTTTATATGCATATCTATTTCACTAGGTAACATTTTAAAATATATGAATCATCTCATACCATTTGAAACAAGTATTTACTGTATCTTTTTTCAAATCCGCACCTTCCTGCTAAAACAATTCATATGTACTTGATATAATATAATCCCCTAAATTCTTCTATTTTCCCATATTGTAAACCACAAACCATACATTCAGTAACGTGAATTCGAATATCTTCCTCCTTTTTACCATTGTTATAATTATGGCGTAATAATAAATCCACTATTCCTTTTATCAAGACTCCCTACTTACATTAGCATTATTGTCCCAAATATCTTGCCTCAAAATATAACTTAATAGACACTGTGTTTTTCATGTCAATCTGTTATATCAATATAGAACAAACTCACAAATATTATTTGTAACAAAAACCATTGATATAAACTATTATTGTTAATATCTCTGCTTTCAAACTTTATAATTAAATAAATACCATATTGCGACTGCACTGCTTACAACTTATTCAAACTCAATCGTTCCAGGCGGCTTACTAGTCAAATCATAGAATACCCGGTTGACTCCCTTAACCTCATTTATGATTCTCGTCATTACAGTCTGCAGCACCTCAAACGGAATATCTGCGCTTTCTGCGGTCATGAAATCAATAGTCTTCACGGCACGAAGCGCAACGGCATAATCGTACGTTCTCTCATCGCCCATAACGCCGACGCTGCGCATGTTTGTGAGGGCGGCAAAATACTGGTTGATGTCGCGGTCGAGACCGGCTTTTGCAATTTCTTCACGGTAAATCGCGTCTGCGTCCTGCACGATGCGGACTTTTTCAGCGGTTACCTCGCCGATGATACGAATTCCAAGCCCCGGACCCGGGAATGGCTGACGGAATACGAGGTATTCCGGAATGCCGAGTTCGAGACCGACTTTGCGGACCTCATCTTTGAAAAGGTCACGGAGAGGCTCGATGATTTCTTTGAAATCAACGTAATCCGGGAGACCTCCGACGTTGTGGTGGCTCTTGATGACAGCGGATTCACCGCCTAAGCCGCTCTCTACAACATCCGGATAAATGGTTCCCTGTACGAGGAAATCAACAGCTCCTACTTTTTTTGCTTCCTGTTCAAAAACGCGAATAAATTCTTCGCCAATAATTTTTCTCTTTTTCTCCGGCTCTTCGACACCGGCTAATTTTTCATAAAAACGATCCTGCGCATTGACGCGGATGAAATTCAAATCATAGTCGCCGTCCGGTCCGAATACCGCTTCTACCTCATCGCCTTCATTTTTACGGAGAAGTCCCTGGTCTACAAAGACGCAAGTGAGCTGGTCACCGATGGCTCTGGAAAGAAGCACGGCTGCAACCGAACTGTCAACACCGCCGGAAAGAGCGCAGAGCACACGACCATTGCCGACTTTCTCACGGATTGCCTTAATCTGATGCTCAACAAATGAATCCATGCGCCAGTCACCGGAACAATGACATACATTGTAAACAAAGTTGGAAAGCATTTTCGTTCCCTCTTTGGTGTGAAGCACTTCCGGATGGAACTGAATGGCGTACAATTTTTCTGATGGATTTTCAGCGGCTGCCACCGGACAATCTGCCGTATGTGCACAGATATCAAATCCCGGTGCCACCTTGGAAATATAATCAAAATGGCTCATCCAGCATATGGTGTCTTCGCTGACATCCGTAAACAATGCTGAATTTGTATTTACATGAACGTCGGTTTTTCCGTACTCACGAACCGGTGCTTTCTCCACCGTTCCACCCAGCACGTGCATCATCAACTGAGCGCCGTAGCAAAGGCCGAGTACCGGAATACCCATTTCAAATAATGCTTTGTCATAAGAAGGAGCACCATCCTCATAGCAGCTGTTTGGTCCGCCGGTCAAAATAATGCCCTTTGGATTCATTTCCTTTATTTTTGCTAAATCCGTTTTATACGAATAAATTTCACAATATACATTGCATTCACGAACTCTGCGCGCAACTAACTGGTTGTACTGACCGCCAAAGTCCAATACGATGACTAATTCCTTATTCAAAATTAGTTTCCTCCTTCTTCATTTGATTCTAATAATATTGTGTAAAAGCCTTTTCGTGCTGGCACGAACGCCTTTTGTACTTTTTACCCTAGTATCTAACACATTTTATCACGAAACATCCTATGGGGTCAATGAAAACTCCTACAAATCAAAATACCCAACAAATTTGACATCATGCTTTCCTTTTGGAAATAAATAATGGTAAAGTGCGATAAAATAATCATCCGTCATGCTGGCAAGATAATCGACGACAAGCTGATTTTTCTCCTGCTCGGCATACGGCTTTCTGACATGGGATTTGACATAAAAATTATTTTTCTCCATGTATGCCATGTGATGGCGGTAAAAAACAGAAGATTTGTCTCCGCTTTCTGCCTGGCGCAAAAGTTCCTCATACAATTCACCAAACATTGGGCGGATTTCATTTTCATATAAATCGTTGAGCGACTTATTGTTATAAATCATTTCATAATTTTCTTTTTTCGCCTGCCGCAAAGCGTCAAAATATTCTTCATCCATTTTCAAATAATCTTTGCCATAACTGTTCTCGATGATATTGACACTGAAATTATTGATAATTTCACCGTTGCTGGTGCCAATCGCCCCGGCGGTAAATGGTGATTCTTTTAACAAATTGAGGCGCATTGCGTCCTGTCTGTCTTTGCCAAGATAGGCAATAATATCGCAGATACGCATCACGCAGCCCTCTAACGTGCACGGAATCAACTCGCCGATTGCCTTCTCATCGACATAGCACGCTTCCACCTTTTTATCATATTCTACAAAGGTAGACATCTCGCATGGACGGTACTTTTTTAATTCCAATTCGCCATTGTGGCAGAGGATTCCGTCTAAGGTCTGCAAACTGATATTCCAGTTCACCATATCGTCCAGCACGCGGACGCTATGTACATTATGATTAAAATAACGGCCGGTATGCTCCTGATACAGACTGCTCAGAATCCGCTCGCCGGCATGGCCAAACGGCGTATGACCGATATCATGTCCCAGAGAAATGGCTTCAATCAAACTTTCATTGAGTCCTAACACACTGCCGATATTTCTTGCGATGCGTGACACGAGCTGAACATGCAGGGCACGCCTTGAAATGTCATCATTCTGGTAAAAGGAAAATACCTGCGTCTTATCCGAATAACGGTTGTAATACGGCACATGCATAATTTTCTCCACATCCCGCACAAATGCCGGACGCCACAAATTCGCCTTATCGTGGTCCATGCGTCGTCTCACGATTTTCTCATCCGGAAATGCATACGGATTTTTCTTATGTTTCTCCCTGTCTTCTAAAATCCGACCCTGCAATTCCTTTGATAATGAATGATACTGCGCCATAATTCCCTCCATTTTTCATTTCTTTATTCTTCCGAATCGTCCTCAGCCACAACGATTTCCGTCTTTAACCGGCTCAATCTTCTGGATATCGAAATCGTCACATACAAGTCCGTGATACCGCTGTAGACCAGTGCAATTCCGAGACACATAATCAAAATCTGCGCTGCCTCAAATGGATTCATCAAAAGCACAATCCCGGCAACAATATTTACAATTGCCATCGCAAACGCCACGTGCCATGTACCATGTCCGAGGCGAAGCATATCAACCGAATTCTGCATTTTCATAATACCGCTCATCGTTACCAGAAAACCGAGCACCGCCGGAATCAAATCCGTCAGTTTGTCCACTTTCACAATCACAAGAATTCCGCCAAGGATTGCACACAAACCCACGACAAGATCATAGCGGTAAATAATTCCACTGATGTCTTTTCGAAGATAATTAATAAGGGAAACCACTCCTATTGCCAAAAGCATCGCCGCCAGCAGATAGCAAATCGTTTTCATCGTTGCCCCCGGCCAGAGAATCAAGACAATACCAAGTGCAATAAAAATTACTGCGAGCAAAATCAAATTCCATTTCAACTGTTTTAATAAACTCATAATCACCCTCCAATCATTCAAAATAGTATTCTGTCGTTACCATATCCACACCAACTTCATCCAAGAGACGCTTCATTTCTTCCTCTTTGTTCACCGTCCAGACATTGACAAAAAGCCCCGCCTTGTGAAGTTTTTCCACATCTTCTTTGGAAACAAGCGTGTAACGTGAATCGAGTGAAATCTCATTTTCAGTAAGCCATGCAATCAGCTCATCCGAAACTTTCGTCCACTTATTGCCGCCAACCGCCCCATAAACGTACTGAAGCCTTGACGCCGGGATTCCGATATCTTTCAAACGTAATAGTGCCAAAAGGTGCATACTGATAAAAATCGTTCGCTCAAGAAGTCCCTTTTGTTTCACCAAATCAACGATTTCTCTTAGTTCTACAGTTGTATAATCCATCTTCAATTCCACAATTGGGTGAATCGTTTCACTCCGCGCCATAATGGACAAATACTGTGAAAAAGAAATCAAATGCTGTGAGGGATGCTCCTCTCTCTTTTTCCCCGCTGTCACCGGATAGCTGATTATTTCCTCAAAAGTCATCTGGGGAATCCAGCGGTCAATTCCGCACATCCTGCGCAAATGGCCATCGTGGCTGACAACGTAAACGCCATCTTTTGATTTCCAGATATCACATTCCACGCCATAAAAATCCCCTTCTACCGCCATTGCAAATGACGCCTGCGTGTTTTCCGGCGCCTCCGAACTGAAACCGCGGTGTGCAATCCTCTTGATTTTCATTTGGCATCCTCCTTGGTTTGAGATATGGTTTCTCATGTTTATAACGTAAGTATACTCATTTTGGAGGAAAAAATCAACTTTGGTGCAGAAAGGGTTTGTTGGAATTTTTCAGTTTCCGTAATTGAATAAAACAGCTTTATGTCCCGAGGGCACTTTCGTTCGTTGAGTACGTAGCGGTATGGACACTGAAACTACCAGTGCCTCATACCGACGTACTCAAAACCCACGGGTTCACAAAGCTGTTTTATTAAATTACTGGAATACTGAAAAGATTTTCAACAAATACCTTTTCCATATTTACTTTTCTTCTATGTATCTTCCTATTATTCTTTCAACTTTCTTATCCGTTTCATACGACCGCACAATTTTCAAAAAGTCGTCTGTTGTTACGATTTGAAATTGATATGTCTGATAATATTTATGCAGCATTTGAAAGAATGTTTTATCGCCCATTGTTTTCCACAGTTCATACAGGAATAGTTCGCCGCCCTCGTAAACAGAGTTTGAGTATTCGTCCGGCTTGTCCTGATAATTGCTTACGCTTCGGTTGATTGCTTTGGTGCGGGAGGACTGGGGGATGACGATTTTTCGGAACCATCGGTCCATGTCTTTGCGGGTGGAATACTTGTCGCTCCACAGTTTTTTCTGTAATTTCTTATTTGCATAATAAGGGAATAACACGTCTTCACAGAACTCGCAAAAGCCCTCGTCAAGCCACGGCTCCTTGTACGAGTCGTTGCCGATTGCAGCGTAAAACCACTGGTGGGCGATTTCATGCGGAACATGTGCTTCCAGTCCCCCGTAAGAATTCTTGTCAATTTTGCGAAAGTCCTTCACATCCGGCATGCCAATCATGCAAAGTCCCGGATATTCCATCGCGCTGTTCATAAAGCAGTGCACGATTTTTAACTGTGAAAACGGATACGAACCTATTTTTTCCGAAAAAATGCGGACTGCCTCTTTCGCAAGCTGCATGGAATATTTGTAATAGCTCTGATTTTTCTCATAATTTGGTCCCAAAATTGAAATCGTTGTGCTGCCGGTCTTCGCATCCAGCCGGCAAAAATCATCCGACAAAACCGCTGCAAACTCTCTTAACTTTTTGCCGGTAATCGTTGTTCCATCCTGCACAGAGTGCTGCGTGCCGGTTGCTGCAATCGTGTATTTTTTCGGATGCCGGAATGTAACTTCATAATCTGCTGCCTCATACACATACGTCTCATCGTTGTCACCCACATAAGGATTTTCGTTCCACGCCCCCTTTTGATAGCGAGAGATACAGGGAAAACAAAACGAAAGCTGATACATTTCATGCCCGTCATAAGAGATATAGCCAAATCGGTTTTTCTGTTTTGGAATCTCGGTGCGGAATGAAAATTCAACAGTTACACACTCGCGGGCCGGTGCTAAAACCCGGTTCTTATCAGATAAATAAAGAACTGATGCATCTTCTTTTTTATCAATCTGCAAAGTATGTCCTCCGATTCTTGCCGAGGTTATCTCGGTTTTGCACGCTTTCTTTTTCTGGTTCGTTTTCTCCTGCAAAATAGCGGCTGCCCAGTTGCGCACGCAAATACTCTTCAAATCATCATCGGTCGCATTTTTTAGTTTCGCACGGACCGTTCCGGAAAGAACCTTGTTGTTGGTGTCAAGCAATATGTTCATCCGGTATTTGCCGGCATACGCTTTTCCTTCCTTTTTTATCTTTTCATGTTTCTGTTCTACTTTTGTCGTCTCTGGATGCCCTGTGACAAAAACACCTGCGGTAACCGCCACTCCTATTACCGCCAGTATCATGACTGCTATACCTATTTTCTTCATTCGCTGCCTCACTTTCTATCAAGTTTACTTCTTAATTTTCCCTACAAAATATCCACACAAAACTGATACTTGGAAAGTTTTTTTGCTTCTTTCCTTGTTTTTGCGCGATACAATTTGAGGTTATCTGCCGTTGTGACATAACCATACAATTTCGTTATCACACGCCCTCTCCTTGCATAAATTTTCTGCTCCCATGGACCTTTTTTCTCACCAACTTCTTCAAAAGAAATCTTCTCGCCGTTCTGATCAAACAATGCAATCTGGCTGTGCACGCCTCCGCTCTCCTTTGTAAACACAACAATCTGATAAGGGGAAACAAACACACTTTTTACTGCCAAATGACTGTTTAGCTTTTTATTGACTGCAATCTCTCTACTCCCTTTTTTATAAACCGTATACGGGATTTCAAAATTCCATGAACCGCAGATAGACTGCTCTTTATCCTGAAGATAAACCGTCAAAATCCGAATCCGAAGAGTTCCGTCTTTCTTAATGACATCCTCTTTATCAAATTTCATCATTCCGATAAACGCATGCTTGTCAACACATTTTCCATCCATCAAAATGTCGGAATCTTCTTTTGACATCTGTTTTCCAAAACTATACTGTGTTTTCACACAGATTCCATTTCCTTCCTTTGAAAAATCCATCTGCTCTGCCTGCATTTTCATCGTAACATACACAGAAAATCCATCGCAGTAAACTTCCGACGCCGTCAGTTTGATTCCTTGGCTTTGTGCACTTAAATGGTTTTCCTTTTCCTGTGTAATCTTTTTTGCATCCTTATACTCACCGGAGTAAATAACTCCCTTCTCTACCTTTTGAAAAATAGTTCCAAGAATCGGAAGATTTGCCGCAAGTGACGGATTTACCGCAAGCACGCTGCCGCATATCAAAATAACAACACAAGCTGCCACCGCCAGATGTTTCCACGTGCGGTTTTCAATTTTTCTCTCTGGTGCATCCGACAGATTCTGCAATGTATCACAAATTGTCTGTTTTACCGCATCCGGCACCTCATCCGTTCTCCGAATATTGCCAAGCCATTTTGTAAATCTATCCATAATAAATTCCTCCAATTCATAAGCGCCCGTCGCTGTCAGGCGATGCTTCTTTCCCAATCTCATAAAATTGCTCCAGAGTCTTTCTCGCTGACTGCAGCCTGCTTTTTACCGCACTTTGCCCAATTTGCAGCGCCCCCGCAATTTCCCGAATTTTAAACTGCTGCCCGTAATAAAGTTCCACAACAATCCGCTGCTTTTCATTTAGAAAACCAAGCATTTCCTGCCACTCGATTTCTCCGTATTTATCCGAGCAGTCCATGACATCCGGGAAATTATCTGCCGTAACCGTCCGCTTATTTTCATTGTAAATCGCATAACACCGGTGAATTAAAATCCGAGTCATCCACGTTTTAAAAAATTTAGCATTTCGCAAAGAACCTATTTTTTCCCAGCAGATAAGAATCGTTTCCTGTATGGCATCTGCCGCATCCTCGTCATTTTGCAAAATAGCAATTGCAGTCTTATACATACTCACCTGATAATTCCCCACCAGTTTCACAAAGGCTTCTTTGTCGTGCTTTTTCGCTTGTAACACAAGTTTTTTGTCCATGGTATGTTCCTTTCTTCCAAGGCCTTGAAATTAAGTACTACAACTATTAGATAAAAGAATACCACATTTGGTCGGTTTTTACTTCAAAAAAAGCCACATCTACCTGCGGGTACAGGTAAATATGACTTTCTTTTTTATGATTTCCTATTTTCTACTCATACCGAAGTGCTTCGATTGGATCGAGTCTCGCCGCCTTGTTCGCCGGATAGTAACCGAAGAACACGCCGATAATCATGGAAAATACAACGGAACCAATGATGGCAGCCACCGGAGCAGATGCCGCATAGCCTAGGAGGGAAGCGGCGACGGCTCCGAGAATAAATCCTAAGATAATCCCAAAGACGCCTCCCAGCAAGCAGAGGATAACCGCTTCTATTATAAATTGCAGGCGGATGGAGCTGTTCTTTGCACCAAGCGCCTTGCGCGTACCGATTTCTCTGGTACGCTCGGTAATGGAAACAAGCATAATATTCATAACGCCGATTCCACCTACTAAAAGGGAAATGCCGGCGATAAACGCAATCGCAATGGAAACGGTATCAATCATGTCGTTCATGGAACTTGTCATACTGCTCATCGTCGAGGTGCTGATTTGATAATCTTCATTCGACGCATAATACTCGTTATTCATATACGTTTCCAGTTCATCAGCAAAATCGGTAACACTTGCCACCAAAGAATTTGTCACAACCGTAAACTTCTCATAGCCATCGTCTGTGTGCATTTTTTCTTTTCCTGTTGTAATCGGAAGATAGGCACTCGTTGTCACATCGGAGTCGGAGTCAGAGGAAAATGAATTGGCATCCTCCTCGTACTCATAAACGCCGACAATATAAAAACTATATTTTCCAAAAATTTCTTCAAACTTTTGTCCTCCTGACTCATCGTATTCTTTACATTTTCTACCTTTAATCTAAGGAAAAAGTATGAACAGCCTGTGTTCATACTTTAATAATTCGGACATAAAGTTGTGATTTTTCTGTTAAATGGAAAATAGTTCCTCTAACTGCTCATACGTCTCCACCGTGTTCATTGCGCGCCGCAGAGAAGCCGAATGTGGGTAACCTGCGGTGTACCACGCCGCATGGCTCCGCATTTCCCGCATACCGCGTTTTTCGCCTTTCCACTCAATCTGCATTTTGGCATGGCGCAGAATCATCCGGCACACTTCGGAAAAAGGTGGTTTTTCCGGTACCATTCCGGTTTCTAAATATGTCTTAATCTGATGAAAAATCCACGGATTTCCCTGCGCCCCGCGGCCAATCATCACACCGTCACAATTTGTCTGCTCCATCATATTTTTCGCATCCTCCGGCGTAAAAATATCTCCATTTCCAATGACCGGAATTGACACCGTATCTTTCACTTTGGCAATTATTTCCCAGTCAGCCTTTCCGCTGTAATACTGTTCTCTCGTTCTGCCATGTACTGCCACAGCCGCTGCGCCTGCTGCTTCCGCCGCCTTTGCCATCTCGATTGCCTGCACTTCGTCCGCACCAAATCCTTTGCGAAACTTCACAGTCACTGGTTTGTCAATCGCTTTTACCGTTTTCTCAATAATTTTTGCCGCAAGCGGAATGTTTTTGAGGAGGGCGGAACCCTCGCCATTATTCACAACCTTTGGCACAGGACACCCCATATTGATATCTAAGATGTCAAAATTCCGATGCTCAATTTTTTTTGCCATCTCACTGATAATATCCGGGTCTGAGCCAAATAACTGCAGCGATACCGGGCGTTCCCTGTCATCAATCCGAAGCAAATCCTCGGTATTTTTGTTATTATAAAAAATACCTTTTGCACTCACCATTTCCGTACAGATTAAATCCGCTCCCTGCTCTTTGCAAAGCAGACGAAATGGCAGGTCCGTAACCCCTGCCATTGGTGCTAATACAATATTGCCATCTAAGCTTATATTGCCGATTTTCAGTTTGTTACTTCCCATCTTCACTCTTTTTCGTCCTCTCATAAATCAGACGCATGCCCTGTAAGGTCAGCTCTGAATCATAAATATCAATCTTATCGGTGCCCTCTGAAATAATGCGTCCAAGCCCGCCGGTTGCCACAACTTTCATATTCTGGTAACCCGATTCCTCACGGAACTTATCAATGATATATTCCGCCTGTCCAATCGTTCCGTACACAAGACCTGCCTGCATACTTGTAATCGTGGTTTTCGCCATAATCGACTCCGGTTTTATAATTTCAATTTCCGGAAGTTTCGCCGCATTGCTCCAAAGTGCTTTCGCACTGATTCTTATACCGGGTGCTGTCACACCTGCGACAAACGCACCGTCTTCCGTCACCAAATCATATGTCGTAGCCGTACCGTAATCAATGACAAACACCGGCCCGCCATACAAAAAGTAAGCACCGACCGCATCGACCACACGGTCTGCTCCGATTTCCATCGGATTTGTCGTTGCAATGCGGATACCCGATTTTGTTCCATTTCCCACAATCATCGGATCACAGTCAAGATATTTCTTTACACCGCTTGTCAGAGAATACATAATCTTTGGCACAACAGAGCAGATAATGACATCCTCAACATCGTCCGCGGACACATCTTTGTGGGATAACTGCTCCACGATCTGGACACCAAACTCATCGGAAGTTCTCGGCAGACTGGTTGTCAGCCGAAACTTATGCAGAATTTTTTCTCCTTGAAAAAGTCCAAATGTCAAATTTGTATTTCCGATATCAATCGCCAGTAACATAATAGCCCCCATTCAGAGTAAATGATTTCATTCGTTCACTCCGTCAATAAAAAATGTTTTATAGTAAGTCTCTAAATTTTCTAAAAGTTCTGCGTATTTTACACGGTATTGTTTGATTTTCAAATGGCTTCCGATTTCATCATAGAAGAAATCATTTTCCTTTGCCGTCGTAGACATATAAAGGGAGCCATCTTCATCAAATTCCATGGTAAATACACCGCCGACATCTTCCGTCATCGTCACCGCCATAATCTGCAGTTCATCCTGAATCGCAGATGGAAGCGATGCATAACGCGGATTTAAATAATATTTCTGCTCATAGGCACTGCACGCGCACAAAATCTGTTCTTCCTGCATGGAAAACCTCCTAATCCCGTTCACTTAACGGTGTATATGGTTTGTGTTTTGCCACCGCTTTATAAGCCGGACGAATGATTTTCCCGGCATTGACAAGTTCCTCTAAACGGTGTGCGCTCCAGCCGGCGATACGTCCAATTGCGAAAATCGGCGTATAGAGCTCATGCGGAATCCCCAGCATGCTATATACAAGTCCGCTGTAAAAATCAATATTGGCACTAACACCTTTATAAATATGACGCTCATTCGCAATCACTTTTGGTGCCAGTTTTTCGACCAGATTGTAAAGGGCAAATTCTTTCTGAAGCCCCTTTTCATCGGCAAGTTTCTGGACAAATTTGCGGAACGTTCTCGCACGTGGGTCAGAAATTGAGTACACCGCGTGTCCCATACCGTAAATCAAACCAGCACGGTCAAATGCCTGCTGATTCAGAAGGGCAATCAAATACGATTCTACTTCATCCTCATCTTCCCAGTTTTTGACTTTCTGTTTCATATCGTCAAACATCTGCGATACTTTTTTATTCGCTCCACCATGTCTTGGTCCTTTCAGCGAACCGAGTGCTGCCGAAATTGCCGCATAGGTATCGGTTCCGGATGAAGTTACCACATGGTCCGTAAATGTCGAGTTATTACCACCGCCATGCTCCGCATGAAGCACAAGGGCAATGTCCAAAATCTTTGCCTCTAACGGTGAAAATTTACTATTTGGACGAAGCATATGCAAAATATTTTCTGCGGTGGAATACTCCGCTTTTGGCGGGTGCAGGAAGAAACTCGTTCCTTCATGGAAATAGCATGCCGCCTGATAACCATATACCGCAAACATCGGAAACAGTGCTACTAACTGCAAACACTGGCGCAGCACATTTTCCGTAGTAATATCGTCTGCTCTGTCATCATAGGAATATAACGTAAGAACGCTTCGTCCAAGTGTATTCATAAGGTCAACACTTGGTGCTTTCATAATAATATCACGTACAAAGCTGGTTGGCAGGCTTTGACGATAATTGGCTAACATGTCCTTGAGTTCTTCCAGTTCAGATTCATTCGGCAGTTTTCCAAAAATCAGAAGATACACAACTTCCTCATATCCAAACCGTTTTTCAGATAGAAACCCATCCACGATCTCCTCAATATCAATGCCTTGATAAAATAATTTACCATCGCAGGGAACTTGTACCCCATCGGAAATTTTTGTTGATTGAATCTCTGAAATTTCTGTGAGGCCGGTCAATACACCACGTCCATTCAAATCACGAAGTCCGCGCTTTACTTCGTATTTTTCATAAAGAGTAGAGTCAATGGTGCTGCTCGCTTCACACACCGATGCCATCTTATGTAACCACTCATTTCGATATCCGGCGTTTAAGTTATTGCTCATATTGGCTCCTTTCGTTGCTTTACCTCGGAAGTGTCACATACATAACCGCTTTAATTGTGTGCATGCGGTTTTCTGCCTCGCGAAATACCACGTCAGCATATTTTTCAAACACTTCATCTGTTACTTCCATTTCCGTCAATCCATATTTTTCATGGATTTCTTTTCCAATCTTCGTTTTCAAATCATGGAATGCCGGCAGACAATGCATAAACACTGCGGTGTCCTTTGCATTATCCATTGCCGCTTTGTTAATCTGATAAGGGCTTAATGCCTCAATTCTCTCTTTCCAGACTTCATCCGGCTCCCCCATAGAAACCCATACGTCGGTATAAAGAACATCTGCATCTTTGGTTCCCTCTTTTACATCTTCTGTGAGAGTAATGCTGCCACCGCTCGTCTTTGCATATTCTTCACACAAAGCGACCAGTTCTTTATTTGGAAAATATTCTTTTGGTGCGCAGGCAGTAAAATGCATTCCCATCTTGCTGCACGCAATCATCAGAGAATTTCCCATGTTATAACGGGCATCTCCCATATAAGTCAGACGGATTCCTTCCAAATGTCCAAACTGCTCCTCAATGGTAAGAAGGTCAGCAAGCATCTGGGTCGGATGATATTCATTCGTCAAACCGTTCCAAACCGGCACACCGGCATACTCTGCCAGTTCTTCAACAATTTCCTGTCCAAAGCCACGGTACTCAATACCGTCAAACATACGTCCAAGCACGCGTGCCGTATCCGCAATACTTTCTTTCTTGCCAATCTGGGAACCACTTGGATCTAAGTATGTCACACCCATTCCCAAATCATGTGCTGCGACTTCAAACGAGCAGCGTGTTCTCGTACTTGTTTTTTCAAAAATCAGGGCAATATTTCGTCCCTCAAATTCTTTCATCGGAACATGATTTTTCTTCTTTTCCTTCAAATCTTTTGCTGTATCCAGAAAATAGCGAATCTCTTCCGATGTAAAATCCTTAAGTGTCAAAAAGTTTCTTCCTTGTAAATTCATTTTTTCACTCTTTTCTCTGTGTTATTTTTCTTTACATGTTTCAATCACGGATTTTGCCAGTCCTGCAATCCCCTGAATTTCCGATGGAATGATAATTTTGGTTGCCTGGCCGTCACTTGCTTTTTCAAATGCTTCCAAGCTCTTCAAGGTCAGAACCGATTCCGTCGGTGCAGCTTCATTTAAGTATTTCAGACCTTCTGCTGTCGCCTTCTGGACTTCTGCAATCGCCTGAGCCTTACCTTCTGCCTCGCGAATCATTGCTTCTTTCTTTGCTTCTGCACGAAGGATTGCTGCTTCTTTTTCTGCTTCCGCTTCCAAAATCGCAGACTCCTTTTTACCTTCTGCTACAAGAACTGTCGATTTTTTCTCACCTTCCGCACGAAGAATGGATTCACGTCTCTCACGCTCAGCCTTCATCTGCTTCTCCATGGAATCCTGAATTTCTCTCGGTGGAATGATGTTTTTCAATTCCACACGGTTTACTTTGATTCCCCACGGGTCAGTTGCAATATCCAGATTGGAACGCATATGCGTATTAATTGTCTCACGTGACGTAAGTGTCTGGTCTAATTCCAAATCACCAATGATATTTCTAAGTGTAGTCGCCGTCAGATTTTCAATTGCCATAATCGGATTTTCCACCCCGTACGTGAAAAGCTTCGGATCCGTAATCTGGAAAAATACAACGGTGTCAATCTGCATCGTTACATTATCCTTTGTAATTACCGGCTGTGGCGGGAAATCCATCACCTGCTCTTTTAACAGAACTTTTCTTGCCACCTTGTCAATAATCGGAACCTTAAAATGCAGTCCAACCGACCATGTACACTGATAGCCGCCCAGTCTTTCAACAATAAACGCATGTGCCTGTGGCACAATTTTAATACAAGATGCCAGTACACAAAGAATAATTACTACAATCGCAATAATAATAATTGGTACCAGGCTAATCTCCATTTCATTTCCCATAACATGCCTCCATTCCGCGCTTTTGCGCTGTTTTTATCACTCTTTTACCAGTAACTTGACACCGGAAACCGATTGAATCGTTACCACCTTTCCCTCTTCAATCACCGTGTCATCTACACTGCGTGCCATCCATTCGACACCACGAAGACGTACCGTGCCACTTCCCTTTGCATTATCAATTGTTTCGATGACTTCCGCTTTCTGCCCCGGCAGTTCATCAATATTGGTCTTGGCACGACTTTTATCAAGCACTTTTACAGCAAACGGACGAACTAAAATCATAACCACAACCGACACGCCGGCAAACAAAACAATCTGTAACCACAAAGGGCTGTTAAGTCCTGCTGCAATTGCCGCTGCTACACCACCAAGACTAAACCAAATTGTCGTAAGACCCAGTGTAAAAATCTCAATTACCAACATAATGGCTACCAGTACAAGCCAAAAAATCGTCAACATCGTCTCGAATCCTTCCTTTCATTTTATTCACTGTTTCTCCTTATCATACTAAAAAATTAGGTTTTTGTCAAAATTTTAACACATTTTGTTTGTGGCGTGGGGGTGTCAATTTTTTTAGTTTCCGTATTTTATTCGAAAAGTTTGCATGACGTGGGCGCTGTCAATTTTTTTATTTTCCGTAATTCAGTAGAAAGTTTTGCGTCTCGTGGGCGCTTTCGCTCATTGAGTACGTAACGGTATGGGCACTGAAACTACCAGTGCCACATACCGACGCACTCAAAACCCACGAGTCACAAAATTTTCTACAGAATTACTGGAATCCTAAATAAGTTGACAGTAAACCTCTTAGTGCAAACTTTTTCTTCATAAACCACCAGAATTCCAAATAAGTTGGCTGCTGCCTCTTTACACAATCTTTTCTTCATAAATCACCGGAGTACCAAATAAGTCTTTCAAAATGCCTCTACCACCAATAGTATGAGCAACAGAAGGCGAAATAACTCTCGCTGTACTCTATCTAAATGTTGCCCCAAAACAAGTTGCTTACCAATTCAGAACGCTTTCGCGCCTAGCATTTACGGCTAGTTTTCTATAATTTCCAGTAATTTAGTACAAAAAGTTTTGGGGCTCATGGGTTTTGAGTGCGTCGGTATGTGGCACTGGTAGTTTCTGTGCCCATACCGCTACGCAACTCAACGAGCGAAAGCGGCCCATGAGGAACAAACTTTTTGTACTAAATTACGGAAACTATAGCTACCTATTCCGCTGCACCTCATACATCAACAACGCAGCCGACACTGCTGCATTTAACGACTCCAGTTCGCCCTCCATCGGAATGATTACTTTTTTATCGGCGAGGGCGGTGACTTCATCACTCAGTCCATTTGCCTCGTTGCCGATTAAGATGCCGATGCGTCCATCATACGTTTCCTCGCGGAAGTTTTTCTTACCCTGTAAATGAGCGGCATAAAAGTGAAATGACTGATTTTGCAGCTGTTTCATCTCCTCGCTCATTGACTCGCAGATATAAAATGGGACACGAAACATTGCTCCCATCGTCGAGCGCACAACTTTTGGATTAAACAAATCTACACAGCCGGACGACAAAACAACACCCGACATACCGGCCCCTTCTGCTGTCCGAAACATTGTTCCCAGATTACCGGGATCTTGTATGTTTTCGAGGCAGAGAAGCTTACATTCATCCGAGGAAATCATTTGCTCCCTATCATAAGACGGCATTGTGATAACCGCCAAAACCCCCTGTGGATTTACGGTGTCTGACATCTGCTTAAATAACGCTGTCTTAAGCACCTCAATCGCCGGACGTTTTTGCAGTTTTGCCAGTTCTTTGGCTAATGCCTGTTCTTCTTTTTCATCACAGTACAATTCCTGTACCAAATCTCTCTGCAATGCCTCACGCACCATTTTCCATCCCTCTACGACAAAGACACCTTCTTTTTTTCTTGCTCTTGCCTGCTTCATCAGTTTCTGGATGCGCTTAAATTTTGCATTTGCTGCTGACTCAATCATTCTTTCATCTCCCGTAACTTCTGTATCTCTGTATTATGTCCCAAAACAATTAAAACATCCTGTGGGTGCAGTGCATACGATGCGGATGGATTTACATTAGTCTCTTCCAATCCGCGGATACCGATAATACTGATGCCATAGCGTGAGCGGATATTTAACTGCTCCAATGTTTTTCCCGCCCAGTTTGACGGCACTGCCATATCCACAATACTATATTCATCCGAGAGTTCAATTGCCTCAAAATAATTACCATTCATAATATCATTGCCAACACGGATTCCCATTGCACGGTCAGGAAAAATTACTTTGTCTGCCCCGATACAGCTCAAAATTCTTCCTTCCATATCAGTGGATGCCTTTGCCATGATAAATGGCACATTCAACTCTTTTAACTGCATCGTAATCAAAGCACTGGTCTCCAAACTCCGTCCGACGCCGATAATTGCACCGTCATAATTTCCAATTCCTAACTGTTTGACCGCTTCCGGGTTCGTGGCATCCGCACAAATTGTATGCGTCACTTCCGAAGCAATCTGCTCTAACCGCTCCTCATCTTTATCCACTACCATCACGGTAGCACCGGAATTGGCAAGGGTTTTCGCAACATACATACCAAAATCACCAACACCAAACACAACAAATTCTTTTCGTTTCATCGTATTCCTCCTATCCAACAGAAACCCGCTCTTTCGGGTACGTTTTTACATTCACAAAGCGCTTGGAGTTAAAAAACAAGGCAAGCGAAATCGGACCGATTCGTCCAATATACATTGTTACTATAATAATTAACCGCGACACCGTAGTCAAATGCGGGGTAAAATCTCTGCTTAATCCAACCGTCGCAATGGCAGAAACAATTTCATACAGACAATCAATAAAATTGCCCGGCTGAACTGCCGCTAAAATGACTGTAGCTCCTAACATTACACTGAAACTCACAGCAAAAATCGACAGCGCACGGCGCACCGCCATATCACTGACTCTCCGTCCAAACATTTCCGTATCACGACGCCCCTTAATAATAGAAACAACCGTTAATACAAGTACCGCCATCGTCGTTGTTTTGATTCCTCCTGCTGTACCGGACGGTGACCCGCCAATAAACATTAAAAGACAGCACACAAGGGCAGTCGACTTATTTAACCCTGACTGTGAAATGGTACAAAATCCTGCCGTTCTTGTCGTTACTGACTGAAAAAAAGCTGCCTGAATTTTATCAAAAAAAGACAAAGGACCAAGTGTTGCCGGATTTTGATATTCAAGAATTAATATCAAAATAGCACCAACCACAATCAAAAAAGCTGTCATAAAAAGTACAAGTTTTGCATTTAACGATAAATAATGTAAAGATTCCCTTCCGGTTCGGCGTTTTCGTTTTCTCTGTTTCATAACATCCAATACATTCCACCAGACCGGGAAACCTAGTCCTCCTAAAATAATCAGCCCCATTGTTGTAATATTCACAACCGGATTTCCGACATAACGGCTCAAACTATCCGGTCCGATTACATCCATCCCGGCATTGCAAAATGCGGACACAGCATTAAAAACAGAATACCAGACTCCCGCCAAACCATAATCCGGAATAAACACTGTCATATAAAGAAGGGCACCTACTGTCTCTACGACAAGGGTCCCCTTTAAAATTTTTTTCACCAAAACAACAAGCCCCTGAATCGTATCAAGGTTATACGCATCCTGAATCAAAAGTCTTTCTTTCATGCCAATCCGTCGGCGCAGAATCAGCATAAACATCGTAGTAAACGTAATTACACCTAAACCGCCAACCTGAGCCAAAAGTGCAATCACAACCTGTCCAAACAAACTCCAGTGTGCGTATGTAGGCACCGTCACAAGGCCGGTCACACATACCGATGTAGTCGAAGTAAACAGTGCATCCACAATTCCCGTTACTTTTCCTGTTTTCGAAGAAAGCGGAAGCATTAAAAGAAATGTTCCAATTACAATAGCAACAAAAAATCCAACTGCTATAATTCTCGTCGTTGTAAATTCTTTTTTCCTGCCGAAACGCTTCATTAATGAATCACTTCCCTTTCCTTATGGACATAATGCAGTACATATTTACCTCTGCCACGTGTCTTTGCTTTATAAAGCGAGTCATCCGCCTGCGTATACATCTGCTCAAACGAAACCGGGACTTTTCCTGCCACTGCAGCTCCGATACTGCAAGTCATATTAATATTTCCATTCTCATTCGATATTGCTTTTATTTCGTGCTGAATACGGGAGCATTTTCCAGCCAGCCAGTCCTCACTCTTTAAGTTTCTGACATAAACCATAAACTCATCCCCGCCGACACGTCCAATGATATCCGAGCCACGGAAAATACTTGTCAAAAACTCCGCAACATTTTCCAAAAACATATCGCCGACAAGTTTACCAAGTTCATCATTCATGCGCTTCATATTATCAATATCAACAAGAAGAAGTGCACATTCATGTGTTTCATCCCTTGCATTTAAAGTGTCACGCAGAGAATTTTCAAATGAAAACTTATTCAAAATTCCCGTAACCGGGTCTACCATACAGCGTCTCTGATACTCACGCTTCGCATTATTATCACGGATTCGAAGCTGCACAATCGTAAGTGTCATCATATAACCGAGCACCAATCCAATAAATGCCGTAAAGACGTCAGATTGGGCAATACGCGGAACTTTATACCAAAGAGTAACAATTGAGTAAACCAAATCAACAATTGCCATTAATGGTATAATCAATCGAAAGCGAAGAATAAATACCGTTGGTGTTACAATCAGTAACAGCGGCACAAAACTTGCCGGGACATTACGGTACGGAAAAATGTCAATCCATGCAGTTATTATAAACATCCCCAGTATAAATAATGTACAAATTGTATTTGCCACATAATAATGAATCTTTGGTCTCGAAGCATAAAAAACTGAAATTCCTGCTGTCAAAACAACAAATCCAAACAATACATAATACGGTAACGAAATAGTCCATCCACGAACCAAAAATGGCGTAAAGAAAAATGCAAACAAAATAAATGGCACCAATAAAATCGTGATTTTTTTTAACATTCTTAAATTCTGTCTGCCACTCTCTTCCCTGCAATCTAAAAAAAACTGTCTTCGTTCGCGGTTATATCTGTTAAAAAGTTCCGAATACAATTTCGTACGTGTCATAATCCCCTCTCCTTTTTACTTAATTCTGATTCATTTTTGCCAGTTTTGCTGCCTGATCCGCAGCAATCAAACTATCAATAACTTCATTCAAATCGCCATTGATAATCGAATCCAGCTTGTGAAGCGTAAGTTTAATTCGGTGATCCGTTACCCTTCCCTGTGGATAATTGTAGGTACGGATTTTCTCCGAGCGGTCTCCGGTACCAATCTGGCTTCTTCTCTCCTCCGCTTCCGCATCGTGTGCTTTGGCGCGCTCCAGTTCATACAGTCTCGCACGAAGCACCTTCAGCGCCTTATCCTTATTTTTCAACTGTGATTTTTCATCCTGACATGAAATAACGATGCCGGTCGGAATATGAGTTAAGCGCACCGCTGAATCTGTCGTATTGACACACTGTCCACCATTTCCGGAGGCACGGAACACATCAAATTTACAATCATTCATGTCCAATTCCACTTCCACTTCCTCCACTTCCGGCATAATTGCCACAGTAGCTGTCGAAGTATGGATTCGTCCGCCGGACTCTGTTGCCGGAATTCGCTGCACACGGTGTACGCCACTTTCATATTTTAATTTTGAATATGCACCGGTTCCATTAATCATAAAAACAATTTCCTTAAATCCACCGATGCCATTTTCATTTGAATTCATTGTATCCACTTTCCAATGGTTTGACTCTGCAAACTTACAGTACATACGATACAAATCAGCAGCAAACAACGCAGCCTCATCGCCACCGGCACCGGCACGAATCTCCACGATTACGTTTTTATCATCATTCGGGTCCTTTGGCAGAAGCAAAATGCGAAGTTCATTCTCAATGTCGTCAATTTTCCCTTTGCACTCATTGAGTTCCTCTTTTGCGAGTTCTCTCATTTCCTCGTCAGTTTCCTCTTCGAGCATCGCCAAACTATCTTCAATCCCCGCTTTTGTCTCCTTATATTCGCGGTATTTTTCCACAATCGGCTCCAAATCTGACTGTTCTTTCATCAGTTTCTGATATCTCGATGCGTCATTTAGCACCTCCGGCTCACTTAATTCTTTGAGCACTTCATCATAACGAAACAAAATATCTTCTAATTTGTCAAACATATGCTTCCTCCTAACGAACCATTTCCGTCTGTAAACCAAACACAATCCGGTTTCGTCCACAGTAATCTTTTTTTATTGTAATTTCTTTGAACCCTGCCGCTTCCATCAGTCCGCTTACTGCATCTGCCTGTTCACAGCCAATTTCAAAGAACAAATAACCGTTTTCCCTTAAATATTTCGGTGCCTCTTTTATAATGCACCGATAAAACAAAAGACCATCCGCACTGCCATCTAAGGCAAGTCTTGGCTCATAATCCCTTACTTCCGGCATCAGCATCAAAATCTCATCACTTTCAATATATGGCGGATTCGATACAATCACATCAAACGTACCTTCGATATCCGCAAATAAATCACTCTGAATACAAGTGACATCCACTTGATTTATCCCCGCATTTTCCTTCGCTGTAAAAAGTGCTCCCTCCGATATATCCGAAAGCGTTACACTCTTACAGTTGCCAAGTTTTCCTAGACTAATTCCAATGCATCCGGAACCCGTACACAAATCAAGCACATCTGCTTCCTCGCATTTTTTCAGCACTTCCTCTACCAGACACTCAGTATCCTGCCTCGGTATCAGGACATTTTCATTGACCAAAAACGGAAGTCCCATAAACTCCGTTTCGCCTAACAGATATTCGAGCGGAATCCGCTCGCACCGTTTCGCAATCAGTGCAAGAAAACGTTCGGTTTTCTCACTTTCAGTCTCCAACTCCTGATTTAAAAAGAAACCGCTCCTTGACGTTTCAAAACAATCCGAAAATAAATACCATGCATTTAATTTTGCCTCCGGTACACCTTTTTTCGATAATCGTTTTTCGCCTTCGTTTAAAAGTTCCTGCCACGTCATGTGTCTGATTCCTTCTTTTCTTCGTCCGATGGTTCCGGTGCTTCAAAATAACGGTCAAGAGCATTCAAAATTTCATCTTCCTCTTCATCATCCTCATCATCAATGCTGAGAATCTCGATTTCGTCCTCAACCTTTTCCTTAACCTCTTCTACCGGTTCCTCTTCGTTTTCTGTTTTTTCTTCCTCAAGAAAGGCTTTCCAGTCAAATACTGCTTCCACCGCCGCAATTGCCACCGCAATCATTGAGTCATCCGGCTCTTTCGTTGTAAGACTCTGCAGCATAAGTCCCGGTTTACTTAACACATTAATAACTTTATTATCATGCTCCCCCGCATAGCGGATGAATTCATAAGACAAGCCGGCAATAACCGGAATCAATAAAATACGCAGCACCATACGGAGCCACACATTTCCTACTACAATAAACATGAAAAACAAAATACTGACAAACATAACAATCAAAAGAAAACTTGTTCCACAGCGTTTGTGAACCGTCGTCTGCATACGAACATTTTCCACCGTTAATTCTTTGCCATTTTCCACGCAGTTAATCGATTTATGCTCTGCCCCGTGATACATAAACACACGCTTAATATCTTCCATACAAGAAATCAGTTTCACATAAGCAACAAAAAGAGCCACACGAATGACACCCTCAATCAATCCACGCAATTGAGGCGAAGGCACCGGGCGTTTCAATGCTTCGGAAATAAGAAATGGAACAATCACAAAGATTCCAACCGCCAGCACAATAGCAAGCAGCATAACAAGCCCCATAACAAGGCTTTCTTTTTTCTCATTTTTTTCTTTCGCCTCTTTTTCCTCCTCTTCAAAAAAAGAAGCCGAATAATTTAATGTTTTCATTCCCGTCGACAAAGACTCAGCAAATATCACCATTCCACGGATAATCGGCAGAGACGCTATTTTGTACTTATCCCGAATACTCGATGTCGCTTTTTTCGTCACTTCAATTCCACCATCCGGCTTACGGACGGCAACCGAATATTCTTTTTCATGCTTCATCATCACGCCTTCGATGACTGCCTGACCGCCAAGCTTTGAATACCTCATGAATACTCTCCTTTCATTAAATATGGAAAAAAGGGCAGAGTCACGCCGACTCTGCCCACATTCTCAATCCACTATTTCAAGCCATACTTACGATTGAACTTATCGATTGCACCACGAGCTGCTACCGACTTCTGCTGTCCGGTATAGAATGGATGGCACTTAGAACAAACTTCAACGTGAATCTCTTCTTTTGTTGAGCCTGTCTCAAACGTATTACCACAGTTGCAAATCACTTTTGCCTGGTAATATTCCGGATGAATTCCCTCTCTCATGTTCATTTCACCTCACTACTTGTATTTTCCTTATATATAAAAGGATAATTGTCTTGCTCAAAAACTGCTCGCTCATTATATCATGTTCCACCTTTAATTGCAAGCACTTTTTACTTATAAATGCATTTTTTTAACAGTTTCAATGAATTCCTTATTGTCCTTGGTTCGTTTAAACAAATTCAAAATCTGCTCTAAGGCAGGTTCTGCTTTCATACCGCCAAGTGCTTTTCGGATTTTGACTACTGCTTCCTGTTCTTCACTGTCTAACAGTAAATCTTCACGGCGTGTACTTGATTTCTGAATATCTATCGCAGGGAAAATACGTTTTTCCGATAAACTGCGGTCTAATACAAGTTCCATATTACCGGTTCCCTTAAATTCTTCAAATACAACATCATCCATACGACTTCCGGTATCTACAAGCGCCGTAGCAAGAATTGTCAGACTGCCGCCTTCACGCATATTTCGTGCAGCACCAAAGAAACGTTTTGGCATATGCAGCGCCGCCGGGTCAAGGCCACCGGAAAGGGTACGTCCGCTCGGTGTTACGGTTAGGTTGTAAGCTCTTGCCAGACGTGTAATACTGTCTAACAGAATCATTACATCCTCGCCGCTTTCCACAAGGCGTTTTGCATGCTCAATTACCATTTCCGATACACGTTTGTGATTTTCCGGTAATTCATCAAATGTAGAATAAATGACTTCTACCTGTTCGCCCTCAATCGACTCTTTAATATCCGTAACTTCCTCCGGTCTCTCATCAATGAGAAGAACAATCAGTTTCATTTTGGGATAGTTTGTCGTAACTGCTTTCGCAACCTGTTTTAACAAGGTTGTCTTTCCGGTTTTTGGCTGGGAAACAATCATACCACGCTGCCCCTTACCAATCGGTGCAATCAAATCGAGCATACGCATCGATACTCCTGCTCCCGGTGTTTCCAAATGAATCCTATTATTCGGAAAAATTGGTGTCAAATCCTCAAACTTTTTACGATTATACAAATAAGTCGGTGAATATCCATTTACTTTTGTCATATACAACAGTGCACTGAACTTTTCACTCTGGTTTCTCGTTTTTAAATTCCCCTCAATAATGTCACCGGTACGTAGTCCAAAACGACGAATAAACTGTGGTGCTACATATACATCATCTTCACCCGGAAGGAAATTATCACAGCGGATAAATCCATAATTTTCCGGCATAATCTCCAAAATACCATTTTTCGTAATACCACTGTCTAATTCTTTCAATTCAGACGGATGTACCTCCGTAATTTGACGATCCTTAACAATCGAAATCAGCCCATCGCTTCCATCATGATACTTCTGTGGACGATTATTGTAATAATAGTTCGACTGTGACACACGTTCATGCTGCTGCGGTCTCTCGGAGTGATAAGTTCTTTCATGCGAATTATATGTTCTCTCACTGTGTGAATCATTTCTTCTATCATTTCTATCACTGTATGAGTCATTTCTTCTATCGCTATAGGAATCATTTTTTCGTTCGTAGCCACTATTATAGCTATTATTGTTATAACCGCTGTTATAGTTACTGTTACTGCCATAATTATTATTGCTGCTATAGTTATTATTGCTGTAATTGTTACTGCTGTAATTGTTATTGCTGTAGTTATTGTTGCTGTAATTGTTATTGCTGTAGTTATTGTTCCGCTCATAACTATTGCTGCCATAGTTATTGTTATAACTGTTATAACCGTTGTTGTTATAGCCGCCGTTATAATTATTGCTGTAACCGCCGTTGCCGTAACCATTTTCATTGCGACGCATCGGACGACGTTCGTATCTGTCCTGACGGTCATTCCGTTCCATGCGGTCTTGTCTTACCGGTCTTGTCTGACGTTCCATCGGTACTCTCTGGGAAACCGGCTTTCTCTCCATCGTTCTCTCCGGCATAACCTCCGGCTCTCTTTTCGTTTCCTCGGAAACTTCCGTCAACCGCTGAATCAACTCCGGCTTACGCAATGCCGTGATTCCTTTCAAACCTTTTTCTTTTGCAATCTCGCGCAATTCAACTAATGTTTTTTTTGAAAAATCCATACATTACTTCCTTTCTAATGCTGATACATCTCTCAACCACTCTTAACTAATCCAATCTCATAATTAGGAAATCAAACTCAAACGCCCGAATTTCAGATAATCGAATTTCAAATGATTCTTTACGATAATTCTGAAACCTTATTATAACGAATAAGAAAAGGTTCGTCAAGTAGTGTTTGGGCTAAATTGCACGCTTTTTAAAATTCAATTTTATTTTTTTTCATCAAATCTCTCGCCGTATCCAAAGAATCAACACCGGTTCTGTTTTTAATCGGTGCAAATTCGCGTTCTCTCTCAACCTCAAAAGATAAACAATTGTCCATCATTCGAATCATATCCAGAACAAGAAGTTCAAATTTGTAACCGTTTGGCTCCTCCGGTTTCATCATCTGCCCATCTTCTGCCATATATGGAATCTTTTTCTCCACTACATGAGTCGGCATATATTCATTCATAATTTTTGTCAGCGTTTTTACATTAAACAGATAGTTCAAAATAACACCATAGTTGTATAACAGCCGTCCATTTTCATCTTTGGAATGAATCATTTCATCAGTCATTTCATAATACTCTACAATCGATGGTTTTCCATCCTCTAAACAGAGAACTCCTACTTTTTCATTTGGGTCTGCCTTTGCCACTACCTTTGATCCGCACACACAGCCTGCCTCAATCGTTGCACCAACGAATACCGGGTCAGCCATCTTCTGAAGTACATTATCCACAGAAAATACGTTCAGCCATTCCACGCCAAGTTCATCGATTTTATCCAAAAGACCTGCTTTTGCCAAGGACGAGAACCAACCGCCATTTCCATTTGGTGAAGTTGAAAGTTTTGCTTTACCTTCCATATAAATCTTTCCGTCATAGCTTACTGACGGTGCCATTTCCTGAACAAAAAAGAATACATAATCTTTGTTATAGCCAAAATAATCGTGTTCTTTGAAAAACTGTGTCGTATCGTCATTGTTCTTTTCACTTGTCATGATAAATAACGGAATCCATGCATTCGCTTTTTCTTTCACCTGCATCAAATTATGTATTAACTGTTCAAACAGATATAATTCTTTTGTCACGCCAACATTTAACATTCCTTTTGGCTTATCCAGACCAAGTCTTGTTCCCTGTCCGCCTGCCAAAAGAACCGCACCCACTTTGCAGTCATAAATTGCCTGAAGTCCGATTTCTTCATAATGCTCTCTCTTTGCCGCAATCTCCTCTAATGTCACAGCACCAAGCGGCTCCAATTTTCCTTTTGGTATCTCTTTTACACCGCCCTCAATCAAATTAAGAAGTGACAAATCCAAATCTTCAATCTGTTTCAACAGCGACTTTTTCTCCTCTTCTCCCAATTCCTCAAAATATTGTAATAAATGTTCCTGACCAACAGGCATTAATTTCTGCTTTGCTTCTTCGTAAGTCATCCTTTTTTCTCCTTTCCTTAGCGCCATGGCGCCATCCTATCCTCATTGTACCATTTTCCATAAAAAGTACAAGAGAAACTTATTGTGTTTGCCCTTGAAAAATGATATGATTATTGTTATATGTTTATTGGATTTGTACAAGATAGAATGGAGGATATTATGACACAGAGCGAAAAAGCGTTAAAGCTGCATGAAGAATGGAATGGAAAAATTACAACCACACCAAAGTGTGAGGTAAAATCAAGAGAAGATCTTGCCATTGCCTACACACCGGGTGTTGCAGAACCATGTAAAGTAATTGCAGAGAACAAGGAAGAAGCTTACCGCTATACCATCAAGTCAAATACGGTTGCCGTTGTTTCCGACGGAAGTGCCGTTTTGGGCCTCGGTAACATCGGCGCAGAAGCCGCTATGCCGGTTATGGAAGGAAAAGCTGTTTTATTCAAAGAATTTGGCGGGGTCAATGCTTTCCCAATTTGTTTAGATACACAGGATACCGAAGAAATTATCAAAACCGTAGTCAATATTGCCCCTGCTTTTGGCGGCATTAACTTGGAAGATATTTCCGCACCACGTTGTTTTGAAATCGAAACGCGCTTAAAAGAATTACTTGACATCCCGGTTTTCCACGACGACCAGCACGGAACAGCCATCGTAGTTCTCTCGGGAATCATCAATGCATTAAAAGTAGTGAACAAAGAAAAAGAAGACTGTAAAGTCATTGTAAACGGTGCCGGTTCTGCAGGAATCGCTATCACAAAACTTTTACTCCGCTATGGATTTAAGGATGTAACACTCTGCGATAAATCCGGTATTTTAAGTAAAAACAGTAAGGACTTAAACTGGATGCAGAAAGAAATGATGGAAGTTACCAATTTATCCGGCAAAGAGGGAAGTCTTGCCGATGCCTTTGTCGGCGCTGACATTTTCGTAGGCGTTTCCGCTCCGGGAATCGTAACAGAGGAAATGGTTGCCTCAATGAACCGCGACGGTATTTTGTTTGCCATGGCAAATCCGGTACCGGAAATCATGCCTGACCTTGCAAAAAAGGCCGGTGCAAAAGTGGTTGGAACCGGACGTTCCGATTTCCCAAATCAGGTCAACAATGTAGTAGCTTTCCCCGGTATTTTCAAAGGTGCCCTAGAGGGACGTGCCACACAGATTACCGAAGAAATGAAATTAGCAGCCGCTCTTGCTATCGCATCTTTAGTACCGGAAGATGAGTTAAATGAAGATAACATTATGCCGGAAGCTTTTGATCCACGCGTTGCAGATGTTGTAAGTGCTGCCGTAAAAGCACATATTGCTGATTAATCATGGAAAAATGGGGCGATAAACCGTACCACTCTCTGGATTACGAGAACAAAAAACGTTTTGGTGAAAAAGTATATAAAATTTCTCTGGCTGGTGGAACCACCTGCCCAAACCGCGATGGCACACTTGGTACAAGAGGCTGTTGTTTTTGCAGTGGCAGCGGTTCCGGTGATTTTGCCGCCACCAAAGGAAGCATTACCGAACAGATCGAAGAAGCCATTGCCCGTGTTTCCCGTTACAAAAACGCAGGGCATCATTTTACCGCTTACTTCCAATCTTTCACCGCTACATACGCACCGGTTGAAACTTTGCGGGCGGCTTGGGAAGAAGCAATGACACATGAATCCGTTGTCACGCTTGCAATTGCAACGAGACCGGACTGTTTAGGAGACAATGTTCTCTCGCTGTTAGCCGACTGCTGTAGAAAAATGCCAGTGACCGTTGAACTCGGTTTACAAACCATTCATCCGGACACCATCCGCTACATCCGGCGGGGTTATCCAAACTCCGTATACGAAACAGCAGTAAAAAACCTGCAAAATATCGGTGTGAATGTTGTAACTCACGTGATTGCCGGTCTGCCCGGTGAAACAAAAGAAAACTTTCTCGATACGGTAAGATATGTTGCTGATATAGGAAGTGACGGTATTAAACTCCAGCTTTTGCATGTACTGAAAGGAACCGACTTAGCGTTGGATTATGAAAATAAAATGTTCCGGACACTGACTCCGGATGAGTATTTAGACTACATTGCCGAAGCACTTTCGATTCTTCCACCGGATATGGTGATACACCGTGTGACCGGTGACGGACCAAAGGACTTATTAATTGCTCCTCTGTGGAGTGCCAACAAGCGAATGGTTCTAAACTCCCTTCAAAAAAAAATGAAGCAGGAACATATTTTTCAGGGAAAATTCTATCACGGGAAATAAGGAGGGATTTGCTATGCCAAATGGCTCAATTACCATTTATAAACTAATTATTTTATATACACTAAGTAAAGTAGATTCTCCACTGCCGCCCGGCGTGATTTCCGATTACATCACAGACCGCGGCTACACAAATTATTTTAATTTACAAAATGCCTTTGGGGAATTGTTAGAAGCGGATTTAATCAAAGAGGACAGCACCTATCATTTAACGTACTACACGCTGACCGAAGCGGGTGCCGAAACATTAGAGTTGTTTGGCGCTCCTTTATCAAGAGAAATCCGGGATGAAATCAATCATTACTTAGAAGAACACAAATTTGAAATCATTGATGATACATCTTTAGTGAGTGACTACCATGCGACAAACGATGGCACCTATCTCGCCACCTGTACACTGCGCGACGGCAATCATGTTCTCATGCAGCTGTCTTTGGACGTTGCCACGGAAACAGATGCTATCAAAGTATGCGAAAACTGGCAGTCGAAAAGTGATATCCTCTATCAGACTGCCATGCAAAATCTTCTTTCTTAACTTGTATGAGGGAGTGCCGCATCAACCAACGCCGGTGCTCCCCATTTCTAAATATTTCAAATAAGCACCATATGTCATCGTAACCGCATTATCGCCGGTTCCAACTGCCACCGTAACTTTTTCAAAATCTGAAGCCGTCGCTTTTACTGCAGTCGTATCAGTCGATTGAGACGTTGTTTTCTTCTCTTCTACACCAGTAGAAGCACCACTTCCCTCATATGCATCGGAAGTAGTCGAAACCTTGCGGTTCGGAACAGTAACGCCTTCCTGCATAAATTTCTTTATCTTTTTCACGTAATTTGTCGTCTCTTTATACGGTGGCACACCGCCGTACTTTTTCACCGCACCGCTGCCGGCGTTATATGCCGCTGCCGCCAATGTGTAATCACCGTTAAATTTCTTCAAATGCGCTTTCAGAAGTTTTGCCGCTCCCATAATATTCTGCTCGGCATCAAACGGATCTTTGATTCCTAACCCCTTCTGTTCTTCCGGCATCACCTGCATAATTCCCTGTGCTCCGGCAGAGGAAACACACTTTGTGTTAAAATCTGATTCTGCCTTTGCCACGGCAACTAAGAAATCATAGGAAATATCATATTTTTCTGCCGCCCGCTCAAAGATACCTTTTAACGTCGTGCTTCCTGTACTCTCGGAAGTATCATTCGACGTTTTGTTTGTCTTTGATGCTGACGATGTTTTTTCTGTCGTCTTTGCTGTCGTCTTTTTCAGCGACGCACTTTCTGTGTTTTCCTCAGAAGCCGCAGCATATAATGCATTTTCCTTTTCTAACACTTTCTGAAACGGAGTAATGGATGTCTTTGTATGTGAAGCGGACAGCGATACACTTGCTGCCTGATTGGTTCGATTTGTAATATCCTGAACATACATCGCCGACATCTTATTTCTCCTTTCACAAAAATCTCCAAACTTAATTTTATTATACCGAAAACTGTTTTAAAAAGCAAGACAATCCTAGCGGTATTTTTCCAAAAATTCATCCATCTTCTTCATAGATTCTGTAAGAACGGACACCTCCGGCAGATAGACAATACGGAAATGATCCGGATTTGCCCAGTTAAATCCGCCGCCATGTACCAAAAGCACATGTTTTTCACGCAGAAAGTCTAACACAAACTGCTCATCATTTTGAATTCCAAAACGCTTTGCATCAATACGTGGGAAGATATAAAAGGCCGCTTCCGGATGAACAACAGACAAACCATCCACACCATCAATCGCCTCACAGATGCATTTTCGCTGCTCATACAATCTGCCGCCCGGTAATAAAAGCGGGTCAACATCCGGTCTGTTTTTCAGTGCCGGTGCCACCACGTGCTGTGCTAACACGTTGGCACACAAACGCATGGACGAAAGCATGTTAATTCCTTCTATGTAGCCTTTGCCCTTTGACAAGTCTCCGCTAAGCACCATCCAGCCGCTGCGAAATCCCGCTATGCGGTCTGATTTGGAAAGTCCGTTAAACGTTACTACAAACAAATCCGGTGCCAAAGATGCAATCGATGTATGCGTTTTGCCATCAAAAACAAGTCTGTCATAAATCTCATCCGCAAATAAAATCAATTCATGGCGTCTTGCCAGCTCTACAATCTGCTCTAACACTTCTTTTGGATACAAAGCACCTGTCGGGTTATTCGGGTTAATAATGACAATTCCCTTTGTTCTGGAATTGATTTTTTTCTCCATATCCGCAATATCCGGATACCAGTTGGATTTCTCATCACATATATAATGAACCGGCGTTCCTCCCGCCAATTTTGCCGCAGCTGTCCACAATGGGTAATCCGGTGCCGGAATCAAAATTTCATCACCATCATTTAACAAGCCCTGCATCGCAAGGGAAATCATTTCACTGACCCCGTTTCCGATGTAAATGTGGTTCATCTCCAAATTCGGCAGCCCCTTTGACCGGTGATAATCTAAAATCGCCTCACGTGCCTCAACAATACCATTGGACTCGCTATAGCCCTGACTCATTGGGTCATCCAGTGCATCACGGATAGCGTCCAAAATCCACGAAGGTGCCTGAAAACCAAATGGTGCCGGGTTTCCTATATTTAATTGGAGAATCTCCGTGCCCTGGCGTTTCATCTCATTTGCCGCATCCAGAACAGGGCCTCTCACATCGTAACATACTCCATGTAATTTATCTGATTTTGCAAAAGTTCTCATCCTTCCACATCTCCATTCCTTTTTCTAATTTCATCATATCGGTTCGGCAGCCGGCGCAGCGAATAAATGCTTGCCGCCACAACCACAATGCAAAGTACATAAAAAATCACATACCAGATAGAAGCAATCCGGATTTGCCGATAGGCAAACCATTGTCCGATTCCACTGATTAAATAAGAACTTAAATTAAATGCCATATGCATAAGGGTGCTTCCCCAGATACTCTGTGTTTTTTCAAAGATGTACGCCAAAATAATACCAAAGACAGCCGCATACAATCCCTGAACAATATTTTTATGGTATATACCAAAAATCAGTGCCGAAACAAGTGCTGACACATCAACCGGAAAACAAGTTCTAAGTCCGCCGTAAATCACGCCGCGAAACAGTAGTTCCTCCGCAATCGGTCCCACGACAACAACAAGAAGCAGCACAGCAAACGGAGAACCGTTTTTCAGGCTTAAAATCTCACTCACATTGTCATAGGAAGCAAATATGTTTGGCAGAAGATACCGCAAAAATCCAACGGTGATGCCAATCGCATACTGTCCAAACAACCCAATCGCCGTCAAACCGGCGATGCGTTTTACCGTAAATAATGGGCGGTAATCCGGTCTGTAATGCCATTTATTTTCCCGCACGGCATACCAGAAACCAAACACAAATAATACAACCAATTTCAAAATAAAATTTGCCATAATCTGCACTTGAATTTGTTCCTGCTTTGTCATACCTTTATGTAACGCAAGTCCAAACAAGGCACGAAACAACACTTCCAAGCCGTAACAGACAAGGAGGGCAAGCAGCGTCCAGCCAATTGTCTTTATTATTTTTTTCAATCTGCCATATCCCCCTTAAATTAATTTACCGTTTCGTTTCTATTTCCAACGGCATTGATATTCATTTTACCACGCCGCCTCCAATCGGTCAATTTTCTATTGCTAATTTTCTTTGTAAATGATAGTATGTTTATGATGCTGTGGGAGGACATCTGTTGGATATAACATTAAATAACCGCCTGCTTATCAGGCTTAAGAATGGAGGATACTTATGAAACTCTGGGGAGGACGATTCACCAAAGAGACCAATCAGTTAGTACACAATTTTAACGCTTCCATTTCCTATGACCAGAAATTTTACAAACAGGATATTTTAGGAAGTATTGCACATGTAACAATGTTAGAAAAACAGGGGATTTTAACTACTTCTGAAAAAGATGCCATTGTCGATGGCCTGCAGGGAATCCTGAATGATTTAGAGAGCGGTGCTTTAGAAATCACTGCGGAACACGAGGACATTCACAGTTTCGTGGAGGCAAACCTGATTGAACGCATCGGAGATCCCGGCAAAAAACTTCACACCGGACGCAGCCGAAACGACCAAGTTGCTCTGGATATGAAATTATACACAAGAGATGAAATCGTTGAAATCAATGATTTGCTCAAAGAATTGATGGTGGTAATTCACCGGATCATGTCAGAAAATATTGATACTTTTATGCCGGGCTTTACCCATTTGCAGAAAGCTCAGCCGGTGACACTTGCTCACCATTTCGGGGCTTATTTTGAAATGTTCCGCCGCGATCGAAGCCGCCTGCGCGACATCTACGACCGGATGAATTACTGTCCGCTCGGTGCCGGCGCTCTCGCCGGAACAACCTATCCTTTGGACCGCGAGTACACCGCTTCGCTTTTGAAGTTTGACGGTCCTACCTTTAACAGTATGGATTCGGTTTCTGACCGTGATTACCTCATTGAACTGCTCAGTGCTCTCTCGACGATTATGATGCATATGAGCCGTTTCTGTGAAGAAATCATTCTGTGGAATTCAAACGAATACCGTTTTGTTGAAATTGATGATTCTTATTCCACCGGTTCAAGTATCATGCCACAGAAAAAGAACCCGGACATCGCCGAACTTGTCCGCGGAAAAACCGGTCGTGTATACGGTGCTTTGATTTCAATGCTGACAACAATGAAGGGAATTCCGCTTGCTTACAACAAAGATATGCAGGAAGACAAGGAATTTACCTTTGATGCCATTGACACCGTAAAGGGATGTCTGGCACTGTTTACCGGCATGATTGATACAATGAAGTTTAATAAAGAGATTATGGAAGACAGCGCAAAACATGGTTTCACAAACGCAACCGATGCCGCTGACTACTTAGTCAACCACGGTGTTCCTTTCCGTGACGCACACGGCATCATCGGACAGTTAGTACTGCTTTGTATCGAGAAGAAAATTCCACTCGACGACCTTCCATTGGAAGAGTATAAAAAGATTTCTCCTGTTTTTGAAGAGGATATCTACGAAGCAATTTCTATGAAAACATGCGTAGAAAAACGTAATACCATCGGTGCTCCGGGCGAGGAAGCCATGAAAAAAGTAATTGCTGCAAACGCTCTTTATTTGCAAGAAAGTTAATTGTTAATGATTCAAAAAAAATCCCTGTCATTTCGGGCGAAAATCTCACCCGAAATTGACAGGGATTTTTCATATGCGTACTGTTTATCGCATGATAAACCATTTCATTGTTTCATTACTTTTTATCGTCGTATTTTTTCTCATAGTTAGCAATACATTTTTCAATAACCGCAATTGCTTCTGACGGACCACCAAAGTCCTTGACGTCTGTTTCCTTATTCTCTAAATCTTTGTATACCGAGAAGAAGTGCTGAATCTCTTCAAAGATGTGCTCCGGCAGCTGCTCAATGTCGGTATAGTAATTGTATGTTGGGTCGTTGTACGGAATCGCAATAATTTTCTCATCCATATCCCCATTGTCACGCATGTACATAACGCCAATCGGGTAACAGCGAACCAGCGACATCGGCTCAATTTCCTCCGAGCAAATCACAAGCACGTCAAGTGGGTCCTTGTCATCGCCGAGCGTTCTCGGAATAAATCCGTAGTTCGCCGGATAATGGGTCGAAGTGTAAAGAATACGGTCCAAAATAATCAATCCCGTTTCTTTGTCTAATTCGTATTTTTTCTTGCTTCCTTTCGATATCTCAATTGTCGCAATGAAATCGGTCGAAGAAATCCGCTCCTTGCTGATATCATGCCAAATATTCATGTGTGGCCCTCCTAATTTTTTTCTTGTGTAACCCCACGCATTATTAGCGAATATAGTTTGTACGGATTACCGGTTCTCTCTCCGGGAATGTAATGCCCTTCTCTTTTCCTGCTTCAATGCATGAAAGAAGCCATGCCATATTGTTTCCGAGCGTCCGCATCGTCTGCATTCCCTCTTCGTCCTGCTTCACTTCTTCTGCCTTGCCCCCATGCACCTGATTCCAATACTGGGAACCAACAACCGGCATACAGTTAATGGTAAAATACTTATTAATCTGGTCGAATGCCGCCGATGCTCCTCCACGACGACAGCTTACTACAGCCGCTGCCGGTTTTCCGGTCATTTTACTGCCACCGCTGTAAAACGCACGATCCATAAATGATGTCAATGCTCCACTTGCCGCAGCATAGTGTACCGGCGAACCAAATATATATCCGTCCGCCTCTCCGGCCTTCGCAACAAATTCATTTACAACGTCCTTGCGGAAACATCCTTCTCCCGTCTTCGCACAGGCTCCACATCCGATACAACCGGCAATTTCTCCATTACCAACCCAGAAAATTTCCGATTCAATGCCATATTTCTCTAACGCACCGGCCACTTCTTTCAGCGCCGTATACGTGCAGCCTTCTTTATGAGGACTTCCATTTACCATCAGTACTTTCATGTCATCCTTCCTTTCCAATGAATCAATCACTGCTCTTTTTGATACATTTTATTATCTTATCTTGTCTAGTATAACAGACCATTCTCCAAAAGGAAAGTAAGAAATGCTTCGCATCCCTCTAAAACATCATCATACGTCTCGTCAAAATTGCCGGTATACCACGGGTCTGCGATGTCTCTTCCATCTCCGCTCCACGCTAAAAGTTTGCTGACTTTTCCCTCCTGGTCACCGCCTAAAATCCGGTTTATATTCTTCATATTCCAGGTATCCATGCCAATGATGTAGTCAAATTTGTCGTAATCGCTGCGGCTTAACTGGCTCGCTCTATGTGGCAGAACCGGCACTCCTACCTGACTTAGTTTGCGCACGGTTCCGCGGTGCGGCGGGTTGCCTAACTCCTCCGTGCTCGTCGCTTTGGACTCAATTGTAAAATGGTCGGAAAGACCACGCTTGTTTACCATGTCCTGGAAAACAAATTGCGCCATGGTGCTGCGGCAGATGTTGCCGTGGCAGATGAATAATACTCGAATCATAACTTTCTATATCCTTTCGATACCTTTCAACACCTCAAAATTCTAAGCACATCGGTGTTTTCTGTATCCATATTCTTTTTTTCATTTTTTATCAAAATACACCTTATTTTCTCATATTTTCACACTCAAAAGGTGTAAAAAAAGGTGTAAATTTGAACGTTTTGCACCTTGCCTTTTCGACAGGCTAACTAGAAGTTGAACATCTCCATTTCTTCTTCACTTGCTAACTGCTCCACAATTTCTTCCTGGTGCATCAATTCATTTTCTTTTTGCATCATTACATACATTTCTTCTTTCACATCATCTACCTGCAGATGTGTGTATGTATCAAAAGTAATTTCCATAGAACTATGTCCCATAATATACTTTAGCTTGGCAGGATTCATACCTGCTTTTGCCATCTTGGTACAAAAAGTATGTCTGCACACATGAGGAGTTATCGTTGGCAATGGTTCCTTATACAGCTTATTGTACTTCTCTCTGATAAATTGAAAATACTTTTCCCAATGCAATGCCACCATCGGCATGTCATTCTGGTCTAAGTAAAGGAAACCACTATACCCATCGACCACAGGTTCCTTCTTTACTTTTCTACGATTTTTAATAATCGTCCGAAAGCACTCCGCCACTTGCTCTGTCATGGGAACTTTTCGCACACCGGCTGTTGTTTTTGTCTTCTGAATAATATATGCTTTCTTTTCGTTATACACCCGAACCAATTGATGATCTACATTTATCACCATATTGTCAAAATCTATATCCGAAATTGTAAGCCCAACAAATTCAGAGATTCGCAATCCCGTGTTAAACAGTATATATACACCCTCATACACTCTATTATAGTGTACATCGGAGCGAATAAAGTCAAGAAATAACCTTTCCTGCTTTCTGGTAATTGCCTGTCTCATAACACTATCATTAACAATCACACTAGCCAATTCAAAGTCAAAAGGATTCTTTCTTATAAAGTCATCCTCATAAGCCAATTGAAATGCCGGTCGTAACACGCCTCGAATGGAATGTATGGAACTATATCCTCTTCCATTTTTCTGCAAATTGATTAACCATGCTCGTGCATCTGATGTTCGTACCGACGATATTTTTCGCTTGCCAAAATCATCTTTTTTCAAGAAATTGACCACCGTTTTGTATCCCAGCCGTGTACTTGGTTTAACACCGATTTTTTGCGAAATATATAATTCCACCAAAGCTAATACTGTCATATCTCCACGACTTATTGCCAGTCTATCCTGCTTATCCTTCATGATTCGCGCAATTTTCTCACGCAACGATTCATCTTTTTTTCCATTTACTGCAGGGTCATTTGGCACTAATCGAGTAGAATACACATATCTGGATTTACCTAACTCATCCACATATTTATAACGGTATCTGCCATCCGCCAACTGTATCTCTCCATTGTGAAGTTTTCTGTTCTTTTTGTCTCTTCTATTTGTTTTCATATATGCTTTCCTTTCTTTTCATTAAAGAAAGTCAAGCCCTAATATGATATAAACATGATAACACATTTCTTTACTTCTGCAAAAGTTTTATTTTTCTACATTTATATACTACTTTAACTAAACCGCATTTGCAGAATCCAAATATTCTTCAAATAATTTTCGCTTTATCTGAACACGATTCCCAACCATCAATATATACGGTGCATATGGATCTTCTGATACAAGCGCCCGAAGCCTCGCGCGTCCAATATGAAAATATGCTGCCGCCTCATCAATAGTCATGGTATATCTTTGCCAAATAGGAACATCCAATTTTTCTACTTTTGATGACATGGTTTCACCTCCACCATTAATCAGGCACTTCACACAAGAGTCCATTTACCAGTCCTTCCACTTCTAAACGATATATCATTAATCGAAGAAGATAATTAGCCATATGTCGTGCACCACGCTCCCAATCTTCTATTGTTCGACAAGGAATCCCAAAATATTCGGAAAATTCTTTCTGCGTCATGCCTGCTTGTTTTCTTGCTTTCTTTAATAATTCCATTGTTTCCATTTACGCCCCCTTTTTACAATGTGTGTTTCTATAACTACAGATTACCACGCATTGCGTTGTTTGTCAAGGCTAATTGAAACAAAATCTCCAGTTGAAATCATCAGTGGTTATGGTTAGTAACCCACTCGGGACTTGCACCCTCTTCTCTTGGACCCTTACGGGGAGTATCATTATCACAGAACAGTCGCAACCACGGAATCACCACAATTCCTATTTTGCATGGATGTTATCGCTCCCGGCATCTCACATCAGGTGGACGTTCAAGGATGAAAACACATTCTCATCCCATCAATCCTATCCTTACCGTTCCTGGCGCATCTGCGGCACGGCGCAATGCGTAACTGTTCCTCATGTCCGATGAAATCATCATATTTAGTTGTGTGTGTCTGACAGGAAATTCCTTTTCTGTGGACACATCTAAATTATAAAATCGGGTTTTGAAAAATGGTAGACTAAATGTTCCGTGGTACTTGTATCGGTTTATCGGAATATCTTGTGCAAATTCCTCAAAAAAAAGAGGCAGCAAAACAATTGTTTATATGCTACCTCATACATTATGTATTTTTTATTTTCATCATTTGCTTCTTTCTGCAATCCGCTTCAAGCTATGCAAATATTCAAGCATTATTTCCCGGTACTCTTCCGGGAGTGATCTTGCTTCAAGAATTGCTTGAATCTCCTCATCTTTTTCCAATACAAGGATTTCCTCGCTTGTTTGAAACAGGTCAAACGGCTCTATCTGCATTCCATGGCATATCTTAATGATATTACTTTCACGGATATCATAATCTTCTTTTCTTATGATGTCATAAATTGTACTAAGCGATATTCCACTTCTTTGTGCAAATTTATATTTCGACATCTTTGTTTCTTCTAAATATTCCAAAAGTTTTTTTCGGACTATGCTTTGTTCCATTCGGAAAGCACTCACATCCTTTCTGTGACCACATTTGCATTATACAATGACAATTCTATTTTCAACAGACTAATTGTTCCGTGATACTTATTACGGTTCTCCGTGATAATCACGCACTTTTCTATAATCTATGGGTCCGGACGTCGTATGTGTTCCTCATCGGCATGCTTCCATAATATTCTAAGCAACATCAATAGAAGCATTTTTTTGGTACTGGTTCTCCCCATCTGTGTTCTTCTCCCTCCTATCCTTCATCCCACAGAACACAGACCCTCTATACAAAAGAAAAAGAGGATTCATGTTCCTGACATGTTCCTCTTTACTCTTTTACTGCTTATTCATATTCATTTGCTCGCCGGACTCGGCGGTATGTACTCTGTCAATTCTCCTAAATCCACATTCAAATACAAGCACAATTTACATAGAAATTTCAAATCCCATCGGGTTTGCTTGTCTTGGCAATACCTATTGAAGTTTGTGCGTGGTATATCCATATCTTTACATAGTTTATTTTTACTAATTCCACGCTCATCCAATATTTCTTCAATCCGCAAATGAAGATGACCTAAATCAGTAACATACTCATTCGTATTTTGCATGCGAAACATCTCCTATAAAAGTATATTTTAATTTTATAGGATTAGTCACATTTTTATAATTCACAGTTATGCGACTGACAGATATGTTACCCTCTTACTCCATTTTTATCCATCTCAGTCTGCTCCTTTACAATACAAAATCAACAAGTTTCATTTTGTACTTGAAAAGGAAAATGCCCGCATAAAGGAATTATTAGAAAAAGCAAATAATCACTAACCATTAACCACCAACCACCGCAAGGTATTCACAAGCCACAGAATACACTATGCGGTGGTTTTTTCTCAGTCGGTGAAACCCGTCCACCTATTCCAAATACAGATAAAAGTAGTGGCTGTCAGCGGGATTGAACTGCTTCCCGTCAAGTAGACAATTGAAAAAATATAAATTTTTCCTGCCAGTAGAGTGAACTACTGGCAGTTTTTATGCAGCTTGTAAGTAAAGTGTGTGTTTTTCCATAGGGGAGTGTCCCAAAGTTTGTGTAAACCTTCAAACTGATGTAAGATAACATTACTCAGTTTGGAGGTTTTTATTATGGCAAGAAGAAAAAGTGATTCACCACAAAAAGCAGCAATGCGCGAAATGATGCAGGGATATCTCAAGGAGAATGATATCAGTATCAAAAGCGGAAACGATGTTAACTCCATCATGCGGGATATGATGTCTGTTTTATTGGAAGGAGTTCTTGACGAAGAACTTAATGAGGAACTGGGGTATTCCAAATACGATTATCGCAATAAAGAGACCGATAACAGCCGGAATGGACATTCCAGGAAAACAATGCGTACCAGTTATGGGGATATGGACATTGCAATACCCAGGGACCGCAAAGGGGAGTATGAACCGCAGCTGATACCAAAATATCAGAATACGGTCACTCAGGACATGGAAGAAAAGATCATATCTATGTATGCAAAAGGAATGACCACGGGAGACATTGAAGCACACTTAAAAGAGCTTTATGATCTGGATATTTCAGACAGCACGATCAGCCGTATTACCGATAAAATAATGCCACTTGTAAAGGAATGGCAGGAGCGTCCACTACAGGAGATATATGCTGTTGTTTACATGGATGCGATCCACTACCACGTCCGCAGCGAAGGGCGTATTGTGAAACGTGCGGTATACATTGCCCTTGGGATCGATATGGATGGGAAAAAGGATGTGATCGGCATGTATGTTGGGGAAAATGAAGGTGCGAAATTCTGGCTGTCTATTATTAACGGATTGAAAAACCGTGGTGTGCAGGACATTCTGATCGCTTGTGTGGATGGACTGAACGGATTTCCACAGGCAATCGAAGCTGTTTATCCAAAGACCGAGATCCAGCAGTGTATCATCCACCAGATCCGGAATACCACGAATTATGTATCCTATAAAGATCTGAAAAAACTTATGGCAGATTTAAAAATGGTCTATGCAGCACCGGATGAAGCTGCAGCCCTGGAGGAATTAGAATCTTTTGGTGAAAAATGGAACAGCAAATATCCGAAGATCTATAAATCCTGGAGCGAACGCTGGGCTACACTTTCCACTTATTTTAAATACCCCAATGAAGTGCGGAAGCTCATTTATACAACCAATGCGATTGAAGGATTCAACCGGCAGCTGCGTAAGGTCACCAAAAGCAAGACAGTATTTCCAAGCGATGACAGCCTGTTAAAAATGCTCTATCTGGCTACTATGGACATCACTAAAAAATGGACCGGACGCCGCAGGGACTGGTCCCAGATACGAGCCCAGCTGGAAATCTACTTTGAAGAACGGCTGGAAAAAGCAGAATTCTAGGGAAATCTAT
>ERZ827108.168-NODE-168-length-108199-cov-5.327933_pt1 | contig 108199 bp, 109 predicted proteins | sample MGYA00519921_ERZ827108 | MGnify/ENA primary metagenome ERZ827108 (study PRJEB31778, sample SAMEA3449258) | human gut metagenome | biome: human gut; feature: human-associated habitat; material: faeces | place: United Kingdom | collected 2010/2012 ... | reverse complement strand
AGAGCTTTGTGCCCGTTAATCATGATCAATTCCTACGTGTCCGCTGAATAGTTACAAATATTGTTGTGTATTATTAAAATTCCTTAAGAATGTTAATGCGTAATTTCTAATTCGCATATCAAGCCGGTTTCACTCAATATCGTTATGTTAAAAATATGTGTAAAAATCCAATCACGCTATGGCTGTCAGAAAATCACGGACGTCACGGCGACCCATGCGGAGATGATTCTCCACCGTACGCTTGGACAACTGCATCTCGCTGGCGATATCCTCAATCTGTTTTTCCTCGTAACGGCTCTTTATATATATGGTGCGACGCTGCGCGGGCAGACCCTCGACCCTACGGTACTCCATCCTGCGAAGCTCCTCGGCAAACAGTTCGGTCTCCGGTGTGGTCGACGCCCTGTCCTGAACGGTGTAGATGGCCTCCTCCATGTATCCGCGCTGACGATACACGCGGCGCAGATAGTCGCGGCACAGGTTGCCGGCGATAGTGAACAGATAGGACACTCCCGTCTGGGGCTGCATCTCTCGCTCGCTGGTCAGCACGCGAACCCATACGTCCTGCGCCAGATTCTCCGCGTCCTCCCGTTTGTTGACGATGCCGACTATGTAGTTCACAAGTCGATCGTGATGCTGAGTGTACATCTTGCTGATGAAACTTTCGTTCTGATTCATGGTTGCCCAATTAGTTTTTGCAGTTAACGTTGTTTGGTTTTGAATGGTCGGATTCTCCATTTCGGTCTGTTGCCGACGATGCAAAATTACACCCGTTTTCAGCCTCTGCAAAACTTTTCGGGACCGTATCTATCCCACTTTATTTAGTGTGACATGTCTCATCATAATCAATTGGTTTGCATTTACTTAAGAAATTGAGATTCTAAATCTCACAATAATTTGACACTCACTTTGACCCCTTTCCCTGCTGTTTCAGGTACTCCGCGGGGGTGATTCCCGCAATGGCCTTGAAATGGCGGAAGAAGGTGGCGCGGCTGGAGAATCCGCACTTCTCGGCCAGTGCCGCCAGCGTGTAGCGGCTGGTGTCCGTGTCGCGTACCAGCCGTTTGAACTCATCCACGCGGTAGGCGTTGACGTAGTCGTAGTAGGACCGCTCCAGATACTGGTTGAACAGGTAGCTCAGCGAGTGTCCCGTGGTATTGGCCATCCTGGCCAGGTCGTTGCTCTTCAAGCTTGGATTTGTGTATGGTTTGTCATGTTTCATTATCTCGTCCAGCAGTTTCAGGAGACGCTTGCATTCCTCGTCGGTCAGGCGGCTGGTGCGGTAACTGGCGCGTGCCGCTTTTTCCTCCTCGACAGTGCCGGCGCTGAGCTGCTCGCGCAGTTCCTGGCGTTCCTGCTCCATTTCCCTGTGCTCGCGGCGATGACGCGCCATTGTGACCAGCGCCCAAATGCCGGTCACGAGAAGCAATGCCGCCACACCGTACAGCACTAAGGTCAGTTTGCCTGGATGCTTGCGTATCACTATCTCCACGTCGGTATCCGGATCGCCGGGCTTACGGATATGCAGCGTCCGCTCCCCTATCGACAGCTCGTGGATCTCGATCGGAGTATTGCCCGACACCTGGTGCCACTCCTCGTCCACCCCTCCATCCAGTTTGTACTCCACGAAATAATATTCCGGCAGAACATAACGCAGGTTGGCCGTGAACACCTTCAGTTCGCTCTCATCGCTGTTTAGGACCAAGCGGTACCGTCCTTTGGAAGTATGCTCCAGGCGGTTGATGATGCTGCGGCCTTGCGTCTGGATGTCGGAGATGACCTGCGGGGCGCTGAAGCCGGACTGTATCTCGTTCAGATGCTTGCGGTCCATCCGCAACAGACCCTGCGAGTTGCCCATCCATATGTCGCCGCGCTTGTCGGTAATGGCGGGACACAGCGTCGACACCACGTTGACCATGCCGTCGGCGTTGTTGAACGTGCGCGAGCGGCTGCGCTTGTCGAACCTCACCACACCCTTGTCAGTGCCCAGCCACAGCCAGCCGTCGCTGTCCTCGGTGATGAACGTCACCATCGAGTTGGCGTCGTCGGCGCCGTAGTTGATGTAGCCGAACTTGCTAAGGTCCAGGTCCGACCTGAACAGGCGCCCACGCTCCGGCGCGAAGTAGAGCGTATGCTCAGAGTCCTCGAAGATGTCGCGGACCTTCCTGTCGTTGATGAATCCTTCGGGAAACTTGTCGGCACGCAACTGGCTGCCGTTCCAGACGGCGATACCGTTCTCGGTGCAGAACCAGCCTCGACCGCGGCTGTCAAAGAACACATCGTAGACGTTGCCCTGCGGCAACTGTGAGTTCAGCGATGTGTAATGCGCCACTACCTGGTTGCCCGACACACGGACCAGTCCGTCCGACGTGCCGATCCAGAGGTTGCCCTTGCGGTCGGACTTCATGTCGAACACCGATGCCTGCGCCGGAATCGCTCCTCCTGCATCGTACGGCGCGATTCGGAGCGTAGCGGAATCCAGCGTATAGAGACCTCCTTCATATGTACCTATATAGTAAAGGCCCTTGTACTTGTAGACACAGAATATCAGGTTGCTCCGGATCTGCGGCCTGGTGAACTTGGCGGTGCGTCCAGTGGCCTCGTCGATATAGTAGAGGCCCTCGCGCGTGCCGATCACCTTGACGTCACCGTCCATGGCAAGTGCGCGGACCGCATAATTCCGCGTGTCGATCAGGCCCGGATAACTGTAGACTCGGAACAGCTGGTCGTGATAGGGCATATATTCCAGTCCATGCTGATAGTAGCCGATCACTATGGACTGCCGTGGAACATCCACATAGAGGGAGTAAATGGAATTGCTGCGCAACACCATCGACGATTCGGGGTCGGAGGTGACATGGCTGACTATGCTCTTCTTCCGGATGTCGTAGTTGTAGAATCCCTCTCCGTCGGTGGCCACCAGGAGCGAGCCGCGCCCGTCGGGACTTACAGCCGTGATGATGTCGTTACCGAAATGCAGCGGCTCCAGGAAACGGTGACGCACCATGTCGAAGGGAATCACACCGTTGCCGCGGGTACCGATGTACAGGATCCCCTGGTATTCGGTCATACGCGTCACCATGCCGTTGACCGGAAGCTTGAAACTGAGCGTGCGCCCCTTTGCGGGGTCGATGTTGTACAGCACATGCGCCGAAGCGGCCCAGAGACCCAGAGCGCTGCTGTTGAATATCTCCCGCACGGCGTTGTCCTGCGACAGGACGTCATGTCCCAGCAGCTGCTGCCTCAACGTGTTCTTCACTGCGTCGTAGATGTACACGCCGTTGTCGGTTCCGGCGTACAGGTATCGCCTGCCGTCGTCGGCCAGTGCGTTGACCGCCATGTTCAGTTTGTCGGGCATGATCTGCCGCAGTCCGTTCTCACTGCGGTCCACCACATAGAGACCTTTGCGTGTGCCGGCATAGACCTCATCGCGCCTCAGTTCCGTTATGGCAAGCACGAATCCGGTGCCGCTGTCCTCCCCCGGGAACTGGAACGACCGTACATGGTTGCCGTCGAAACGGTCCAGCGCCAACTGGGTGCCTATCCATACATATCCGGTGGAATCCTTGAAGATGGTGTTGACTTGTCCGTCGCTCAAGCCGTTGGACTTGGATAATGACCTCAGCTCGACCGCCCCGTACAAAGGCAGCGTCAGCATAAGGCTCATCAGCACCATCAGTAATTTTCCCATAGTGCAAAATTAACACAAAGATGCCTTGATTGCAAATTTTTCATACAATAACAAAGCAAAAATTGCCTATTTTAGGTTACATAATTTAAAATATACGTCCAACAACGTCCCCACACTCAATCCATCATGAAAAAACGGCATCAAAATAAAGGCCCGTTCCCACACGTTATGGAAACATGGGAAAACGGGATATAATCAGCATAATCGCAGTCATATCACTCCTTCTGCCAGGGGGATGCATCACCGAAGACGAGCCGCAAGGGGCGGACCTGCAGGTGGGTGACAGGCTGCCGTGGTTCAGCGTGACGCTCAACGACGGCAGGACATTCAGTTCGGAAACGTTGCAGACAGGCAACGGCATAATAGTGTTCTTCACCACCGAATGTCCGGACTGCCGGCGCGAACTGCCGGGAATTCAGAAGCTGTACGATTCCCTGACACCGGAGCAGAAGATGCGCATGGCATGCATAGCCCGTGAGGAGGATGCCGAACAGATCGCAGCATACTGGGAAGCAAATGGTCTGACGCTCCCCTACTCCCCGCAACCGGACCGCCGCGTCTACAACATGTTCGCCACTTACGGTGTGCCCCGGCTGTACCGGACGTACGACGGAACAATCACCGCAATCCGCGTGGAATCCGACCTGACAGAAAAAAGGTCGCCCCAAGGGAGCGACCTAATCCATATCAGTCCCGGAGGCACTTACGGATCGAGAGTCCGATCATCCAAGGAAATGCGTGTAGCAGAAGTCGGTGCACCACATCCAGAAGGGACAGAATCCGATGAAGGTGATGACCGACAGAGCCAACGACGAGGTCGACTCGGCCACATAGCAGTTGTACTCGTCGGCGATGATGATACCGGAGAACGCCGGCGGAAGCGCGCCGGCCATGACCATCATGGCCAGGTTCTGTTCCTTCATATGGAAAATCAGTCCGACAATCAGCAGAAGTGCGGGCATGACTATCATCTTCAGTATCGTCCCGAGGATGGCGGCCCAGTTGATCTGGATCTTATAAGCCGACAGCGTGATACCGGCCGCGAACACGGCCATCGAGGCGTTGGCTCCCTTGATCAGGTCGAACGAGGGACTCAGATACTTAGGCCATGGGATACCGCAGATCACCCAGATCACGGCCAGGATAGGAGCCCAGGCCACAGGCTGTTCCAGAGCATGCAGCACGGCCTTCCAGCCGGAAGCGCGGTTTGACGTAGCCTTGACCACGGCCGTGGCGGCAGTGGTACCGGCCGCTACGGTTCCTCCGTTTGCCAGAGTCTTGGCCGCGGACTGCTTGTCCTGAGCGGCGTTAAGCAGCGACAGACCTACTGGAATACCAACGGCATTCACCACGATCCCGACAATGGCCACAACCAACGCAACACTCGCTCCGTACCCGAAAATGGGCTGGAGCACGGCGAACCCCAGGAAACCGATCGTAGGGGACCCGTTGACCAACGCCATGATCGCGCCTTCGGCGCCGGTGTTGCCCTTGAAGCATTTGGCATAGATGAAGTACACCGCCATGAAACAGGCCATGATCACTATCAGGGATATCAGGCTCAGCTTGATGTCCTCCACCAGCATCTGGCGGTCCGCGTCGACTATGGAGACGAACAGGGCTGCCGGCAACGCATAGTCCAGCACAACTTTGTTGAAGGCCTTTCCGTCACGGTTGGAGAAGATTCCTTTCTTGCCGGATATGTATCCCAAAAGCATCACGACTATAATAGGGACGATGGCATACAGCATTATATGCACCATATTACTCATAGTGGTATAGTTTATAGCCGGGGACGGATCCGAGACCCATCCCCGCGTTCGTTAAACTGTAATTTTCTGTAACGGCGCCGGATTCAGGTATCCGATGTGTCCTGATTCCTTGCCGGAGTCGGCGGCGAGCTGGACGTCGATCAAGGCCGGGGCCTTGGAGGCTATGGCCTCCCTCAAGGCGGTCTCGAACTCAGCCGGTGTGGTCACCATGCAGGTCTTGGCTCCGAAGGCATCGCCCAGTTTGTCGTAACGGGCGTTGATGTCCAGCGTGGTGGGCGCAGGGTCCGTGGTCTGGTCCATCGGCTCGCCTATGCCGTTGTAGATACCGCCGTTGTTGAAGACGCAGACGGTGACAGGCAGCCTGAAGCGGCAGATGGTGGAGAAGTCCATGCCTGAGAATCCGAAGGCGGAGTCTCCCTCGATGGCCACGACGCTCTTGCCCGTTGCCACGGCGGCTCCGATGGCCGAGCCCATGCCCATGCCCATGATGGCCCAGGTGGCACAGTCGATACGGTGTCGCGGCAGGGACATGTCGATGGTGTCGCGTGTGTCGTCGAGCGTGTTGGCGCCCTCGTTCACCAGTATCACGTCGGGATTTGCCTCGATCACCTTCTTGGCCGCCGACAAGGCGCTCCAATGCGTCATCGGAACAGTCTGCGGAACCAGACGCTCGGCGAACCTGGCGTTTTTCTCCGCGCTTTCCTTCTGAATGCCTGGAACCCACTGGGGATCCATGGCGAAGCTGTCCTTGGCTGGCAGTTTGTCCAGGATGGCTTGAAGCGAGCTGCGCAGGTCACCGATCACAGGCGCGTCGATATGGCGGTTGCTGTCAATCTCCTTCGGGTCAATGTCCAGCTGGATGAACCTGCCGCCGGGATTCCACTTGCCGTGGCCTCGGCTCAGCAGCCAGTTCAGACGCGCACCCACAAGCATGACCACATCGCTCTCCTCCATGATCGTGGAACGAACGGACAACGCGCTCAACGGGTGCTTGTCGGGGAGTACGCCCTTGGCCATCGACATGGGGTAGAAAGGAACGCCGGTGCGCTCCACCAGTTCCTTCAGCAGATCCTCCACCTGCGCCTGGGCGGCTCCCTTGCCGATCAGGATGGCGGGCTTCTTGGCTGAACTGAGCAGTTTCACGGCACGATCCACCGACTCGGGCGACGGCACCATGGCGGGACATAGGTCCACGGGATCGGCGAACAGGGCCTCGGCTTTGTCGCGGTCCATGATCTGACCCATGGCCGGGGTGGTTATATCGAGATAGACGCCGCCCGGACGCCCGGAGATGGCGGCGCGGAAGGCGCGTACCACTCCCGTGAAGATATCCTCGGCGCGGTTCACGCGGTAGGCGGCCTTGGCCAGCGTCTTGGCTACGGCCAACTGGTCCAGTCCCTCGTAGGTTCCCTGCTCCAGGTCGATCGGCTCACGTACGGACGAGCCGGAGATCTGCACCATCGGGTAGCAGTTCACGGTGGCGTTGGCGGTTGCCGTAAGGCCGTTCAGGAAGCCCAGGGAGGATACGGTCATCAGGACACCGGGAAATCCGGTGCAGTAACCGTCGGTGGCGGCCGCCATCCCGGCCTGCTGCTCGTGGCGGAATCCGACGAAACGGATTCCTTCCCCCTGGATTATGTACGCCGCCTCGGTGATGGGAATACCCACCAGGCCGTAGACGTTCCTGACGCCTATGCGCTTCAGGCTCTGCGCCAGTATCCACATTCCGGTCACCTGCTCCGGATACTTCGGCTCCGGTGCGGGAGTGCAGCTGCATGTATTCTTAGTAGCGTCCATGGTCTTATCACATTTTGCCGTCGGGAAGCGGCGCGGTTGTACCATTCTTGGCGAACTCGGCGATCTGCTCGTCGGTGTAGCCGTATGATCTCAGGACCTCGTCCGTGTTACCGCCCAGAGTGGGGCACGGTCCGTAGGTGGGAGTATAGTTGCTCATGGTGAACGGACAGCCAACGGTGACGAACTCGCCGACCTTGCCGGGCTGGTTGATTCGCACCAGCGTGTTGCCGTCGTACAGGCTCTGGTCATCCAAGATCTCCTTGGTGTTCAGCACCGGAGCCACAGGCACGTCGGCTTTGGCCAGGATGTCGGTGACCTGGTACTTGTCGTAGTCATGGTCCAGCACCCATTTCTGAACACGGTCGATCAGTTCCTGTTTGTGGCGGTCGCGTGCGTCGGCGGTGTTGAAGTCGGGGTTGGTCAGCCAGTCCTCGAATCCGAATGCCGCGCAGGCCTTCTCGAAGTCCTTCTTGCCGCGCTGGAATATGATGTAGACGTATGCATTGGGATCCGTCTCCCAACCCTTTGCCTTATATGTCCAGCCAAGCACGCCGCTGCCCTCCGTGTTACCGGAACGGGGCACATAGTCGGGGAATTTCTCGTTAGGATACTGCGGGAACTGCGTCAGATATCCAATCTTGTCCAGCGTGAGCTGGTCGCGGGTCTTGATACGGCACAGGTTCAGGCAGGCGTTGTGCATGGACTGATACACATAGCAGCCCTCGCCGGTATGGTTGCGCTGCTGCAGGGCAGCCAGCAGGCCGATCAGCATGTGCATACCGGTGTTGGAGTCGCCCAACGCGGCTCCGGACTGAGTGGGAACCGCGTTGTCGCCGGTCCACCATCCTGTGGTCGAGGCAGCGGCCGCCGTAACCTGCGCTACCGGCTCGTAGGCCTTAAGGTGCGCGTATTTGGACGATACCGGGAAGCCCTTGATGGTGCCGTATATGCACTTGGGGTTGAGTTTGTGGACTTCTTCCCAACTGAAGCCCAACTTGTCCATGGCTCCCGGATGCAGGTTCTCGATGAAGATATCGGCGGTCTTGACCAGACGGGTCAGGATCTCCTTGCCGTCGGGGGTGGCGGCATCAAGGGTCAGCGATTTCTTGTCGGAATTCAACTGCAGGAAGTAGTAGCTGGGGCAGTCGGGATCGAACTGCAGTTCCTTGCGGGTTGCGTCGCCGGAGCCCGGACGCTCGATCTTGATGACGTCGGCGCCCAGCCAGGCGAGCATCTGTGTACACGACGGACCGGACTGCACGCTCGTGAAGTCGATCACCTTTATTCCTTGAAGTGGTGCTGTGTTCATAGTGTGTAAAATTAAGTAATTTCTCCTTTAAAACACATAAACATCAACACCGGTTCATGTGGATCATCTAGTCTCCCTTCTTATCATGGCTATCAGTCCCGGGACATTGGTGTCCTTATTGTTGATGCTGAAACACGATTCAAGACCCCGGTCCGAACGGTAGACCAGAGCGTGCTGGCCGTAGGTTGCCTCGTGCATGAACGCCAGTTCCATGCGACGTACACGGGTGGCGTCGAGATCCTTAAGCGTGAGACGGTTCAGCAGCAGCTCGATGTACCGGACCGTGTTGACATGACGGTAGAAGTCCAGGTCACAGTACTTGAAACGGTACTCGTACGGCTCGGCCGTGGCACGAAGGGCCCCTCGGGGCAGTTCGCCGGCGTAATCCATCGGAAAGACGGGGACGTGCTTGCCTTGCCTGGCGATGGGACATCCGTCGGGGACCGGAAGATCGTGAGGGATCGGCAGATGCGACAGTCCTACGGACTCGCGGGTGTTGTAGTCCAGGATCATCCAGACGGCGCGGGAATAACCCAGCGTCTCGCCCTCCTGGCTGCAGACCTGTACGATACGTTCGGAGAAGTGACGGTTGTAACTCTCGATCCAGGTGGTGAGGCGGTAGCGTTCATTGACGCGGGGATACCGGAACATCTCCAGGGCCAGGCGCGACAGCACCCATCCGCAGCCCCGGTCGGCCATGTCGGGATTGCCTATGTGCAGTTCGTTGGCGTGTGCCGTCGAGATGTCTATGATCCTTGACGTAAGCAGCGGAAGAGACAATTCCGCCTCGGCGTTTGTCTCCCCCGCTGATAAAAAGTATTCTAACGTGTATTTCTGCTCCATTGTCCGTTGTTTTATGCCGCCGTCCTGGTTAAAGTCGGTTGTGGAAGGCGGCTGTTTGTCCGGACAATGCCCAGTTACTGGACAATGTCTAACCAATAAACGGGCGTGATGGGCATTTCTGATACGGCGCCGTCCGGCGACGTATAGTAGATCATGGGACGTGAGCTGTCGGTAGGCTCGGTTTCCAGCACCCAGGTCTCCCCCTCCCTGTCGGTGAATGTGTATGCCGGGTTTAAGGCAGAGCCTTCCAGGTCAAGGGTTCCGTGCGCGATGCGCGTAGGCTCGCCTTTGAGCTGCAGCCCCTTGGCGTAAAGGAGCATCCTCAACGCATCGGAATCCGTGGGTTGCCTGCCGTGGCGGGCGTCGATACGGACTATCTCGCCGTTGTCGCCTCGATAGGCGGCAACAGGCTCCCACCCGTCGCGCAAGTCGGGTTTCAGCGTCAGGATATCCTTATGCCGCAGTGAATCCAGGTTCACCTGCTCGCGGCGTGAGACGTAGGGTATGTCGTAGATCAGCGAGTCTATCCACAGGAACTCCCCGTCGCGCACGGACCACCCCCGCCAGCCGTACTGGCTCCAGTCCTTGGCGTCGGAGGCAAGTACGCGCCGCAGGGAGTCATCGACCAACGTGCCGTAGTACTCCTTCATCTGCTCGGCGTTCTCGATATCATGCAGCGGATAAGGGCGCGCCAGCGGATAGTTTACCCGACCGGCGAATTCCGCGCTGTCGCCGGACTCGACGGCAAGGACCACTTTCCTCACCTCGTCAGGAATACTGTCGCTCTGCGTCACGGGCGCCGTATCCTTGGCCCGGGAATGGGTGCAGTCCGAACAGGCCCAGGCCATAAACATCAGGGTTATTGTCAGATATGCTTTCATGTCAAAACAGTCGTACGGACGCGACCAACGATTGATTGTTAAACTTAAAATCCGGACTCGACATTGATTTCTCCAGATCCAGACTGGCATGCGGAGCATCGGTGGAATCGTTCATGCTCGGGATGAACAGGCTGTCGAACTCCTCGACACGACGGCGCTGCAGCTGCGACAGCCGTTTGCCTCGGTAACGGCAATGCGACAGGTAGAGTTCGCGGATATCGCGGTTGCCGTTTCGTAATTCCCGTGTCACGGAGGATCTCTTCACATTGCCCGGACCTATATTGTAGGCCAACGTGCCCAACAGTAATGAATCGGCTCCGAATTCACGGAACAACGCGCAATTCTTCTGCAAGTCCTTACGCAACAGTTCGTCGGCCTTCTTCTCCGACAGTGTGGTCTTGGGCGAGAACTTCTCGCCTGGCTGCACCTTGTGCCCGTAGCCTACGAACGGCCAGTTTTTGGCTTGATGCGAGCCCTCATACTTCTTGATGATTGCTACCGCTACTTCAAACAAATCGACGGCGATAGCATCCTTTGCCATCGCCGCCGCCGTGATTTTCTTATCACTATTTTCTATTACAACAGGTTCTTCTGAATCTTTTTGCTCTTGGGCCCGGATGTGTATCCCGGCTCCGATCAGCAGACATACGGCAGCGATGCTTACAGTTATGCTAATCTTTTTCATCGCTTATTAGAACGGCTATTTCCGCCGTATGTTTAATTTCTTAGTGTGTCCTTGACTGTATTTAACGTATGTTAATTAACATCTGAAACACATCAGTCATCCATTTTCACCGATTTGAACGTGCCGAGATGGTCGAATTTCAGTTCAGCCTCAGTGTTCAGCTCCACCTCGAAGCCGCGGCTGGTGCGCTCAATCTTTGTAATGAACGTATCTGGGTAATTCTTAACCACATACGTCTTGATGCGCTTGGGAACGATGCCGTCGGGTACCTCCTTGCCCTTGCAGTCCACTTCCTCCCACTTGCCGCTGTTCTTGAACTCCACGGTCATGCCGTTGGTCAGTTTCACGTCGTAATCCGTCTTTTTTAACAGATGCTTGTCGACTTTTATCATGCTTACCTTGGCCTTCGGGAAGTATGTGGTCAGGAATTTCTGGGCCTCCTCGGGCAGCTCGCTGCGGTTCACCGTGTATTTGTCGAACGGCAATGCCATGGCGCTGCACACGCCTACCACCAGCATCACCAACAATGTCATCAGTTTCTTCATTGCTTTCTTATAATTTTCTTAATTTTCTTACTAACGCCTTAGATGGCGTTATTATTCGAGGGTTTAACAAAATATCATGTTAAAAGTTCTGTTTTAAAGTTAAGCAAAGTGAATTAAGTAAGTGTTCAAATTTAATTTATACTTAATGCGAGTTTATTTTCGAGGCGATTACGGTGCGGAGCAAAGGAGCATATAAGCATATGCGACTGAGCGACAAGCCGTAAGCGACCGAAAAGAAACCGCAGTAAGTATAAAAGATTTCAAAACACTTACTATCATTAAATTTGAACACTTACTTATGACAGTCAATGATCTGAGAAGGGAACTGGTGAATCGTCTGGCACCACTCTACGGCCGATACGAGGCGAACTCGATGACGCGCCTGATATTCCATCACCTGAAGGGATGGGATCCGACGTCGCTGATAATCAATGCGAATCTGCCGGTGTCGGAGCGTATGCTGCAGACCGTCGGCCGCATCCTGGTGCGTCTGGAGCATCATGAGCCCCTCCAGTATATATTAGGAGAGGCGCGGTTCTACGGCATGGACCTGCAGGTTTCGCCTGCCGTCCTGATTCCTCGCCCCGAGACCGCCGAACTGGTGGACCAGATCGTTGACCGTTACGGACAGACCCGGGATCTGCGGGTGCTTGACGTAGGCACCGGTTCCGGCGCGATCGCCATCGCTCTGAGCCGTAACCTCCCCTACTCCAAGGTGAGCGCGATGGACGTGTCCGACGCCGCATTGGACGTGGCTAAGGAAAATGCGAGACAGTTGGGTGCTAAAATCGATTTCATCCATGCCGACATATTCGATTGGAAGCCGATGTCCGACTCGTTCGACATCATAGTGAGCAATCCTCCTTATATTCCTGATGAGGAAAAGGACGATATGGAGGACAATGTGTTGAAATATGAGCCGGAGCAGGCGTTGTTCGTCCCCGATGACGACCCGTTGCGTTATTATCGACGAATCACGGAGGTGGCTGCCGTGGCATTGGTGCCGGGAGGACACCTTTATTTCGAAATCAATCCCCGCTTCGCCGACCAAACGGCAAAACTAATGGAGGGCAATGGGTTCCATGACGTAACCATAACCCGTGACTCACAAAATAGACGACGATTCGCCGATGGAACCAAAGGATAAGAACAAGAAGCCCGTGACGCCGGAGAAGGCGTTGGAGCGTCTGGCCGCGTTGTGTGCCCGTTCGGAGCAGTGCAGCGTGGACCTTAATGAGAAACTGCGCAAGATGGGCGTCTCCCCCGCCGACGCCGAGGCGATACTGGCCAGGTTGCGTGAACTGAAGTTTCTGGATGACTCGCGTTACGCCCGTGCGCTGGCCCGCGACAAGGTGCGTTTCGCGGGCTGGGGAAGGATGAAGATACGTCAGCAACTGATAATGAAGAAGATTCCAGCAGCGGAGATAGACGCGGCGTTGGCTGAGATAGATTCGCAGGATTACAAGGAGGCGTTGATCCGTGTCAGCAAAGCCAAGGCGAAGATGCTGGACCTCAAGAAATTCGACCATCGCAACAAACTGGTAAAGCATCTGCTGTCACGCGGGTTCGAGCCTAACCTGGCGTTGAAGGTGGTGCAGGAGATAGTGAAACGTCTTCCGGAGGAGGATCTGCCGGAGAATGATGGATAGGTAATGAACGTCCTGCTGGAATATATCCTGCCGCGGACGTGCCACGTCTGCGGGTGTCAGCTGGGCAAAGACGAGCGGTACCTGTGCCTGAAATGTCTGAGCAAGCTGCCGCGCTCCAATTTCCATCGCATCCAGAACAATCCGATGGAACAGCGTTTCATGGGAATCGTGCCTTACGAGCGTTGTTCGGGATTGCTGTTATACACGCCCAACTCGGAGCTGGCCACCGTGCTGCATGACATGAAGTACCGGAAGTTCCCGGGGCTGGGGCGCTATATGGGTGAACTGATGGGACGGGAACTGCTGAACACCGGTTTCTTCAATGGCGTGGATCTGCTGATGCCCATACCTATGCATTGGTGGAAACGCGCCCGGCGCGGCTACAACCAGGCTGAGCAACTGTGCATCGGAATATCAAAAATCACCGGTATTCCGATCGACAAGTCGCTGCGTGCCGTCCGGAGCCACCGTACGCAGACGGCCTTGAACCACGACCAGCGTATGCAGAACCTGAAGGACATCTTCACCGTAGCGCATCCGGAGCGTTTAACAGGGAAACACATCCTGCTGATCGACGACGTCTGCACCACCGGAGCCACCCTGACAGCCGCTGCCGAGCCCCTGGCCCGCGCCCTCGACTACCCCGCCGGACGCCTCTCCATCCTATCCCTGGCCGTCACCTTCTGACACAGACATAGTAGCGCGTTTCTCCGAAACGCTGACAGACCAGGGACCTATGTACGGACATCCCTTCGGGATGTTTGTCGATTTTTTTAGACAAAAGGACCTTACAAATCAAAGCGTACTGTGTTTGCCGCATCGGAATGACTCGCCCGAGGCTCGCCTTGACAAGATCATAAGGGATTTATACGAAAAGACCGACAAACAAGTTGTCGTGTTGGTGGATGAGGCCGACGGGCCGTTTGTGGAGGCTATCCGGGATTCACCGCGGATTGGCAGTTAATCCCGAATAGGAGTGGTTAGGGTTAGCAGGTATGGGCTGTCAGGCAACGGTCCACTTGCAGCGGACAGGAGATACGATGGTGCCCTCCTTTTTCAAGGCTTTCATGGCGGCATCCACCGCCTTGCGGTCAAGTCCGGTAAGTTCTACGAGTTTGCCGGCGTTCACAGGTTCGCCTGCCTTACGCATGGCATCTAAGATTTTTGTCTTGTCATCCATAGTTCAGATAATTATAGTTATTTGAGTTCCGATGGTGTTGCAAAACCATTGAACTGTTGGGACGTGCCTTCGGCACATAGGATTAATATTCTGATAATCAATCAAACATCCCAAAGGAATGTCCCTACAACCAGCGGTTCTGCAACGCTCTCTATATCTGAAACAATCTATACCTCGAAGAGTTTTCTGCAATGAGCAGGGTTGTGTGGTGGACTATCACTTGCCCGCATTGCTCTTGAGCAACGTTCTGGGCAGCATCCTGAAGGGTACCAGCAGAATCGCTCCTATGACCGCACAACCCACAAACTGGAACATGCCGCGGGCCTCCGCATCAAACAGTAGGCTGACCAACACAGTCACAACCGCCGTTGAGAGAATCCAAGCGAACAACGGCCAGACAGAACAATACCCTCGGTTTGACAAAAAAATTGTTAACTCCTGCCGATTTTTTTGCATTTTTGCCGACGGAGATGTAACTTTGTAATTTGGTTTAGGACAAAGCCAAGCCCCGAATACTAATACCTTCAGAAAATCGATAGATGATTATGACAGCACCCAACCGCCTCTTGGCAGAGAAGTTATTGAGTATCAGCGCCATCAAGTTGCAGCCACAAATGCCTTTCGTTTGGGGTTCGGGATGGAACTCGCCGATCTACAACGATAACCGACGCCTTCTCTCCTACCCCGACGTACGCAATTTCGTCAAGGTGGAGCTGGCAAAACATATAATTGAGCACTTCGACCATGCCGACGTAATCGCAAGCGTATCGACCGCCGCCATCTCAATCGGCGCGATCGTGGCCGACTCCCTCGACAAACCGTTCGTCTATGTGCGCGAGACCCCGAAGGACCACGGTCTGGAGAACCTGATCGAAGGCAACCTCAGACCCGGACAGAAGGTAGTGATGCTGGAGGACATCATCGCCACCGCCGGAGGCACCCTGCGTGCCGCCGAGGTGATCCGTCAGGCCGGCTGCGAGGTGTTAGGCGGCGTCGCCATCTTCAACTACGAGTTCCCAATGGCAGTGAAGCGCCTGAACAACGCCAACATCGACATGGTGTCGCTCTGCACCTACAACATTATGATAGAGACCGCACTGGAGACCGACTACATTGAGGAATCGGACGTGGAGGCTCTGAAAGAATGGCGCAAGGACCCCGCCAACTGGGTTCCAGACAACAAGATATAATATAAAATGGCAGAATATAAATCGAATCCCGTCAGCCTGGCGCGCAGCGCCCAGGAAGTCTACGACCGACTCACAAACATGCAGGGTCTGGCTGAGGCCCTGACAAATGTACCGGAGGACCAGGTGCCGGAAGACAAGCGCGACCTGCTGAACGGAATCCGCATCGACGGAGACAGCATCGAGATTCCCGGAGGCCCCATGGGCAGCGTGACACTCGTGAAAAGCGACTGCACGGCCCCGGTTTATGTAAGTTTCGAAGGCAAGGGCACTCCCGTACCGTTAGTTCTGGCCGCACGCATCCAGCCCACCGGCGACAGCACCTGCGAGGTGACCGTGGAGGTGAACATCTCCGTGCCCGCGCTGATGAAGCCCATGCTCAACGGCCCCATGAACAACCTGGTGGAGCAGGTGGCCAACAGCCTCCGCGCCATCGGCCGCTAATCCCCGACCTTAACACCCACAGCGTTTACACCAGAGTTAAGTCCGCAAGGATGAAGGGAGGCAGATCCCACATATTGAATAGACTCGCAACCACAGGCGCCGGCATCCTGCCGGTGCTTGCGGTCATTTTGCCGTTGGCCCTCGCTTCATGCAACACCATCGACTCCAACCGCATCCCCAATTACGGAGTGAACATCAACCTGACGCCCCTGGCCGCATGGCAGACCTACGGTGTCAGTTATTATGGAGAATCCCGACGGTTCATCCGGGAACTGCGAGAGCCGTCGAACTTCCCTTGGCTGGAACGCACCATGACAGGTTACGGCGGCATCCTGCTGGTGAACGGCATGGATCCGTTCACCACCGAGGCTAACGTGCCGTTGGCCTACGACCTGGCCTGTCCGGTGGAATGCCGCAGCGACATACGCGTGGCGATGGTGGACGCCGAGAATCATCCGCTGCCGGTGGCTGAATGTCCGGTCTGCAAATCGCAGTACGATGTGATCGAGGGTGGAGGGCGCCCCATCTCCGGACCGGCCAGGGACGACAGTTACGGACTCAGGATGTATATGTGCATCCCTCCTGCCAACAACATGGGTGGATATTTGGTGACCAACAGATAACAGACAGGCGATGGGAGTACTGCAATGGATTTTCTACATGCTGTGGCGCGGACTTGCGATCGGCGTCATCATCTCGGCCCCCATGGGCCCGGTGGGAATCCTATGTGTGCAGCGAACCCTGTCCAAGGGACGCAAGGCCGGCTTCTACACCGGCGTCGGCGCCGCGATCTCCGACCTGTTCTACTGCCTGCTGACCGGCTTCGGCCTCAGTTTCATCGAGGAGTTCCTGCAGGAGAACCAGAACGTGATCCAGTTGTGCGGTTCGGTGGTGCTGATAGCCTTCGGAGTCTACCTGTTCATGTCCAATCCCTCGCGGCGCATCAGCAAGCCCGGCGAGGACGCCGGATCACCGAAACGCGACATAATCAACGGATTCCTGTTTACAGTCTCCAATCCATTGATAATCTTTCTGATAATCGGGCTGTTCGCCCGCTTCAACTTCCTGCTGCCCGAGATTACCTTCTATGAATACATAGTCGGATTCCTGTTCATCATCATCGGTGCGTTGGGATGGTGGTGGATTGTCACCTTCGGTGTCGACAAGGTCCGCGCACACTTCAACCTGCGCTCCATGTGGCTGATCAACAAGATCACCGGATCCATCATCATGCTGTTCGGAGTGGTGGGCATCGTCACCTCCATCGTTGGCATGGCCAATGCCGCCGAACCGCAATACTGGAATTCCGGCCGGGGATTCGGCAGCCTGACCGGCAGCCGTGTGCTTCTTGCAGACGGCAAACGGCCTGTGACGATACCCCTGGACAACCGTGAATTCACACTTGAGTTCCGTGCAAGGAACCTAAACAACCAGGCCGGACGACGGTACGACGGCGTGAGCCATCCCTCCTGGAGCCTCATTGCCATAAACCCCGCCGATAACGATTCTGTATGCGTAACCTTCAAGACCATCGATGATGTCCGCGACCCGATGGGGCCCCAGTCTCTTGGCGTGACAGTCACGTGCAACGACACAGTGCTGGCGCGGAACGGGATGCGCGACCATGTGGACTGGTACACCGGATGGAACTCCTGGCGTCTGTCCCGGAGCGGCGACAGATGGACGCTCCATGGCGGCGAACGCGAGTACAACCCCGTGGCTGAATGGGAACTGAGCATGGTCCCGTCGGAACTACGGTTCCGCACCGACCCCGTCGGGATGCTGGAACTGGACTGGATGAAGCTCACATGCGCCGACCGCAGGCCGGAAGACGTCACCTATGCTCCGGACATCGATGACCTGGACAGTTACCTGATGCGCTCCACCGACCCGCTGGAAGGAATATGGCAGATGTTCGACCGTGCGCTGGACGAAAACAACCTGCGTCCCGGCGGCGATTACCGTCTGGCAGTAATCGCCAACGACGAGGGCGGTTATGACATGGTCTACCTTGACGGCGCCGAGAAGAACGTCAACTCTTGGCAGCCGGGCATGGTGAAGGGAGTGATGACTCCGACCCGCTTCCGCAACGTATTCAACGTCAAATGGCATGACGCAGACGGCAATCCCATCCAGACGGAAGTCAAGGCGGAGTTCCAGGACCCTGACATGCTTTCTGTGCAGATGCCTTACCTGAATTCGTCGTTCCGTCTGCGCAAGACGGAATAGCAGCGCTTAATACCGTGACAGAGATGAGCAATGGTTCAGAAACCGTAATGAGCTGGGAGCGGCTTATCAGCGACCGCCGACTCGGGCTGGAAGAATACCACGACGAGCGGGTGCATACCCGCAGCGACTTCCAGCGCGACTATGACCGTCTGATATTTTCCTCACCTTTCCGGAGACTGCAGAACAAGACCCAGGTATTCCCGCTACCGGGCAGCATCTTCGTACACAACCGCCTGACCCATTCGCTGGAAGTCAGTTCCGTAGGCCGCAGCCTGGGGCATGAGATAGCGCTGGGACTGCGCGAGCGCCATGGCGACAGTTCCGGACTGTTCGACAACATCCGCGACATCGTATCGGCCGCATGCCTGTGCCATGACCTGGGCAACCCTCCATTCGGACATTCCGGCGAGAAGACCATATCCACCTTCTTCAGCGAGGGGCCGGGACTGGAGTTCCGTGGCCTGTTGTCCGAACGCCAGTGGAACGACCTGATACATTTCGAGGGGAACGCCAACTCATTCAGGCTGCTGACGCATCAGTTCGTGGGACGCCGCCAAGGCGGTATGGCCATGACCTACTCCACGCTCGCATCGGTGGTGAAATATCCGTACACCTCCATGCACGCCGGCCGCAAGGGCAAGTTCGGATTCTTCGAGAGCGAGGACGAGATATTCCGCCGGGTGGCGTCCTGGCTCGGGATTCCCGAGACCGAGCCAGGCCGCTTCGTCCGCCATCCCCTGGTATATGTGGTGGAGGCAGCCGATGACATATGCTACCAGATCATGGACATCGAGGACGCCCATAAGCTGAAGATACTCAGCACCGCGGAAGTCTCGGACCTGATGCTCGGGTTCTTCGGTCCCGCAGGGCGCGACCGCGCCGCCAGAGCCATGGCGCGCCTGGACGATCCCAACGAGAAAATAGCATACCTCCGCTCGTCGGTGGTGGGCTCGCTGGTTACAGACTCCGCACGCGCGTTCTTGGACCACGAACAGGAAATCCTGAACGGCACTTTCCGGGGCAGCCTTCTTGATTCCGTCAGTCCCGAACTGCAGCAGGCCTACGGAAACTGCTCGCAGACGGCATGGGACAAGATATACTGCGCACGTGAGGTGGTGGACATCGAGATCGCTGGCAACCGCATCATCACCTACCTGATGGGAGAGCTGGTCGACGCCGTGATGCATCCGGAAAGGAATTCCTCTCGTCTGCTGCTCAACATCATCCCGAAGCAGTACGACACTCGCGCCACCGACCCCTACAGCCGGCTCCAGTCCGCGCTGGACCATGTAAGTGGAATGACCGACGTCTACGCGCTGGACCTGTACCGTAAACTGAACGGCCACTCCCTCCCAGCCGTTTAAGTTGTATTAAAGTTGCTTATCTTTATGAAAAAATACTTAACGCCACTCCTGCTGCTACTGACGGTCATCGTGACCGCCCAGGCCCAGACATATACCCCGGACCAACTGGACAACCCCAACATCGCGAACCGCTACGACTTCGTGTGCGATCCAGCCCATCAATTGGGCCAGGCGGTAACCGACAGCGTGAACAGCCGTCTGTACCGGCTGCGCCAGCAGACCACCTGCGAGGTGGCCGTGGTGATAATACCTTCCATCGGCGACGAACCGATTGAGGACTGGTGCGAGCAACTGTTCACAAAGTGGGGTATCGGCAAGAGCGACAAGGACAACGGCGTGCTGTTCGTAATCGCCACCGAGGACCATCTGACCCGCATCCAGACCGGCTACGGCGTGGAGGGAGTACTGACGGACATAGCCTGCAACAACATAATCGGTCGCCAGGTGATACCCAACATGCGCAACGGCAATCTTGACGCCGCGGTCAACGATGCCACCGTAATGATCAGCAGGGCGTTGACCGATCCCGCCGTGGCCCAGGAACTACGTTCCGAACAACCTGACAATTACGCAGGACACATAACTGCGATTGATTCGTCGATTTTCTGGAAGTTCGGGGAATTCGTAGCCTTTGTCACGTTCATTCTGGCATTGGTGCTGTTCTGGCGTGACTGTCGGAAAGGGCGCAAACTGCCTGACCATGAGCGGGCGTTGATGTGGCGCGACCACCTGAAGACCTATGCGCTGTGCGCAGTCCTGTCGTTCGGAGCCGCGCTGGTATTCCTGCTCCTGTCCTACTGGATGTACCGCAACACCCGCACGCGGCGGCGTAAATGCCCCACCTGCGGCGCCAGGATGAACCGTCTGGACGAGAAGGAAGACAACGAGTACCTTAACGCCTCGCAGGATCTGGAGGAGCGACTCAACACCGTGGACTACGACGTTTGGGTCTGCCCCGACTGCGGCACCATCGAGCGGTTCTCCTACAAGGTGAACCAGAAGAAGTACACCCAGTGTCCGGCATGCGGCACCATTGCGATGCGGCCCGTGTCCGACATCGTGACACAGGCACCCACCACCCGTCGCGAAGGTACGGGCGTCAGGAACTACGAGTGCGAGTTCTGCCATCACCGCGACCAGCGTCATTACCGCATCCCGAAGAAGGAAGACCCGTCGGCGGCCATAGCGGCCGGCGCGATCCTTGGCTCAGGCATAGGGCGCGGCGGTGGCGGCGGAGGTTTCGGTGGCGGATTCGGTGGAGGCTCCACCGGTGGCGGCGGCGCTTCCGGTGGCTGGTGACACCCGCCGCGACACTTTCGCCTCGCGTTTTTCCGACAATAATCAAAACGACAAGTCGTTTATTAATTAATTGTTGGAAAGAATGCGAAATTTTAATTTGGCAAAGATATCGAAAGGGATGCTCGTCATGCTTGTGGCGTGCATCCTTTGCGTACCTGCCCACGCCAAGTTCAACGACAAGATCCTGAACCGACCCTACGCCGACCAGAAGCGCTGGCATCTCGGTTTCTCAGTGGGATTCTCCATGCAGGACCTTGTTCTCACCAACAACGGCAAGCCAACGGCCGACGGCAACGAGTGGTACGCCTCCGTGCCGTCATGGGGTCCGGGCATAGACGTGACCGTGCTGGCCGACCTTCGCCTGTCCGAGCATTTCAACCTTCGTTTCTGGCCCGGAATGTCATTCGGCTCAAAGACGGTGGAATTCATGTCGCCCACCTCCGACGAGCGTCTGCGTCAGGACGTGAAGAGCGTGTATGTACTCCTGCCGCTCGATCTTAAAATCAGCGGCAACCGCTACTACAACTCCAGGCCCTATGTGACAGTGGGGGCCATGGGCGCCTTCGACGTGGGCAAGAAGCGCAACGACTTCCTGAAGTTCACCACTGCCGACGCCTACCTGACCGTGGGACTCGGCTGCGACTTCTACCTTCCCTTCTTCAAGCTCAATCCCGAAGTGAAGTTCTGCTTCGGACTCAGCGACATACTGCAGCACAAGCGCCCCGATCTGGAGGACGACCTGCAGACCCTGAGGGCCACCCAGGCCCTGGACAAGGTAAAGTCGCGGATGGTAATGATCACTTTCTTCTTTGAATGATGTCCGGCAGAAAACTACTCAGCATAGCGATAACCCTCCTGTTCCTCCTGACGCCGTGGGGCGGCGGGAAGGCCAAGGCGCAGAACGACCCGCAGTTCGCACAGTACTGGGCGGTGCCGACGTTCTACAACCCTGCCTACATCGGGCAGAAGGAGTTCGTACGCATCCGCCTGGGCGCCAACCTGCAGTGGCTGGGCATAAAGCGTGCGCCGCAGAGTTACATCCTGACCGCCGACATGCCGCTGAAACTCGGCAAGAAGCAGCGCATGGGAGTGGGTGTCAGCGCCATGCAGGAATCCATCGGCCTGTACAACAACATATGGGTCAGCGGACAGGTAGCCTATCAGTTCCGGGCCCTGAAGGGCGTGTTCTCCATAGGTCTGCAGCCAGCCTACTACAACACCACGTTCCGTGGCTCGGACGTGTACATCCCCGAGGGCGATGATTTCCACCAGCCCGATGACGAAGGCCTCCCCTCCGAGGACGTGGCCGGACAGGCTTTCGACCTCTCGGCCGGAATCAGCTACACACACAAATATTTCTCGGTGGGAATATCCGCCCTGCATATCCTGGAGCCTAAGATCGAGCTGCGCCAGGACAACGCCCAGGAGACCGAGACATCGCAGTTTTCGGCCACCGTGGCACGCCAGATGTATTTCACCGCCGACGGCAATATTCCCATTAAAAACTCGTTATTTTCATTGCAACCGTCCCTGTTGGTCCGCACCGATTTCAGCAACTTTTCGGCCGAGGTAACAATGCGGAGCACCTACAAGCAATTCATCTCGTTCGGACTGGGTTACCGATGGAAGGATGCCTTGAGCGCGATGATCGGCGCCGAGTTCAAGAATTTCTTCCTGGGATACGCCTACAGTTACCCCTTGTCGCCCATCAACCGGGCGTCGTCGGGAAGCCACGAGATCGTTGCGGGATATATGGTGAAACTCAATTTCGGGGATAAGAACAAAAACAAACATCGCTCCATTCGCATAATGTAACGACAATGAATAAATTTCAAAGAATCAACATAGGAATAGCAGCCATATCGGCGGGCATGATAGTGCTGAGCTCGTGCGCCGGACTGAAGCGTACCGGGGCCGGCGGCGAGGTGACCGGCGTAGGCGGCAGTTCGATGGCCGAGCCGGCTCCCTACGGAATGGTTCTGGTGGACCGCGGCAACATCGCCATGGGTCCGGCCAAGGATGACTCCGTAGCCGGCATCCGCAAGAGCGCCCGTGGAGTCTCCGTGGACGCTTTCTGGATGGACGAGACCGAAGTGACCAACTCCAAATACAAGCAGTTCGTGTTCTGGGTACGCGACAGCATCATACGCGAGCGTCTGGCCGATCCCGCCTACGGCGGCAACGAGGCCTTCAAGATCGAGGAGGACCGCGAGGGCAACCCCATCAAGCCGTACCTGAACTGGAACAAGCCTATTCCATGGCGCAACGCCAACGAGGACGAGGCCCGCGCCATCGAGAGCGTGTACCGCGTCAACCCCATCACCGGCAACCGCGAGCTGGACCCCACACAGATGAATTACCGCTACGAGATCTACAACCACACGGCCGCCGCCAAGCGCAAGAACCGTCTGGATGCGGAGCGTCGCGAGTACAACACCGACCTGCCCGTCCCAACAGACCTGCCAATCATCTCCAAGGACACGGCCTACCTGACCGAGGAGGGACAGATAGTGCGCGAGACCGTAAGCCGCCCGCTGACCGGTGACTATGACTTCCTGAACACATACATAGTCAATATATATCCGGACACCACCTGCTGGATAAACGACTTCGAGAACGCCTACAACGAGCCGTACACCCGAATGTACTTCGCACACGCCGGATACAACGACTATCCCGTGGTAGGAGTCAGCTGGGAGCAGGCCAACGCCTTCAGCAACTGGCGCACCGACTATCTGAAACGGTCGCTGGGACGCGAGGGGGTCTACATCGAGCCGTACCGCCTCCCCACCGAGGCCGAATGGGAATACGCCGCCCGCGCCGGCAACTCGGAGAGCATGTATCCCTGGGAGGAGACCCTTCCGATGGACGAGCGGGGCTGCTTCTACGCCAACTTCAAGCCTCGCGAGGGCGACTATGTGCTGGACGGACACGTCATCACGTCGCAGGTAGGCACATACAATCCCAACGACTTCGGCATCTACGACATGGCAGGTAACGTATCGGAATGGACCTCCACGGCCTACACCGAGAGCATCGACCGCCTCACATCGGACCTGAACCCGGAGTACCGCTACGACGCAGCCAAGGAGGATCCCTACAAGATGAAGCGCAAGATAGTGCGCGGCGGTTCGTGGAAGGACGCAGCACAGAACGTGCGCTCCGACCTCCGTGCCTGGGAATACCAGAACGAGCAGCGCAGCTACATAGGATTCCGGAATGTCCGCTCGCAGATCGGATTCGCACGCGGAAACAAGGCAAAGGCCAAGAAAAAGAAATAACAACGTTCCAACTTACATAACAATGGTAAAGATCAGAAAATACGCCAACGGCATCGAACGCTTCCTGCACGGGGAGAAAGGCCAGCGTTTCTTCAATTTCGCATACTCCATCGGCGCCGCCATCGTAATCTGGGGAGCGTTGTTCAAGATCCTGCACCTGCCCGGCGGCAGCACGCTGCTGTGCATCGGTATGGGCACGGAGATCATGATGTTCATCCTGACCGCCTTCGACCGTCCTCCGCGTGAATACGCCTGGGAGGATGTGTTCCCCGTACTGGACACCAAGAACGCCGAGGACCGTCCCGACTTCAACCACGGCGGCGGTGGCGGCATCGTGATCAACGGAGGCACCGGCGGCGGCGACCTGACAGTGGAGGGCGACGGCCTGAACGGCGGCGTCATCAACCTGCAGGGAGGCGTAGGCAACGGGGGCGGGCAGTTCCCCGAGTTCGCCGGCGAGCAGCTGGCACAGGGAGAGGAGTTCGCACAGGCCACCCAGGACTACCTGACCGGCATGCAGGGCATCGCCGAGCAGATGAAGAGCCTGAACGAGACCACGCAGCAGCTCAACGAGGTGAGCGCGACGCTGCTGGCGTCGTACCGCGCCATAACAGAGAATTCGGAAAACATATCGGCCAACTCCAACGGCTATGTATCGCAGATGGAGGACCTGAACCGCAACATCGCCGGCCTGAACACCATCTACGAGATACAATTGAAGAGCATCGCCTCGCAGCTGGAGAGCATCGACCGCGTGAACCGCGGCCTGAAGGATATCCGGGACATGTACGAGAAGTCGGCCCTGGAGTCCAGCCATTACTGCGAGGAGACCGAGAAGATGGCCCGATACATGAAGCAGCTTAACTCCGTTTACGAGAAGATGATCACCGCCATGACCATCAACATGCAGGGCACCATGATGGGTGCCCAGATGGGCGGTGCCAATCCTTTCGACGAATCGGTAAACAGACAGTAGGATATGGCAGGAGGCAGCAACAATGTGGCGCGCATGTCGCCACGTCAGCGTATGATCAACCTGATGTACATCGTGCTGACGGCGATGCTGGCCCTCAATGTATCGAGCGATGTGTTGAACGGCTTCAGCCAGGTGCAGGACAGCATCGACCGCACCAACCTGAACATGACCGCGCGCAACGGCATACAGTTCGATTACCTGAAGGGCCTCTATGAGAAGAATCCCGCCAAGGCCGGCCAGGCTTACCAGCGCGGCAGCGACCTGAAACGCCGTTCCGAAGACCTATATGATCAGATCGAGGACTACAAGATCCTGATTGCCCGAAACGCGGACGGCAAGGATGGCGACTATCGCAATCTGGTGAACAACGACGACCTGGAGTCCTCGTCGGTAGTGATGCTTAACCCCGCCACGATGGAGGGTAAAAAACTGCGCAAGGTATTGGGCGATTACTCCACGTTCGTGTCCGGACTGATCAGCGACCAGGACAAACGCAAGGCCGTGACCGAGATGCTGGCCACCAAGGACAGCCCGGCTCCCGGCACTCTTACCCCCCTGCCCTGGGAACGCCGTATGTTCGAGAATATGCCGGCTGTCGCGGCTATCACCCTGCTGACCAAACTGCAGAACGACATACGCCAGGCTGAGTCCGAGGCGCTGTCCGCCCTGATCACCAGCGTAGACATCGGCGATGTCCGTGTCAACGAGCTCAACGCATATGTCATTCCGAACTCCAACATGATAATCCGCGGCGGCAAATACTCCGCCAACATCGTGCTGGCGGCCATCGACACTACCCAGCGTCCCGACATATATGTGAACGGAACCAGGCTTGCCAATCCCGACGGTCTGTATGAGTTCGTTCCGGGACAGATAGGCACGCATGACTTCAGCGGATACATCGAGGTGGCCCGAGGCGACGGCAGCATCGACAAGCGTCCCTTCAAGTCGTCGTACACCGTGATCGAGCCTATGGCCACGATCTCGCCGACATTGATGAACGTCCTCTACGCCGGCATCAGCAACCCGATATCCATATCGGTGCCCGGCATCCCGATGAACGCCATCAGTGCCACTATGACCAACGGTACGCTGACGCGCAACGGAGACACCTGGAGCGCGCATCCCGGCAAGGTCGGATCCGAGGCTGTCATCTCCGTGACGGCTCAACTGGAGGGCCGGACTCAGAACGTGGGATCCATGACATTCCGCGTGCGCAAGCTGCCCGACCCTACCGTCTACCTCCCTGTCAAGGGCGCCGACGGCAACATCATGCACTACAAAGGCAGTCCCAAGCGCATCAGCAAAGCGATGCTGATGAGCGCCGAGGGCCTGGGCGCCGCCATCGACGACGACATCCTGAACGTGTCGTACTCCGTGGTGTCGTTCAAGACCGTCGTGCTGGACCAGATGGGCAACGCCATTCCTGAGGTATCTGACGGCAGCCGTTTCTCCAGCCGCCAGCGCGAGCAGTTCAAGCGCCTCAAGCCAGGCAGGACTTTCTTTATATCCGACGTCAAGGCCAAAGGCCCGGACGGCATAACACGAGACATCTCGCCCATGGAGGTGGCCCTGAACTAAGCGCCGCCAATAAAAACGAACAGAATATGAAACTGTACCGCAAGATAATATTGTTGAGTCTGGCCGGCATCGCAGCCGCCGGAGCCATAGCGCAGGTTGAATCCTCTGGAAGCGTGCGTCGCCGCTCCCCCAAGGAGAAACGCCAGCAGGAGAACGCCCAGCCCGGCGTAACAGAGCGAATGCAGGACTTCTTCACTGTCAAGGAGCCCCACGACGCCGACATGCAGTACATGCGCGAGATCTACCGTCAGATCGACCTCTCCAAGGCAGAGAACACCCCCCTATATTTCCCCGAGGATATCATAGACGGGCAGAAGAACCTGTTCCGCACAATCCTCGACCTGGTGATCACCGGCAAAATCCCGGCCTACGAGTATCTGGACGGCCGCGAGGTATTCACCGACCAGTACAGAATCAAGGTTCCGGACATGCTGGACCGGTTCGGCATATATTACACCACAGGCAAAGGTCATTCGGAGAAGAATCCCAACTATGTGATCGAGGAGGCCGACGTCCCCACCACTCAGGTACTGAACTACTACATCATCGAGAAGTGGGAGTTCGACAAGCGCACCAACCGGATGCGTACCCGTGTGGAGGCCATCTGTCCGGTGCTGAACCAGACTGGCGATTTCGGCGGCGAGGCCAAGTACCCGATGTTCTGGGTGAAGTATGACCAGCTCCGTCCCTGGCTGGCGCAGCAATATGTCTTCCTGACCGATGACAACAACCTGCCTCAGTACAGCCTTGACGATTATTTCAACCTGGGCATGTACAAAGGCGACATCTACAAGACCAAGAACCTGCGCAACCTGTCGATGATGCAGATGTATCCGGATCCCGACGACCTGACGCGGGCCCAGGACAGCATCGACAACCGTCTGCACAACTACGGCAAGAACCTGTGGGTGCCGACGCAGGAGGAATACCTGGCGATGAAGGAGAAGGAGGCAGCCGATGCCGAGGCACTGGCCAAAGGCGACTCCATTCCAGACCGCACGGTGGTGAAGGCAGACGATGACAAGAAGCCGTCGGCACGCAAGTCCACCCGCAAGCGCACCAGCCGCAGGACCAAGGCCGTGAAGAGCAAGCCCGCCAGCAGCAACGGGCCGGCCTCCAACGCCGAGAAGTCCGTCCGCCGTCGCCGCCGCTAACCCAAAGTAAAATTGCATTTCAAAACACACTATACCAAGAGAGCCGAGACATCCAGTCCCGGCTCTCTTAAGATTTTGCAACCATCTGTGATCCTGCGTCAATCCGGCAACCCTTCCTCTTGAAGAATTTCCACAATTTGGAATCAGTACTGCATTGATTCCTGAATTATTGACTCAAACATTCTCTATAATGGAATCGTTTTTATCATCATTATCAAAATTTACTACAAAATTTGGTAATGATGATAAAAAGATGTAATTTTGCGAAAAACAGTGCAATTGATATGGTAGCTACGAATACAGTCTATATTCCAAATCCTTCTAATGAAATGGTTGCTTTCATTGAAAACAAAGCGACAGAATACAGAATAAGGAACGCCTGAATAAAATTTGTGATAAATACCATATATTACTGAACAGTTAATAGAATATTAGCATAAATAATATCAAACTTGAAATATGAAAGACCTTTTGGAGCGATTTATATGTCTTGGTAGACTATTGACATTAATAGTGCCATGCGCCGCTCAGCAACCTGTGACCCCTCCATTCACCCATCCACAGGAACATTGGACAATGATATACGATGATTATCATATGCTTCCATCTAATAAGAAAGATGACGATTTGTTAAATATTACCCGGGAAGTTACAATCGTAAAGAATGGCAATGATATATTTATCATGGGAATATTTGACAAATACCCCAATGCATGGATAAAAGGCACCATCAACTGTGATGAGGTTGAAATTGAAAACAAGCAATACATCACACAAGACAATGAGGAATCCATATATAGTCATTGGGGATGTTCAAGGTACTCATTCAGTAGTGGGAATACATTTGCTGAAAGCAGTATCTGTTTTTCACCTGATTACTATTCTACCCGAACGCCAAGGAGATTCACAATCACGAATAACGGCAATACCATGACAGCACGTGTCTGTGATTATTCAGTTGATGAATATAGTGCTTTCTGGTACGATAATAATCCCTACGGAACGGTGGATTTCACTGAGGGATACTATCATGACAAATACGGCACACACCCCTACGGCGAATTTCCAGAAATTGATTACAGGGTAAATGTAAGTTTCGAAAAGATTGATGAAAGCAGTATTGGAAACATCATAAAGGAGAATGTGAATGATTCCACCTATCCCATGTACGACCTGCAGGGACGCAGAGTAAATCCCGAAACCGCCGGGCCAGGAATCTATATCCACAACCACAAGAAGGTAATTCTATAACAACTATTCGTAGAATCTTAACAATGCAATCACATCAAGACATCCAGCCTCAATAGTCTAGGAAATCTTGATGTGAAGCACTTTTGCAACTATTGTATAAGTCAATATTCACTGAATTTTCTCATAACTGAACAGCAGCATGCCTCCCGGCCCCAATTCACGGGTAATGCTACGATTGGTCCCTACTAATTTATTTTCAATTTGCTCGGATGAATCATAACAACTATCATAATAAGCTACATTCCTTATCTGCTGAAATTTATATCCACTTGATATAGTCAAACTGATATCCTGTTTGTTATATGGATTATGATTCACGATCGCCAGGAAATTGACGGAGCCTTTTTTGAGTTGTGTCATGACAAATCCCCAATTGCTTCCGGAGGCGCCGACAACACATTCAAACGGGGACTTGAATGCCGTTGTACAGGGATAGGGATTTGGATCTGGACTAAGTTGACCGTACACATGACACGCCTTCTGGAACCACGATTCAAGCAGGATATTGCCAAACTTCTTGATCTCGGCAATAACAGACTTACAGTTGTTCCACACTTCGGTGGGATGGCCGTTAACATATGGTGCATAATAATATTCCGTGCTTGGCTTACGGGTTATCTCGTACTCGCTACTGCTTGAACATCTATACTTAGGGATATTCAGTTAATGGGCTCAGAAAAGGTTGTGGGAAGGGCCTGAGACTGCGGTGTAAGGCCGGATGATTGGCTATGGCTGTAAATTTTCCAATCTCCAGTGTCAAGAACATACAAAATTGGATGTGGAGGACACGGCGAAGCGCCCTCCAGCTTAGCCGGAGGGCAAAAGTTCCTAAGATTTTAGTTCAGGCTCGTTTCTTCTCTTTCGAGGTGAGTTCGGCGGCGAGCTGCCGTGCGGCAAGTGTTGCAGCGTTGGCCATGTGGATGCCGAAGAACAGAAGCAGAGTCTCGCTGTGGCGGTTGCGGGCGGCTATCCTGCCGACTCCGAAGTGTTGCTTCTGGTTTCCGAAACTTCCCTCCATGACCGTTGCGCGCAGATTGCCGATGATTCGCCGGGCGGTCGATATTTCTGCGGATTCATCTTTGGGTCCTGGTCCCTTTCGGGCGAAGTTGGTCGTGATGCCTTTTTCGGTGCAGTATTTGCGGTTATCGTTGTTGGCATATATGGTGTCCATCCCGATGCGTTTCACTATAACGCCTGTCAGCTGTTGTTGATATTCAACGCATTTCTTAAGTCGCGTGCCTTCGTTGAAGGCCTCGAAGGAATGATGCTCGATGAACGAGATGCCGTCAATCTGGATGTTGTTGACCTTGGCTCCGAACTCGACGCGCTTATTCTCCTTGCCGCGCACTATCGGACGGATATAGGGGCGGTCAATGCTGACGATGCGGTGCCTCACATCCTTTTTATTGAAGTGGTCGGTCTGCTGACGGTGGACCTCACGGATGGCCGTGATACGTTTGTGCTGTTCTGCGGTCAGGGAAATCAGAGGAGCATACTGACGGCAGAGGTTGTTCCACTGTCCGATGAGTTTGCCCGGCAACTTCAGGAGCCGACGCTGCATCCTGCGTGTGGCGGATTTCTTTGGCTTGCGCTGTTTGGAGTATGCCAGACGGTCACGTGAGACATCGTTGTATTTGCTGCGGGGGAGGCGTTCGCCGACTTCCCGACAAATCCTGTGCAACAAAACATACAACCACTCGCAGCACTCCCACATCAGCTTGATATCGGTCGGATATCGTAGGTGGCTCTCGTAACACGTGGCGTCGCTCATGCACAGATCCTTGTCTTTCAGCAGTGAGTCCCATGCCTTGTAAAGCACACTCTGCTGCCTGACAATGTCGAGTCTGAATGCCAGCCGGTTGCGGATGGCACTGACAATCTTTCCGTTCTTGATCGGTTTCAAGGGATCTATCAGCACTCCGCAGAACATCTGCATGTGGATGTTTCCGTTGAGCATTTCCACCAGTCCGTCATCCGACAATCCTGTGTACGGCTTGAGGAACATCAGTGCAACCTCTCCCTCGGGCGGAAACATGGGGGTGTTTCCCTGAGGATTCTTCTTTGGGAAATGAGACTCAAGTTCATCTGCCATCTCCTTTAGAGGAAGTAGGGCATGGATGCGTCCGAGCTCGCTCGCGGCGAAGCTCTCACGATATTTTTGCAGAAAATCGTACTCTGTAAACGGTAATGTTGGCTGAATGTCGCCGATTTTTTGTATCTTCACACTGAAAATTTTAATGATATACCCCCGAATAAGCCCGTGATGGGTCCTTCGGGGGTTCTTTGTAAAGTTACAAAATATCTATCATATTGCCAAACAATTAGTTGACTATTTTCTGAATATCCCTATGTAATAAATACTTCATTGGTTGGGATCGGTCATTACTCATGGAATTCAGGAACCAGGGCGCAATTTTTCTGAAATTTTGCGCCTTTTACTTTTTTTGTAATTTTGTAGTGTCATGACAGAAGATCTTTTCACTACAGAAATAACTCAGGAGGGACCCGCGCAGGATGTTGCGGAATCCACTGCGGGGAGTTACACCGACGATGCCATCCAGACTCTGAAATGGAACGAGCATATCCGCAGGCGTCCCGGTATGTACATCGGCAAGCTGGGCGACGGCTCACACCCCGAGGACGGCATATATGTACTTACCAAGGAGGTGATCGACAACTCCATAGACGAGTTCAACATGGGTGTCGGCAAACAGATAGACATCTCCCTGACCGAGGACGGCACCGTGACCGTCTGCACAACTACGGCAAGAACCTGTGGGTCCCGACCCAGGAGGAATACCTGGCGATGAAGGAGAAGGAGGCAGCCGATGCCGAGGCACTGGCCAAAGGCGACTCCATTCCGGACCGCACGGTGGTGAAGGCAGACGATGACAAGAAGCCTTCGGCGCGCAAATCCACCCGCAAGCGCACCAGCCGCAGGACCAAGGCCAAGGCCGTGAAGAGCAAGCCCAGCAGCGGCCCAGCCTCCAACGCCGAGAAGTCCGTCCGCCGTCGCCGCCGTTGACACAAAGTAAAATTGCATTTCAATAATACCTGATACTAAGAGAGCCGAGACATAATTGTCCTGGCTCTCTATATTTTGTAACTACCTCAAAACGTCATTCCAATAACCCTTTTTCACGAAGGATTTCCACCATCTGGAAAGGTGTAATCACGAATGATTTTCTTGGAAAATGTTTAATATTTCCTGTAACTAAATATGCATCATCGACACTCATCGTGATTTCATAGAACACGATATCATCTTGATCAGGGAAATATTCCTCTGACTTAGCACGGTAGGTATTTATTCCCAAATCTGAGAATACGGATATCAAGTCTTCGACTATAGAGGGCGGAAAATTAAATTTGGGGCGTGACAACACTTCTTTATACTCCTCAATGATCTCATCATTGTAAAGAGGCGTTATGTTTCCTGTCAATACAGATTTTATAACCTGTGCTGGACTTGACGTTCCATCTGATGAGAATAATGACGATACAAGCACATTGGTATCAATCACAGCGTAAAGCCTTGTCCATTCTTTCATCCCGCATGGCTTTGATTTCTGCATTAATCTCATCGAGTGACATCTCAGTCATACCTGAATCTGACAGGGATCGCCTCATAGCCTGGAATGCATCCAACCCTTTACGGCGCAGACAATCCTCATTAGTCGCCCTGATCTCAAAGGGTATTCTTCTCTCTCTTACCACAGCCTTCATGAAAATATTGAAGGCCGCAGTCGCACTTAATCCGAACGCCTCGCAAAGCGAATCGAAATTCTTTTTTAGAGTCTGATCAACTCTTATAGAAATAGTAGCCTGTGCCATATTTTTGTTATTTGTACTGCAAAGTTAATGTAATTTGCAGTATAATTACAAATTTTTCGCAATATTTGTTCATTTTGCAGTTTTTTTGTAATTTTGTAGTGTCATGACAGAAGATCTTTTCACTACAGAAATAACTCAGGAGGGATCCGCGCAGGATGTTGCGGAACCGGACGTCGCACCGGCTGCGGATTCCGATGAATCCACCGCTGAATCCGCTGAACCGTCGGCAGAATCCACAGCGGGGAGTTACACCGACGATGCCATCCAGACTCTGAAATGGAACGAGCATATCCGCAGGCGTCCCGGTATGTACATCGGCAAGCTGGGCGACGGCTCACACCCCGAGGACGGCATATATGTACTTACCAAGGAGGTGATCGACAACTCCATAGACGAGTTCAACATGGGTGTCGGCAAACAGATAGACATCTCCCTGACCGAGGACGGCACCGTGACCGTCCGCGACTACGGCCGCGGAATACCTCTGGGCAAAGTCAAGGAAGTGGCCAGTGAAATCAACACCGGCGGCAAATTCGACGACAAGAACTTCAAGAAGTCAGTCGGTCTGAACGGCGTCGGCCTCAAGGCCGTAAACGCCCTGTCGCGCACATGCCGTGTGGAATCAGTCCGCGACGGACTGAAGGTAACCGTACTTTTCGACCGCGGCGACCTGGTATCACAGTCAGAGCCGACTCCGACCAACGAACCGAACGGTACGCTCGTGCAGTTCACGCCCGACAGCGACCTGTTCCGAGGATACCGGTTCAATCCCGAGACCATCGAAATGATGGTCAACAACTACACCTACCTCAACGTGGGGCTGACCCTGATGTTCAACGGCAAGAAATACCAGAGCCGCAACGGACTTCTGGACCTGCTGCGCGAGAACATGACAGCCGAACCTCTCTACCCCATCATACACCTGAAGGGCGACGACATCGAGGTGGTGCTGACCCACACCAACCAGAACGGCGAGGAATACTACAGTTTCGTCAACGGCCAACACACCACGCAGGGAGGCACGCACCTAACGGCCTTCCGCGAGCACGTGAGCCGTACCATCAAGGAATACAGCGGCAAGGGATACGAATTCTCCGACATACGCAACGGCATGGTGGCCGCCGTATCGGTGCGCATACAGGAGCCGGTGTTCGAGAGCCAGACCAAGACCAAGCTCGGCTCCAAGGAAGTGGCGCCGGACTCGACACTGACCGTCAACAAGTTCGTCGGAGACTTCATCAAGAAGGAACTCGACGACTACCTGCACAAGCACAAGGACGTGGCGGACACGATGATGGCCAAGATCGCCACCAGCGAGAAGGAGCGCAAGGCCATGTCCGGAGTGGCCAAACTGGCGCGCGAGAAGGCCAAGAAGGTGTCGCTGCACAACCGCAAGCTGCGCGACTGCCGTATCCATTACACAGACTCGCTCAAAGCCAACGCCAAGGAAGACCGCCGCGAGGACACCGCCATATTCATCACAGAGGGTGACTCCGCATCCGGAACCATCACCAAGGTGCGCAACGCCGAGACCCAGGCCGTGTTCTCATTGCGCGGAAAGCCTCTGAACGCCTTCGGACTCACTCAGGAAGTGGTCTACAAGAACGACGAGTTCAACCTGCTCCAGGCCGCGCTCAACATCGGCGAGGGCATCGAGGGACTGCGCTACAACAAGGTAATCATAGCCACCGATGCCGATGTGGACGGCATGCACATACGTCTGCTGTGCATCACGTTCTTCCTGACCTTCTTCCCTGACCTGGTCAAGAAGGGGCACGTCTACATACTCCAGACCCCGCTGTTCCGCGTGCGAGACAAACGGGCCGTGCGCCGCAAGAACAACCGTCCGCGCCGTGCCGCCAAAGATACAGACGAGCAGAAAGAACGGGACACCTACTACTGCTACACCGACGAGGAACGGGAGGCCGCCATCCAGCGCTTCGGCCAGTACGCCGAGATCACCCGATTCAAAGGACTGGGTGAGATCAACGACACCGAGTTCGCCGAATTCATCGGACCGGACATGCGTCTGGACCGCGTGAAACTGAAGCGCGAGGACGCCTACGACTCCCTGCTGGAGTTCTACATGGGCAAGAACACCCCCGAGCGCCAGGACTTCATCATCAATAACCTTATAATCGAAGATGACTCGGAAATCTGAACCACGCGTCGCGCTGTTCCCGGGAAGCTTCAACCCGTTCACCCGCGGACATGAGTCGTTGGTGCGCCGCGCGCTGACGTTCTGCGACCGTGTGGTCATTGCTGTCGGCGTCAACATAGGCAAGGATCCGGAAGACGCCGAACGAAACTGCGAGGCCATCCGGCGTGTATTCACCGATGACCCGAATGTGGACGTCACCTCATACACCGGCCTGACAGGAGACCTGGCCAGGCGCACAGGAGCCACGTTCCTGCTGCGGGGCGCTCGCAACGCAGCCGATTTTGAGTATGAGCGAAACATGGCCGATGCAAACCGGAACTTATTCGGCATCGAAACCGTTATACTGCCGACACTCCCCGAGTTGTCTTGGATCTCGTCGTCCACAGCCCGCGAGCTGTCGCGCTTCGGTCACGATCCCAAGGAATTATTACCCTGAACCTCATCAACCAACTGAATCTGAATTATGAAAAAATTACTATACAGCATACTTGCGTCAGCGGCCGTACTTACAGCCGCAGCCGTCCTGCAGGCCCAGGTGGCGCCATCGCAGAAACTGCGTGTTGCCGAGGCCCTGATCAACCAGTTCTACGTCGACACGGTCAATGAAGACAAGCTCGTCGAGGACGCCATCCGAGGAATGCTTGACAAACTGGATCCCCATTCCGCCTACAGCAACGCCGAGGAGACACGCGAGCTGAACGAGCCTCTGGAAGGCAATTTCAGCGGTATCGGCATCAGCTTCAACATGAGCAGCGATACCCTGTATGTAATCCAGACCATAGCCGGCGGCCCAAGCGAGAAAGTGGGACTGCTGGCGGGCGACCGCATCATTACCGTCAACGATACCGTGATTGCGGGCAACAACACCAAGAACTCCAGGATCATGAAGATGCTGCGCGGTCCCAAGGGGACGGACGTAAACGTCAAGGTGCTTCGCTACGGCAGCGGCGCGCGTCCCGACACCATCGACTTCACCATCACCCGCGACGACATTCCGATCTACAGTGTCGACGCCGCATATATGGTCGACAAGAAGACCGGCTACATCCGCGTCAACCGATTCGCCGCCGACACCCGTCAGGAAGTGGAGGAGGCGCTCCGCGACCTGAAGAAACAGGGCATGCAGCAGCTTATCCTTGACCTGACCGACAATGGGGGCGGATACCTGAACGCAGCAGTCGATATCGTCGGCGAACTGCTTGAGCCCAACAAGCTAGTGGTATATACCGAGGGCCTCAACTCGCCCCGTTACGACCACCTGAGCTCGTCCAAGGGTACGAAACCGCTGTTCGACAAGGGGCGTCTTGTGGTGATGACGAACCAATACTCGGCATCGGCGTCGGAGATCACCTCCGGATCCATCCAGGACTGGGACCGCGGCCTCATCGTGGGTCGCCGCACGTTCGGCAAAGGTCTGGTGCAGCGTCCCTTCCCGTTCAACGACGGTTCCATGATACGCCTCACCGTGGCCCACTATTATACTCCTTCCGGCCGCGACATCCAGAAGCCCTACACTGCCGGCAAGTCCGATAAATACGCACACGACATCCTGGACCGCCTCAGTTCCGGCGAGCTGATGCACCAGGACAGCATCAAGCACGTGGACTCCCTGCGCGTCAACACCTTGCGCCTGAACCGTCCCATCTATGGAGGTGGAGGCATCAGCCCCGATGTGTTCGTGCCTCTCGACACGATGGACTATACCCCCTACTACCGCAGCGTAATGGCCAAGGGTGCGCTCAATAAGTTCACCATCAAGTATGTGGACGCCAACCGCACCCGACTCAAGAAACTCTACAAAACGGATACAGAATATGTGAAGGATTTCGAGGTATCGCAGGACATGCTGAACGAACTGTACGCCATGGCCGAGAAGGACGGCGTGAAACCCAATCCCGAGGAGGCCAGGCAGAGCGAGCGTCTGTTCAAGACCGTCCTGAAAGGACTGATAGGACGCGACATCTACGACAATCCTACATATTACAAAGTCTACAACGGTTATGACCCGATTTTCCGCGAGGCATATCGGCTGATCAACAGTCCGGAGTACAACGAGAAACTATCGGCGCCGAAGTGACTTTCGGCATCCAGGACGACACAATTGAAGATTCCTCAGAACAACAGTTTTTCCACAGAACGATGACTATGAACAAGATCTCAATTCTGACAATACTTATGCTCACGGTCGTGTCGGGCGCATCGGGCGCCAGGGTAAGCAAGATGGCGTTGCCGTGGGTATTCTCGGGCTACCACAGTCTGTCACGGCAGTGGCTGCCGGACACCACGCTGCACGCCACGCAGTCCGTATGGCGTGCCGCCGAGGACTCGATACGCGCGCAACGACAGGCAGAACTGATGGAACGCCTCAGCGCCATGGGTGTCCAGGTCATCGACAAGGTTCCGGAACCCGCTAAGGAAATAACCGAGGAGTCTGAGATCGTGAACCTCGATGACCTGATTCCGTCGTTCAACGATTCAACAGGTTCCGCGAAGACAGCGGCAAGAGCCATGGATTACGATGATCCCTGGGGTCTGAATATGCCGGAATGGCTGCGCGACGCAATCCGCGAACGCATAGTGGCCGATGAGTTCATGTACCGCGTCATGGTGAGGTACCCGAACTATATACAGTACGCCGAGTGGGACCTCCCCGTGCCGCCGTCGCTGCCCGAGGAGGACCATTCATTCATGGCCTACATCCGCAACCTGAACCTTCCGGAAGTAGATGTGGACGAGGTGGAGATCACCCGGAAGGGGGAACTGCAACAGATCAACTGGCTGCATACCCTGAACCTGTCGCTGCAGCTGTCGCAGGCATACATATCCCACAACTGGTACCAGGGCGGCAACGACTATCTGGCGTTCTTCGGGAACTTCCTGTGGGACGTCCAGCTGAACCAGGTGTACCATCCACGCGTCATGTTCCAGAGCACGCTGAACTATAAGCTGGCCATCACCTCCACAAACGAGGACCAATACCACAAATACTCCGTGTCGCAGGAACTGTTCCAGTACAACGCCAAGTTCGGATACAAGGCCGCGAACCGATGGTACTACTCCATCAACGGGTTGTTCAAGACCCAGTTCCTGAACAGTTACCCTGCCAATTCCGAAAGCCTGAAGGCCGGGATGCTTTCGCCCGGTACCGTAAACTTCGGTCTCGGTATGACATACAACTACGAGAAGCCCAACAAGAAACTGTCGTTCTCCGCGTCCATCGCACCGCTGTCATACAACCTGAAGATGTGCCTGGACGACAAGATCGACCGTGCGTCGCTCGGAATGAAGGAGAACCAGGACTTCCTGCATGAGTACGGTAGCAATGCCGAGTTGAATTTCTTTGTGGCTTTCCGTGACAACATCACCTACAAGAGCCGGTTGTTCCTCTTCACCGACTACAAGAACTTCAACGGTGACTGGGAGAACACCATCAACTTCCAGTTCAGCAAGTATTTCTCCACACAGCTTTACTTCTACTTCCGCTACGACAGCGCCACCGACTCCAAGATCGACCCGAAGTGGAAGAAGTGGATGCTCAAGGAGATCCTGAGCGTCGGCTTGTCGTACACATTCTCCACCAAATGATGAAATACCGTTTTCCAGTCATATTGGTCCTACTGCTCCTGGCATTTCTGACCACCATCAGGATGTCCGGAGCGGACATCTACGACGAGGGGCAGGCGCAGACGTACTGCGATACCACTACGCTGCACCGTATCGAGGGCATCTGGGAGTTTCCCGATGACCAGACACGCGTCCTGATCCGTCGGCAGTCTGTCGGCAACACATACGACCTGATTGTGGTGACAAGCCCCGACTGCAGGATGGTGCCCGGCGAGATCCTGGGATCAGTGAAGCCCTCGGCCGAGCCGGGAACCTATGAGATGTCGATTGCGCGCAAGAAGGTTCGCGGGGTATTCACGGACCCCGGGAAATGTGTGGCCAGACTGACCGACAATGAGTCGTCACTGACCTTCAAGCCTCGGAAACTGTCGTTGAATATCGGCAGTTTCTACCTGCTGCCCCGTTTCTGGCGAATGTTCCGGTTCAAAGTCAATGATGTGGATATTCCCAAAGGCATGGTGCGCGTATATCCCGTGCCCTACGGCAGTAAATCCCTTGAACCGGTATATCTGTAGAAGTCATTATGTTATTTTTATCATGCGTCGAATCATTCCAATATTTATCGCTGTCCTGCTGCTGTGCGGCAGTGCCGCCGGCCGTAAGGTGTCGTTGAAACTCTCAGCTGACAAGGAGGACAGGAAGGAGACCCCTGAAAAGATGGTCAAGGGATCATTCATGGTCTCGTCGCAATGCCCGGACTGCAATAATGGCTACAGACTGGACCAGATCACGTTTTCAGGGTTCGACAAGCCGGGCGATTCTTCGCAGGAGTCATTCTTCATCACCAACAATACCGACCGCACCATGACGGGCGTGACGCTCTACATTGAATACCTCACGCCCGACGGCCGCCAGCTCCACAAGCAGTTCCTGCGCCTCAGCTGCAGCATACCGCCCCACGAGACGCGCAAGACCGACATCCGCTCCTGGGACACGCAACGCTCCTTCCATTATGCGAAAAGCGCCCCAACGCGTCGCTCCGCCCCCTTCGCCGTCCGCTTCGACCCCGTAGCCTACTACCTCCGGTTCTGACGGATGTGCGGGTGAATTACAGGAACTGTTTTCTTGATTTTGTTATGGATATCGAGAGATTCAATGACAGGATGAGGCTTGGTAACATCCGGGAGGTGTGTCTGGAATGTCGCGGCCCCGGGAATGAAGACAGTAAGGAAGAATTGTTTTCACTGGCGTGCAATGGGGATGACAGGATAGCCTACAATGCGTTGTGGGTTTTCACGCATTTCCCAGCCACGGACATGAGATGGCTGTCATCCAAGCTAGATGCGCTCATAGACCTATTGCTGCATACTGACCATGTGGGCAAACAGCGTCTGATACTGACATTGTTGGAACATCAGTCCATCCCCGTGGAGGAAATACGTACTGACTATCTGGATTTCTGCCTCTCCAAGATCAACGCCACGGCACCTTATGCCATCCGCGCCCTCAGCCTGAAACAGGCCTACAGGATGTGCCGCCACTACCCCGACCTCCTGACGGAGCTCCGCCTTGAAATGGACATGATGATCCACGGCCCACTATCCCCCGGCCTCCGCTCCGCCATCCGCTCCGTGCGCCGCAAACTCGCCAGGCAATAATCAATTCTTACCATCAAACCAGAGGGTTTTGCAACACCCTCCTCATATTTTTGTTGAATAATTTTGCGAATCAACGGAAATGTGCTAATTGGGGCATGACATGAAAGGAGCCGTGTCAGACTGACACAGCCCCTTGCTGTCTATGGGTTTAAGTAACTCGTCTCTCAGATCGCGAACTTAAATGTCTTGGTTCCTTCGCCCGTCTCAACAGTCAGCAGGAATATGCCGCTCTGGAGACCTTCCAGCGACAGGTCAGGCTGGCTTACGCTGCGGACCATGCGTCCGTCGGGAGCGTAAAGACGAGCCGAGATAAAGTCGCCGTTGATGATTATGTTCCGGCCCTGTCGCGTGATGGTCACTGCTTCCTGATCCGAAGCGATGTCAGCGACGCCGCTGTAATCCTTGACCGTAACCTTCTCTGAAATCGGGCTTACTCCCTGCTTCTTGTAGACGGCACGCACCTGATAGTCCTTGTCACCGTTTATATCCTCTTTGGGGATAGTGAAGCGGCCCTGCTGCTTCCATACCATCTTGTCGTTGGCTTTCTCGCCGTCGCGCAGGACTATGTATGAAATCAGGTCGGTGTCGAATTCCTTGCCATCGGCGATAGCGGGTTCGTCGGTGACGTTCGCGGAAATGTACCAGGAGCCGAGGGCATCGTCAGGATTGTCCAGGGCAGGCGCCAGATCCTGCTCCAATGTTCCCCATGTCTTGCCGCCATCCTCCGAGAAGAGGTCGCTCTTGCCGTTGACGTATTCCAGGGAATTGACATATATGATGGGTTGCTCCGAAGCGGGGTAGTCGGTGATCTCGACACCTACGCGCAGACTCTTGGAAGCGTCAATCCGAACAGGCTCGTCAAGACGAATCATATAGAAGTCGTTGACACGGACATCGGCAATCTGCTGCTCGCGGATCAGCTGACCGTCCTCCCAGACGAGAATCTTGGCGGTTATATCGGCATTCTCCTCATTCTCGGTGTCGAACCAGTTGAATACAGTGGTCACGCCCGAAAGGTACTTGCCGTTGTAAGGAGTGAGGTCTGCGCTATCATAATGGTTTGCGGCTATGAAAGGCTTGCCTGCGTTGGCGGCAACTCTGTAGAAAGCGTTGCCGTAGGCATTGCCCATGTAGTTGAGCTCGTAGGCGTCGAAACTGTTCTTCCAGACGAGCTGCATGTCTCCGTCATTCTTCTCGAAGCACATCAGGTCCTTGGGAGCCTCGCCGATCTCGGTGTCGATGTTGATGTAGTCCATCAGCGTGCAGAACTGGGCCTTCCCATCGCCGCGGCGGCGTATGCGTACCTGGAACAGGTTTCCTCGGGCCAGGTCAGTGATGTCGGCGCAGTCAAAATCCCAGTTGTAATCGATCTCGTCACCGCGCCATGTCTTGGCCGTCTCCCATGTCTTGCCGAAGTCCGTGCTTACGTCTATGGACAGGTATTCGTTGCTGAAATCTGTGCTGGATTCACCTTGGATAATGTAACGCCGTGGGAAGGATATCATGATGTTGCCTTCCACATCCGTGGCGTCTATGGGTCGCGATTCAGAGGCAAAGGAGTAAGGATTGAAAGATACCTCATTGAGGATACCGGCAAAACCACTTTCCGAGTCAAACCCAAAGTGTTGCCATATGCCGTATCCATTATGGTCCAGTTCTGCCTCCAGTATCTGATGCGTCTCTGTCCAGTATTCGTCCCACCAGATCATACCGCCGTAACTGTGCAGCGGGAAGTTGAAGTTGTCGGCTACGGTGAAGTTGGTCATGTCGGAACGCGGGGACTCTATGGTCTTGCCCGCCTCGTTCTGATAAAGGCATGTAAGATGATATGTGTTGTATCCGACGGCGGCGTTCTCCAGTGGATACAGGTACTGAGTGGCATAGGGAGCATAAGGTACGTCGGCCAGTTTACGGCCGTTCTGGTACAGGCGATAGCCGGTGAGACTCCAGGTCGCCGCATTATTGACGGCCGCCGGCCATGTTATGTTGACCTTATGCAGCCCCACGAGTTCGCAAGCCACCATCTCTGCCTGCGCGGGAAGTTCTATGTCATCATCCGAGATTCCGAACGACCATCCGCCGTCCAACGCGTTGCTTCCGGTGAATATGCGCGAGGTATTGTCCATGCCGATGACTACGTCATTGCCACGGTACGCATTCGTGTTTGGGGCATATACGGTTGCGAAAATAGTCGAACGTAATCGTGCGGTCAATGTCACGCTTATATATAAAGGAACTTTCCTTACCGTTTGCGGTATTCACAGGATTGACGGAATACACGGCATCGCCCATGTCGTTGACTACGACTTTCTTCACCACACTTATCCTGGCATCCGCACCGAACTCCGCCCTGATGTATTTAGCCTCGCTCACCGAATAAACTCCGGGGATCGTTTTGTCCATCGACACACCGATGTATTCGCCGTTCGCGCTGACGGACCATGCCTTGTTCTCTATCTTTGGCTTGTTGGGATCGTCCAGATCCGTATAGTTTATTGGAATCTGCATCATGACGTCGTTGACCCAGTATATCGCGGCCGAGCCTTTTCCGGTAAGCTCAGCATATCCGGATATCACCGAGCCATCGTCCGACATACCTGTAGTCACGACATTGGAAAGTTCCACACCATCATCGCTCAGTATGGGAAGTTCCTGGAGCAGCCATGTACCGTCGGCCTCCTGGGTCCATTTGCATGGACGTGCGATCAAGGCCTCGGTATATGTTCCTACGATTGTCTTGCCGTCCTGCGAGATTGCTATGGCCTGAGTGCCGTCCGTGAAACGCACGCATTTCTCAAAGTCCACCGGACCTATGCCCAACGGATGGACCTCTCCATCCTCCCAATAGGCCGCGCAGTTGATCGGCTCATATCCCGGTTCTCCGTTAATCACACAGTTTGCCTTGTACTCGGAGTTCTTGTAATACCCCACCACCGTGCCGGCATCGTTCACGCCGAGGAAAGTGCCTGATTTCTCCAGAGCCTCGTAGTCGGCAGTGGTGGAGAATATCTTCTCGCCCGTTGCAGTGTCCCACAGGTGGCTCTCAAGACCGAAAACCTTGGACGGCCCCATATATGCCCTTGTTGTCGTTGTAACCGACGGCATATTTACCGGACCTTGACACTCCCGATGCGGTTCCGCCGGAGAACGAGCGGAAGAACTCCTCTGCGCTTGCCTGGAAGGCTGTGCTTCCTATGGCTACGGCAGCCGTGATGAGTAGCGTTAATCGTTTTTTCATCATACAGATTTTTGTTAGGTGGATTTGTTTTAACGCAAAATTACTTTGACGAATGTCTTGATGCAAGAAAAACGGCTTCAATAAGATTCTGATTCGCGAATAAGGAGGTACTTTTTTAACATGATTTCAGTATGTCGCATCTACACCCCTGTTCCCCACCACCTTATCCGTACATCCTCCAGTCAGGCACCGGCCTCCGTTATCGCGATCTTACGGCACTCGGAAGGAGCCATTCCGGTGATTTTCTTGAAAGTGTCGATGAAATTGGAGTAGGACTTGAACCCTATGTCCTCGCCGATAGACCTGATGGTAAGCATTCCGAAGCGTTCGTTGTCCGCCAGCCGTTTCGCCGCCTCGCTGATCCTGTATTCATTCACGAAGGTACGGAAGTTTTTCTTGAAGGTGTCGTTGATCACCTGCGACAGGCATCGGCTGTTGTGTCCTGTTATCTCGGCCATACGCGCCAGCGAGAAATTGTTGCTGCAGAATATCTCCGGCTGGGTCATGACCCGCATTATGGATTCCGTTATGGCCTCGACCTGATATTCAGGAATGCTTATAGGCTGACTTTCCCTGGCCGCATCTTCATCATTATTGTCATTGTCCGGCACTGTTTCCTGCGCCGCTGCATCAGGACGCGTGGCTTCCGGCAATGACCGCTTCAGTTCTGAATACCTTTCAAGCAATTCCTCATATTGGCGTTCCTTGCCAATAAGGTCAACCTGCCGTCTGTACAGATGCCTGTTGGCCCTGGCGATACGCTGCTTCTGCAGATAAACCACGATAGTGGCCGCGATGAAGACCAGAAGGAAGGCGGCGATCACAAGCATCGTGGTGCGCTGGCGCCGTATCTTGGCCTCTTTCCGCACGGTCTCCTGAGAAAGTGTCGAAATCTGGGAATACGCCTTCTCCATTTCATTGACAATCTCGCTGTCCTTGATCCTGGTGTATTTGTCGATAGCAAGCAGGGAATCCTGAAGGAGATAGTATTTCTCCCGGATCGCCGAGGCCTTGGAGGCAAGGCCGGCCTTGGCGTAAAGCCCTATCAGAGCCTTCAGGTTGGCCCGCTGCTCATAGATCAGATTGTTCTTGACACAGAAGTCCTGATTCCTCTCGTAATAATAGCGTGCCGAATCCGTCATTCCGACGTTGAGGAACGAGTTGGCCGGCTCGCTGTATGCGGCGGCGACATATTTGGGCTCAAGTCCCTTGTCCTGTGCCAGCCTTACGGCGTTCTTATATCCCTCCACGGTCATATGCAGGTCATCGCGGGCATCGGCGATCATGGCTCCGGCAAGAAGTCCGAAATACTCCACCACCGAATCTCCCTTCCCGAGCCTCATCATCTGGTCGTAATAGTTGCGCGCCTTGTCCACACGGCCTATGGAAACACATATTCCCGAGAGGTTGCAGAGAGTCTTGAGCTCTGTCTTGCTGTCTCCGAGCGCGCGCGCCTCAGCCAGTGACTTCTCGTAACTCTTCACCGCCAGGTCATTCTCGCCGTAGACGCTGTACACGTTTCCTATGTTCTTATAGAGTTCCGGCAGGAATTTCCGGATGCCTTTGTCCTCAGCCATACGCACGCCCTTGGTCATGAAACGGAACGCCTCGGCGTAAAGTTCCTTCTCGAACAGGATACGCCCTATTGCCGAACATGCCTCGATGGCCAGCCGCGTACTTTTTGCATCCGATGCCTCGGAACACTTCCCTATTATTGTGGTCAGATAACGGATTGCATTACGCTCGTCGCCATCCGGTCCCATCATACGGCGTGCGCGGTCCATAAGGGAGTCTTCCGCGAGCTTGGACATCTCAATATAGTCCACACTCACGTCATCCGATACCGCCACGACAACCTGAAATATAAACAAATATCAGCCTCTTCATAAAATCATGGATGGTCAGTTCCACCTACAAAGTTAATCATTCCTTTTGGAAAAACAATGAGGTTGCGATATATGGCAATAAAAAAACGGAAGGATTTCACACCGGGGATGTCTGTCTGCATAACACTCGGACCTTGCCACCGCACGGTGCGCCGTCCGACCGGATGGCGCACCGCTTGAATATTTTTGTTAAATAATTTTGCGAATCAGTGGAAATGTGCTATTTTGCATCGTTCGGCTCAGGCCGGGCAGACATATTTATAAAGTAGCGTTTCGAACTTTATTCTTTACAGGAAATCGCCAATTTCAAAACACGAAGAATGAAGCAGCCGTAAAACGCTCATGCTTGTCGTATATCCACTCCCCGACAAGGGGTATCGATATCTCGATAAGGCGTGGGAGTGGACTGTTTATTTCGTGTCAGGCGTTTGGCGATGCCTCCTGTAAGATAAGCAAGAACATCATTCCACGCTATTTTTTTGCACATTACTAAAAGCCATCCTGGGAATGAGGTGACAACAGACTGATATGCGGCGACAGAATTCCAACAGAACATAACCATCATAACATTACGCCATGTCTGCTTAGAGCATATGCATAACAAATACAGCATATATACGACTATACGGCGCATCCGTCAACAGCCGTCGGATCGCTGAACGATGGCCTAAACTCATCGCGCCACTGCCTGCAACTATATCACCGATTCCCATGTCGCAGAACACAGCATGTTTCTGCGGCATGGACTTGCTTTATGCGGATTCCTCTCCATTACCAAAAGCCCGGGCTGGAGTCTTGGAGGATACACAGTCATCTGAATGGTTTGCGGTGGAAGAAGCGGTGCCAGAGGGAGACGATGTCGTCGTGGCCCGTGGCGAACCAGGTGGAGTGCGGCTTGAAGAGTTTCATCACCACATAACTGATGAGGGAACAAAGGATGTAGGCCGGCATGAAATTGAGGGTGTTAGTCATCTCGCAGAGGATGAACACCGACATCAGCGGCGCATGTGACGAGCATCCCAGCATGGCACCCATCCCCGTCAACGCCATGAACCATACCGGAATCTCCAGATGGAACAGACCGTTCATGGCATAGCCGAACAGGCAGCCTCCCACCGCCCCGATAAACAAGGCAGGCACCATCTCGCCGGCCACTCCGCCGCCATTGTTTGCCGCCGCCACAAGCGCGCCCTTGATCAGAAGGATGAACGCCAACGCCAGATAGAACATAAGGCCCCGGGAATCAGCCGTGGCGAATACACCCTGGTCGAAAACGGCAGGAAACAGTCCCGACGACATATCGGCCATGACTCCGAAACCCTCGCCGAACAACGCCGGCACCATGAACACGCATGCCGACATTCCGGCACCCGCCACTCCCACCTTGACCCATGGTTTCCCGATACGGTCCAGCAACCGGGCCACGCGGTTCTTGCTCCATATGTACCACAAAGCATAAAGGCCGATGGCCACGCCCAGAAGAGCAACCCAGCCAAGAAGCGAGTTGTTTGGGAAATCGGCATGAAGCGCCATCTCGAAAGGCGTGCCGCTGATGAAGTACGCCGTGGTGGAAGCCAGCGTACACGCCAGCACCAGCGATATGACAGCCAGGGTGGTCATGGGCAGTTCCAGCACCTCAAGCACATAAAGCACGCCACCGACCGGAGCCTTGAAGATGGCGGCGATACCGGCTCCCGCCCCAATCGCGACCATGGCGCGCACCCATTGCGGATCAAGCCGGAACATACGCCCGGCCGAACTTCCCAGGGCCGCTCCGCTTAGCGCCGACGGGCCCTCGCTGCCGGCCGACGAACCGAGCCCCACCGTGAGCGAGCAGCCTATCAGAGAGTTGATCGAGGTCCAGAACGGTATCCTGTATGTGCCGTCCTTGCTTCCCAGAAGCTTCATGATCCGCGCCGTGCCGTGAGCCAGGTCCTGCTTCAGCACATAACGCTGGTACACCATCGCAGCGATCATCCCGACCAACGGCAGAAACAGCAGCGACCAGTGGAACATGCTGTCCGGCTTATTGTTGCCGACGATGTTGCCCCACAGCCACGACATCATGAATTTCAACAGTTCCGCCAGGGCTCCGGCCCCTATGCCTATGGATACGGAAAGGCATATCACGGTGATCTGGACCGGAACACGGGCGGTCCATAAGGCCACGAAAGCGTTCCGGCCGGAAACAATCCGGCCGGAAACCGCCTCAATGTATGTCCGGATCCTATCGATCATCTACAGTCTATAGTCAGAATTGTCCGGCTCCCTGCTGACGCAAGGGTCAGAAATTGTACAGCACCAGCACCTGACGCGGACCGAAAGTCATCTCCGGCTGGACCGTCACGTCCCGGCCGGAAATCAGGTCATGCATCACGGTGCCGTACGGCAGCACCTCCAGCGTCCGTTCCATCGTGACCTTCCGCTCGGAGTCATTGCCGTTCATCATTACAACAATCTCCTTGTCGCCGAGTTTGCGCTGGTAGGCGTAAATTCCGTTCTGGGGCATGAAATGCTTCAGGCTGCCCTTGGCCATCACCTCGCGTGCCTCGCCGCGACGCCAGTTCAGCAGTTTGCTCAGGTAATCATAGGCCTCGTTTTGCAGATCCGTGCGCCCTTGTGCCCTAAAGGCATCGGTCTTGTCGCCGGGAAATCCTCCGGGCATGTCCAGACGGATGTAACCGTCGCTGCCCTCCTTGGAACCGTTCATCAGCAGTTCCGTGCCGTAATATATCTGCGGAATGCCGCGCGATGTCAGCAGGAACGTCACAGCCTGTTTCCAGGGCCCCAGTTCCTTGCTGTCCTTGGGCATCTCGGCCAGAAAGCGATCGGTGTCGTGGTTGTCCAGGAACGTCAGGATATGCTGCGGATCCGGATACATGAAGTCGTTGGACAGATGGTCGTAGACCTTGTTCAGGCCGTTCCACGGATCAGTCTGCTCCGAGAAGGCCTTGCGGCCGTTCAGAATCATCCAGAAGTCCATTACGGTAGGCAGGTTGGTCTGCACGGGATTGATCCTGGAATCCTTCTGCCAGAAAGCCGGACCGGCCTCGTTGGCGTACCAGCATTCACCCACGATGTTGAAACCGGGATACTCCTTCAGCACGTCACGGCCCCACTCAGACATTCCGCGCATGTCGGCGTAGGGGTACGTGTCCATGCGTATGCCGTCGATCTTGGAGCTTTCGATCCACCAGATGGAGTTCTGGATCAGATACTTCATGACCTCCGGATTCCGCTGGTTCAGGTCCGGCATCGCCGGCACGAACCAACCGTTGGTGGTCTTGTCCAGGTCATAATCCGAGACGTAGGGGTCATGGACGGTGGTGAGGCGGAAGTTCGTCATCACGTCTCCGTCAGGATGATTGTACCAGTCCTTGGAAGGCATATCCTTCATCCAGGGATGGTTCACGCCCGTGTGGTTGAAGATCATGTCCATCACCACCTTCAGGCCGCGGCCATGTGCGTTGCGGATCAGTTCCTGCCACTCTCCGTTGGTGCCGAAACGAGGGTCGATGGCGTAATAGTCTGTCGTGGCGTATCCATGGTACGAACCGCCCGGCATGTCGTTCTTCAGCACCGGAGTCATCCACAATGCCGTTACGCCAAGCGAGTCGATATAATCCAGACGGTCGTTGATTCCTGCTATGTTTCCGCCATGGCGGGCGTTGGGATCGTTGCGGTCCACGGCAGGATCGTAGTCAAGATGTCTGACACGCTCCGGGACCTTATCCAGCCCGGCGGCTTTGCCCTGCGCGAAACGGTCCGGCATCATCAGGTACAGCACGTCGCCTGCGTCGAATCCCCGGTACTCCGAGGCCGTGCGGTCACGTTTCAGCAACGGATACTCCACCGTTCCCTTCCTGCCGTCAAGACTCACCTCCATACGGACGTTGCCCGGCTTGGCGACATTGTTGATCCTGAGGTACACGAACTTATAGTTGGGACTGTCCAGTCTGAACTGACGAAGCAGCTCCACTCCGGGATAGTTCACCGAGAACTCCGCGTCGCCTATGCCCGGACCGGTCACGAGCAGCTGCAGCGTGTCGTTGGCCATTCCCGTCCACCAGCAGGGAGGCTCCACATTGGTTATCATCCCCTTCTTGACCGCACTTCCGGCCGGAGCCGCCTCAACCGCGTTGACGGACACGGTCCCGATCAGACCCAACGCCGCCGCCACGCCTGCGGTCAGCCGGCGCGCACGGTCGAAAAAATTCTTATTCATCATCTTTCTGATTAAAGGTTGTCAAAATTCTCTTAATTATATAACTAATCACTCTTACTTATATTACTGACCAGCGGAACAATAAATTATTTGCAAGACGGCGTGTCACGATAAAAAATGCAGGCAGAACCGTGTTTTTGGCAATTCAAGGGATTTTTATTATCTTTGTACGTTATTCGGACAGGAACGGCCTGCGGGTGGAGGTTCCTGGCCGACATACATGTTTTATAACCTTTTGTTCGAATATCGACGATAGGAACCGTACCGTTATGAAGACAACACAGATATTAATCACCATATTTGCCCTGCTGACGAGTGCCGGCATCGCCACAGCGCGTAAATACAATCCGGACGCCGTGCTGCCGCAACTGCAGCAACAGCTGGCGCAGGCCACGACTCCACTGGATTCCGTCAAGATCCTGTACGACATCTACGACATCAGCCCGCGCAAGGACCAACTGGCCGTAGGGCGCAGACTCTACGATGTGGCCGGACGAGCCGGGGACGTCAACGCCCAGCTGGACATCATGCGCCTGAACTCCAACCTGTACAACTCCGACAAGGAGTTCGACCGGCTACGCAGGCTGACCCAGAGTATGCCCAGGTCGCGGGAACAGCGCGAGACCGACCTGTTCCTGCAGATGCGCAAGCTGTCGTTCGCCACGCGTCGCCCGGACGCCGAGACGACGCAGAGCATCGCCACGATAATCAACAAACTGAACGCATCCAAGGCCGACAAGACGGACGACATAGACCGTCTGCTGAACCTTTACACCGTCGCGGCCTACATGCGCAACGTCCCGGACTCAAAGCTGCTGGAGCAATATGTCGACTCCATGGTGCATATGGTCAACAGCAATCAGTACTCCCTCTACGCCCTGAGGAATATCATATACTCCGAGGCCGCCAACATCTATTCCGACGCGGGACAGACCAAGAAAGCCGTGGAAGCCAACCGAAACATGCTGGCAATGATCGACGGCCTGGAGCGCAAGTACCGCAACGCCGGCCGCAAATACCGTGACTACGACATTTCACGCTACATTGTGTACCGCAGGATGCTGCGCAACTACAAGGCCTTGACCCCTGCCGAAGTAGACAAATATTACAATGAGATACAGAAACTGGCCCAGTCCAACTCGGACGTCGCAGCCGACCTGCAGCGCAACCGTACCCCGATGGCCTTCTACCACATGGCCAAAGGACACTATGCCGACGCCATACCTCTGCTGCAGGAAGCCATTGAAGGCAGCAAGGCGTTTCCAGTGACACGTCAGCTGCACTGCATGCTCCAGACAGCCGCCCGCGAGACCGGCGACAGCGTCACATTGATGAAATCCCTTGCCACGATGGACAAACTGAACCAGGACCTGGAGGAGTCCCATCTCGCAGACAGGTACAGGGAACTGCAGGTGGCCTACGAGGTCAACTCGATGGAAGCCGACGAGTACAAGCAACGCGTCCGCAACGCCGAGGCCGAGACAGCGAGACTTCGCTCCAATTTCTCCTACAACCTCCTGATATGGGGACTGTTCGCGATCCTGTTGGTGGTTCTGCTGTTCTACTGGACTCGTTACCGATCCAACATAGCGCGTCTGCGCCGCATGGCCGACGCGATGGCGCTGCAGCGGGACATGCTGAAGAACAACAAGTACAACGACAACGACTCCCACACCGACTACATCCGCGAGTCGCACGTCACCACCAGCGACACCCGTGAGCTGCTGTTCTCGATCATGACCAGTCTGCTCTACACCGCAGCAATCGGCAACAACGAACGCGACAGCCATATCGAGAAGCAGCCTGTCAACACCATTCTGAAAGACACTGCCGAAAGGAGCGAGCGGCACTTGCTGCCGGGAACCGACCTGAAGATAATGTATCCTGATACCGACTTCAACGTGACGACGGATGTCAACGCACTGACATATCTGCTGGACCGGATCATTATGTTCGCGCAGAGCAGCAGCAACGGCGGCCAGGTAACACTGAAGGCCAACCGCACCGACAAGTCCAACAGGGTGCAGTTCATCTTCACTCATAGCGGTGAACGCATAAAACGAGGCAACGAGGAGACCCTGTTCGAATACATCATCAACATGGACGAGATGGCCGAGCGCGACGACTCGTCAATGATAATATGCCGTCTCATCGCGTTGCTGCTGCAGTGCAACATCACATACAATCCTCATGTGGACGGTCCCGCCAAGCTGATAGTCAGCATACCGATCCAGTCAGTGTGCTAAAACGCCTTCGCCGTGAGCCTCAATCCCAACCAGCAGCGGGCGTCCGAAGCCTCCGAGGGGCGTGTACGCGTCGTGGCCGGCGCCGGCAGCGGCAAGACACGCGTGCTGGCTTACCGGTTCGCGTTCCTTGTCAACGAACTCGGCATCGCGCCGGGCAACATCCTGTGCCTCACCTTCACCAACAAGGCCGCGCAGGAGATGAAGCACCGCATCTCCGGACTTGTGGACCGTGGCGCCGTCAACGACTTCGTATGCACCATCCATTCGTTCTGCGTCAAGTTCCTGCGCCGCGAGATCTACCGCATAGGCTATCCCAAGAACTTCACCGTAATCGACGAGGAGGACGCCAAGGCCCTGGCCAAGCAGGCCATGAACGAGTTCGGCGTGGACCGCAAGAAACTTACCGCCGAGCGCTTCCTGACAAAGGTGGCCATGCTGAAGGGCTACGACATCGACGCCTACATCCAGGGGCACCTGCTCCCGGCATCTCCGCCCGACTGCCCCGACGCTCAGGTCCGCTACCTGCGTCTGCAGTTGAAGCAGTACGTCCTGGACTACGACGACCTGATCTACTTCACCATCTATATCCTGAACCACTTCCCGGACGCCCGCGAGTACTGGACCGACAAGCTGAACTACATAATGGTGGACGAGGCGCAGGACTGCAGCAACGACGACTGGAACCTGCTGCGCATCCTGAGCGAGAGGCACGGAAACCTGTTCGTGGTCGGCGACCCTGACCAGGCCATCTACGAATGGCGCGGAGCGAGTCCGAGGACATTCGTGGACTTCAAGGCCACGACCGACATTATCCTGGACCGCAACTACCGCTCCACCCCCGACATCCTGAACGTGGCCAACGCCATCATAGCCCACAACCGCAACCGCATACCGAAGGAACTCTACACCGCGCGGCTGAACGAGACGCCGGTGACCTACCGTCACTACCGGTCGGAGCGCGAGGAGGCACAGGCCATAGCCGACACCATAGCGGAGGAGATCAAGCAGGGCGCGGCTCCCAACCAGTTCGCCATCCTGTTCCGCAGCACGTTCCTGAGCCGCAACGTGGAGCAGTCCATGCTGAAACTGAAGATTCCTTACGCTGTATGGGGAGGCGTGCGTTTCTTTGAGCGCAAGGAGATCAAGGATGTGATCTGTTACCTGCGGATGGTGGCGTCGGACAGCGACGACACTGCCTTTACCCGCATCGTGAACCTCCCCTCGCGTAAATTCGGAGCCGCATCGCTGCAGGCCCTGACGGAGATAGCCGAGAAACGCGGCATACCGCTCTTGACCGCGCTACGCAACGAGATAGAGGGAGGCAACAGCAAGTTCGACCGTCCGGCCCTGCGGCAGTTCGTTGCCCTGATTGACCTGGCTCGCTCTCTGTCCACGGAAATCCCCGTCTCGGAACTGACCGACCGCATACTGGTGGATTCCAGGCTGGCGGACCTGTACCGTCTGGACGAGAAGGAGGAGCGGCTGGAGAACGTCAGCGAACTGGTGAACGCCATGAAGGAGTTTGAGCGCGTACAGCGCGATGACGGTGACATGACGCTGGACGGATATCTGCAGGAGATCGCGCTCTACACCAACGCTGACTCGCAGATCGACACGGATCGTGTAAAGCTGATGACCATCCATCAGAGCAAGGGACTGGAATTCGACACCGTGTTCATCACCGGCCTGACCGAGGGGGTGTTTCCCAACCACCGCAGCATCCGCGAGCGGCGGCAGGACGGCGAGGAGGAGGAACGGCGCCTGATGTATGTGGCCACAACCCGTGCACGCAACATGCTGTACCTGTCCGAGTCCGAGGGATACATGAACGATACGGGGGCGATGAAGTATCCTTCGCGCTTTTTAGCGGAAATTCCTGAAGATATGCTCATAGTCGAGGGAAATCCGGACCCTGAGTTGTTTAAAGGTACAAAGAGGCTTGTGGACAGCATCAACTCCGAGCTTGGCGAGGGAGGCTTCGACGTGTGGCCTCCCGGCACACGCGTGGAGCACCGCGCGTTCGGTCAGGGCGAGGTGGTGCGGTTCGATCCGCAGGCGCAGTCATACCGCATCCGGTTCAGCACCGGCGAGCGCGACCTGGTGCCACGCGTCCTTAAGAAGATTTGAGAATCAGACATTCAACAACCAATATAAACCATGAATAGACCATTAGTTTTGGCAACTACACTGTTACTGGGTCTGTCGGCAATGGCCCAGACCAACAGCACCTACGACGCGCAGTTCATCAGCTGGCCCACCTACAACGGGGATGACCTGGAACTGACCGTCGACAATTCCGGCACACATTTCCGTCTATGGAGTCCCAAGGCCGAGGCGGCGCGCGTCAACCTCTACGACCAGGGGCGCGGCGGCAAGGCGTTCCGCACGCTGGAGATGGCCGCGCATTCCGACAACGGCACCTGGACCGCAGCCGTGCCTCAGAAACTTTACGGCAAATACTACACATTCCAGATCAAGCATAATGGCAAATGGCTGGACGAGACTCCCGGAGTCTGGGCCAAGGCCGTGGGCGTGAACGGCCAGCGTGCCGCCATAATCGACCTGAACACCACCGATCCTGCCGACTGGGCCAACGACAAGGGGCCGAAGGTGGACAACTTCACCGACGTGGTGCTGTACGAGGCCCATATGCGCGACCTATCGATGGACCACAGCTCCGGCATAGCCAACAAGGGAAAGTTCCTGCAGTTCACCGAGCCTGGAACCAAGTCGCCTCAGGGAGAGGCCACCGGTATCGACCACCTGAAGGAGTTAGGCGTGACGCACGTCCATATCCTGCCCAGCTACGACTACAATTCCGTGGACGAGACCAACCTGCAGGACAACACCTACAACTGGGGTTACGACCCGCAGAACTATAACGCTCCGGAAGGATCATACTCCACCAACCCATCCGACCCTGCCACCCGTGTGCGCGAGATGAAGGAGATGATCCAGGCGCTGCACAACGCCGGCATCGGTGTCGTTATGGACGTGGTCTACAACCATACAGCGCAGAACGATGAGTCCAACTTCGAGCTGACGGCTCCCGGATACTACCACCGTCACTGGAACGACGGTAAGTATTCCGACGCCTCCGGCTGCGGCAACGAGACCGCCTCGGACCTGAAGCAGATGCAGGACTATATCGTCAACTCAGTTAAATACTGGGCCAAGGAATACCATGTGGATGGTTTCCGTTTCGACCTGATGGCCATCCATGACACCGAGACCATGAACCGCGTGGCCCGCGAGCTGAAGGAGATCAATCCCTCCATATTCGTCTACGGCGAGGGCTGGACGGCCGGTGACTCACCCCTGCAGCCTGAGCGCCGTGCGCTGAAGGAGAACGTATCGAAGATGAAGGATATCGCCGTATTCTCCGATGACTTGCGCGACGCCGTGAAGGGCCATTACAGCAATGCCGAGGACCGTGGCTTCGCCACCGGAAAGCCGGGCAACGAGGAGACCGTGAAGATCGGTATCGTGGCCGCCACCAAGCATCCGCAGGTGGATTACGCCAAGGGCAATAACTCCAAGTTCCCGTATGCCGAGAGTCCGGAGATGATCGTGAACTATGTTTCGTGCCACGACGACCTGTCGCTGACCGACAAACTGAAGAAGTCCATGCCGGACGCTACCGAGGCCGAGCGTCTTGCCGCCGCCAAACTGGCCCAGACCATCGTGCTGACATCGCAGGGAACGCCGTTCATCTTCGCCGGCGAGGAAGTGTTCCGCGACAAGAAAGGCGTCCACAATTCATACAAGTCGCCCGATTCAATCAACGCAATCGACTGGAACAACAAAACCAAGTACAAGGACCAGTTCGAGTACTACAAGAACCTGATCGCCCTGCGCAAGGCTCATCCGGCCTTCCGCATGACCAATGCCGCCGACATCGCCAGGAACCTGAAGTTCGACAAGATCGATTCGAAGAAGACTCCGAACCTGATTTCCTATTCGCTGCTCAACAACGCCAACGGCGACGAGTGGAAGGAGATCAAGCTGGTGTTCAACGGCGCGGCCACTCCGCAGACCGTCACACTTCCAAAAGGCAAGTGGCAGGTAGTGGCCCGCGACGGCAAGATCGACTCCGTCAACGCCCTGGAGACCATCGACGGCGGCAAGGTAGAGGTCGCCCCCTACTCCGCCCTGATCCTCCACAAATAAAGACGTAACAGATAAATAAGTAAGTAGTCACATCGCCGTCGGGAGAGCCACCGTACCCTCCCGGCGGCTTCTTTTCTATATGCATCCCAACGAAATCCATCAAAATATTCACTATGATGCTCACGTCATTGTAGACCGCAAAAAGTTTTCCTCATATTCGATTGTCACATCAAAAATTATTTGTACCTTTGTGTTTAACATCAATGTATCGTATTCAGAAACCGAGGAGATTACATAAATCAAATGGCTAAGAAAACAAAGACTTTCTCGCACGTTTGTGCGACTGATGCGCTTGAGCAACTCGGGCAACTCGGCTCGCCAACCGGGGAATTTGTCTATGAATTGTTGCGGATTTTCGCTGACTGGGGCGACGGCCAAGTGCGCCGTACTAAGGAGGGAGCCGGGAATTTAGCCAAGGATGGATGCACGATTCTCGTTAAGGCTCTCAGCTGTGTGCTTGCTTATCGGCCGATTGCCGATGGCGCGGATATTTCGGTTTTCTATGATGAAATCAATGCCATGCGTGAGGAACCGAAAATTGCAAAACGGCTTCCGCGTCTCTTTGTGGTCAGCGATGGCGTCAGGGTTGTGGCTTATGACCCGAAAATCAACGATTGGTATGAGAACCGCATCGACTTGCTATGGAAAGACTTTGAGTTTTTCACGCCGCTTGCCGGTATCGAAAAGATTCAGTTCACTCAGGAGGCGGAGGCCGATGTCAAGTCCGCCGAACTGATGGCGAAACTCTTCGACGATATTCGTCGTTACAACAATATACGCGACCCGCAGACAGTCCATGCGCTCAATGTGTTTATGTCGCGTCTACTGTTCTGTTTCTTTGCCGAGGACACCGGACTCTTCCCCGGCGAAAACCTTTTTACCAACACGCTCAAAACCCACACCAAAGAGGACGGTTCCGATCTCGGCGAGTTCATCGACCGCGCTTTCCTTGCCATGTCGACGAAAGACGCCGCCGTGCTCGACACGTTGCCGGACCTTTATAAAGTATTTCCCTACGTCAACGGCGGACTTTTCAAGGACCGTTATCCCATCCCGGTTCTCTCACGCCGCGCCCGCACATTGATAATCAACTGCGGCGAATACAATTGGCGCGAAATTAACCCCGACATCTTCGGCTCGATGATTCAGGCGGTCATTACGCCGGAGCAACGTGCCGGACTCGGTATGCACTACACTTCGGTGCCAAACATCGAGAAAGTAATCCGGCCCCTTTTCCTCGATACCCTTGAAGAAGAATTTGAGGCGGCTTGTGCCGAGGCACGGGAAAAGATAGCCAAGAAGATGAATCAGAACCGCGCCACCGAGCGGCTCAACGCTCTGCTTGCCCGTCTGTAAAAAATCAAATTCTTTGACCCGGCCTGCGGCAGCGGCAATTTCCTTATCATCACCTACAAGCGACTGCGCGACCTTGAAATCCGCATCTGGAAAGCCTTGCGCGAGATTGCCAATGTCGCCATCCTGCCATTCCCCAACATCACGCTCACCCAGTTTTACGGCATCGAACTCGACGAATACGCCTGCGACACCGCAACACTCTCGCTGTGGCTCGCCGAACACCAGATGAATGTCAAGTTTCAGGAAGAACTCTTCGTCCTCCCCGAAACCTTACCGCTGAAACCCTCCGGCCACATAGTCTGCGGCAACGCCTGTCGCCTCGACTGGAACACCGTCTGCCCCCACACCCCCGACGATGAAGTCTACATCATGGGTAATCCTCCGTATCTCGGCAGCTCACTACAAAATGAGGAACAAAAAAAAGATATGGAATTTGCCGTAAGTTCTGAATGTTCTGGGTGGAAGAAATTAGATTATATTTGTGTGTGGTTTATCAAGGCTGCAAAATTTTGCCGTTTCTCCAAGGATGCTTTTGCTTTCGTAACTACGAATTCAATCTCTCAAGGTGAACAGGTAAGTATTTTGTGGCCTATCTTGCTTAATAATTTATCAATTAAATTTGCTTATACCTCATTCAAATGGCATAATAATGCCAAAGCAAATGCAGCCGTTACAGTTGCTATAATCGGTATGAGCCATAACTCGAGTCAACGGTTAATTATAAGCGATCATATTAGGATGGTTAATAACATCAACCCTTATCTTTTAGAGGGGGAGGACGTTATTGTTTCGCCCAGATCAAAACCATGTGCCAATGTTTCTCTGATGCTTTTTGGCAGTAAACCTGCTGACAACGGCGCTCTGATCATTGAATCAGATGAGGTTAAGCCCTTTCTTGAAAATGAAAATGTTCATAAGTTTATTAAAAAATTTGTTGGATCTGATAATTTCATAAACGACTTTCCGCGTTATTGCATTTGGATTGAAAGTGATGAAGTTGAAGAAGCAGAAAACCAACCAATGCTTAATTCCAGGTTCGATAAGTGTTATGATTTCCGAATAAATAGCAAAAAAACTCCTACCAGAGAAGCAGCATCCAGGAGTTGGCAATTTGCAGAGCCTCGGCACAAATCTACAAACTCTATTATAGTTCCTCGTCATTCATCAGAGCGACGCGAATATATACCATTCGGATATGTAGATGAAGATTCTGTAATTGCAGATTCTGCCTTTGCAATCTATGATGCCGAGAAATGGCTTTTCGCTTTGCTGACCTCAAAGATGCACAATCTTTGGGTGAGAACTGTTGGTGGTTCTCTTGAAACCCGAATCAGATACTCAGCAACTCTTTGTTACAACACATTTCCATTCCCGAAGTTAACAAGCGCCGAGAAAGTAGAACTGGAGCGGTTGGCGCAGAATATCCTCGATATCCGCGAGGAGAATTTTGAAATGACTCTCGGCGAAATGTATAATCCGGAAACGATGCCGGAGGCGTTGCGCGAAGCCCATCATCAACTCGACCTCGCAGTGGAGCGCATCTACCGCCCCGAGCCATTCACCTCCGACGAAGAACGCCTCGAACACCTCTTCAAACTCTACGCCAAAATGACAAAGAAATAATGGAAGTCGTTCAGAATAAAAATATAGACAACAATCTGTTTGCTGATATTCAGCAAATGATTGAGGCGACAAAGTCGCAAGTCGCTTCGACGGTCAATTCGGCAATGACGCTGATGTACTGGCATATAGGCGACCGCATAAACTGCGAGGTCCTCGGAGGCGAGCGGGCAGCATACGGCAAACAGATTATCGCTCAGTTGGCGCAAAATTTACAGGCCGAATATGGCAAGGGTTCTTTTTCGGAGAAACATCTGCGCCAGATGATGCGTTTCGCCGAGGTCTTTCCGGATGAAAAGATTGTATACACAGTGTGTAGACAATTGACGTGGTCGCATATAAGGTTGCTTGTGCCTATGGAAGACAAATTGCAGCGAGAATTTTATGCATCAATGGCCTCCGACCAGCGATGGTCAGTGAGAACACTGAAAGCCAGAATCGACGGTATGCTTTATGAGCGCACCGCCATTGCAAAGCAGCCGGATGAGGTGATATTGCATGATTTGGAGGAACTGCGCAATGAGCGAAAAATGACGGCAGACCTTGTGTTCCAGGACCCTTACGTTCTTGATTTCCTCGGGATGCACGATAATTACTCAGAGAAAGACCTCGAAAGCGCGATTGTCGCCGAGCTTCAGCGATTCATTACCGAGTTAGGCAACGACTTCGCTTTTCTTGCCAGACAGAAACGCATTACGGTGGATGATGAGGATTACTATATCGACCTGCTCTTTTATCACCGTCGGTTGCGCTGCCTTGTAGCCATTGACTTGAAACTCGGGAAATTTCAGGCAGCCTACAAAGGACAGATGGAACTGTATCTGCGCTGGCTTGAAAAATACGATATGGCCGAGGGCGAAAACAAACCCATCGGTCTTATACTATGCGCCGGAAAGAATGAGGAGCATATCGAACTGATGCATCTCGACGACAGCAATATCCGCGTGGCTGACTATCTGACAAAACTTCCTGACCGCAAATTGCTTGAACAGAAATTGCAGCTTGCCATAGAACGCGCCCATAACCGATTAAACGCCTCAAAATTATGACTAATCTTGTAGAAGTACAGTATGCCCGGACGGGCAAAGCGACCAAAACCGACGCTCTCGGTATGCGCGAAATGCAGGCAATGGTTTATGCTCAGCGCAATCGTCAGTACCTCCTTGTAAAGGCTCCGCCGGCTTCGGGCAAGAGTCGCGCCATGATGTTTGTTGCGCTGGATAAGCTCGCCAATCAAGGCGTTAAGAAAGTTATCGTGGCCGTTCCACAGCAGAATATCGGTCGCAGCTTCAAGGACACTGCTTTGAAGAAATATGGATTCTTTGAGGATTGGCGTGTCGCTCCATATTGGAATCTGTGTTTCAATCCATGTTGCGACGACTCAAAAGAATCGATTGTCCGAGAGTTTCTCGACCATCCGACAGCTACTAAACTCGTCTGCACTCATGCCACACTCATCAATGCGCTTAACGGTGTTGATGCAGCAAAACTTGATAATGTTTTCTTTGGCATTGACGAATTCCATCGTGTATCTGCCAACGAAGACAGTCGCCTGGGCACTCTGATTCGTCTTCTACTTAATCAGACATCGGCGCATATCCTCGCTATGACCGGGACCTATTTCCGTGGAGATTCGATTCCGGTAATGCGCCCGGAGGATGAAGTGAAATTTCAGCCGACAATCAACTATAACTACTATCAGCAGCTCAACGGCTACAAATATCTCAAAAGTCTTGGAATAGGTTATCACTTCTTTCAAGGCAATTATCTGTCGGCCATCCCGGAAGTACTCGACACCACGAAGAAAACACTCATACATATTCCGCGTCCCAACAGCAAGACAGGAGCGTTTATGAACAAGCACGACCAGGTAGCCAAAATAATAAAACATGTCGGCGAGATTATTGACCATGATTGTGTTAACTTTTTATATAAAGTAAAGACCCCAGAAGGTCGAATACTGACTGTCGGCAACCTTGTGGAAGATAAAAAAACACAACGCGACGCTTTGCAAGGATACCTGCAGCGTATGAACAGCCGCGACTCGCTTGATATACTGATTGCATTGGGCACTGCTATGGAGGGTTTCGACTGGGAATGGTGCGAGCATTGCATTACAATAGGAATAAGAGAGTCTCTGACGGAAGTGGTGCAAATCATAGGGCGCTGCACACGCGACTGCGAAGGGAAGAGCCATGCGCAGTTCACCAATCTAATCCCATGTCCTGATGCGGCGCAAGACGATGTGTCGATGGCCGTCAATGATTTTCTCAAAGCCATTTCTGCTTCGCTGCTTATGGAACAGGTAATGGCACCGAAATGGAACTTCAAGACCAAGCCTGACGATGAAGAAAAACCTGAGCAACCTGAAAAGCCGGGCTACAATCACGAGATTAAAGTAAAAGGGCTTCCGGCACTTAACGACAAGACCAAAGCCATTGTCGAGAATGACCTTGACACGCTGATAGCGACAACCCTTTCCGACAGGAACATACGTGAGGCAATTATCGGACAAGACACAGCGGAAATGATAACCGAAGTCTACATCCCTAAGGTAATCAGAGAAACATACCCCGACCTTGACGATGAAGAAGTCGATGCCGTAGCCAAGCACACCATTCTGACTATTGCCACTCGCGGCGAAGAAATCACCACCGACGATTCCGGTAACAAGTTTATCAGGATGTCGTCAAAGTTCATCAACCTTGACGACCTTGACATAAACCTCATATCCGAGATAAATTCGTTCCAGCGCGCCTTCGAAGTAATTTCCAAATCGCTCACGCCCGAAACATTGCGAACTATCCAGTATGCAATCGAGGACAAGCGGCGCGAGAAAATCACCGACGAGGAGGCCATTCTGCTGTTCAAGAAGTACCTGCCGAAGTGGCGCGAGGAGAATCCCGGCAAAGTGGCTCCGGAACTCACCGCCCCGGACCCGACGGCCCGGCGCATAGCTATGGCCATAGAACGCATCCGACAGTTGAAACGCAATAAACTCGCCGCTAAATCATGATTGACTGGAATAAAGAATTAGAAGAAATATTTCAAGACCCTTTGTTTGACGATGTCTCTGCTCCGAGAAAGCGCACAACGTCGAGCGACCGCCTCATTGCTGGTTTTCAGGAAATTTGCGATTACGCAGAGGCGCATGGTTGCCCTCCGACCGAGGAGACAGACCGGAAACTGTATCGCAGACTGAAAGGCATACTGGAAAATGAGTCAAGGTTGGAGCGGTGCCGTCCGTTTGATACATGCGGACTGTTGCCGGTGCCTGAAAATGAGGTGGTATCAGAACCTGAGGCAGATTATAAGCCGAAAGGACTTACCGAGGCAGAACAGTTGGAGGAGATAATGAACGACCCGCTGTTTGATGACATTGAAAGCGGAAGCGACCTCGGTCTTTTCGATATTCCGGATTATATGCGTCAGCGGCTTAATGCCCGGAAAGAAGCGGAGTATATCGGCAGACGTAAAGAATGTGAGGACTTTGAGAAATATGCTGACGGATTCAAAGAGATTCAGCAAGGCTTGAAGTCCGGGAAATATCGTCTTGTGAAATTCAGTGTCAAACATCTCAAAGTAGGCAGCTACTTTATTGAAGACGGTATGATAGGTTTTCTTGCCGCCTTTGAAGATGAGGGAGTTAACAAACATGGCGACCGGGATGGACGCACGAGAGTTATATATGAGAACGGTTCAGAATCAGACATAAAATACAAAACCATTACAAAAAATCTATCAGTTACCGGATATTCGGTAATCGATACATCCGATATGTCTGACGAGGAATTTGAGCAATGTTTCACACTCACTGATAAAGACGTTGAGAGTGGAACAATATATGTACTCAAATCCAAATCCTCCCGACCTGAAATTGCGTCAATCAAGGGTTTGTATAAAATCGGTTTTACCGTTACATCTGTTGAAAGCCGAATAGCAAACGCAAAGAACGAGCCGACATATCTCTGCGCAGATGTTGAAGTAGTTGCAACATGGAAAGTCTACAATGTGAAATCATCGACTTTTGAAGCGCTTATTCACAAACTTTTTGCTTCTGTACAGTTACAGGTTTCGGTTGATGACCACCAGCCCAAAGAATGGTTCATTGTACCATTAAAGGTGATTGAAGAGGCTATTGATGCTATTATATCAGGCAAATCAATTGAATATGATCCACGCCTCCAACAAATCATCTATTTCCCCTAATCGAATAAAGAATAAATCCTTTGAGTATCACGTTCTATCCAACGAAGATATCGCCTTCATTGAATCAATGATCAGACCAATGTAATAAACCAAAATATGGTACCGCACTTTTTTGAATTTTATATACCGGTGCTTAAGGTTTTAAGCACTATCGAAGAAAAAAATATAAATAATATTATTGACGAGTCAAGCTATTCGGTAGGATTGTCAGCCGAAGACAAAAAAATAACAACTAAAAAGAATGGACAACCTCAATACAGGATTAATATATCGTGGGCAATATCCGATTTGTATCAGGCCGGCTTTATTGACAGAGTCTCACGTGGTACTTATGTCATAACCATAGAAGGATTGGAATTTTTAGAGAATCATCCTGAAAATCCAACCCGAGCCATTCTCGCAGAAAAATCTGGGAAATTCCGAGATTTTATCAATAAGACAAGAGTCCGAAAGTCAAAAGGAGAAACGTCAAGTCCAATATCTTCCAGAGTAAGTAAGACATCCAAAACAAATAAAACTGAAGAGGCATCTCATAATCGTGCTGTATCAAATACCAAACGCAATGTAACTCCAGATGTTGAGACATCGGTTTTGTTGCAAGAACTTTACCAGACTTTATCAATATTACGTAAAGCCAATTTATCAACCCATGAGATAGAACAAAAAATAAAAGAATTGGAAACGGAATCCATTTCCCATGATATCGCTCCAAAAGTTTCAAAACTGTTGGACGTGTTTAATGACAGAATCGGTCACTCAGGGACAATCACTATCCAATACAAATATCAGGATTCAATGAGTATCTCATTGGATGGCCAAACATATACAATTAAAATCAAAAAAGATACTCCGGCAGTTTCTGTGCCTGAAAATAAAAACATATCATCAATTCCAAAGATTCCTAAGACTAAAAAAACGAAAGACGAAAAACCTGCCGCATCGCGTGACGATTCAATCGGAACTGCAATTAATAATCCTTCTTCCAATTCCGGGGGTGTATGGATAAAGCCCCATACGGATCTGACTTTTGCCGTTTATGGAGATACTGCGCCATTCAATGATTTATTCAAATCTTATGGAGGTTGTTTCAGGCAGAATAATGCCGGCAAAGGATGCTGGGTTTTCATGAACAATCGTAGAGAAGGATTAGAGAGAGATCTCAAAGATTATCTGATTGAACCACAATCGGATATTTCGAATGCCAAAAAGTCTGCCGACAATTCACTGAAAAATCGACTCAATGACAACGGCTCAAATGATCATGACAAGCCCATACTTGAGAAGTACAAGAATCAATTACGCTCATTAAAGAGTTTTGACTTTCTGGGTGTAACCGGTCCTCACAAGGCCATTCTTTTATTAGCCATATTCGAATTAATCTATAAGAACATTTTATCAGAAAACAAAATATATTATACCGCTGAATTAGAAGAACTTTACAACAAGAAGTGGCGTGAACTGGTAGGGACAGCGCCTACATTGGGCTCTCCCTATCCATATGCACATCTTGGTAAAGAGCCCTTTATCAAACAAATATTAATCCGTCAAATCAGGGATTATAACGATATCTGGAACAAACAGAAGATAAGGCAATATATTTGGTACAGCCAGATTGATCAAACGTTATTCAATCTCTTAAAGAAAAAGAAATATCACGCCGAGTTGTCGGCATTGCTTATATCTGAATATACTACTAAATCAGTAGTTAACACATCGGTGTCTTATCAAATAACAAAAGATAAGATCAATCATAGGAGTGGTTTCCATGATTATATGTTGTCTAAAAGGAAAAGTAACGGAGACTACTATCAATCATCATCCGTAAATATATATTTAGGAACCCTTTCCAGCCAATTCGTCAATGATATTGTCTCATCTATTTTACCATCAGGCGATATTTTTGATATATGTGATTTAACTGTACTGAAAAGAATTGAAAGGCTTATCTCAACAGCAAACGCCGAGGGCCGTATACCAGTGACTCATAAGTCCGCCATCAGGATGTATATTCAATATATACAAGAATTTATAAAATCTAAATAAGGGATTTTCCGACTTGACTCGGAATTTTGGGAAAACAAGAAATTTACACGTTTATCTCAACAATTGTAAAAGTCAGATATCAGAAATTTATGGATAACGGACAGATAATATTATTTCAGACGCAGGGCGGAGAGACGAAGATTGAAGTCAGACTCTCAAATAAGACTGTGTGGCTCACGGACGACCAGATGGCAGAGTTGTTTCAGCGCAATAAGTCAACGATTTCAAAGTATATCAAAAATAATCATAATCCGTTAACTATACATTCTAATTGAATATATTATGAGGGAGTTCATCGACATATTCAGGGATTTGATTTCGCATAAGGAGAGCGAGATCATCGAGTTCAAGAAGGCGGAGAACAACTTCGACTTTGATGACTTAGGCAAGTATTTCTCGGCGTTGAGTAACGAAGCAAACCTGCGTGGCTTTGATTTCGCGTGGATGATCTTTGGCTATGATGAGAAAAGACATGAGATTGTCGGCACATCGTATAAGAACGGCGAGGGTTCCCTTAATAAACTCAAGCATGATTTCTCCCAGCATACCACTGATGGTCAGACTTTCCGCGAGATTATACCGATTGAGGTGGAGGGTAAGCGTGTGTTGATGTTCAAGATTCCGGCTTCGCCTCGAAATATCGTGATGAAGTGGAAAAGAATAGCCTATGGACGCGACGGCGAAAGCCTAAAGCCTCTTAACGAGGCCAAACATGACGAGATCCGCCATCAGACTCCTGAACCGGACTGGTCGGCTGAAATAGTGCCTGACGCTACCATTGACGATCTTGATGAACTGGCATTGGCAACGGCAAGAATCATGTATAAAAAAGTGCATGGTTCAATGATTCCGGCCAATGAGATTGATGAATGGTCGGTACTGGAATTCCTTTCCCATAGCGAGATGATGCGTAACGGCAAACTGACCAGGGCCGCAATATTGCTGCTGGGGACTCCGCTTGCACTTCAAAAAATGCATCCCGCCAATGCCCAGATCACCTGGGTGTGGAAGGATGTAAATGGCGAGATTGTAGACTATGAGCACTATACAGTGCCTTACATTCTGACCGTGGATAAGATATTCGCCAAAATCAGGAATAAAACCATGAGGGAACTGCCTGGAGGTACACTCTTCCCGGATACAATGAAACAATATGAGGACTACTCTATTCGCGAAGCTTTGCATAATTGCATTGCACATCAGGATTATACTCTGGGTGGAAGGATAACTTTGGTGGAGAACGATGGATTCCTGTACTACAGCAACCGTGGTTCGTTTATTCCCGGCAGTGTGGAGAAAGTTCTTGCTGATAAAGGGCCGCAGAAGATCTATCGCAACACCTGCCTCACGCATGGAATGGTTCATTTCAACATGATTGACACAGTGGGTCGTGGCATACCGAATCTGTTCAAGGAGCAGCGCCGACGTTTCTTCCCAATGCCGGAGTATGAGATCGATGAGGAATCGAAGACAGTCAGTGTTACTATCTACGGTATCGCTTCCGATGATGCCTATACGGACCTTTTAAGGAGTGATTCATCATTAAGCCTGATGGAGTGTCTGTGGCTTGATGCTGTCAGAACCCAAAGACCCATTACAAAGGAAGCGGCAAAACATCTTAGGGATAAGAATCTGATTGAAGGAAGGGCACCGAGGTATAACATAGCCTTGTCTGTAGCAAAAAAGGTACAACAAGTCGGCAGGTACACAAAGGAGACCGGACTTAATAAGAAGGCATTAGTGAAATTGGTGTTACAACTCGCAATAAATGCAGGCGATGATGGGTTTAAGCGCGCAGATGCTTTTGAAATCCTGAAACAGAGTTTACCTGCCAATATGACAAATACCCAAAAGCTGTCTCAGGTCTCTCATATGCTCAGGGATATGTTTGCCAATGGACTTCTGAGTAAACTAAAAAATGGGAAAGCCTGGATCATTACTGAGAAAGGACGGAAGGATTTAGAGCGATAGTTCCGTTTTGCGCGTTTCCTGCGCGTTTCCTGCGCGTTTTCTGCGCGTTTTCTGCGCGTTTTAAATGATGAATCACACTATACAAAGGTCGACAACTATTGGCGTTGGCTTAATCAATATCATACTCAAGCATTATTCGAATAATTGCAAAAGACTGATATCATGGATAACGGACAGATAATATTATTTCAGACGCCGGGTGGAGAGACGAAGATTGAGGTTCGGCTCTCCAACGAGACCGTGTGGCTCACAGCCGACCAAATGGCGGAACTGTTTCAGCGCAATAAATCAACTATTTCACGTCATATTAAAAACGTGCTCGAAAGTGGTGAACTGCAACGTAATTCAGTTGTTGCAGAAAATGCAACAACTGCATCTGATGGGAAAACATATCTGGTGACTTATTACAACCTCGACATGATTATCAGCGTGGGGTATCGTGTCAACTCGCATCGGGGCGTACAGTTCAGGCAGTGGGCCACCAAAGTGTTGAAAGAGTATATGATCAAGGGGTTTGCCCTTAATGATGATCTGCTTAAAAACGCCGGACAGGGGAATTACTTCGATGAACTGCTGGCTCGAATCCGCGACATCCGCAGTTCGGAGAAAATGTTTTACCGCAAGGTGCTGGAGATCTATGCCCTCAGCATCGATTATGACCCACGCACCGAGACGACACAGCGGTTCTTTAAAACCGTCCAGAACAAGATGCACTTCGCGGCGCATGGTCACACGGCTGCCGAGGTAATCTATGACCGGGCCAATGCCGAAAAGGATTTCATGGGTCTGACTACATGGCGGGGTGCTATGCCGTCCAGGCATGAGGCTGAAATCGCCAAGAATTATCTTTCGGAGGAGGAGATTGACATATTGAACCGAATTGTCAACCTATACCTCGACTTCGCCGAGCTCCAAGCCAAGAGCCACGTCCCGATGTACATGAAGGACTGGATTCAGAAGCTCGATGACTTCTTGAAACTGTCCGGCAAGGAACTTTTGACTCATGCCGGCAAAATATCCGCTGAGGTTGCGAAACAGAAAGCCAATCAGGAGTATGACAAATTCCACGAGCGCACCCAACATCAGCTGTCACCTGTTGAAATCCACTTCCTCGATGCCTTCGAAGCCGAAAGAAAGCGTCTCGGAGGCAAAAAGTCATAGGTTTATGTATCCTCCTATCCCATCAGAGGATCGGTGAGACGAGACGGACCACTGACTCCCAGGCACGCTGGGGCATGGGTCTTTTTTTCCAGGTCTCGTAGTTGAGTTTGGTGCATTGTCCCATGTCGCGGAAGAAGATGTCGCGCATCTCGCGGTTCAGGTCGTCGTCGTAGATCAGCAGGTTGCACTCGAAATTGTTCTCAAAACTGCGGAAATCGAAGTTGGTGGAACCGGCCGTCACAAGGTCGTGGTCTATTATCATCCCCTTGGCGTGAAGCATACCGGGATTGTACAGGTAGACCTTGATTCCGGCCTTGAGGCATTGCGTCACATAGGAGAACGAGGCGAACTGCAGCATCTGGCTGTCGCTGTTGCGCGGAATCATGACGCGCACGTCGATCTTGGACAGCGCGGCCATCTCCAGCGCACGCTGCAGCGCGTCGGTCGGCAGGAAATACGGGGTCTGGATATAGATGCACTTCCGCGCCATCGATATGGCCTTCAGATATACCAACGCCAGGTTGTCCCAGCGGCCCAACGGCCCGGAGGTGACCAGCTGCATACCGACATGCGTGTTAAGCGGAATCGGCTCCGTCTTGGGATACTCCATTGGCCGGGGCTGCTTCAGGAAATTCCAGTCCACTATGTACGAGAACAGCAAGGACTCCACTATGTCGCCCTCCACGCGGAAATGGGTGTCGCGCCAGGGTGTGCCTCCGTCTGCGCCGGAATCATAGCGGTCCGCTATGTTCATGCCGCCGATGTAGCCGATCCGATTGTCTATTATCACCATCTTGCGGTGATTGCGCCAGTTGATGCGGTTGGCCAGCTGCGGGAAATTCACGCGGAAGAAGGGATGCGTGTCGACTCCGGCCGCCTCCATGTCGCGCCAGAAGGCGTTCTTGGTACTGAACGACCCGATATGGTCGTACATCACCTTCACCTCCACTCCTGCACGCGCACGCTCCTTGAGTATCTCGGCTATCTCGGTACCGATATGATCGTCCATGAAGATGTAGTACTGGAGGTAGATCGACTTGCCTGCGGCCCGAAGGTCCTCCTTCAGGCTGCGGAACTTGTCGGCGCCGACGGTGAATACCCGTATGGCGTTGTTGTCGCTGTAGATGGACGATGATATATTCCGTGCCAGCTTCACCAGCGACTTCTCGCTGTCGTCGAGGTCCTGGGTGTCCAGATCCACATGCCGCGGAGCCATGGCCGTGACCATCTTGCGCTTGCTGTGGCGCGAGACCATGCGGCGCCCGCGCAACGAACGGCCGAAGAATATGTAGAATATAAGTCCGACATAGGGCAGGAATATCAACGCTATGACCCAGGCCAGCGAGCGTATGGGATTGCGGTTCTCGCGAAGGACCACGATCACGGACACCCCTACCGTAATCAAGTAGAGGGCTACAAGCGCGATATTCAGCCATGACGGTATCATTTTCCGTAAGTCTTAAGATATTCACGTACGGTCAGTTCAAGTTCATCGTACCATTCCTGGCCGAAGCGGGCGGTCAACGGGCCCTTCAGGAACTCATAGGCTCGGATTCCGAGCCTGGCGCCTAACTTCTCCGCAGGACGGCAGATCTTCCAGCGGTGCAGGTTCACGGCAGTGAAACCGTCGTACTCCTTGACGCGTACCGGGTAGAGACGGCAGCTGATGGGCTTGACATCCTGTGGAATCGCTCCGGCACGGTAGGCCTTCTCCAGCGCGCAGAGGCACATTCCCCCCGGCTCGCGGCAGGTGAAGGCGCACTCGCAGCCGTTCACCAACGATGTAACCCTGTCCCCCTCGCGGTCCAGATAATCCACGCCGTTCTCCTTCACCTCACGGAGTCCGCCAGGCGTCATGTACTCATGTACCTGGGGCAACACCTCGGCTATACACTCGCTCTCCTCCTGGGTGACGGGGGCACCCTCGTCGCCCTCGATGCAGCATGCCCCGAGACATGCGTCAAGGTCGCACACAAAGTAACGCTCAATCAAGTCGAGGCTTACAAGTTTATCTCCTATCTGCAACATTGGCTCATCGGTATCTGTCATTGTATCAATTCCACTCCTATCAGGCTGTCGGCACGGTCACCGGGACGCCGTTTCCACAGGCTTACCTCATACTGGTTGCCTGTCTCCCACTTGTCACCGTCAAGCGGCATGACCTTTCCGTCAGCGTCCTTGACTAAATAACGGTAATTATAGGCACCTTGTTTCAACGGGAACTGCAGCGTGTAGGCGCCCTTCGTTCCATCATATTCCATACGGTTGCGATCAGTCAACAATCCGTCGGTCATCTCGCCGTCCACGTATATCTCAGCTCCCGGCAGTCGATCCATCTCCAGCAGGAAGTGGACTGTAATATAGTCTGCACCTATGTTGGAGTCGGTGGAATTGTATTCGCGTACTATGAAACGGCCGTGCTGCGTGCGGTCGAACTGATACTCGCGCTCGGCACGGGGATAATCCGGCTTGAGCCACACATGGTAATTGGTACCCTCGTAATGCAGGGAATCCACCTTCATGCCCGCAAACTGGTTGGAGAGAGACTCGAATCGGAGGTATTCGTTGCCGGCGGGAAATATCAACTGCGGGTTGTGGTCGTAGACCAGCTGGTTACCGTTTACGCGCGACGGCACCGGCAACGTTCGGCGTGTCCGGTCGTCGTTGTTCTGCGTCACCTCCAGGCGGTAGTCATTGTAAGGATTGGATCCGTCACCCAGTTCCACCGTGGCGGTGGCCCATACCTGCTGCCAGCTGTCGTTGAAGCCAAGGTCAGTCCGGGCGTTGTATCCGGAAACGATTGTTGCGGAATTCTCGCTGACGCGGAAACGGGCCTGAAGCAGCGTCTCGTCCGGTTCGTCGGGGTTGTACACCTGCAGCAGGTAGTTGCCGCTGCGCAGTATTCCGGTCTCCTCGTTGGGAATCTCTATGCGGTAGTTCACATAGTGTACGAACGTGGCGGCGGAGAAGGCGTAGTCCTCTATCCGCACGGCGTTGAATCCGGCCAGGAACTCGCTGTCGAGCAACGACGACGGCTGCCAGTCGGCGTTGCAGTGCAGCAGACGGTATTCCAGAAACGAGTTGTCATCGCCGATCTCGTCGAATGTAATCTCCAAGCGGTCCTCGCTGCAGAGGCGCATCACCGGAGGCGCGTCGAAGATATCCATATTCTGCACCTTCAGGGTCTTGAACCTGGGCGAGAATATCTGCTGGCGCGTGTCGGTGTCGGCCGGCATGGGGAGTGCCGACAGCAACGCAAGGATGGGTATCAATACTCTTTTTACCATTCAATCGGGGTTTTGCCGTGTGCCACAAGGTATTCGTTGGCGCGGGTGAACTGGTGGTTGCCGAAGAATCCACGGTGGGCGGAAAGCGGCGACGGATGAGCGCAACTCATCACCAGATGTCTGCTGCGGTCTATGAACCCGCCGCGCCGGAACGCGTCGGCGCCCCAGAGGATGAACACCAGGTTCTGGCGTGTCTCCGCCAGGTGCCTGATGGCCGCCTCCGTGAAGCGTTCCCAGCCGATGCCGCTGTGCGAATGCGCCTGGTGCGCGCGCACAGTCAGCGCGGAGTTCAGCAGCAGGACGCCCTGATCGGCCCAGCGTGTCAGGTCGCCGTTGCCGGGCAACGGCGCGCCTGTGTCTTCGTGGACTTCCTTGAAAATGTTCTGCAGCGATTTGGGAATCTCGACACCCGGATTGACGGAGAACGCCAGTCCGTTGGCCTGCCCCGGTCCATGGTAGGGATCCTGACCCATTATAACCACCTTTACCCTGTCGAAGGGAGTATGGTCGAAGGCGGCGAAGATCTCACGTGCCGGCGGATAGCAGGGATTGCCGGCCGTGCTGTATTCCCGGCGGACACGTTCCGTCAGTTCCCGGAAATATGGTTGCGTGAACTCCGTCATCAACTCGCGTTTCCAGGTCTGGTCAATCCGGACTCTCGCCACCGCTTCATTCTGCTCTATGTTGCTTTCCATAATTTCTTATCGGGAGGCTGTCACCTTGCCTTCCATATCATCGCGCATGCTGTCACATCACTGGAATCATGTCGGGCACCACCTCCGCAGACTACAAAGGTAGCAACAAAAACGGCAAATAACGAATATTTTGACAAAAATTTTTCAAAACTTATGGAATAATGCCCAATTTTGATTAACTTTGCACCTGCAATCCGGTTTTGGACCGATTGCACCACATACATAAGTCCTCGTAGTTCAATGGATAGAATTTCGGATTCCGGTTCCGACGATTAGGGTTCGACTCCCTACGAGGATACATATCAAAGACAAGATGTAATCATGTGACCCTGTGCTGAATTCATGTGATTGCATCTTTTAGTTTATTATTGGGCATTCACGATAACACTAACCTTTAACCATGCGAAACAATGAATGACTTAGAACTGATCCGCTCCAAGATCTATGAGATCCGTGGACAGAAAGTGATGCTGGACCGGGATCTGGCAGAATTGTATGGTGTGGAAACTAGAGTGTTGAACCAAGCTGTAAAGCGTAACTCCGACCGTTTCCCCGAAGACTTCATGTTCCAGATGTCCGATGATGAGGTGCGAATTTGGAAATCACAAATTGTGATGTCCAATTCTATCAAAATGGGCATGCGACGCAATCCCTATGCGTTTACAGAACTTGGAGTTGCAATGCTTTCAAGTGTACTAACATCGAATATTGCAATTCAGATTAATATCGGCATCATGCGTGCCTTCGTTACCGTCAGACAGATGATAGCAGCCAATCCAGTGGCGTTGCGCCTTTCCACTCTGGAGAAGAACTTCAAGGAACTGAAACAGGACCTTGAAGAGATTTTCGCCGATTACAATGATATCAACGAGGACACCCGGGCCCAATTGGATGCCATCAATACGGCCCTGGCCGACCTGCAGGCTCAAAACAAAAAGCCAAAGCCACACAAACCCATAGGCTTCAAAACCGATGACTAATACAAGTCTAAATAGTTATTACTTACTGATCAGTTCCAGTAATTGGGGGAAGAGTGCGTCGGGAGCGGCGATGATGGAATAGGGGCGGTCCGGGCGGTAGTAGGCCACGCGGGTGCCGGCCTCGGCGGCGATGAGGCTGCCGGCGGCCACATCCCAGCGGTGCAGGGCCAGTTCCCAGAAGGCGTCGAGGTATCCGGCGGCGGTGTAGCACAGGTCCATGGCGGCCGAGCCCAGCCGACGCAGTCCACGCACCTCCAGTCCGACACGCACCATCGAGTCCATGTTGTTGTCCGGATTGTCCTTCTTGCTGACCGGGAGACCGGTCGAAACCACCGACTCGGCCAACGAAGTCTTCACGGAGCAATGTATCGGCTTGCCGTTCAACGTGGCGCCTTCGCCACGAACGGCGGAGAACATCTCGTCGAGATACGGAGCGTACACCACGCCCACCACCGGTTCGCCGTCGCGCTCCAGCGCGATCGACACGCAGAATATGGGCAGACCCGAACTGTAGTTGGTGGTGCCGTCCAGCGGGTCAATCACCCAGCGCCAGTGACCGGGATTCTCATGTCGGCCCGATTCCTCCGCCAGTATCGCATGGTCAGGATACGCTTCCTGTATCCTGCCGATGATCAACGCCTCCGACTCCTTGTCGGCACGCGTCACCACGTCGTAGGAATTATATTTCGTACAGATCTCCAGGTTTCTGGAACGAAAATAACGCATATGTATCCGGCCGGCCTCGCGGGCCCAACCCTCGACTTGCTCACGAACTGCATTCAAATCCAACATAATCTGCTATTTAATCTCACTGGTGAAGGGTATCAACGGCAGATGGTTGCCTCCGTAGACCGTCCCCGGCAGGAAGTCCCGGAATCCATAACGGACCGCCATAGGACGCTTCACTTCCGGACTTGTCAGCCGGAACTCGTTGGTCTGCCACAGGAACTGCACATCCTCCGGCTTTACAGTATGGAACACTCCGTCCTGACCGGCGATCTCGAAGCCGCGGATGTCATAGTTGCTGCAGACTCCCTTGTTGGGCGAGTCTATCGCCACGATCATCCTGTCGCCATCTACCCGATGACCTTTATAACGCGGACTCCCCGCCAAAAATTGCTTTTTGCCATAGGTCTGGTTCAACGCCAGGTCGCACAGACGGCACCCCACACTCTCCTTGTCGCCGGGATGGATATTGCGACGCTCATACGGCTGTGCCAAATCGTTGGTGCATATCATGTCGGCATTGGGAATCCGTTTCACTGCATCCCACTGAGCCAGCCGCAGATAGGGCGACTGGTCATCGCCATAATCGTAGGGAGCGATCTCGACGGCATAGAACGGGATATCCCCCAGTCCGATCTCATCGCGCCATGTCCTGACCATCGCCGCGAGCCGTTCGGCATATGTATCGGCCAGACCCACGTTGGAGCAACCCTGATACCACAGGATTCCCCGATAGGTATAGTTCTTGACCGGATTGAACATGGCGTTATACATCAGCATCGGGCGATGGTAATCAGGTTGATAAACCATCACAGCCTCCTCGTCAAGATTTATGTCCGGGTAATTCCGCAGCACGTCACGCGGCATCCAGCTCTCCACCTTGGCTCCGCCATAGGCATCGCTTACGATACCCACCGGCACCTGCAGCACGTCGGAAAGTTGTTTGGCGAAATGCCACCCCACGGCCGAGTATTGTGGAGCCGTATCGGGCGACGGCACGGTCCAGCGCGAGTTGACCGTATCAAGCGGCACGAAACTCTGCGCCTTGGGAACGGTGAAGAAACGTACCTTGCCGGCATAGTCGTTGGCAGCGGCAATCTCCTTGTAGCCATCCTTCACGATACAGCCGTCAAAGCCTGACAAGGGCATCTCCATGTTGGACTGCCCCGAGGCTAGCCACACCTCGCCGATCAGGATGTTGTTCAGGTTCCGTGCCGGACCACCCTCGCCGTAAATCTGCATCGACATCGGTGTTAACAGACCTGCGGGAGTGGCCACGGCCAGCGACCAGTCGCCGGTCCTGTCGGTGACGGTCTCATACTTCTTGCCGTCCCACGACGGAATCACGGTCACCTTTTCGCCAGGGTCTGCCGTACCCCAGATCCGCGCGTTACTGTTCTGCTGCAGCACCATGTTGTCGCCGATCATCGACGACAACCTCACCTCGGCCACTGCCTCAACTTCAACGGCAACCATCGCCGCAAACATTCCGGCGATTCCCGCCGTTCTCCATACATTACTCATTTCCATCGTTTTTAACCACCAGAGGGTGCTGCAGATCTGCCGAATTTTAGGGACGCGCCTTCGCACGTTTGCTTAATTTCTGATTACCAATCAAACATCCCAAAGGGATGTCCCTACATCCAATGGTTTTGCAACAGCCTCCTTGCATATTTTTCTGCAAATATAGTCATTCCCGATGGTTCCGGCTTATACTTTATTATCAAAAGACGATAAAGAAAGCCGCGCCAAACCTGAGCTTGACACGGCTGTGATTCGCATTCCCAGTTACGCCCGGGGTAACAGGCCTTATTTCGGCATTTTCATGTCCAGCCATTTGAACAAATCCTGAACCAGACCGACGTTCCAGTCCTTTACGGCACCCTCGGTGATGAGATCCTTGGAGAAACCCACTCTTCCTGAAGATTCCTTGGTATACCACTGGCTGTACCGGGTGTTCATAGTCGCGTTCACCGTACGCTTGTAAAACCTCTTGTCGGGAAGCTCGGCAACAGTCACCCGGTAGAGGTTTGCGTTGCGTGCCTCATGATCCTGCTCGATGGACACCACCATGGTCGCATGGGAGATCCTTTTCCTTCATATTCTTGAAATATTGAGGCTCCGCATAACATCCAAATCCAACGTTCATGATAAATCCCAGTGTCTGCACAAAAAGAATTCCTATCAATGCAGGTTCCTGTTTTAGTCCGAGTGCATCTATGATTCGGACTCAGAATACCTTAGAGAGTTTCTTCTCAAACATGGCGAGTTCGACTGTATCGGGCAGGTCCTGGAATCTGGTCGTGCTGATTCCTGCGAGTCTGTAGCCCAACTTAGGATACATATTGAAAGGTCCGATATTCTTGGTCTGCGTGTCGAAGCGTGCTGCTTCATATTCCATCTCACGGCAATACGACTCAAAGAACGACACGAACCCCTTACCCAGCCCCTGCCTCCCGATATCGGGATCCACCACAAGCGTATGCAGGACTCCGACCTTGTCATCATCCGCAGGATAGAGCCAATCCACTGAGGAATAAGCCTCCGGCTGCTCCTGATTGATGATGGCCGAGGCAACTACACTGCCATCCAACACCATCACAAACAACGCGTCATCCTCCAACGCCTTGACGGCAGTCTCCCGCACCGGATATATCTTCGGATTCCATCCGATTGAGACCTCCCCGGCCTCCTCCAACGCATGGATCTTCCCATAGATGCCAGCAACAGCATCCACATCCGCAGCAACCGCCTTCCTTATAACCTTCTCCATCGAAATCAATTTCAGTTTCCACATTGAATGAACGGCACATACGTCATATTATGCAGTTTTGGCTGTACAAAACCAAATGAATAAAGGATACATATAGAGTAGGCACTATTATAGTGTTAAGTTTTCCAAGCTTTACATCTCTATGTGCGGAATGGGGTCAAAAGCTATATAGTTTACTGTCTCACAAATATGGTGATGCAAATTATGCCGACGACCCATTAGATACGGTATTGAATGGATTTGATGGCTACATACAACATGTCTTGGAATACACTGAAATGGCAGACCACTATGAAGATGTGTTCACTTATAAATGGGACATTAATGGCGGTCAAATAGAATTTTGCTGGTTGTGCGATCATTTGACTCTGACATACCGCGACACACATAACTCTGAAAGAGCCAAGATTCATCAGGAAAAATTCAATGCCGAGAGCATATGATGCAGATCTCCGTAAAATTTATATTGCACTTGTGTGGCTCTCCGTAAAATTCGAAAGGTTAATTTTGCGGCTCTCCGTGAAATTCAGGACTGTCACGCGAGTTGCCATATGAAAAAATCTACAGCCAGCGGAATTTCTTCAGGAGGACGAACAGTAGGCAGGAGATCAGGAGTGAGCCGCCCACTATTATCCAGAACAGATAGGGATAGTTGCCGTAGCTGATGGCAACGTTCATGCCGTAGAAGGAGGCAACCAGCGTGGGGAACATCAGGACAATGCTCACCGCCGTCATCTTCTTCATCACATCGTTCACGTTGTTGCTGATTATCGAGGCGAACGAGTCCTGCATGGACTCCAGGATGTCGGTGTAGATGCTGGTCGTGGCCGTGGCCTGGTGCAGCTCGATGTTGACGTCCTCGTACAGATCCTTGTCGTAATCGTCACCGTAGACGTGAAGCAGCCGTTCGCTCAGCATGGTGTTGCCGTCGAGCGAGGTGCTGAAATACACCAGCGTGGTCTGCAGTTCCTGCAGCTTGATCAGGTCCTCGTTGCGTATACCCTGAGTCACCTTACGGTGCGCCGCCGATACCGTGCGCCCTATGTCGCGCAGGTAACGCAGGAACCAGTAAACCGTGGAGTATATGATACGCAGAACGAAATCCTCCTCGGTGTTGATCACTATTCCCTTGCGGCGCGTATAACTCACGAAGTCGTCCATCTGCTCGGTCTTGTGGTAACAGAGCGTCAGGATCACCTCCTTGTTCGTGATTATGCCCAACGGCACGGTGGTGTAGGGAGCGTCATCCGACCGTGACGCCTTCGGCACACGCAGGATGGTCATCTTCCAGTTGCCGTCCCGCTCTATGCGGCACCGCTCGTCCGGATCGGCTATGCTGTCGATGAAATCCGACGGCACATCCAGGTCATCGACCATGAACCTCACGTCCTGCTCGTCGGGTTCCTCGATATTGACCCAACAGTACGGCACCCACTCGGGGTGCTCCACATATCCGTTGTCACAGCAATAATACTTCTTCATAACCTTAGCGGGGACCGGAGTGGACGCCATCCCCTCTCAATATCAACAACCGCGACCCCGACTCTGTTCCCGCACCGTGGCCGTAATGTTTCCTTCTCGGTAATGAATTGTTATCGTATCGTTATGATTTATTGTCCCAAATACATTTTCTCTTGCTTAATCCGCCGATGTTCGCTAACTTTGTGTCTATATAACCCGGCTGAGAAACAGATTGTAAACCAACAGAACAATATCATGAAGATAACCCGAACCGGAACGCTGCTGCTTTTGGCCATGACCGCTGTTACCATGTCCGCCAAGCCGGCCATTCCACGCGACCCCAAGATCGAGAAACAGGTAGAGGCCACGCTCGCCAGGATGTCGCTTGACGAGAAAGTCGGCCAGATGCTGGAGCTGAACCTCGACGTGTTCGGCACCACCGACTGGTCAACGGGCATCCCTGTCTGGAAAATGGACGAGGCACGCCTGGACACCGTGATCCAGCGGTGGAAGCCAGGTTCGTTCCTGAACTCACCCGGCACCTATGCCGGATCGCTGGAGCAATGGCAGTACTGGATCCCCGCCATCCAGAAACTATCCATGAAGTACATCGGCATTCCCACCATCTACGGCCTGGACAACAACCACGGCGTCACCTATGTGCAGGGCGGCGTCATGTTCCCGCAGCCCATCAACCTGGGAGCCTCGTTCAACACCGAGCTGGCCCGCGAGATGGCCGTCATCACCGCCTACGAATCGCGTGCCGCCGACTGTCCGTGGGTCTACAACCCTGTCACCGACCTGGGACGCGACCCGCGCTGGCCCCGCATCTGGGAGAGTTTCGGCGAGGATCCCATAGTCAACGCCCGCATGGCCGTGGCCGAGGTGCAGGGATACCAGGGTCCGGACCCCAACAACATAGGCAAGTACAACGTGGCCGCATGCACCAAGCACTACATGGCCTACGGCGCACCCTGGAGCGGCAAGGACCGTACCCCGGCCTATCTGTCCGAGCAACTGCTGCGCGAGAAATACTTCGAGCCCTTCCGCGCACAGATCGCCGCCGGATCCCTCTCAATCATGGTGAACTCCGCCAGCATCAACGGCGAGCCTGTCCATGCCAGTTACAAGTTCCTGACGCAGTGGCTTAAGAAGGACATGGACTGGGACGGCATGATCGTGACCGACTGGGCCGACATCAACAACCTGTACCAGCGCGAACGGGTGGCCAAGGACAAGAAGGACGCCATCCGCATGGCCATCAACGCCGGAATCGACATGACCATGGACCCCTACGACGTGGACTTCTGCTGGATGCTGAAGGAACTGGTGCAGGAAGGCAAGGTGCCCATGAGCCGCATCGACGACGCCGTGCGCCGCATCCTGCGCCTGAAATACCGCCTGAACCTGTTCAGCCAGCCCAACACCGGCGGCAAGGACTACAAGGAGTTCGGTTCCGCCGAATCAGCCGCCAAGGCCCTGGCTGCCGCCCGGCAGTCGGAGATCCTGCTGAAGAACACAGGCGACATCCTGCCGCTGGCCAAGGGGAAGAAGATCCTGGTGACCGGACCGAACGCCGACTCCATGCGAGCCCTGAACGGCGGCTGGACCTACACCTGGCAGGGAAGCAACGCCGACCGGCTGTACGAGCCGTACAACACCATCTACGAGGCGCTGGCCAACAAGTACGGCTCCCGGAACGTGACGCTGTGCCAGGGCGTAACCTACAACGAGAAGGGCGCGTACTTCCAGGAGAACGAGCCTGACTACGCCGCCGCTGTAGCGGCCGCCAGGGACGCCGACGTGATCGTGGCCTGCGTGGGCGAGAACTCGTACACCGAGACTCCGGGCAATCTGGACGACCTGTGGCTGTCCGGCAACCAGCGGACGCTGGTCAAGGAACTCGCCAAGACCGGCAAGCCGATAATCCTGGTGCTAAACGAGGGACGTCCGCGACTCATAACCGACATCGAGCCCCTGGCAGCCGCCGTGATCAACGTGCTGCTCCCCGGCAACTACGGCGGCGACGCCCTGGCCGACCTTATGGCCGGCGATGCCAATTTCTCGGCAAAACTCCCGTATACCTACCCGCGCGACATCAACTCGCTGCACACCTACGACTACAAGGTGAGCGAGGAAGTCGGCACAATGTCTGGCGCCTACAACTACGACGCCAAGGTATCGCTGCTATGGCCTTTCGGCTATGGACTGAGCTACACCACCTACCGCTACTCCAACCTGCGGACCGACCGCAAGGATTTCACCGCCGACGATATCGTCACGGTGACTGTGGACGTCACCAACACTGGCCAGGTGGCCGGCATGGAGCCGGTGCTGCTCTACACTTCTGACCATGTCGCATCGCTGGTGCCCGACAACAAGCGTCTGCGTGACTTCACCAAGATCGCCCTGGCCCCCGGCGAGACCAAGACCGTGACCTTCCGTCTTCCCGGCCGAGACATGGCGTTCGTAGGCAGCGACGGCAAATGGGTGCTGGAGGAGGGGGACTTCACCGTCCGCGTCGGCGACCTGTCCGCTCCGCTGCACTGCACGGCCAACAGAGTATGGGACACTCCCAACATGGAGTGACATCGGGACATACTGAAATATAACCATAGACAGAGCCGGGATTCGCGTCCCGGCTCCTTTCATTAACATTCAATGATAACTTATAAGGTATATTTTGTTGCAGACTCTTGACTTTCGCGCCGAAATGTATTAATTTTGCATACATAGAATCTTACAATTGCGTTAAACGACATTCAACAACCTTTAAACCCATTTATTGTATTTATGAAGAACCCGAAACTTATGACTGCGGCGGCCGCGCTGATGCTGGCCGCACCGTGCCGTGCCGTGACCGTGACGTCGCCCGACGGCAACGTGTCGGTGGACGTCGATGTGGTCGGCGGCAAGCCCACCTACAGCATGACCTACAAGAACAAGCCGGTGATCAAGCCCTCCACCCTGGGCCTGGAGCTGACCGACGCGCCGGACCTGCTGGACGGCTTCCAGATAGTCGGCACCGAGACCGATTCCAAGGACGAGACCTGGCAGCCTGTCTGGGGCGAGAACAAGGATATACGCAACCGTTACAACGAACTGCTGGTGGAACTTGACCAGCCCGAGACCGACCGCCGCATGAACCTGCGGTTCCGTGTGTACGACGACGGAATGGGATTCCGCTACGAGTTCCCGCAGCAGAAGAACCTGACATACTTCACCGTCAAGAACGAGAAGACTCAGTTCGCCATGACCGGCGACCACACCGCATGGTGGATTCCCGGCGATTACGACACGCAGGAATACGACTATACGGAGAGCCGTCTGTCGGAGATCCGTCCCCACATGGAGGCCGCGATCACTGACAATCTGTCGCAGACCCAGTTCTCACCCACCGGCGTGCAGACGTCGCTGCAGATGAAGACCGACGACGGTCTCTACATCAACCTGCACGAGGCCGCTCTGGTGGACTACAGCTGCATGCACCTGAACCCGGACGACCGGAACATGGTGTTCGAGTCATGGCTCACCCCGGACGCGCAAGGCAACATGGCGCATATGCAGGCGCCGACCAAGACCCCGTGGCGCACGGTGATCGTAAGCGATGACGCGCGCGACATGCTGAGTTCAAACCTGATACTGAACCTGAACGACCCGTGCGTCCTGGAGGACACCTCCTGGATCAAGCCGGTGAAGTACATGGGCGTATGGTGGGAGATGATCAACGGCATGAGCCAGTGGTCGTACACCTGGGACCTTCCCTCGGTCAAGCTGGACGAGACCGACTACACCAAGGTGCGTCCCCACGGGAGGCACGGCGCCAACAACGAGAACGTCAAGAAATACATCGACTTCGCCGCCGAGCATGGCTTCGACCAGCTGCTGGTGGAGGGATGGAACATAGGCTGGGAAGACTGGTCCGGCCATGAGAAGGATTATGTCTTCGACTTCGTGACCCCCTACCCAGACTTCGACATCGATATGCTGAACAAATACGCCAACGACAAGGGCATCAAACTGATGATGCACCATGAGACCTCCGGCTCGGCACGCAACTACGAGCGCCACATGGAGAAGGCCTACGACCTGATGAACCGTTACGGATACAACGCCGTGAAGAGCGGCTATGTGGGCAACATGCTGCCGCGCGGCGAGCATCATTACGGCCAATGGCTCAACAACCATTACCTCTACGCCGTGAAGGAGGCCGCCAAGCATAAGGTCATGGTCAACGCGCACGAGGCCGTCCGTCCCACAGGCCTGTGCCGCACATACCCGAACCTGGTGGGCAACGAGAGCGCCCGCGGCACCGAGTACCAGGCCTTCGGCGGCAGCAAGCCGTCGCATACCGCCGTCCTCCCCTTCACCCGTCTGCAGGGCGGTCCGATGGACTACACACCAGGACTGTTCGTGATGGATATGTCGGAGATGAACCCCGACAACAAGAGCCACGCCAACGTGACGCTTGCCAACCAGCTGGGCCTCTACGTGACGATGTACAGCCCGCTGCAGATGGCTGCGGACCTTCCGGAGAACTACAGCAGGTTCATGGATGCCTTCCAGTTCATCAAGGACGTGGCCGTGGACTGGGACAAGAGCCTCTACCTGGAGGCCGAGCCGGCGCGCTACATCACTGCGGCCCGCAAGGCCAAGGGAAGCGACGAGTGGTTCGTGGGCAACACCACCGGTATCGCGCCGCATGTGTCCGACATCAAACTGGACTTCCTGGATCCCGGCCGCAAGTACCAGGCCGTGATCTACGCCGACGCCAAGGACGCCGACTACAAGACCAATCCCCAGGCCTACACCATCACCCGCAAGACGGTGGATTCCAAGTCGCGCCTGAAGGTCAAGACTGTTCCCGGAGGGGGCTTCGCCATCTCCCTGAAGCCTCTGAAATGACCCGGCTGCCACTCCCCTGCATGAACAACCTTTCGTAGACAAAAGTCTGGATAATCTTGGCTCCATTCCGCAACACAGGCCGTCCGGCCTAAGGGAAATTTGCGGAATGGAGCCTAAATTTTGTCTTATTAAAGTTTGTCTTATAATTAAAAATTGATAACTTTGCAATGAATTTGCAACATCCCATATACGGAGGTGTTGACAAGATTCGTTTTTTAATTGAGATTGTCCATAGGGCAGACAGGATCTTCCCGTATATGCCGCTATCTGCGATTTCATTATGTATTAACCCGGGCAACTAATTTTAAAGTTTTGGATAAGGAAAATAGTCAAAGGATTCAGACCTCTTTGCTGAATGCCGCTGAGAAGAAGCTTCTGCTATGGCTGGCCGAAAGGCAGCCGAGATGGGTGACATCCGACATGCTGACATATTTCGGCGTGGCAGCCGCCGTCCTGTATGCGTTTTTCTGCTGGATGGCCAATTTCAACGTGAATTATCTATGGGTGGCATCGTTCTGCCTGGTGCTGAACTGGTACGGCGACAGCCTTGACGGCACGCTGGCCCGTGTCCGCCAGACACAGCGCCCCAAGTACGGATTCTTCATCGACCATTCGCTGGACGCGCTCACCACCTGCCTGTTCTGCATGGGCCTCGGCCTGGCGCCGCTCATGAAGCTCAGCATCTCGCTCTTCATCATGGGCGGATACCTGTGCATGTCGATCTACACCTATCTCAGCACCATAGTCATGGACAAGTTCAGGCTGACGTACGCCAGCCTCGGTCCGACCGAAGCGCGTCTGATCATAATCGCCGTCTTCATCCTTTACATCTTCAATCCATGGCCGGACGTATCGGTCGATATCGCGGGAATCCCCTGGACCGTCTACGACATCATCGGCGCGCTCGTGGCGGTGGTCCTCTTCTCCCTTTATATCGGCTCTATGAGCCGCGACCTCCGGTATCTGGCCAAGGTAGACCCTCTGAAAAGGTTTGACGGGAAATAAACACATCCACATCGGGAGTCGCGGATGGTAAAGAAACGGCTGCGCAAGGTCAAGGAACAGTTCCTGAACGACAATGGAGTGGTTTTCACCCTGTTGCGGTCGGGAGCGTCATCGCAGTTATGCGGATGGATCGACATGATCGTGTCGTTCGTGCTTTTCGCCTTCTGCAACATGACTCCGTGGATGTCCACGGCCACCGGTGCCTTCGTGGGCGGGGTGTTCAACTGCATAATCAATTACCGCTTCACCTTCCATGCCCGCGATGTGGCATGGCGCGCCGTAATCACGAAATTCCTGTTCGTATGGGTCGGCTCGCTGCTTCTGAACAGTTTCGGAACCCAGATCCTGTACTATCTTGTACGCGACTGGCATTGGCTGACCAGCACCATCGGGCTTGGCGATGACTCCATCTTCCTGGCCGCGCGTCTGCTGGTGTCGCTGATTGTGTCGCTGGCCTGGAATTTCATCCTGCAGCGCAATTTCGTATACAGGCAGACCCGCATGGACGATTATATCCTGCGCGCCCTGGATGCCATCGGTATTAAGGAAAGGAAATATGGCAATACAGACTAAACTCAACAAGGATAATGAACAGGTTTTCGTTTTTGACGAATATCCCGGCATCGAGGTGCGACCTGATGTGATAAACACGAGGGACATCACGAAACTGGTTCCGGCGGCCGCCAGGTTTCCCCGGCTGACCAAGTGGCTGATGCATATGTTGAAGATCGACGAGGTAAACCGTGTGCACGGCAAGTTCAGCCGTACTACTGCCGGACCGGAGTTTGTTCGCCATCTGATGGAGGATGATTTCAGGATTCCGGTTCAGGTCGATAACTTCGAGGTCCTGGAGCGGTTCAGGGAGGGCCCGTTCATCACCGTCAGCAACCACCCGTTCGGATCGGTGGACGGCATCGCGCTCATCTATCTGGTGACGCAGGTCCGGCCTGAGTACAAGGTGATGGTCAACATGATCCTGAACCAACTGTCGGCCATGCGCCCCAACTTCATCGCCGTTGACCAGGCTGCATCCCCCGATCCTGAGAAGCGTCGCGTATCAGTGGCCGGTATCCGCGAGGCCATCGGCATGTTACGCGAAGGAAAGCCCGTGGGATTCTTTCCGGCCGGCGCCATCGGCAAGACCGACAAGGAGGGCATAATCGTGGACCGCCAGTGGCAGCCCGCCATCCTGCAGATCATAGGCAAGGCCAAGGTTCCAGTGATTCCCATCTATTTCCACGGCACCAACAGCCGCCTGTTCAACTGGCTGGGGCACCACAGCATCGCGCTGCGCACGGCCATGCTGCCCCGCGAGATGTTCAGCAAGCGCGGCAAACCGATGCATGTGACCATCGGCGAGCCTGTCAGCGTGGAGAAACAGGCTGAGTTCGGCCGCGACTACGAGGCCTTAGGACAATACCTACGCCAGGCCACCTACCGCCTGTCCGGCCGCGAGATCCTCTCAGTCAGCAAGTGAGCCTCTGTTTTTTGTTATTCTCAAATAAATAGACTATATTTGTAGAATAATTCATTAACGTATGGCGATATCGAATATAATAGGTCCACCTGTAACGGGAGACAATTTTTACGGCCGAGAAGCAGAACTTGCGCGTGCCCATGATTTTCTGAACACACGTCATTCCATCGTGTTGTCCGCTCCGCGCCGTATAGGCAAGTCTTCTTTCGCCATGAGATTGGTAGAAGACAAACGGAAACAGGGATGGAAATGCGTATATCTTGATCTTGAGAATGTCAACACCGAAGATGAATTTCTGCAATCCCTTATATCGGAATTTGACAAATCCGGTATATGGGCAAAAACCGCTAAAACTGCCGGTGGATTCATCTCAACGGTTTTGGAAAGTATTAAAAGCATCGGTCCTGTCAAGATTGATTACCAGTCCAATCCTGCTTTGCAGAATCCATATCTGACCTTATCGGAATCAATTGACCATTCCTTTGACACTCTCGTTGTTATCGATGAATTGACTTTATTTCTCGGGGTTTTGGAACGATCAAATCGTCCCGCCGAGGATATAGCGTATTTTCTGAATTGGTTCAGAAGTCTGCGGCAAGTCACCGACAGCCGTGTACGCTGGATTTTCTGTGGCTCGATCGGTCTGCATAACTTTACTAACAGCCGACGCCTGTCTCATACCATAAACGACCTTGCCGAACTGAATTTCGACGAGATGTCGGACCAGGAGGCATTTGGCCTTGTCCGCGCGCTGGCTGAATCGGATGGCGTGGATATGGACGACGAAGCCATAAGGACCATGCTGGACATGCTGCGGTGGAATATACCGTACTTTATACAGTTATTGTTCCGCACCATCAAGGATAACACTAAGGTCGGCATGCCAGTCACTGCATCGATTATTCAGGAATCCTTCAATCAGCTTGTACGTACGGAGCATCTGAACACCTGGTCGGAACGATTGGGAGAATACAACGGCTATGAGAAGGGTGCTCGCTTCATGTTGAATCTTCTGAGTCAATCGGAGGTAGGCATTGCGAAAAGCCAGATGGTCTCGGCCTATATGAAGCAGAGCGGGGAAACCGACCAGTTCACGGCGGACTCCGATGTCAGCATCATCCTGAACATGCTGGAACACGACGGCTACATCCAGAGACGAGACGGCAAGCGTGCCTTCCGCTCTCCCCTCCTCAAAGCCTGGTGGAACTACAAATTCGTGGAGTAATCCCAACCGAATACTGTAACCGATACCTAAGGATGACGATTGGGTATCGCCATCCTTTGGTATCGGCGAGAGTGATTATGCGCTCCCCTTATCTTTTCTGCGGACACGCTGAGGTGTGTGGTGTCCTGAAAAATTATGACGGTTCAGAGGTTTTGGGATTATGAATGCATGTCTCCACAGTCTTCGGACTGTGGAGACATGCATTCATAATCCCAAAAGTGGTAAGATAAATATCGGCCATCGGGGCCAAAACATTGATATGGTGAAGGCTGACATCGCATTCGCTATGTCTGAAAGTGGTCCGATCAATGCTTTAAAAAGTGGTCTGGACACTAATATGCCAAGAGGATATAAATCCGGAGACGAATCAAGAATGAAAATTGTTGAGGCAATTAGGAATAATCGGGAAACATCACGTAGATATTTATCAAAATCACTCGTCATTTCTTTCTCTGACATTCAGCGACATATAAAGTTTCTGAAGGAAACTACTGCAATCATTATCCGTCTTGGAAGCGACCGCAAAGGGTTATGGAGAGTATTGAAACAATATCCTGACGGCAAGAATGTATATTACGACTTTCATGACACTAATGCGATTATCTCCGGCCGCGAGACCACATCTGTAAGCAAGTGAGAAACCAGTCGGCCAACATGCAGCCTCACTCAATCTGATTCCTTATTCTGTGCCGAGAATGACGTCGTAGATTATCCAACAAATAAAGACAGTTACAAAGATCACTATGAAGTTACGTAGAGGCTTCGACTTTATGATCCGGAACTTGTCGCAGATCCATGACAGAAACACTGACACAACAGCAATTGTCAGATAAACATACCAGTGAGCGATCATTATGATTTGTATTTGAGAGTTTTCTAATTATAACGGTGATATGTAAGAAATTACATTTGCCCGAGACAGAAGGCCATTTCAACAGGCACCGGCGCCTAACGGATTAATGGCGCAGCAACTTTGTGCTATTCCGTATGATGAGAGCAGAATGTAGAAAAGCGGGCCAACCTTTGGGATGACCCGCTTCCAACATATGCGATGTGAAAATCACTCTGCCTTCTCGTCGGCTGCCTCAGCCTTGGCGGCGTTCTCGGCGAGTTTGTTGGGCTCGACCTGCGCGGGCTCGGTCTCTACGGCACCGGTGTTCACTTTCTTGGAACGTGAACGACGTGTGCTCTTGGCCTTCTTGGCCTCGGGCTTGGTGTTGGCTCCTTCGTTGAAGTCCACGAACTCAATCATGCACATCTCGGCGTTGTCGCCCAGACGGTGACCGGTCTTCAGGATGCGCAGGTAACCGCCGGGACGCTCAGCGACCTTGTCGGCGATGACTCCGAACAGTTCCTTGACAGCGTCGCGGTTCTGCAGGTAACTGAACACCAGACGACGGTTGCTGGTGTCGTCCTTTTTGGCACGTGTGATCAGAGGCTCGGCGTAAACGCGCAGAGCCTTGGCCTTGGCCACTGTCGTGAAGATGCGCTTGTGCGCGAACAGTGCGATCGCAAGATTTGCCAAGAGCGCGTCGCGGTGGCCCTTCTTGCGGCTAAGGTGGTTGAATTTCTTATTGTGTCTCATCGTTGATTAGTCTTTATCTAATTTGTACTTCGAAATATCCATCCCGAACGACAGATTGTTCTTTTCGAGAAGTTCGTCAAGCTCGGATAGGGACTTGCGGCCGAAATTGCGGAACTTCAGCAGTTCGCCCTTCTCGTACTGTACCAGCTGACCCAGCGTCTCGACCTCGGCGCTCTTGAGACAGTTCAATGCGCGGACGGAGAGGTCCATGTCCACCAGCTTGCTCTTCAGCAGCTGACGCATGTGCAGCACCTCCTCGTCGAACTCCTCCGGCGACTCCTGCTTGGGAGTCTCCAGGGTGATCTTCTCGTCGGAGAACATCAGGAAATGCTGGATCAGTATCTTGGCGGCCTCCTTGAGAGCCTCCTTGGGATGAATGGAGCCGTCGGTGGTGACTTCCAGAACCAGCTTCTCATAGTCCGTCTTCTGCTCCACGCGGAAGTTCTCCACGGCGTACTTGACGTTCTTGATGGGCGTGTATATGGAATCGATGGCGATGACATGGATGTCCTCGTCGCCGAGCAACTCGCGGTTTTCATCTGCGGGCACCCAGCCACGTCCCTTGTTGACGGTGTATTCAAGGTTGAAGCTGGCGCTTGAGTCCAGATGGCAGATCACCAGTTCCGGGTTCAGCACCTGGAAACCGCTGAGCACCGCGCCTAAGTCGCCGGCCGTGAATACCTCCTTGTCGCCAACATGTACGGACGCCTTCTCGAAATTTGCGTCCTCGGTAACACGCTTGAAACGGACCTGCTTCAGATTCAGGATGATGTTGGTGACATCCTCCTTCACGCCGGGGATGGTGTCAAGCTCGTGAGCCACGCCGTCGATACGGATTGTATTGATGGCGAAGCCACCCAGCGACGAAAGCAGAATCCTGCGCAAGGCATTGCCAATGGTCTGGCCGTAGCCAGGCTCCAACGGCCGGAACTCGAACTTGCCGAACGAGTTGTCTGCCTCCAGCATGATTACCTTGTCGGGCTTCTGAAATGCTAATATTGGCATGGGTATCTCTATGTTTATTATTTAGAATATAACTCGACGATGAGCTGTTCCTTGATAGTCTCGGGGATGTCCGCACGCTCTGGGAGGTGCAGGAACTTACCGCCCTTGATCTGCTCGTCCCATTCGATCCAAGGATACTTGGAGTGGTTGAAGCCGGCCACGCAGTCGGTTATTACCTCCAGATTCTTGGACTTCTCGCGTACGGTCACCACATCACCGGGAACCACACGGAAAGAAGGGATATTGACGGGCTTTCCGTTCACGCAGATATGCTTATGGAGCACCAGCTGACGGGCAGCGGGACGCGAGGGTGCCAGACCCAGACGGTAAACCACGTTGTCCAGACGGCTCTCCAGGAGCTGCAGCAGCACCTCGCCGGTAATACCCTTGGTACGGGCCGCGTGCTCGAACAGGTTGCGGAACTGACGCTCCAGCACGCCGTAAGTGTATTTAGCCTTTTGCTTCTCGCGGAGCTGCAGACCGTACTCCGATGTCTTGCGACGACGGTTGGCGCCATGCTGGCCCGGCGGGAAATTCTTCTTGGCGAGAACTTTGTCCTCGCCGAAAATCGGCTCGCCGAACTTGCGGGCGATTTTTGTTTTTGGTCCTGTGTATCTTGCCATTTTTATCTTCTTATTTATTGTCCATGCCGGCCCCTTAGCGCAGCCGCGACCCTCGAGAGGTAGTAATGGGAGGGTCTATTCGCATTCAGGGTCTGACAGCGGGACTGAAGTCTGTTCTTTAATCTTAAACTGAGTAATCTTAAAGATTAAACGCGACGGCGTTTCGGGGGACGGCAACCGTTGTGCGGAAGCGGGGTGACATCAATGATCTCGGTAACCTCGATGCCGGCTCCGTGAACGAAACGGATAGCGGCCTCACGACCGTTGCCCGGACCTTTCACGTAGGCCTTAACCTTGCGCAATCCCAGGTCGTAGGCTACCTTGGCGCAATCCTGCGCTGCCATCTGGGCGGCGTACGGGGTGTTCTTCTTTGAGCCTCGGAAGCCCATCTTGCCTGCGGAGCTCCAGCTGATTACCTGGCCCTCGGCGTTGGCAAGACACACGATGATGTTGTTGAAAGAGCTATGCACATGAAGCTGGCCATTCGCGCCAACCTTGACATTCCTCTTTTTTGCTGCGACTGTCTTTTTTGCCATTTCTAATATTGTTATTTAGTAGCTTTCTTCTTGTTGGCCACTGTCTTCTTGCGGCCCTTGCGGGTACGGGCATTGTTCTTCGTGCTCTGTCCGCGTACCGGCAGACCGATACGGTGACGGATACCGCGGTAGCAACCGATATCCATCAGTCGCTTGATGTTCATCTGAACCTCGGTGCGAAGGTCACCCTCCACCTTGTAGTTCTTCTGGATTTCCTCGCGGACGGCTGCTGCCTGTGCGTCAGTCCAGTCCTGCACCTTGATGTCCTTGTCGACTCCGGCTGCCTTCAGGATGGCTCCGGCTGCGCTCCGGCCGATGCCGAAGATGTACGTCAACGCTATCTCTCCTCGTTTGTTTTGGGGCAGATCAACGCCCACAATTCTTACTGCCATATATAGCTTTTACTATTTTTGTGCAAAGTTAACCATAATTTCCCGATTACGGAAACCCGGGGTTAGCCCTGACGCTGTTTTAATTTCGGATTCTTCTTATTAATCACATACAGTCTCCCCTTGCGACGTACGATCTTGCTGTCGGGAGTGCGTTTCTTTATGGATGCTCTGACTTTCATATTGGGTGTTTTTATTTATATCGGAATGATATGCGCCCTTTGGTCAGGTCGTAGGGGGACATCTCCACCTTTACCTTGTCGCCGGGCAGGATCTTGATGTAGTGCATTCTCATCTTGCCCGATATGTGGGCCATGATCTGGTGACCGTTGGCCAGTTCCACGCGGAACATCGCGTTCGACAGGGCTTCGAGAATCACACCGTCTTGTTCGATTGCTGCTTGTTTTGCCATTTGCTTTCTTTTGGAATGCTACGCCTGGAACTTGTCGCCGGACACCGGGATGCCCAACGCCTCCTCCACATAGCGGAAGGTTGTCAGTATTTCGGGTTTGTCGTCGGTGATGAGCAACGTGTGCTCAAAGTGTGCCGAGGGCTTACGGTCGCGTGTGCGGCATTCCCAGCCGTTACGCTCAATCACGATGTTCTTGCTTCCGGCGTTGATCATCGGCTCGATGCAGATGCACATGTTCGGCTTCAGCAACGCTCCAGTGCCCCTGCGTCCGTAGTTGGGAACCTCGGGGTCCTCATGCATGCTGCGGCCTATGCCATGACCGCACATCTCGCGCACGACACTCAGCCCTCGCTTCTCGCAGTATGTCTGCACGGCATTGGCGATGTTGCCGATGCGGCTTCCCGCGCGCGCCTCCTCAATGCCGACGTACAGAGACTGGAGCGTCGTCTTGAGCAGGTGCTTCTTCATATCGTCGATCTCGCCGACCGCGAACGTATAGCAGCTGTCGCCGTTGAATCCGTTCAGCTCAGCCACGGTGTCGCATCCTATGATGTCACCCTCCTGCAACGTGTAACTCGACGGAAATCCATGGACCACCGTCTCGTTCACCTCGATGCAAAGGGTGCCCGGAAAACCTTCATACCCCAGACAAGCGGGTTTACCCCCGTTGTCGAGGATAAACTCGCGTGCTATGGTGTCCAGTCGATGGGTTGTCTCGCCTGGTTTCACCCACTTGGCGACCTCGCCAAGCGTCCGGCTCACCAGGTCGGAGGCCAGCCTCATCTTCTCGATCTCTTCCGCTGTCTTGACGTAAATCATCTTGTTCCGTTACTATCAGAAAGCACCGCTTCCAGTGGTACGTCCCTTGATTCGTCCGTCCTTCATCAGGCCATCGTAACGGTGCATCAGCAGATGACCCTCGATGCGGCTCAGTGTATCCAGAATCACACCTACCATAATCAGCAGCGACGTGCCGCCGAAGAAAGATGCGAAACTGCGGTTCAGGCCGCATATGTGAGCGATGGCCGGAAGAATCGCCACGATACCCAGGAAAATAGAACCAGGCAACGTGATGCGCGACATGATCGAGTCAAGATAATCCACAGTGGGTTTGCCTGGCTTGATGCCGGGGATGAAGCCGTTGTTGCGCTTCATGTCCTCGGCCATCTGGGCAGGACGCACGGTGATCGCCGTATAGAAATACGTGAACGCGACGATCATCAGGAAATAAACAAGGTTGTACCAGAAACCATACATGTCGGTCATCGCGCCGAAAAATCCGGTCTGCTTCTGCGAGAAGCCCACCAGAGTTATGGGGATGAACATGATGGCCTGCGCAAAGATTATGGGCATCACGCCTGCGGCATTCACCTTCAAGGGTATGAACTGACGCGCCCCGCCGTACTGCTTGTTGCCTACGATCTTCTTGGCATACTGCACGGGGACCTTGCGGGTACCCTGCACCAGCAGGACGGCACCGGCGATTACAGCCAGCAGGATTACGATCTCAACCAAGAACAGTACAAGACCGCCACCTGCGGAGTTCATCAGACGTCCGGTGAACTCCTGGATGAACGCTTCGGGGAGACGTGCGATGATACCGATCAGAATGATGAAGGAGATACCGTTTCCAACGCCCTTCTGGTCGATACGCTCGCCGAGCCACATTATGAACATTGAACCGGCGGCCATGACAATAGTCATGAACACAATGGTCCAGAAACCCAGCTCCACATGTCCGCCGGCTGCCTGTACCTGATACTTGAGGTTCATCAGGTAAGCGGGTCCCTGAAGAGCCAGGATCAGCACCGTCAGATAACGTGTGTACTGATTCAGCTTCATACGGCCGCTTTCGCCCTCGCGCTGCATCTTCTGAAATGCCGGAAGAACCATGCCGAGCAGCTGGATGACAATCGACGCTGTGATGTAAGGCATGATACCGAGCGCGAAGATGGAGGCCTGCGAGAACGCGCCACCCGAGAACATGTCGAGCAGCTGCATAAGGCCGTCGGACGTGAAATTCTTCAGGGCCATCAGATCGTCAGGATTGATGCCCGGCAGAACCACGTAACATCCGAAACGATAGATGATGACAAGCAGCAGCGTGATGCCGATGCGCTTGCGGAGATCCTCTATGCTCCAGATATTCTTTATTGTTTTAGTGAATCCCATTGTGTGTCTTGCTTATTTCTTGACTACTGAACCGCCGGCGGCTTTGATGGCTTCCTCGGCAGTTTTGGAGAAGGCGTTGGCCTCGACCTCGAGCTTATGGGTCAGCGAGCCTTTACCCAGGATCTTTACCAGGGCGTTCTTGCTTACCAGACCGGCGTTGCGCAGGTCCTCCACAGTAACCTTCTCTATCTTGGAAGCCTCGGCCAGAGCCTCGAGTGCATCGAGATTGATGGCCTTGTATTCCACACGGTTGATGTTCTTGAAGCCAAACTTGGGCACACGGCGCTGCAGAGGCATCTGACCGCCTTCGAAGCCGATCTTACGCTTGTAGCCGGAACGCGACTTGGCACCCTTGTGACCACGCGTCGAAGTACCGCCGTAACCCGAACCGGTACCGCGGCCGATACGCTTGCTCTTCTTGTTGCTGCCTACGGCAGGCTTTAAATTATGCAATTCCATTTCCGTTCTGTGCTTAGATGTTGGTTACTTCCACCAGATGGTGGACTGTCTTAATCATACCGCGAATCGAGGGAGTGTCCTCCTTTACCACCGAGTGGTGCATCTTGTGGAGACCCAGCGCATCCAGGGTCAGTTTCTGGACCTTCGGCGCGTTGATGCGGCTCTTTATCTGAGTGATCTTAATTTTTGCCATTTGTACGTCGTGTTATTTACCGGTGAAGACTTTCTCGACTGACACGCCGCGCTGCTTGGCAATCTGTGCCGGGCTGCGGAGCTCGCCGAGGGCCGCGATCGTGGCCTTGACCAGATTGTGGGGGTTGGAACTGCCCTTGGACTTTGCCAGAACGTCGGTGACGCCGACACTCTCCAATACGGCACGCATGGCGCCTCCGGCCTTTACTCCGGTACCTTCCGAAGCCGGCTTCAGGAAAATGCGCGAGCCGCCGAACTTGGCGCTAATCTCGTGGGGAATCGTTCCGTTGTGAACCGGAACCTTGATCAGATTCTTCTTGGCAGCCTCAACGCCCTTGGCGATCGCTGCGGTGACCTCGTTGGCCTTGCCCAGGCCCCAGCCGATCACTCCGTCGGAATTACCTACCACCACGATGGCAGCGAAACTGAAGGCGCGTCCACCCTTGGTTACTTTCGTAACGCGGTTGATGGCCACCAGGCGATCCTGCAATTCCAGATCATTAGTCGTCTTTACTTGATTGTTCTTTGTTGCCATGATTCCTGTTAAAATTTAAGGCCTCCCTTACGGGCTGCGTCTGCCAATGATTTTACACGACCATGATACAGGTAGCCGTTACGGTCGAACACGACGGTCTCGATACCCTTCTCCTTGGCTTTCCCGGCCACGGCCTCACCGACCTTGGCTGCTATCTCAGTCTTGGTGCCACCCTCCAGGCCCTTGGACGACGCCGATACAAGGGTCTCGCCCTTCAGGTCGTCGACAAGCTGTACGTAGATGGCCTTGTTCGAGCGGAACACCGACATACGGGGACGCTCGGCAGTACCCTGCACCCTGCCGCGGATGCGGGTCTTGATCTTATTTCTTCTTGCTATCTTGGATATCATAATGCTTCAATTATTTAGCGTTAGCCGACTTACCGGACTTGCGGCGAATAACCTCACCGACAAACTTGATACCTTTGCCCTTGTAGGGTTCCGGCTTACGCAGTGAACGGATCTTGGCGCAAACCTGGCCCAGGAGCTGCTTGTCGCTGCTCTCCAGAATGATGAGCGGATTCTTGTTACGCTCGGTCTTGGCCTCGACCTTTACCTCCTTCGGAAGCTTGATATAGATAGCGTGGCTGAACCCCAGCGCGAGTTCCAGCACGTTGTTGGTGGCTGTGGCACGGTAACCAACGCCTACCAGCTCCATTTCCTTCTTGTAACCCTCGGACACTCCGACAACCATGTTGTGGATCAAGGCGCGGTACAGACCGTGCATCGCGCGGTGCTCCTTGTCGTCCGTCGGACGTGTCACATACACATGGCCGTCCTTTACCTCTACGGTGATGTCGGGATTTACCTCCTGCGACAGTTCCCCCTTCGGGCCTTTTACCGTTACGTCGTTACCCTTGACGGTAACCGTCACTCCTGCGGGGATAGCAATCGGTGCCTTTCCTATTCTTGACATAATTACCTCCTTCCGATTAATAAACGTAACATAATACCTCGCCGCCGATCTTGCGCTCGGAGGCTTCCTTGTTGGTCATCACACCCTGGGATGTCGACAGGATGGCGATACCGAGTCCATTCAGGACGCGCGGCATCTCCTTGTAGCCGGTGTACTGGCGCAGACCTGGACGCGAAACGCGCTTCAGGCCATGGATCGCGCTGACCTTCTCTACCGGATCGTACTTCAGGGCGATCTTGATCGTTCCCTTCGGGGCGTTCGTGTCATCGAACTTGTAGTTGAGGATGAACCCCTGGTCGAAGAGAATCTTGGTGATCTCCCTCTTCATTTTCGACGTCGGAATCTCCACCACACGGTGGCCTGCCATGATGGCGTTCCGAAGTCTTGTCAAATAATCTGCTATCGGATCAGTCATTTTTAGTTAATTGATTCAGATTTACCGAACAATATTAAAACTCTCATGTTGAAACCACCCCGGACCCACGTCCGGGATGGCCTTGCATTTAACGCTAATAGCCGTGGATTTATTTTACCGGAACCCTGTCCGGCCACCCGGCTCATCACCAGCTTGCCTTCTTCACGCCCGGAATCAGGCCTGCGCTGGCCATCTCACGGAACTGGATGCGGGAGATGCCGAACTGGCGCATGTAACCCTTTGGACGGCCGGTAAGCTCGCAACGATTGTGCAGACGTACCTTGCTGGCGTTGCGGGGCAGCTTCTGCAGCTTGGTCAGCGCCTCGTAGTCGATGTTGCCCTCGGCGTCGGCCAATGCGGCCTTCTTCAGGGCAGCCTTCTTGGCGGCGTATTTCGCCACCATGCGCTGGCGCTTCACCTCGCGGGCCTTCATTGATTCTTTTGCCATGTGTGTCTTGGATTCAAAAGTGTTGTTATACTATCCTTACTTCTTGAACGGGAGGCCGAACTTCTTGAGCAGTGCGAAACCCTCCTCGTCGGTCTTGGCGCTGGTTACGAACGTGATGTTCATACCCTTCAGGTTGGGGACATTGTCGATGTTGATCTCAGGGAAGATGATCTGCTCCGTGATGCCCAGCGTGTAGTTGCCACGACCGTCGAGCTTGGAGTTGATACCCTTGAAGTCGCGGATACGGGGCAGAGCCACACGCACCAGTCGCTCCAGGAACTCGTACATACGCTCGCGGCGCAGTGTTACCATCACGCCGACAGGCATCTTCTTACGCAGCTTGAATGCAGCGATATCCTTGCGCGACAGCGTTGCCACGGCCTTCTGGCCAGTTATTGCGGTGATCTCGTTGATGGCGGTCTCGATCAGTTTCTTGTCCTGGGTAGCGTCACCCAGACCCTGGTTGATGACGATTTTCTCCAGGCGGGGAACCTGCATGGGAGTGGTGTACTTGAACTCCTCAGTCATCTCGGGAGCTATGCGCTCCTTGTACAGTTTGCTAAGTGTAGTCTCCATTACTTGATTTCCTCTCCTGATTTTTTAGCGTAACGCACCAGTTTGCCGGCCTCGTTGCGGCGACGTCCGATGCGGGTGGGCTTGCCCGTCTTGGGGTCCACCACATTAAGGTTCGAGATATGCACCGGGGCCTCGAGCTTCACAATGCCGCCCTGGGGATGCTTGGCGGTAGGCTTAGTGCTCTTGGAGACTATATTGATGCCCTCCACAACGGCGCGGTTCTTCTTTACCAACACCTCGAGGACACGACCGGTCTTGCCCTTGTCGTCACCGGCATTGACGTAAACCGTGTCTCCCTTCTTTATATGCAATTTTGCCATTTGATTCTGAACTTAAGAAATTAACGATTAGAGTACCTCGGGAGCCAGTGAGACGATTTTCATGTTGGTGGCACGGAGCTCGCGGGCCACGGGGCCGAAGATTCGGGTGCCGCGGAGCTCGCCGTTGTTGTTGAGCAGCACGCAGGCGTTGTCATCGAAACGGATGTAACTGCCGTCGGGACGACGGATCTCCTTCTTGGTGCGTACCACTACAGCCTTGCTGACGGTACCTTTCTTAACCTCCGAAGACGGAATGGTGTTCTTGACGGTCACTACGATGGTGTCGCCGACACTTGCATACCGGCGTCCGGTGCCTCCGAGAACATGGATGCAGAGGACTTCCTTCGCACCGCTGTTGTCGGCTACTGTCAAACGTGATTCGGTCTGTATCATGGTTACTTAACTTTTTCGATGATTTCTACCAGTCTCCATCTCTTGGTCTTGCTCAAGGGACGGGTCTCCATCAGGCGAACCTTGTCGCCGACCGAGCATTCGTTCTTCTCGTCGTGTGCGTGATATTTCTTAGTCTTGTTGACGAACTTGCCGTAGATCGGGTGCTTCTCTTTCCACTTGATCTCGACCGTAATGGTCTTGTCGCACTTGTTGCTCGAAACCACTCCGACACGCTCTTTTCTCAGATTTCTTTTCTGTTCCATTTTTCAGATTGTCAGATGTGTTGTTACTCGGCGCTGGGAGTTGCGGCGGCCGCCAGCTCCTTCTGACGCAATACGGTCTTCAGACGGGCGATCTGGCGACGGTCACGGGTGATCTTCGCCGGATTGTCTGAGGGAGTAATCGCGTGCGCTACTTTCAATTCACGATAAGCCTTCTCCGAGGCCTCTATCTGGGCCTTCAGTTCCTGAATGCTTAATTCCTTGATTTCTTCCTTTTTCATTATCTCTCTTTGGTCGTTTATAGACTGTGGATCGGGACGGTCCCTTTCCGAAATGCAAAATTAATAAAAATTATTGACATGACCATGAATCGCCTCAAAATATGGGGTTAAAAAGCCATAAAAATAAAAAAAATCATTACAAACCGCCCCCACACCTTGGAAAAGGTGCGAGGGAGGCATGCATTTCAGTCAGGATTCCGCCGGAATCCTTCGTATCGTATCAGACGTTCTGCGAGGGATCATAGTCGCGGCGTACCACGAACTTGGTCAGGACAGGCAGTTTCTGCGCTGCCAGACGGAGTGCTTCCTTTGCCACGTCGTAGGGAACGCCCTCCACCTCGATCAGGATGCGTCCCGGAGTTACGGGCGCCACGAAGCCTTCGGGGTTACCTTTACCTTTACCCATTCGCACCTCGGCCGGCTTCTTGGTGATGGGCTTATCGGGGAAGATGCGGATCCAGATCTGGCCCTGACGCTGCATGTAACGGGTCACTGCCACACGGGCAGCCTCGATCTGACGGCCGGTAATCCATTTCGAATCCAGAGTCTTGATGCCGAACGAGCCGAACGCCAGCTGGTTGCCGCGCTGTGCCTCGCCTTTCATCCGTCCCTTTTGCGAGCGACGGAACTTAGTTCTCTTAGGCTGTAACATTATCCAGGTTCAGTTTTTAGCGATTGTTATTATTCTTCTTGTTGCGGAAACCGCCACGGCCACCGCCGCGCTGCGGCATGGGGCGTCCCGGTTCCTTCTGACCGCTCACGTATGTGGGAGTCAGTTCCTTCTTGCCGTAAACCTCGCCGCGGCAGATCCACACCTTGATGCCGATGATACCCACTTTGGTGAGTGCCTCCACCATGGCGTAGTCTATGTCGGCACGCAGCGTGTGAAGCGGCGTACGGCCTTCCTTGAACATCTCGCTGCGGGCCATCTCGGCGCCGTTCAGACGGCCGCTGACCTGAATCTTGATGCCCTCGGCGCCCATGCGCATGGTACTGGCGATAGCCATCTTCACGGCACGACGGTAAGCAACCTTGTTCTCAATCTGACGAGCGATGTTGTTGGCCACGATCTCGGCATCCAGCTCCGGACGCTTGATCTCGTAGATGTTGATCTGGACATCCTTGTCGGTAAGTTTCTTCAGTTCTTCCTTCAGGCTGTCCACATCCTTGCCGCCAGGGCCGATGATCATGCCCGGACGCGATGTCGCGATCGTGATGGTGGCCATCTTAAGCGTACGCTCGATTATGATTCTCGACACACTTGCCTTCTCCAGACGCTTGTGCAGGTACTTGCGGATCTTGGAGTCCTCCAGGATGGTGTCTCCGTATTTCTTACCGCCGTACCAGTTGGAGTCCCAACCGCGGATTATGCCCAGACGGTTGCTGATCGGATTAACTTTCTGTCCCATTGCGTCAGTCTTTATTAATTGTGTCAAGGAAAATAGTCACGCTGTTGGAGCGCTTGCGGATACGGTAACCACGGCCCTGCGGCGCGGGACGCATGCGCTTCAGCATGGGGGCTGCGTCGACGAACACGGTCTTGACGACGAGTTCGCCGGCTTCGGCCTTACGCTCGTTCTTCTGTTCCCAGTTTGCGATGGCGCTGCGGAGCAGCTTCTCCACGTCGCGTGCAGCCATCTTGTTGGAAAATTTAAGTATGCCGAGAGCCTTGAATGCCTCCTGGCCGCGGATCATGTCCACCACCAGACGCATCTTGCGAGGCGACGACGGTATGTTGCGCAGCTTCGCGCCGTAGGTGGTCTTGCGGGCCTCCTTGATCTTCTCGGCAGCTGTTCTTTTTCTTACACCCATTGTATTCTGTTTTTTCTTGAATTGTTAGTGGGGACCGTTACTTCTTCTTGTTACCGGCGTGGCCACGGAACGTACGTGTGGGAGCGAACTCTCCGAGCTTGTGTCCCACCATGTTCTCGGTCACGTAGACAGGGATGAACTTGTTGCCGTTGTGCACGGCAAAAGTATGACCCACAAAGTCGGGCGAGATCATAGAGGCACGGCTCCACGTCTTGATGACGTTCTTCTTGCCGCTTGCCTCCATGGCTGCGACCTTCTTCTCCAGCTTTACGCTGATAAACGGTCCTTTTTTAAGCGAACGACTCATGATTGCTTCTTTTGATCAAATTACTTCTTTCTTCTTTCAATAATATACTTCGAGCTGTGCTTCTTGGGCGAGCGTGTCTTGAGACCCTTGGCATACAGACCCGTACGTGAACGGGGATGACCACCGCTCTGACGGCCCTCGCCACCACCCATCGGGTGGTCAACAGGGTTCATTACGACACCACGGTTGTGGGGACGACGCCCCAGCCAGCGGCTGCGGCCTGCCTTGCCGCTCTTCTCGAGGTTGTGATCGGAGTTGCCGACAACGCCCACGGTGGCGCGGCAGGTCAGCAGGACACGGCGTGTCTCTCCGGAAGGTAATTTGATGACCGCATAGTTGCCCTCGCGCGAGGTCAGCTGTGCGAATGTACCGGCGGAACGTGCCATTTCGGCACCCTGACCGGGACGAAGCTCGATACAATGGATCAGCGTACCGACGGGAATCTTGCTCAAGGGCAGACAGTTGCCTACCTCGGGAGCGGCATTCTCGCCGCTTACGACGGTCTGACCTACCTCCAGGCCGTTGGGGGCGATCATATACGCCTTCTGGCCGTCCTGGTAGTAGAGCAGGGCGATGCGAGCCGAACGGTTGGGATCATACTCGATGGTCTTGACCGTTGCGGGAACCCCGTCGTTCTGTCGCTTGAAGTCGATGAGACGCAATTTCCTCTTGTGGCCGCCGCCGCGGTAGCGGGTGCTCAGAGCGCCGGACGTGTTGCGACCGCCGGTGCTGCGCTTGCCGACCGTAAGAGTCTTCTCTGGCGCGTTAGCAGTCGATTTGCGAACGATCTTCTTGCCATTCTCGTCCAGGCCGAGATAGGTCTCGCTCTTGAACACGCCAATAACCTTGTGTCTTTGCCCAGGGGTTGTGGGCTTGAATTTTCTTACTGCCATTTTTATAGATTGCTATAATAGTCAATAGTCTGGCCCTTGGCTACGGTGACGTAAGCCTTCTTGAACGCGTCCTGACGTCCGCGGATGAGCCCTTTCTTCGTGTAGCGGGACTTGCGCTTGCCTGCGTAGTTGGCGATGTTCACCTTCTCCACGCGCACGTTGTACATCTTCTCGACAATGTCCTTGATCTGGAACTTGTTGGCGTCGGGAGACACCTTGAACGTGTAGCAGTTCTGCTTCTCGCTGAATGCGGTAGCCTTCTCGGTTACCAGCGGTTTGATCTGTATATCCATTTCCGTGTCTCCTTATTTGAAGTCGTTGATGATTGCGACGCTGTCCTCGGTCACGAGCATGGCGTCGTTGTTGAGCACGCTGTAGGCATTCAGGTCCATGGCACGCATCATCAGCGCGTTGGGCACGTTGCGTACGGACAGGTAGATGTTGTCGTTGCTTTCGGGAACCACCAGCAGGACCTTCTTGTCCTGCAGCTTGAAGCTCTTGGCCAGATTCATGTAGTTCTTGGTCTTGGGAGCGTCGAACTGGAAGTTCTCCACGACGATGATCTTGTTGTCGTTAACGCGAGTGGTCAGCGCGATGCGGCGGGCCAATGCCTTGACTTTCTTGTTGAGTTTTGTGCGGTAGTCGCGGGGACGTGGACCGAACACGCGGCCGCCATGGTACAGCACTGGGCTGTTCAGGTCGCCGCGACGTGCGCCGCCGCCACCCTTCTGGCGTCCCATCTTGCGTGTGGAATACGATACCTCGCTACGCTCTTTGCTCTTGTGGGTTCCCTGACGCTGGTTTCCCAGGTACTGTTTGATGTCGAGATAAAGGGTGTGCTCGGCGTTACCTTTCTCCAGGTCGCAGCCGAATACCTCGTCATTGAGGGTGACCTTGCGGCCAGTATCCTCGCCTTTGATGTTGTATACTGCTAATTCCATTATTTCTCAACTGTAACTATTGAACCTTTGGGACCGGGGATTGAACCCTTGATCATTAACAAATTGTGCTCCGGAATCACCTTGATGACCTGGAGATTCTGCACGGTAACGCGCTCGTTGCCCATCTGGCCGGCCATACGGAGGCCCTTGAATACCTTGGCGGGATACGAGCAGGCGCCGATTGAACCGGGAGCGCGCAGACGGTTGTGCTGGCCGTGGGTGCTCTGGCCCACACCGCCGAAGCCGTGACGCTTGACTACGCCCTGGAAACCCTTACCTTTCGAGGTTCCGACAACATCTACGAAACCGCCCTCCTGGAACAGTTCCACTGTCAGTGTCTCACCCAACGCGGGTACCGTCTCAAACGACTTGAACTCGGCCAAGTGGCGCTGCGGAGCTACGCCTGCCGCCTTGAAGTGTCCGGCCATGGGCTTTGTGGTGTGCTTCTCCTTGGCTTCCTGGAAACCGATCTGCACTGCCTCATAACCGTCTTTCTCCAGAGTCTTGATCTGCGTAACCACGCAAGGACCAACTTCGATAACAGTGCACGGCACATTCTTGCCGTCGGCACTGAAAACGGATGTCATTCCGATTTTTCTTCCTAATAATCCTGGCATTTCTTTACGTGTGTTAATTACGGTTTGTTATCTGTTTGACTTGCGACGAATCATACCTTGATCGATACGTCTACGCCGCTGGGGAGCTCGAGTTTCATCAACGCGTCTACAGTCTTTGCGGTGCTTCTGTAGATGTCGATCAGGCGCTGATAGCTCGACAGCTCGAACTGTTCACGAGCCTTCTTGTTGACGAAGGTGGAACGGTTCACGGTGAAGATGCGCTTGTGCGTCGGGAGGGGTATCGGACCGCTCACTACCGCGCCGGTGCTCTTGACCGTCTTCACGATCTTCTCGGCCGACTTATCGACCAAGCTGTGATCGTAGGATTTGAGTTTGATTCTGATTTTCTGGCTCATATGTATTTTATGACTATTATACGCTTCATATTTTTGCACCCGGTCCCCATTGGGAGGACCGGGTCCAAAATTCATTTACTTGAGCAGGTCAACGCGGCCGTTGCACTCGGTCAGTACGCTACGTGCGATGGAGGGGCTGACCTCGCTGTAGTGGCTGAACGACATGGTGCTGGTGGCACGTCCGGAAGTGATGGTACGCAGGGCCGTCACATAGCCGAACATCTCGGCCAGCGGAGCGGTGGCCTTCACGATGCGGGCACCGCTGCGGCTCGTCTCCATGCCCTCTACCTGACCACGACGCTTGTTAAGGTCGCCGATCACGTCTCCCATCGACTCTTCCGGGGTGACGACCTCGATCTTCATGATAGGCTCCATCAGCACAGGACCGGCCTTCTCGCTGGCGTGCTTGAACGCCTGGATGGCCGCGAGCTCGAAACTCAGCTGGTCGGAGTCCACGGGATGGTAGCTACCGTCAAGCAGCGTCACCTTCAGGCGCTCCACCGGATAACCGGCCAGGACGCCGTTCTTCATAGCGGTCTGGAATCCCTTCTGCACGGAGGGGATGTACTCCTTGGGCACGTTACCGCCCTTGACCTCGTCGACGAACTGCAGGCTGCCCTCGAAGTCCTCGTCGGCAGGCTCTATGCGTACGATGATGTCGGCGAACTTACCGCGACCACCTGTCTGCTTCTTGAATACCTCGCGAAGCTCGGCGGACTTGGTGATGGCCTCCTTGTAGGTAACCTGCGGACGGCCTTGGTTGCACTCGACCTTGAACTCGCGACGCAGACGGTCGATGATGATGTCCAGGTGAAGCTCGCCCATACCGCTGATCACAGTCTGGCCTGTCTCCTCGTTGGTCTCCACACGGAAGGTGGGGTCCTCCTCGGCCAGCTTCTGCAGACCTACGCCAAGCTTGTCCAGATCCTTCTGGGTCTTGGGCTCCACTGCGATACCGATCACGGGATCGGGGAACTCCATGGCCTCCAGCACGATGGGATGGTTCTCGTCGCACAGGGTGTCACCGGTGCGGATATCCTTGAAGCCTACGCCGGCACCGATATCTCCGCAACCGATCATCTCCTTGGGGTTCTGCTTGTTGGAGTGCATCTGGAACAGACGCGACACGCGCTCCTTCTTGCCCGAACGTGTGTTGAGCACATAGGAACCGGCCTCCACGTTACCGGAGTACACGCGGAAGAACGTCAGACGTCCCACATAGGGGTCGGTAGCGATCTTGAACGCCAGGGCGCACATGGGAGCCTCGGGGCTGGGCTCGCGGGTCTCCACCTCGCCTGTGCCGGGATATGTTCCCTCGACCGCTCCAGCGTCCTCGGGACTGGGCAGATATGCGCAGACAGCGTCAAGCAGGGTCTGCACACCCTTGTTCTTGAACGAGGAACCGCAGGTCATGGGCTGGATTGCCATGGACAGCGTACCCTTGCGGATAGCGGCCTTTATCTCATCGATGGTTATGGTGCTGGGATCGTCGAAGTATTTCTCCATCAGAGTGTCGTCAACCTCGGCCAGAGCCTCCAGCAGCTTGTCGCGGTACTCGTTGGCCTCGTCCTGCAGGCTTGCGGGAATCTCCTCCTCGGTGTACTCCGCGCCCATGGTCTCGTCGTGCCACATGATGGCCTTCATCTTGACCAGGTCAACCACACCCTTGAACGTCTCCTCGGCGCCGATGGGAATCTGGATTGCCACGGGGTGCGCGCCCAAAAGTTCGCGCATCTGGCGCATCACCTCGAAGAAGTTTGCGCCGCTACGGTCCATCTTGTTGACGTAACCGATGCGGGGAACGTTGTACTTCTCGGCCTGGCGCCATACGGTCTCTGACTGGGGCTCAACGCCACCGACGGCACAGAATGTAGCCACGGCACCGTCCAGCACGCGGAGCGAACGCTCCACCTCGACGGTGAAATCGACGTGCCCGGGGGTATCGATCAGATTGATCTTGTATTTCTCGTCATTGTACTTCCAGAAGGCGGTTGTCGCGGCGGAGGTGATTGTGATGCCACGCTCCTGCTCCTGCTCCATCCAGTCCATTGTGGCGGCGCCATCGTGAACCTCACCGATCTTGTGGGTCAAACCGGTGTAGAACAGGATACGCTCGGAAGTAGTGGTCTTTCCGGCATCGATGTGGGCCATGATGCCGATGTTGCGCGTATATTGCAGCTCGTCGTGTTTAGCCATTGCTTTGAAATCTCAATTTTAGAATCTGAAGTGAGCGAATGCGCGGTTAGCCTCTGCCATGCGGTGCATGTCTTCCTTACGCTTGAAGGCACCACCCTGCTCGTTGAACGCGTCAACGATTTCGGCTGCGAGTTTGTCGGCCATTGTCTTACCGCCACGCTTACGTGCGAAAATTATGAGATTTTTCATTGATATCGATTCCTTGCGGTCGCCACGGATCTCGGTAGGCACCTGGAAAGTCGCGCCACCGATACGGCGGCTCTTGACCTCCACCTGGGGAGTCACGTTCTCGAGCGCCTTCTTCCAGATTTCCAGCGCGCTCTTCTCCTCGTTGGGCATCTTGGCCTTCACGGTCTCCAATGCGGTGTAGAAGATGGTATATGCCGTGTTCTTCTTCCCGTCGTACATCAGGTGGTTAACGAATTTGGTCACCTTGACGTCATTGAAGACGGGATCGGGCAGAATAACCCTTTTCTTGGGCTTTGCTTTTCTCATTGTTGTCTGTTTAATGTTTTGATTCTGGCTGCTTTTGCAATCTTCAACCCACGGCCCTCCGGCCGGAGTTTACTCAACCATAGCACGTCCACGAAATCAAAACGGAGTTAATACCTTTTGATTTGCCGGGAGCCTTTCTTACTTCTTGGCTGCCTTAGGACGTTTCGCGCCGTATTTGCTGCGACGCTGCGTGCGACCCTGTACGCCTGCGGTATCCAGTGTGCCGCGAACGATATGGTAACGTACACCGGGGAGGTCCTTGACACGTCCGCCGCGCACCATCACGATCGAGTGCTCCTGAAGGTTGTGGCCCTCTCCCGGGATGTAGCTGTTCACTTCCTTGCCGTTGGTGAGGCGGACACGAGCCACCTTACGCATCGCCGAGTTAGGCTTCTTAGGCGTGGTGGTGTACACACGGACACATACGCCGCGACGCTGGGGACACGAATCCAGGGCAGGAGACTTGCTCTTGTCCTTAAGCACCGTACGTCCCTTACGCACTAATTGCTGAATTGTTGGCATTCTGCTTACTGTTTATTTAGTTTTATGTTTGCTTTTCGTATTCAACCATTACAGGGCGCACATACCGCAAACGTCCACCAATCAATTGACTGCCAATTGATTAGCCAGACGTCCGGGCTGTCCTATCCCGTAAAACCTTGCAAAGTTACTAAAAATTAGCTCCTTATGCAAATTTTTCGCGACTTTTTTTTGTACAAAACCACATTATGACCACTCGGGGCTCAACGCTTGAACTCCGACGCGGCCTTGTAAATATACTCAAACATCCGGCGGTCCACATCCGTCAGCACTATTCCGCGACGCCCCATCACGATGGAGGCAACATTGAAGAACCGGTCGACCGACACATCGCCGAATCCGGCGGGACTGCCCTCCTGGAAACTCGGGATGAACGTGCGCGGGAATCCGGCGCCATGGAAATTCACACCAACTCCGACCACTGTGGCGGTGTTGAACATGGCGTTTATGGCCGCTTTGCTGTGGTCGCCCATGATCAGGCCGCAGAACTGCAGGTCAGTACGCATGAAGCGACGCTGGGCGTAATTCCAGATACGGATCTTGGAATAATCGTTCTTCAGGTTCGAGGCATTCGCGCCTGCGCCGATGTTGCACCACTCCCCGATCACGGCATTGCCGAGATAGCCGTCGTGCGCCTTGTTGCTGAACCCGAACACCACTGTATTGTCCACCTCGCCACCTATGCGGCACGAGGGACCGAACGTGGTGCCGCCGTAGATCTTGGCTCCCATGCGTATGCGGGTGCCGTCGCCCACCACCAACGGACCGCGAAGACACGCGCCTTCCATTATCTGGCATCCCTCTCCTATATATATAGGACCTTCAGTCACGTTGAGCGTGGCGCCCACCACCGTGGAACCCTCCCCTATCATCAGACTCGGCGTGCCGTCAGGCTGGCGCATCGGCCCGATCACCCGCGTGGATTCATCAGGAGCCTGCGACACACGACCATGGCAATAACGGGGATAATCCTCGGCGATAGCCATGGAATTCTTCAGGAATATGTCAAACACATAGTTGATGCGGCGTCCCCGGGTGGAATGTTCGGCAATCCGCTCGTCGTCGTTGTATACGGCGTTGTCTGTGCCACGGCCGTCGCGGTTATGATTGGTCAGTTCCAGGAACTCATCATAATATCCACGCCAGGCCCACAGGCCGTTGTCATCGCGCAGCCCGTGGTGCAGGGGCAGCGTCATCGCGGCCTCGGCAAGGTCAGCATCCGCCAGCAGGTTGCCGGCTATGAACAGGCCTTCGTCGCGGTCGTCCGGTCCAAGGTTGCCGGGAAACTTTTCCTGCAGGTACGGCCTTGTCAGCCACTGATAGTCGCCGGGCAGGAATGCAGCCCATTTCTCGGCCAATGTGTCTATGCCCACCCGGAACGCTCCGATGGGACGGGTATAACTGAGCGGTAGAAGATTGCGGTAACAATCCTCAGTGTCGAATAGCACCACCTTCGTGGCGGGGGTCCATGCTGTCATGTCGTGTAGGTATTAGACCGCAAATTTAACGAAATTTACGGAACACTGCCAAACTTCCGTGGATGAATTTTTCAGATTCAGCCGAAAATGCGT
>ERZ827108.158-NODE-158-length-110533-cov-5.849246_pt1 | contig 110533 bp, 85 predicted proteins | sample MGYA00519921_ERZ827108 | MGnify/ENA primary metagenome ERZ827108 (study PRJEB31778, sample SAMEA3449258) | human gut metagenome | biome: human gut; feature: human-associated habitat; material: faeces | place: United Kingdom | collected 2010/2012 ... | reverse complement strand
GCGCGTCCAGACGCAGGTAGGCATCTGTGCTTTCAGCCTCGCCGTCTCCGAATGCGTATTTATAGGGAGCGACAGTGTACGCCACGTTCACCATCCCCTGCTTGGTCGGGTCCACGTGGAGCTGGTTGATCAGCTCGATTGCCATGTCGGTAACGGCCTGGTTGCCTCCGGGCGTCAGGGCTATCTTGCGGTACACGTCGCGGTCGGCGCGGGTGAACTTATAGTCGAACAGGCGTCCTTTGGCAGGATTCCCTTTCAGTCTGGCGGTAGCGGTCAGCGGACGCCACAGCATGGTGTCCACACGCTGCATCACGGCGTTGCGGGAGTTTACGCGCTGCGCCGTGTTGTTCAGGGTGCCGTAGTAGTTCGATGTCGCCCAGAAACCGGAAGTGTTGTTGAGCCAGATGGCGTTGTCGGCGGCGTGTCCCGCCAGTATCACAGCCTGCTGAGGGTCGGCGGCCACGGAGTAGATCGCTGCCTTGCCGTCGGCGGCTATGGCCAGTTCGTCGGCTATGGTGGACAGACGCAGGGCCTCGGGCGAGAACGAGTCGTTGCTTAGGGCGCCGGTGCTGCTGGGCTGGGCCAGCGGCGGCCGCATTATGTGCAGTTCGTCATCGTAGACCAGTGCGGCTGGTATGCCGTTGTACGACGGCCATGAGCCGGTCATCGCCACGGCCGTGCCGCTGGAGGCGTCAAGCCCCGATGCCTTGAAGTCAACGTCACGCAGGTAGAGACCGTCGTGCATGAGCCTCCGGAACCCCTTCTCGCCGAAGAGGTTCTGCAGCTGCTCCAGATGGTCCGTGCGCAGCTGGTCAACTACGATTCCTACCACGAGCCGTGGCTTGGCGTCCTGCGCCTCGGCCTGTCCCGGACACGCCAGCGCCGCCAGTCCTAACAGCCCGGTGGTTGCTATCCTGTGCATTTTTCTTATTTTTCTTATTATTATAACTCTGCTTATAGTCGCATATTGCGTAAGTTACGGCCATAACCAGCGTCGCCGCCATCGGGGCGAATATCGCGGGATTGGCCGATTGTGGCTGCAGGGGCCATATTATTAACAAAATTCCGGGCACAATGATGTCGTACCATGCCATGACGCGGCTCAACGGACGCCATGACGCCCATACAAGGCCGATCCATGTCAGGAACTGCAACGGATTGAGCCATGATATGAGTATGTTCGGGCTGGTGGCCTCATGGCTTGAGGCGAACACCAGGTATGTAACCACACAACCCGCGATTCCCAGGATGGAGAACCAGACTATGTATAGCCAGGGCTGGATCCGTTTGTGCATGATCATGTAGATGCAGCACGCGGCGACTATCAACGAGATGCATCCGAATACGAACCATGGTGCCATCCACCATGGCGTGGAAGGCAGCGATGCATGGCCGCTGTCGGGCAGCAGTTCACGCGTGACGGTCACCAGGCGTCGTCCGTCGGGCATGGTGGCGCCGGCGTAGCGTTCCGACATCACGACCGGCACGAACATTTCCTCATCGGGACGCAGGTCGCGGTCCAGACCGGAACCCAGTGCCAGGTCGATGCCGAACTGATACCAGGGATAGGTGCGGTGGAACGCGCGCATCTCGTTGCGGAACGTGCCGTACTTGATGCTGTCGGGGAAATGGATTTTTCCGCCTACGGCGTCGGTCAGCCGGGCGGTGATGCGTGTGGCGCAGTTGTCGCGCACATAATTGTAGCGGTAGACGCGGTTCTGCGGCAGGGATTCCGTACGCAGCAACGCGCGGAGGCGGTGTGCCTCATCCTGTGTCAGGTTCAGTTCCTGTTCCAGCACCCGTCGCCCCGCCGCGGCGTATTCGGGAAGGAACCAGGCTGTGGGGTAGCCTCCGACCATATAGTCGGTCTCTCCCCGCACGAAACGGCCCACGAAATTTGGTGTGTTGAAGTCGAACAGGCCATAGTTCCACACCGAGTCGCAAGCCTGCGGGTCGGCGGCGTCGCGTATACGCAGCGCGCTGTGTCCGCACAGTTCGTAGACCTCGCTGCCGGGCCATGCCGTCAGGAGGCTGACAACGAGGGAATCCCGCCCCTCGGCAGCCCCGATGGGGCTGCCGGAGAGCAGAATCGTCAATAGGATTAATATCAGGTGATTGATGCGTTTCAACGTGTCAATACTCGCAATTGTTCGGGTAACGGGGGAACGGGATTACGTCGCGGATGTTCTGCATGCCGGTCACGAACAGCACCAGACGCTCGAAGCCCAGGCCGAAGCCGGAGTGGGGCACGGTGCCGTAGCGGCGTGTGTCCAGATACCAGTCCATGCCTGTGAGGCCCAGTTCCTGCACGCGGTTGTTCAGCTTGTCGAAGTCCTCCTCGCGCTGCGATCCGCCGATGATCTCGCCGATCTTGGGGAACAGCACGTCCATGGCGCGGACGGTCTTGCCGTCGTCGTTCAGTTTCATGTAGAACGCCTTGATCTCCTTGGGATAGTCCGTCAGGATGACGGGACGCTTGAAGTGTTCCTCCACCAGGTAGCGCTCGTGCTCCGAAGCCAGGTCCACGCCCCAGTATACGGGGAACTCGAACTTCTTGCCGCTGGCTTCCAGAATCTTGATTCCCTCGGTGTAGGGGAGGCGGACAAAGTCGTTCTTCACCACGAAATGCAGCCGGTCCACCAGTTCCTTGTCGAAATGCTCGGCCAGGAACTCGATGTCGTCGGCGCAATGTTCCAGCGCGTAGTTGATGCAGTACTTGATGAACTCCTCGGCCAGGTCCATGTTGTCCTCGATCTCGTAGAAGGCCATCTCCGGCTCGATCATCCAGAACTCCGACAGGTGACGCGGAGTGTTGGAGTTCTCGGCGCGGAACGTGGGGCCGAACGTGTAGATGCAACCCAGAGCGGTGGCGCCAAGCTCACCTTCCAGCTGGCCGGACACGGTCAGCGAGGCCATCTTGCCGAAGAAGTCCTGGGTGTAGTCCACCTTCCCATCCTTGGTCATGGGGAGCTGGCCCAGAGGCAATGTGGTTACCTGGAACTGTGCCCCGGCACCCTCGCAGTCGGAGGCCGTGATCAACGGAGTGTGGAAATAGTAGAATCCCTTGTCGTTGAAGAACTTGTGGATTGCGAACGCCAGGGCGTGGCGAATGCGCAGTACTGCGCCGAACGTGTTGGTGCGGGGGCGCAGGTGAGCCTTCTCGCGCAGGAATTCCAGCGTGTGGCCCTTCTTCTGCAAGGGATAGGTCTCGGGCGACGCAGTACCGTAGATCTCAAGTTCGTCGGCCTGGACCTCGACGCTCTGACCCTTGCCGGCGCTGGCCACCAGCCTGCCCTGCACATGGATGGAACTGCCCGTGGTGACGGGTTTCAGCTCATCCTCGCCGGTCTTGGCCAGGTCGAAGACTATCTGCAGGTTCTTGATGGTGCTTCCGTCGTTGAGCGCCACGAACTGTACGTTCTTGTTGCCGCGGCGGGTACGCACCCAGCCCTTCACGTCGACGGTCTTGTCAACGTGCTCGCCCGGATTGGCGAGTATCTCCTTTATGGTTGTTCTGCGAATCTTTTCCATTGTCGTTTATTATTCGAAGGCACCCTGACGCAGGATGTTGACTTCCTCCTGGGTGAGGTAGCGCCAGCGTCCGCGGGGCAGGTTCTTCTTGGTCAGACCGGCGAAGTAAACACGGTCCAGTTTGGTGACGCGGTATCCCAGATGCTCGAAGATACGGCGCACTATACGGTTGCGTCCGGAGTGGATCTCTATGCCGGCCTGGTTGCGCTCGTCGCTGACGTAGCTGATGGCGTCGGCATGGATCTCGCCGTCGTCCAGCTCGATGCCGTCGGCTATGCGCTGCATGTCGTCCTCGCTGATCTCACGGTCGGTCCAGACATGGTAGATTTTCTTCTTGACGAACTTGGGATGCGTCAGTTTGGAGGCCAGGTCGCCGTCGTTGGTCAGGAGCAGCACGCCGGTGGTGTTGCGGTCCAGACGTCCCACGGGGTAGATGCGCTCGGTGCAGGCGTTGCGTACCAGGTCCAGCACGGTGGTGCGGCCGTTCGGGTCGTCGCTGGTTGTGACGCAGTCCTTAGGCTTGTTGAGCAGGACGTAGCACTTGCGCTCCGGCGTAACCACCTTGTCGTCGTATTCAACAACGTCGTTGCGCGTGATCTTGGTGCCGAGTTCGGTAACCACGTTGCCGTTTACCTTGACTTTTCCGGCCTGGATGTATTCATCGGCCTCGCGGCGGCTGCAGAGGCCGGCGTTGGCCATATACTTGTTCAGACGGATTTCTGCATTCGGGTCGATGTCTTCCAGAACGTAATCCACCTGCTTGGGACGCGGGGTGAACTGACGCTTCTGGTAGCCCTGCTGCTGGTTGTTGCGGCGCTGGAATCCGCCCTGGCGGTTCTGGTATCCTCCCTGCTGGTTGCGGTTCTGGTATCCTCCCTGCTGGCGGTTCTGGTACCCGCCCTGCTGACGGTTCTGGTATCCTCCCTGCTGGTTGCGGTTCTGGTATCCTCCCTGCTGGTTGCGGTTCTGGTATCCTCCCTGCTGGCTTCGCTGCTGGTAGTTGCCCTGCTGGCCTTGCTGGCGGTTCTGGTATCCCCCCTGTTGACTGCGGTTCTGATATCCTCCCTGCTGACGGTTCTGATATCCTCCCTGCTGGCTGCGGTTCTGATATCCTCCCTGCTGGCTGCGGTTCTGATATCCGCCTTGCTGACGGTTCTGGTAACCGCCCTGACGGTTCTGGTAATTCCCTGGACGTTGCTGATAACTGCCTTGACGCTGCTGGTAACCTCCCTGCTGGTATCCGTAGGAACGCTGATAGGGACGCTGAGCGTGCTCGGCATCGTGTCCTTCACTTCCCTCGGCGCCAGACGCATCGGAGGCCGGGTAATTTACTTTTTCATAGTGGGCATTGTCACTGTTCTGGGCATAGTCATTGGCAATGTTCGCGCTGCTGGCGCCTATGCGTGGGCGCTTAGGTTTCTTGGCTTCTTCCATAGTTCTTCTCTTGCGGACACTCAGCACATCGCTGCCGGGCGTTCCCTTGATTTGGTGTTTTAGGAATGTATTAATTAGTTTAGTATTTGTCTGGAGACCAATTAGCTCGATACGATTTTAAAGTAAAATGGGTCGACTATAATGGTATCGGTGAATATTCTTTGCAAAAATAGTAAATATCTTCGATATTACCAAAAAATTCTTAACGAACAGGGCGTTGACGAAGGGAACTTAACGCCTCCTTCAGTTCGGGGACCCGTGCGACGGCGAGTATGCACATATAGGACAGCAGGCCGATGGCCAGGATGGCTATGAGTTGGATCCACGGATTCAGGTCTGTCAACAGGATGGTTCCCGCCAGGAGGCAGCCCACGAGCGTGGCTGCCGCGAACGGCAGCAAGTCGCGCAGAAATCCCCATACACGGTACCCCGACGCCCTGGACACTATCCCTAAGGTTACGGCCCATGTCAGCACGCTTGCGGCCAGCTGTCCCGTCACCAGCCACATCAGGCTGCCGGACCATACGGTGGCGAGCAATGCGACAATGGTGGACACATCCTTGATAATCTCAAGCTTGAAGATCCGCTTGCCGTAGCCTAAAGCCAGCATATAGTTGCTCATCAACGAGATCAGCACCACGAACACCCCGCGCACGGACAGGATCTGGAACAATATGATCGCGGCGTCCCATTTGTCGCCGAACAGGGCATGGAACAGCGGCGTGCCTGTGACTGCCAGTCCCAGGAGTGCCGGAAACACAATCATGGCGCAGAAACGGTTGATGCGACGCATGCACTGTCGGTAATGGTCGGGATCGTCCTGATACTTGGACAGTACCGGCACGAACGAGGCGGTCATGACCTGTGAGATCGATGCGGAACCCATCTTGCTCCACTTGTCGGCCTGTGTGTAGACACCCAGCGAAACAAGATTGTAGAACGCGCCGATCACGAAACTGTAGATGTACAGGAAGAATGTGTTCAGGGCCGAGCTTGAGAACACGCTGAGGGCCAGGCGCCACATCTGACGGAGCGAGTCGATGGAGAAGGGTGAGCCGGGCCACCAGTGTCCCTTGGCCCAGAGCCACGCCGACTTTACGGCCGCCTGTGTCACCGACTGCCATACCAATGCCCAGGGTCCCCGGCCGGTCACGGCCAAGTAGATGCCGAGCGCGCCGCCCGTGCATTGCGCCACCACGTTGGCTATGGCTATCTGCTTCACGTCCATCTGCTTCATCATCTTGACAGTCTGAACCAGTCCGACGGCGGTGAAGATGAATGTCAGGAACATTACCTTGGACAAAGATATGAGCCGGGTGTCACTCTGGAAGATGTCGGCGATGAGGGGCGCGCAGAGGAACAGTATAAGGTAGATTACGCACGCCGTGCCCAGGTTGAACCAGAATACGGTGGAGTAATCCTGCTCGGTCGGGTTCTTCTTCTGGATTATCGCCGCTCCGAAACCGCTGTCTACAAACAGGTTGGCGAATGCCTGGAACACCAGCAGGGCACCTGCCAGTCCAAAGTCCTCCTGACTGATCAGGTTGGCCAGTACGATGCCGACCACGGCGTACAGCACCTGCGATGCCAGCCGGTCGATGGTGTTCCACTTCAGTGTTCCTGCGGTCTTATGTTTCAGATCTTCAGCCATGTGGCCTCAATTTCGTCAAGCAGGTCCAGGAGTTCCTGTTCCTTTTCGATGCGCAGCATCCGGATGCGTGTCTGCCTGAAGTCCGGCAGCCCTTTGAACAGGGGCGAGGAAGCAAGGTGCCGGCGGATATGAAGGATTCCGCGGTACTCGTCGATGCGGTCGATGCTCTCGCGGATCTGACGCTTCAGCAGTTCCAGTTTCTCGGGAATGGAGAGAGGCGTGTAGCTGCCGGTGTCTAGCATCTGGCGTACGTCGTGGAATATCCATGGCGCGCCGAATGTGGCGCGTCCAATCATTATTGCGTCCACGCCGTAGGTGTCGAAAGCGTTCCGCGCCTGTTCCGGAGTGGCGATGTCGCCGTTGCCTATGATTGGAATCTCCATGCGCGGGTCTGCCTTGAGCTGGCCTATGAGGGTCCAGTCGGCGTTGCCGGTGTACATCTGGCTGCGCGTGCGGCCATGTACGGCCAGCGCCTTGATGCCGCAGTCCTGCAGCCGGGGGCCGAGCTCGCATATTATCTTGTTCTCGCAGTCCCATCCAAGGCGTGTCTTGGCGGTGACCGGAATCGACACGGCCTCGACCACCCGGCGGGTGATGTCCAGCATCTTAGGGATGTCGCGCAGCATTCCGGCTCCGGCTCCCTTGGCGGCTACCTTCTTGACCGGGCAGCCGAAATTCAGGTCGATTATGTCAGGCTGCGCTTCCTCCACGATTCGGGCCGCCTGCACCATGGCCTCCGGCTCGCGTCCGTAGATCTGAATGGCTACCGGACGCTCGCGGTCGTCGATGGTGAGCTTGCGGGTGGTGGACTTGATGTCGCGCACCAATGCCTCGGCCGACACGAACTCCGTGTAGACTATCGCGGCACCCTGTTCGCGGCATATCAGGCGGAACGAGGGGTCGGTGACATCCTCCATGGGGGCAAGCAGCACAGGGCGCTCGCCAAGGTCGATATCGGCTATCTTCATGTCAGGATGAGTCGTGAAAGGGTTTGTGAGGCCACCAGCTCGGCGGCGCTGCGGAGTTGTTCCGCAGTAATGGAGCGAATCTGCTCAATATTATACTCCAGATTATACTCCAGTCCGCGCACCTCGCCGTACATCAGCAGGGACCGTCCCAGGCTCATGGCGCAGTTCTCGCGGTTATCGCTGAGGACGCTGAGCTGCCCGCAGAACTGGTCGCGGGCCTTGGTGAAGGCTGCGGGTGACAGCGTCTTCTGCGCAATCCGGTCGATGGACTCGCGTACCAGACGCGTGCATTTGTCCACAGTGCCCGGGTCGGAGCCGAAATATACGGTGAACGAGCCGCAGTCCGACATCATCACCACATTGGACTCGATGGAGTACACCAGTCCGCGACGTTCGCGGATCTGCTGGCACAGTATCGAGTTGATGGCCGGACCGCCAAGCAGGTTGTTGAACAGTGTCAGCGGGAAACGCATGGCGTCGTTGCGGTCAGGAATCCTGACGCCAAGCAGAGTGTTTGCCTGTGAGTTGCTGTGGTCGCGGCTCACGTCGAAGGGGTCGGCTACCGGTGGTGCCACACGGTGATGGGATGCGGTGGGGAAGCGCATGTCGCCGAAATGGCGTTCGGCAAGCCTTACGGCCTTATGCGGGTCGGCGTCAACACAGTACAGCACCATGTTGCCGGGGGTGTAGTACCGGTCCAGGAACGCGCGGGCGGCGTGGCCGTCAAGACCGCGGACTGATTCCTCGCTGCCCAGGATGTTATGGGCCATGCCGGATCCGGCGTAAAGAAGCTCGTCGAACTCGTCGAACACAGCCTCCGAAGGATTATCGCGGTAGGAATGTATCTCCTCGATCACAATGTCGCGCTCCCTCTCGGTTTCGGCCTGCGGGAACGAGGCGTTCTTGACCAGGTCGCTCAGCAGTTCCAGCGCGCGGTCGGCGTAACCGGCGGGAGCGATGGTGTAGACCATCGTCATCTCCTTGGTGGTGTAGGCGTTCAGTTCTCCGCCCACCGATTCCATCCGGTTGGAGATGTGCCAGGCGCGGCGGTGACGTGTGCCCTTGAAGATGGTGTGCTCCAGGAAGTGCGCCAGGCCGTAATGCTGCGGGTCGTCGTCACGGCTCCCCGCATCGACAGCAAGCCCGATGTAAGACACCGGGCCAGCGCTGCGCTCCGCCACGCAGCGGAGTCCATTTGCAAATTGTGTTATTTCCATTTCTCAGACCCCGTTCGACAGGTCGGGGTGGGGTCCTCGAATCACTTTCCGAGACGAGCTTTCTCGCGGGCGATGTATGCGTCCATGGTCATGCCGTTGGCAAGACGGAATGTGGGATATTCCTTCTTGATCTGCTCGTAGCAGTTCATGGCGTTCTGGTATTTCTTCTGCACGTCGTAGACGTTGGCCATCTTCAGCAGCACGCGGGGCACGATCTGCTCGTTCTTGTTCGCCTTGGATATGGCCTTCTCGAAGCAGGACAGCGCCTTGTCGTAGTTCTTGAGGTTCACGTAGCAGTCACCGGTCAGGACGATGGCGTTGGCGTTCAGCACGGGTTCGGGCGAACTGAACTTCTCCAGGCACTCGGCTGCCTCCTTGTACTCGCCCTGGTTGTAGTAGGCCTCGCCGGCCGACAGGGCTGCGAGCTTGCCTGCTGTGGTGCTTCCGTTCTCGTCGGCTACCTTCTTATACTGAGCGGCGGCGATGGAATCATTGCCGAGCGCTGTTATCTCTACCTGGTTGTACGCCTCGAACGCGCGGTTCTGATGCGGAGTGCGGTACAGGAATATGTACGCGATGATGGCGGCCGCTACTACAGCGATGCTGCCGATAGTCCACCAGATGATGTTCTGGTTGTCGGATAGTTTCTTCCCTGCCTCGGTCAGAGTGTCATTGAGGTTCTCAATCGCGGTTTTCTCTTCCTGTTTGTCGTTATTATGTGCCATTGTGTTTAATTTTCCATGCAATTAACGCGCAAAGTTAATAAAAATCGGGCTAATAGCCAAATTATTTGCGAGGTTGCATATGAATCGGGTTTTGAAAAGGTGTGTTCAGATCCTTGGCTTCCGGCTTATCAGTCTGCTTATCAAGGAATTTATGCGGAAGTTAAGGTCAAAGTGCATGGAGCGCAGCGGCGTCAGGAGCGGATGGAATGTGTGCCGTTTCGGGTCGACGAACAGGCGCAGCTGGGCCGGATGGCATTTGATTCGTATCTGTTCCGGCATATATATGGGGTCCCCGTCAACGTGTGCGGGCCCCGGGCTCTGCCGGATGGTGGCCTGCTTCACGCGCATGGTCTGTACCAGTACGTTGCGTTTCAGATAGCCGGTGAACAGATCTACGCCGACTATGGCGCGGGTCAGCGGGTTGCCGGCGTGGATTATCGTGATGTCCAGCAGTCCGTCGCGGATGGATGCGTCCGGAGCGATGTAGGCGTTGTTGCCGTACTGCGAGGCGTTGCACACCGCTATGATGAACGCCTTGACGCGGACGGTCTTGTCGTTGGTGGTTATGCTGTATTCCTTGGGGCTGTACTTGATGTATTTTCGGATCGCCGAGCGGATGTAAGAGGTTAGCCCGCGCCGTTTCATGGTCGCGAACTCATGGCTGACGGCGGCGTCGAAACCGAGGCCGAACGTACAGAAGAAGGGACGACCGTTGGCGGTGCCGTAATCGCATGGCACGGCGTTGTCGGCCTTGATTACGCGCAGGGCGTTGTCGATATCGATGGACATGTCCAGGTGCCGGGCCAATCCGTTGCCCGATCCACGTGGCAGGATTCCCATGTTGACCGATGTGCCCCGCAGCGCCGACGCTACCTCGTTGATGGTGCCGTCGCCACCCACGGCGATCACGGCATAGAGGCGCCGTTTCACGGCCTCGGACGCCAGCACGCCGCAATGGCCGGGACGCTCGGAATAACGGAACTCGACCTCGCGGTCCTCTCCTTCCAACGCGGCGCGTACTTTCCCTTCCAGGTCCCCGGGAGAGCCGGTGCCTGAAATCGGATTGATTATGACCATGTAGCGGCGTGTTTTCATGTTGCAAAATTAAAACAATCTCCTCAATTTACAAAACAAGTCACGGAGCATTTACAAAACAAGTTGCTAAGCCGTTTTCGTTTGCCTTTCGAATTGCTGTGCGGGCACGGTGTAGTATAGTGTACTTGCATGGCCAGTCATAAAAATTTTTTCATGCCAGGATCCTGGCTAAAACTGCAGTTTTCAAGGGGAGGCCAAAATGACTAAAAACGTAATAAGAGTCAAAAAAATGGCAAAATGCAACAATAGCCATGTAGATTTGCCAAAAAATGTGTAAAATTATGTATAAAGTGTTAACTTTGTAAAATATGGTGGCAAATTGTAAGAGAGTGTAAAAATCTGTGCTTTTGAAGTGCAAAATCCAACACTAAATCAAAAACATGTTGCATAACATATAAATATTTTTGCAAACAATTGATATTGGTATTAACTTTGCATCGTCAAACAGGACATACAGCACCAAGGCCCTGATAAAGGCCGCTTGTGTCCGGATTGGCAGATTAACCTTAATACCGCGAGCCTTAAGTCTGTACCATGAGAAACAGGTAACAATATAAATGCAAACAACAGGGTAATTGATTAGGGTGTTCAGTTCTATGTTCTCATTTTTGAGACGAAATTTAAGTGCTACATGTCATAAGTTGCTGATACTCATCAAATGATTTATTGAATACTACGGCATTAAAAACTATGCTTTTTTTGATTCAAAAATCGGCTTACCTTATGATGGTATTGCTCTAATTTACAGAATATTGCAGATGATACCAGAGCTAAAAAGTTGGAACATCAAACTGAACACCCTAGTAATTGATTATTATTTGACCTTAATCTGAAATGTGAAGATGACGGTGTGAATCGTTGAATCTTTAAACGAGGGAAACTGAGGATTCAGTTTCCCTCGGTTCGTTTTTGCCTTAATGGGAGTGGGGATCGTGGGAGGAGTGGGGATCGTGGGAGGAGTGGGGATCGTGGGAGCAGTATGGATTGTGGGAGGAGTGGGGATCGTGGGAGGAGTGGGGATCGTGGAACAGACGCGGCTAAATCCTTCCGCACACACAAACGCCATCCGGATTCAATTCCGGATGGCGTTTGTTCTTGTGTGTGGCTTCAGCCGCGTCTATATGGGCTTCAGCCGCGTTTGTATAGGCTTCAGCGCCGCGTTTGTCTGGTTTTCGGCAGCGTTTTTACTTGGCCGGGGCGAAGCCGCGGAGGCGCAGCAGGGCGGCGGGGTCGGGCTGGTGGCCGCGGAAGCGCTTGAAAAGTACCATTGCGTCCTCGGTGTCGCCGCTCTCCAGGATGTTCTTCTTGAAGCTGGCCGCTGTCTTCTTGTCGAAAATCCCTTTCTCCTCGAACAGTTCCCATGCGTCGGCCTCCAGAACCTGTGCCCACAGGTAGGTGTAGTAACCGGAGGAGTAGCCGTCGTCGCCGAAGATGTGCTTGAAGTAAGGACTGCGGTAACGGAAGGTGATCTCCTCCGGCATGCCGATCTCCTCGGCAACCTTAACCTCGAAGGCGGCGGGATCCTTTACCTCGGACTGCTGGCCGTACTTCATGTCCAGCAGTGCGGCTCCGGCCAGTTCGGTGGTGACGAAGCCCTGGTTGAACGTGCGGCTTGCGGTGAGTTTCTCCAGCAGCGAGTCGGGAAGCGCCTCGCCTGTCTTGTAATGCTTTGCGTAGCCCTTGATCACCTCGGGCTCGAACGCCCAGTGCTCGTTCATCTGCGAGCACATCTCCACATAGTCGCGGTCTACGTTGGTTCCGGCCAGTCCCTTGTACGGGGCGCGTGTCAGCATGCCCTGCAGGGCGTGGCCGAACTCATGGAAGGTTGTCTCCACTTCATCGATGGTCAGCAGCGAGGGGGTGGTGGAGGTAGGTCTGGTAAAATTGCCTACATTGTAGACGATTGGACGGCGTACTTCGCCGCCGGTGTAGATTCCTGCCGGCTGCATCTGCTCCATCCAGGCGCCCTGGCGCTTGGTCTCGCGGGGGAAGTAGTCGCACATCCATACGGCCACATGCTCGCCGGTCTTGGCGTCGACTACATCGAACACCTGTACATCCTCCATATATTTGGGAGCGTCGGGCATCGGGACGAGTTTCACTCCCCACAGTTTCTCGGTGGTGTCGAACAGACCCTTCAGCACGTTGTCCACGCTTAGGTAGGGGCGGAGGGCAGCCTCGTCGAAGTTGTATTTCTCCTTCTTCACCTTGTCTGCGTAGTAGTAATAGTCCCAGGGGGCGATCTTGAAACCGCCGCCGTTGCGGTCTACATATGCCTGCATGTCCTTGACTTCCTCGGCCGAGCGGGCCACGGCAGGCTCAAACACCTTCATCAGCAGGTCAGTGGCGGCGTCAGGGGTGCCGGCCATGACTCGGCTGGTCATCATCGAGGCGAAATCCTTGAAGCCCATGATCCTGGCCTTTTCGTTACGGAGTTTCACGATCTGGCTGATTACGGGCATGTTGGAGTTCTCGCCGAAACTTGCCAGCGATGTATAGCCTTTGTAGATGGCCTCGCGCAGGCCGCGGTTGTCCGCGTACTGCAGCACCGGGAGACGGCTAGGAGCATGGAGGGTGAATACCCACAGACCCTTCATGCCACGCTTCTCGGCCTCGTCGGCGGCTACGGCGACCGATGACTCCGGAAGCCCGGCCAGGTCGTTCTTGTCATAGACCACCACGGTGAACTGATTGGTGGCGTTCAGCAGGTTGCGGTTGTACTGGATGAACAGTTTGGAGAGTTCGTCGTTGACGCGTACTAGTTCCTTCTTCTTGTCCTCGGGGAGAGCGGCGCCCTGCTCGGCGAACTGGCGGTAGTATTTCTCCACCAGACGCTTCTGTACCGGTGTGAGTTTCATCCTGTCGCGGTTGTCGTAGACCTGCTTGATCTTCTGGAACAGCGGCTCTGACAGCATAACGCGGTTGGAGGCGTCGTTCAGCATAGGGATTGCCTCATCGGACATGGTGGCGAACTCCGGGGTGTTCATGGCTTCCATGTAGTGGTAGAACACACCCTGCACGCGCTCCAGGATGGGGGAGAGGTTCTCCAGCGGCATGATGGTGTTGTCGAAGTCGGGAGTGGCGCGGTTCACGATGATCGTGTTCAGGTTGCGGTCCTGCTCCTCGATGCCGGCCTTGATGGCCGGGATGAAGTCGGCCGTCGTGATCTGGTCGAACGGCGGAATCTTGTACTTCGTGGTGTACTCCGACAGGAATGGATTCTGATGTGCCTGTGCCATAATGGTTGGTGATTGGCATGCGAGTATGGCCGCGCATGCCAACAGTGTCATGTGTTTCATTATGTTTGTTATTGTTTGTTGCAAATTTAATGAAAAAATTCCGGAATTAAGACTAATTCCGGAAAAATAAATCCAAAAGTCTATGTGCGGGTCAGTTCTTGGAGGACTTGCCCTGCTCGAACTCGAAGGTGGCGATCAGCGGGTAGTGGTCGGAGGTCTTGATCTTGCCCTTCCTCACGCTCAGCGGGTACAGCGGTCCGCGGTACATGATCTGGTCGATATGGAACCAGAACAGATGCTTGTTGTAGGTCACCATGGGGCCGAATCCCACCTGTGCGTATGCGTCCTTGAACCCCTCTTTGACCAGCATCCGCCAGGCATATGATTCGGGGACATCGTTGAAGTCGCCGCAGACTATGGTTGGACCCTGAAACTTGCGCACCACGTCGCAGATCAGGCTCAGCTGCTCGCGGTGGCACTGGAACGCGAACTTCAGTTTGGAGTAGATGGTGGACTTGAACTCGCTGGCGCTTTCCTTGGCGGTGTCGACGGACCTGATGTCGGTCACTACGTTGCGCTCATGGTCCGTCAGTCCCGGGGAGTACAGATGGACGTTCACAAGCAGCAACGGATGGTTCGGAACATCCACCTCGTAGAAACTGAAGAACTGGAGCAGCCGCTTGTCGCTGATGTAATCCGGCACGCCTCCGAGGGTGTTGTCCAGGACGGTGCTCATCGGCACGGCGCGTACAGGATACTTGCTGAACACACGGTTGTCCTTGCCCGGCTCGAACGCGCTGTGGGGATACTGCTTGTCCCAGCGGGCCCTGTAACTGTCCAGCCGGGGTGGCTCGCTGTCGTTCCACGCGGTGCATTCCTGCAGACAGACGATATCGGCGTCGGTATCCAGGATGAACTGCAGCGACTGGTTCTCGGGCTGGTTGGTGGTACGTATGCCGTTGCCATCCCATCTTACGTCGTAATTCTGGTCCCAGCCGTGCAGCCAGTTCCAGGACAGCAGGGTGAAATCCTGCGCTCCAGGCGAGGGATTGCGCTCGGCACGCAACGGGAAAGCCCCCATAAGCGGCCCCCATATGGCCACAAGGGTGGCGATGCCGAGTCCGCCGGTGATCCACCGTTTGGCCATGAACCAAAGTACTGTGATGATCATGGTCAGTATGGCCAGGTATGGGAGAGCCATGACCATGACGCCCAGAAATCCGACATATCTGGTATCGGCGTAGCCTCCATAGGCCGATACGATGGTCAGCGCGAATATTATTATCGAGACTATGCGCAGGGCTATGCGCACCACAGGTTTGACAATAGGGAGAAACATATTCAATCTAATTTAGAGGAGATCTCGTCCAGGAGGTCCTTTTCTTTTCTTGTAAGGGAGTCGAATCCGGAGATACGGACTTTGTCCAGCAGACGGTCCAGGGTCTGTTCAGGAGTCTCTCCCGGCGTTGTGTGACGCATCAGGGGTGTGCCGGAACGGAACGCCCTGGGAGCGTGTCGGCGCGGTTTCCTGGTCCTGAATGAGCGTGCCAGTCTGCGCCAGGCAAGCAGCAGGAACGGGAACAGGATACCCCCTATATGCGCGCAGTGGGCAGGGATGCCTGTGGCACCGAGCAGGGTGATGACTATCGTGACGATGGCTATCCATTTCAGCCTGACGTTTCCGATCAGCAGCAACGGCACCTCGCGGTCGGGCTGACGCAGGGTTGTGTAGACCATCAGCGACAGGATCGAGGCCGAGGAACCCATCAGGAATGATCCGCCCCCCATGGCGGCGCCGGCGATCAGATAGCAGATTCCGCCTGTCAGGCCGCCGCCTGCATAGAGTGTCAACGTGGCGCTGTTGGAGTCGGTGTCGGACAGCATTCTGCCGAACCATATCAGCCACAGCATGTTGAACAGCAGCTGCAGGATGTCGGCCTGCGCGAACATGTATGTAATGATGGTCCACGGATGCGTCAGGGCCTCAAAGACGGATGACGGCAGGGCGAACAGGGCCAGGATCCATCCGTCGGGCACGCCGGCCAGAGCCTTCAGCCCCATAGCCAGCCATATCAGCACGGCCACGCACAGATTGGCCACGCACAGCCACATCACCGACCGGTCGTGGTTGAAATATCGAAGGAATCCGTTCACGGTCTGTGCTTTAATAGAATCCGTTGCCGTGGAGTTTCCCCTGCTTCTTCCATATCAGCAGGATTATCAGGCCGAACAGCATGCCCCCTAAGTGCGCGAAGTGCGCCACCGTACCCCCTCCGTTCACGCCAAGGAAGAACTCCAGCACTCCGTATCCCACCACCATCCACTTGGCCTTGATGGGAATGGGGATGAAGAACAGGTAAAGAGGCATGTTGGGGAAGACGAAGGCGAATCCCAGCAGCAGTCCGAAAATGGCTCCTGACGCTCCGATGGTTATCATGGAGTTCTTCATCAGCGCGATGTTGTTGATGATGTCCATGTCGTGGTTGGCGATGGCGGCGTTGATGGCCTGCTCCATGTGGTCGTAGGTCAGGCCGTTCAGACGGGCCATGTCGGAGATGTACTCATGCTCCCAGGTCATGCCCCATACCCCCTCCTGCACCAGGGCGGCGCCGATGCCGCACACCATGTAGAAGAACAGGAACCTCTTTTGTCCCCATGTGCGCTCCAGGATGGGCCCGAACATGAACAGGGTGAACATGTTGAAGAAAAGGTGGATGAAGTTCCGGCTGTCGTGCATGAACATATAGGTCACAAGCTGGGCCGGGTTGAATTCAGAGGCCCCGAAATAGTGCAGCGCGCCGAAACGGTAGAGGGTGTTCGCGGCGAAATGGGGGAACAGGAATTCCACCAGCCATATCAGGGTGTTGATTATAATCAGGTTCAATGTTACCGGCGGTATGTTGAGCCGGCGCGGGGTATATGCATTCATAAAAAACTACTTGTTCGCTTTCTTTATAACGGAAAAAACGGTGAAATCAGTAAAAACAAGGCTTTTTTATGAAAAACAATGTGAATTTATTTGTTAATAGCATAAATAATAGTATATTTGTCGGCGCAAGATATAACCCCGGACAAACACACACATAAACCCAATAAATTCCATAGACATGAACAAGACAGATTTGACCAATGAGGTAGCGGCCAAGGCCGGCCTGAGCAAGGTTGACGCCAAGAAGGCGGTAGACGCAGTGTTGGAAAGCATCGAGCAGGCCCTCGCCAACGACGACAAGGTTCAGCTGATTGGCTTCGGCACGTTCAGCGTTGTCGAGAAGGAAGCCCGTACCGGCATCAATCCCCGCACCAAGGAGAAGATCGAGATCGCAGCCCGCAAGGTGGTCAAGTTCAAACCGGCGAACGAGCTCGGAAAGTAAGCCAGTCGCAGAGATGAACATAAAGGCGGACCGTCCGGTCCGCTTTTTTTTATGTCCGCTCATGTCTCAAATTGTTGGCCAATTACCCGAAAAATGCTAAATTTGCACTTTAATTGATTTCTGCACAATAATAACAATAAGGAATAAAATATTAAGGAATAATAATAATGACAATCGAGGAAGTAATCAAGAAAGGAGTGTCCCAGGCGCTGCAGGCCCTGTACGGACTGGAAACGGATCCTGAAGCCATCCAACTGGACCCGACGCGCAAGGAGTTCGAGGGGGACCTGACGCTGGTGGTGTTCCCGTACCTGAAGGCATCGCACAAGGCTCCGCAGGCCACTGCGGAGGAAATCGGACAATGGCTGGAACAGAATGTGCCCGCTGTCGAGAAGTTCAACGTGATCAAGGGCTTCCTCAATATAGTGATCAGCCAGCATTATTGGCTCGACGTGTTCCAGGCCATCGCCGACAACCCTGATTACGGCATTGTCAAGGCTGACGAGAACAGTCCGCTGGTGATGGTGGAGTACTCCAGCCCCAACACCAACAAGCCTTTGCATCTGGGACATGTGCGCAACAATCTGCTGGGCTACTCCCTGTCGGAGATCCTGAAGGCCAACGGCAACAAGGTGATCAAGACCAACATCGTGAACGACCGCGGCATACATATCTGCAAGTCGATGCTGGCATGGCAGAAGTGGGGCGAGGGCGCCACTCCCGAGAGCCGCGGGCAGAAGGGCGACCATCTGATCGGCGATTTCTACGTGGCTTTCGACAAGCATTACCGTCAGGAGGTGAAGGAACTGATGGAGCAGGGGATGACCGAGGACGAGGCCAAGGCCGCCTCGCCGCTGATGCAGGAGGCCCGGGAGATGCTGGTGCGCTGGGAGCAGAACGATCCCGAGGTCCGCAAACTGTGGGAAACGATGAACAACTGGGTTTATGCCGGTTTCGACGAGACCTACAAGCGTCTCGGCGTGGACTTTGACAAGATCTATTATGAATCGCAGACTTATCTGGAAGGCAAGGAACTGGTGCTCCGCGGCCTGGAGGAAGGAAAGATGTACCGCAAGGAGGACGGATCCGTATGGGCGGACCTGACCGACGAGGGCCTGGACCAGAAACTGCTGCTCCGTTCGGACGGCACCTCGGTCTACATGACCCAGGACATAGGCACGGCCAAGCTGCGCTTCCGCGACTATCCCATCGACAAGATGGTATATGTGGTGGGCAACGAGCAGAACTACCACTTCCAGGTGCTGGCCATCATGCTGGACCGGCTGGGCTTCAAGTGGGGCAAGGACCTGAAGCATTTCAGTTACGGTATGGTGGAACTGCCCGAGGGAAAGATGAAGAGTCGCGAGGGTACGGTCGTGGACGCCGACGACCTGATGGACACCATGGTGGCGGATGCAGCCGAGATGGCCGCCGACCGTCTGGCAGAGATGCCTCAGGAAGAGGCACGCGAGGTTGCCCGCAAGGTGGGACTCGGCGCACTGAAGTACTTCCTGCTGAAGGTTGACCCGCGCAAGAACATGATGTTCAATCCCAAGGAGAGCATCGACTTCAACGGCGACACCGGACCCTTCATCCAGTACACCTACGCACGTATTCGCTCGGTCCTGCGCAAGGCTGAGGAGGCCGGTTACGGCAAGGGTGAGCTGGCGGTACCCAACAAGAAGGAGGCCGAACTGATCCAGAAGATCGCTGACTTCCGCAATGTCGTGGCCGACGCCGGCCGCAAGTACTCGCCCGCCGTCATCGCCAAGTACTGCTTCGAGCTGGCCAAGGAATACAACCAGTTCTACCACGATTTCTCCATACTGAAGGAGGAGGACGAGGCGAAGCGCAACCTGCGCCTCCGTCTGTCAGACGTGACCGCAAGAACATTGAAGGCTGGTCTGGCATTGCTGGGAATCGAGGTGCCGGAGCGTATGTGATCGGTCGGAGGTCCTGAAAATCGGTCCCATGTCGATTTTATGGCATGGAATTTGATAGAAATATCTCCGGAAACGTTCTATATATTGTAGACCTTTGGCCGGAATATGGCGGAACGGTTAAAACGATAACAAAAACTAAAATCATATCTATTATGTATCAGAATCAACAGACCCCTCCTCCCTACTACGGTGGCGCAGGAGCGGTGACACGGCAGACCAACGCCGTGATGAAGCGCGTGTATGTCCGCATGTTCGTAGGACTGCTGATCACTGCGTTCGTAGCGCTTGGCGTGGCCTCGTCGCCCGCGGCGCTGATGTTCATCTTCGGAAACAAGATCGTGTTCTGGGGAATGCTCATCGCCATGCTGGCAATGGCCTTCCTGATTCCGGCCCGTCTCCACAAGATGGCGTCCGGTACGGTAATGGCGTTGTTCTTCGTGTATGCAGCCCTTATGGGGGCCTGGATGTCCTCCATATTCATGGCGTACCGAATCAGCAGCATTGTCTACACATTCTTCATAACGGCAGGAACGTTCGGGGCGATGTCGGTGTATGGTTATTTCACCAAGACTGATCTGACCAGGATCGGCTCTTACCTGATCATGGCCTTGTTCGGACTGATGATAGCGATAATCGTCAACATCTTCGTCGGCAGCAGCACCCTCGGATGGATCATCTCCGTGGTCGGAGTGCTTCTGTTCGTAGGTCTGACCGCATGGGACACCCAGCAGGTGAAGCAGATGGCTGCCATGAACCTGAATCCCCAGCTGGCCGACAAACTGGCCACGATGGGTGCGATGAACCTCTACCTGGATTTCATCAACCTGTTTCTGTTCATTCTCCGCATATTCGGAGGCAGCCGTGATTGATTCAGAATATGGACAGCAAGGAACTTGCCTATAGGATCGCCAATGCCGTTGCCGAATACATCGCCGACGAGGAACTGTACGACGACAACGCGCAGGTGGTGGTGGATCCCCTCTCCGGTGACGTTAAGTTAGTGGACAGCGACGAGGATGTGGACGATGAGGCTATGGATGTCTACGATGTGATGGATCTGGTCCGCATGAACGCCGACGGCGTCTGGGAACCCGATGCCGAGGCAATCGCCGAAGTGGTGGGTTAAGGATCCGTGAAAATATGAAATCAGGCGGATGCCACATGGCGTCCGCCTGATTATTTACTTATGTTACGGCCCACGGGCCCACATATTATAATGAAGGCGGACGTCCGAGTGGAGTCCGCCTTCGTTTATGCTGGATTCAGGAATTATTACTTATCTTTCATCCTTCTTGTCACGCGGGGTGAATGTGCGCTGGGGACGGTCGCCACGGGGTCCGCGGTCGCCACGGTCACCGCGCGGTCCACGGTCACCCTCGCGGCGGGGACGGGGACCACGGTCGCCTCCTTCGCGACGTGGACGTGCCTCACGCTCTACATATCCCTCGGGCTTGGGAGTCAGCACGCGGGTGGACAGACGGAACTTGCCGGTCTTCTTGTCGATCTCGATCAGTTTCACCTTCACCTTGTCGCCTTCCTTCAGGCCACTGTTCTCCATGGAGTCCAGACGGTCCCAGGAAATCTCGGAGATGTGCAGCAGGCCGTCGCGGCCGGGCATGAACTCCACGAACGCTCCGAAGTCCAGGATCGAACGGACGGTACCCTCGTAGATCTCGCCCTCCTCAGGCTGCGCCACGATAGCCTTGATCTTGGCCAGTGCCGCGTCGATGCTTGCCTTGTCCTTCGAGGCGATCTCCACATGGCCCAGACCGGTATTCTCGTCCTCGTCGATGCTGATGGTGGTTCCGGTCTCCTCCTGGATGCCCTGGATCACCTTGCCCTGCGGTCCGATCACGGCGCCGATCATCTCCTTCGGGATGTCGATGGTAACAAGACGCGGTACATGAGGCTTGTAGTCCTCGCGGGCCTCCGGGATGGTGTCGTGGATGATGTTCAGGATGTGCATGCGTCCCTCGCGGGCCTGGTTCAGTGCCTTCTCCAGTACCTCGTAGCTCAGGCCGTCGCACTTGATGTCCATCTGTGTGGCGGTGATGCCTTTCTCAGTGCCGGTCACCTTGAAGTCCATGTCTCCCAGGTGGTCCTCGTCACCGAGGATATCGCTCAGGATGGCGTACTTCACGTTGCCCTCGTCGGAGATCAGACCCATTGCCACGCCGGCCACAGGACGTTTCATCTTGACGCCGGCGTCAAGCAGCGACAGCGTGCCGCCGCAGACAGTGGCCATCGACGAGGAGCCGTTGGACTCCAGGATATCGCTGACGATACGGCAGGTATAGGGGAAGTTGTCGGGGAACATACGCTTCAGTGCGCGGTGGGCCAGGTTGCCGTGGCCTATCTCTCGACGGCCTGTGCCGCGCTGTGCCTTGGCCTCGCCAGTGCTGAAGGGGGGGAAGTTGTAGTGAAGCAGGAAACGTTCCTTGCTCTGGTCCAGGACGTTGTCCACGATCTTCTCGTCCAGGGTGGTTCCGAGGGTGGTGGTTACCAGGGCCTGGGTCTCGCCACGGGTGAATATGGCGCATCCGTGAGGTCCGGGCAGGTAGTCGACCTCGCACCAGATGGGGCGGATCTCGTCGGTCTTGCGGCCATCCAGACGTATGCCCTCGTCCAGGACGCAGCGGCGCATGGCCTCCTTCTCGACGTCATGGTAGTAACGCTTCACCATGGCCACGCGCTGGTCCTCGTTGTACAGGGCCAGCTGCTCCTCGGTCATCTCGGGGAGGGCCGCGATGTATTCCTCGCAGATGGCGTCGAACGACGCGTTGCGCCACTGCTTGTCGGCGCTGCCGGTCTTGGCGATGGCGTATGCCTTGTCGTAGCACTTGTCATGGACATCGGCGCGAAGGGCCTCGTCGTTGATCTCGTGATTGTATTCACGTTTTACGGTCTTGCCGGCTTCCTTCTCCAGTTCCATCACGGCCAGGCACTGCTTCTTGATCTCGGCATGCGCCACCTTGAGGGCCTCCAGAAGCTCGGCCTCGCTTACCTCGTCCATCTCGCCTTCCACCATCATGATGTTGTCATAGGTGGCGCCTACCATCAGTTCTATGTCGGACTTGGCTATCTGGTCGAATGTGGGGTTGATGACCCACTCGCCATCCACGCGGGCCACGCGCACCTCGGAGATCGGACCGTTGAAGGGAACATCGCTGCATGCCAGGGCCGCGGAGGCGGCCAGTCCTGCAAGCGCGTCAGGAGCATCGTTCTCGTCGGCCGAGAACAGGATGACGTTCACGAACGTCTCAGCGTGATAATTGTCGGGGAACAAAGGACGGAGCACGCGGTCCACCAGACGGGAGGTCAGGATCTCGTAGTCGTTGCTGCGGCCTTCGCGTTTCAGGAATCCACCGGGATAACGGCCGATGGATGCGTATTTCTCTTTGTACTCTACAGTAAGGGGCATGAAGTCAACGCCCTCGCCGGCCTCCTGGGCCGAACATACGGTTGCAAGCAACATCGTGTTGCCCATGCGCAACTCTACAGCACCGTCAGCCTGCTTGGCCAGCTTGCCGGTCTCGATCGTTATCTCGCGACCGTCCGGAAGCGTGATGCTTTTCTTGATTGGATTCATAAATCTTTATTGTTTCGCTATTCTTGTTTGCTTCCTCGTTAATGCCGGAGTCGTCTGAAATCTTAAAGAATCTTACCATGAAAATTATTTCAGGCAACTTCGGTTTCTAATGATTTTCTTAAGGTTTTCGGTGGGGTGTTGTGCAAATTCTGTGCCAATCATGGCGAAAACATGCAAAACTCCGCAAAGTTAACAAAAATTCCTGATAATAACAAACCTTATGCTTTTTGCGGATTTTGAAATTATCGGGATTTGTGCTAATTTTGTAGGTGAAATAGAAAACGACTTTTTAGAGACATGAAGATTACGAGAATTCTGCTGGCCTTGGGTGTGGCGACGGTGCTGGCTGCCGGTTGCGACCGCGAGGCGAAGTTCAAGATAGAGGGTGACGTCGCCGGTGCCGAGGGCAAGACCATGACCCTGGCCAAGGCGGATTATAACGGACGCTGGGTGGTGATGGATTCGGTACGGATCGGCAAGGACGGCGCGTTCAGCGTGCAGTCCGTGGCTCCGGCAAGCCCGGAGATCTACCGTCTGACGCTGGACGGCAATTCTATATATATGCCTGTGGATTCCATCGAGACACTGCGTGTGGAGACAAGCGCCGACAGGTTCGCCTACGACTACACGCTGACCGGTACGCCGCAGGCCGAGCGCATGGCCAGGTTCGAGAAGGACCTGCACAGGTTCGCGGCCGCCGACAGCGCGGATGCCGAGGGCTTCAAGCGCCAGGTCTACGCCAACTATATCCAGGACAGCCAGGGCGCCATCATGAGTTACTATGTACTGACCAAGACCGTTGACGGCAAGCCCCTGTTCGACCCGTTGAATCCCGTCGACACCAAGTATTACGCGGCCGTGGCCACGCAGTTCGAGCAGTTCAAGCCTCAGGATCCTCACGGCAAGATGGTGCGCCAGGCGGCCGTGGAGGCCATGCGCAAGCGCAACTCCGAGCAGGGCAAGCGCAATGTGGTGGAAGCCACCGAGATCCGCGTGCTTGACGTGGAACTGCAGGACGAGAGCCAGCGTAACGTCAGGCTGTCGGACATGGTGGGCAAGGGAAATCCCGTCGTCGTGGTGTTCGGGATGATGAACGAGCAGGAGTCCCCGGCGTTCAACATCCAGTTGGCGCGTATATACAACTCGCGCGGCGGCAACGTGAAGTTCTACCACATCAGTTTCGACACCGACCAGTACGCATGGCGGGAGGCGGCGCGCAACCTCCCCTGGACCACGGTGCTGGATCCCGCCGGTACCGGATCCACAGCCCTGCGTGACTACAACGTGGCCACGCTTCCCACATTCTTCATCTACGATGCCGGCGGCGAGCTCCGCGACCGTGCCGCGTCGCTCGATGAACTGCAGAAGAAACTCGCATCTTATTGATCATGGACTGGAAGGACGCGCTCGGGTCGCTGTTGCAGAACGGAGACCTGCCTGAAGGCGAGGATGCACCCGCATCCGTGCCCGAGGATGCCCCGGCGGGTGTACAGAAGGCTCCGCTGCATGTGCTGAAGGAGAAGAAAGGTCGTGCCGGCAAGGTGGCGACGATAGTCGAGGGTTTCGAGTGTCCGGACTCGGAACTGCAGGACACGGCGCGCAGACTGAAGCAGAGGCTTGGGGTCGGCGGCTCTGCCCGTGGCGGCGAGATCCTGATCCAGGGCGATCTGGTGGATAAGGTCCGTACTCTCCTCAGGGAATTCGGGTATAAGGTTAAGTGACAAGTCATAAGTCAGAGTTCCGAGGTTACAGGTTTCAGATACGAGAGACTGAGAACAGCATTCTTTTTATGGTAGACTTGCAGCGTGCGTCGGCGGGGTCCGGCAAGACATATGCCCTGACGAAATATTTCATCCGGTTCCTGATCGCCGTAAAGGATGAGGACGGCCGGTACCGTTTACGGAAATCCGCCGAGATTCCTACGGCGTTAGGGCAGATATTGGCGATAACCTTCACCAACAAGGCTACCAACGAGATGCAGATGCGCATCGTGGATAAACTCGACGCGCTGGCGCGGTATCAGTCCGGCACTGAGCCGAATGACTGGCCTGACTACATGAGAGACTTCATCGATGAACTCGGAGTGCGGCCTGAGGAGGTCCGCGACGCCGCGATGGTGGCGTTGAAGACGCTGCTCAACAACTATTCCGATTTCAACGTGTCCACTATCGACGCTTTCTTCCAGAGCGTGCTGCGGACGTTCGCCTATGAGTCCAACCTGGCCGACAGTTACCAGGTGGAGCTTGAAAGCGGATATGTCAGCCGCATGGGACTGAACAGCGTGCTTGACGATGCGGACAGCGACATCAGTGACCGAGACGTCAGGGAGACGCGACGCTGGCTCAAGTTGATCGTTGACAGTGAGCCGGGACACCGTTGGAACGTGTTTCAGAAGAGCGAGTCCGGCAAGAAATGGATCGCGACTCCCTACTCCTCCCTGTTGGGCAGGTTCTCCAACATCGACAGCGAGGATTACCGCGAGAAGCGCGAGGAACTGGACGTGTATCTTGATTCCGACGTCGACCTGTATGCGCTGTATTCCAATATCGAGAAGTATTTCCGAAGCCTACGGGTCAAAGCGTTCGATGTCCTGGCGCAGGAAGCGCGGAAACTGGAGGGGATGATCGTGTCTCAGGAGTACCGGGAGGGACGCGGGGATGTAGGCAAACCCTACAAGGCGGCGCATAAGATCCTGACGGAATGTCGCTGGGACAAGGTGGTTAAGGTGACTTTCCCGACCGACAGGAACTGGAACGGCGCCCCGATAACCAAAGCCTCGAAACAGGATCCGGTACTGTGGCACGACATCAAGGAGCAGACGCAGAAGGTTCAGGAGGCTTATCAGGAATGGAACCGTACATTCTCGGATCCATGGCCGAGACTCTGGAAGTCGCTGAGGGTTAGTTTCCCGTTCCTGGGCCTGCTGAAGGCCGTGAGCCGCAAGCGCCGCGAGTATCTTGCAGAGAATGAATCAATCGAGCTGGGCGAGACTTCGCTGATCCTGAACACCATCATCGGGCCGTCGGACACGCCGTTCGTATACGAGCGTATGGGAAATTATCTGAGCCACCTGCTGGTGGATGAATTTCAGGACACCTCGTCGCTGCAGTGGAAAAACCTGAGGCCCCTTGTGATGGAGAGCCTGGCCAACGGCAGCGACAACCTGATAATCGGCGACGCCAAGCAGAGCATCTACCGTTTCCGCAACGCCGACTATGAACTGATCAACTCCAAGGTGCCGGAGGAACTGCACGGCAGCGTCAACATCAAGGGAAACACCGTCAGGGAGAACACCAACTGGCGCAGCGGACGCCGCATAGTGGAATGGAACAACAACCTGTTCCATTACATAGTCCGGCACATCCAGGACGTGACGGAGCGGAGCGATGACGCCAAGGAGGCGATGGCCCGCAAGTTCCGGTCTCTGTACAGCGACGTGAAGCAGGCCATACATAAGACGGAACGGGGATATGTGGAACTGATACTCAGGGGGAAACCGGGCAAGGACACGCTGGACCGCCCGGAGGTGGAGCAACAGGCGCTTGGACTGATACTCGATGCTCTTGACCGTGGATACGAGGCGCGGGACATATGTGTTCTGGCGCGTGACAACAACAGCTGCTCCGCGATGGTACAGACCCTGATGGATTACAACACTGCGCATCCAGGCACGGAGCCACTGCAGTTCGTCAGCGAGCAGTCTCTGTTGGTGGGCAACTCCATGGCGGTGCGCCAGGTGGAGATCGTGCTGCGGACATTGGTGCGCGGCATCAATCCGGAGGTGCGCGACGAAGAGACCCGCCGTCTGCATGGTGCCGGCAACATCCATGAACTGGAGAGCCATCTGCTGCTGTACCGGCAGATGCATCCTGAACTGTCAATGGCACGGTGCATGGAGAATTTCATGAACGAGGACGTCGGCCTGGGGGGCATCCGTGAGATGTTGGGACGGATGCAGTCCTTGGCGTTGCCGGCTTTGGTGGAGGCTGTGATATGCAATTTCGTAACGGAGGGTGTGCGTGAGGCGGGTGCGCCCTACTTGGCAGCGTTCCAGGATATCCTGCTGGAATATTGCGACTCCCATCCGGCCGACCTTCCGTCGTTCCTGAACTGGTGGGACCGTGTCAAGGAGGCAAGGGCCATCTCCTCGCCCGAGGACGCCAACGCAATCCGGATCATGACCTCGCACAAGTCCAAGGGCCTGGAGTTTCCGGTGGTGATCGTAACCAATCCGCTCAGTTCCGGCACCCGCATCGGGGATTCCGTCTCCGGCAAGGAGTGGGTGTGGGTCGACAAGGTCGACCTAAAGATCAACGACAAGCAGACGGAGGCGCAGTTTCCGCCGTACATCCCGGTTAACATAACCTCGGCATTGGAAGGAACTGCCCTGGAGGATATCCTGTACCGCAATTATGAACTGGAGACCATCGATTCGCTGAACCTGCTGTATGTGACATTCACCCGTGCCAAGGATGAGTTGTATATTTTCGCCACGCAGCCTGACCGTGAGGCCAAAGGGAGCGAGAGCGTCTATGACCTGCTGACGGACTTCGTGCGGTATGAGAGCGAATGCCCTGAGAATCCGGAGAAGGATTTCGATCCTGGAGTGCTGCTGGTGCGCCAGGACGAGGCTGCTGCGGTGACCACAGTGTCTTATGGCGAGAAACCGGAGGAGAAATTCGTGGAGAGAAAAGATGTGAAGGATGAGGACCGGGGGAAGGATCAGACTGCACCTGTGAAGGAGGAACTGACCGATTATCCCTCCGTCATGGTGGGGGATAAGATAAAGATGCGTCAGGTGTCGCTCCCCGACTATGACGACAGGCCTGCCGAGGAGGTGGATACGGATGATGAGGACATCCGCAATCCGCGTTCGGTGGGTAATGTGTGTCATGCGGTGATGGAGGGGGTGGAGACGTTCGCCGACCTGCCTCGTGAGATCCGCCGTGTGGAGGTATCCGGAATCGTGCCGGAGGATTCGGAATATCTGGATGATCTGCTTACGCATGTGGCTCCCGGTGAGAACGCCGATGTAGACCGTTGGTTCGGGGGAGAGGCCGTCCGGGTTGTCAGCGAGCGCGCCGTGTTGCTCAGTGACGAGCGGCTGCGGCGACCGGACCGCATCATGTTCTACGCCGACGGTCATGTGGAGATCATCGACTATAAGTTCGGCCACCGCACTGCTGAGAGCGACAGCAGGTACCGCCCGCAGGTGCGCCGGTATGTGTCGATGCTGCGCCAGGCAGGCTACACCGACGTGTCCGGCTGGCTTTGGTACGTCTTCGATCCTGACCCGGGGCGCCGCGTTGTGAAGGTATGCTGAAAGCCGCGATTGAAACCGGAATTTCAAGTATATTTGCAGAATTGGGAATAATGGATTAATTTTGCAGTTCAAACCAATAAAATTGAATTTTGGATCCAGATCCTTTGCCGGCCGATTGTATGGCCGGCTTCTTATGTGATTCGGCAATTAGCTTTCAGGCTCCGGAAATCGGCTGGATGGCCTGGAGCGTACTGATAATAATTGCTGCTGTGTGCCTGATGATGTCGGCTTTCGTGTCCGGCAGCGAGATTGCGTATTTCGGTCTTACGCCTCAGGACGTGGATGAGATCGAGGAGGGCGAGGACGCCGGCGACCGCAGGGCACGCCATCTGCTGGACCACAGCGAGCAGCTGCTGGCCACTATCCTCATATCCAATAACCTTGTGAACATCACCATGGTAGTGGTGCTGACATTCGCCATCAACGAGGCTGTGGTGTTCCACAGCACGCTGGTGAACTTCCTGGTGCAGACGGTTTTCCTGACTTTCCTGCTGCTGCTGTTCGGCGAGATTTTCCCCAAGCTCGTGGCCCGTGGCCGCACGCTGTGGTGGGTCCGCTGGGCCTCCGGAGGAGTCACCGCGCTCTACAGGATCCTCGGCCCCCTGTCCGGGCTGATGGTCCGCTCCACAACCATCGTCAACAAGATCATCACCAAGAAACAGGCCAACGTCACCACCGACGAGCTGGAGAAGGCGCTGGAAATCTCCGACGTCAAGGAGGGGGACGAGAAGGAGATGCTGGAAGGCATCCTTAGTTTCGGCGAGAAGGAGGCGCGCGAGATTATGATCAGCCGCGTGGACGTGACGGCCATCGAGTCGCACGACGACTGGGACGAGGTGATAGCCATAATCCTGGACTCCGGCTATTCCCGGCTTCCGGTGTACGACACCACGATGGACACCATAGTGGGCATCCTGTACAGCAAGGACCTGCTGCCCTACCTGGACCGCGAGGACAGGCCGCGCTGGCAGTCGCTGGTGCGTGACGCGTATTTCGTGCCGGAGTCGCGTATGATCGACGACCTCCTGGAAGACTTCCGCAAGCGCAAGATACACATCGCCATAGTGATCGATGAGTACGGCTGCACGCAGGGCATAGTTACGCTGGAGGACGTCATCGAGCAGATAGTGGGCGACATCGATGACGAGTACGATGACCGCACCGACGACATGTACCGCCAGATCGGACCGAATTCCTACATCATGGATGCGAAAATCCCGATCGATGACTTCTGCGAGGCCATCGGTGTCGAGAAGGATGACCTTGGCGAGATCGGAGACGCGGAGACGCTGGCGGGACTGCTGCTGGAGATCAAGGGAGACTTCCCGCAGCCGAACGAGCTGATACGCCGCGCCAATATCCGTTTCAACGTGTTGAAGCTGGAGCGGCACCGTATCGTGGAGGTGAAGGTCGTTTTGGACAATGTGGAGAAGAATGGAGAAGGTTGAATTTTGAATTTTGAATTCGGGATGGAAGAATTTGTGTATTGGCGTCATCCCACCTTGCCGTGCATCAAGGTGGAGGAGATAACCGAGGGAGACGGGTTCTCCGGAGCTGCGTGGCTGGAGGGTGCCCGGCAGATATATGGCGAGAACGGCCGCGAGGAGTACCGCGAGATCGGACACTATCAGAACGGAGCGCCGTTCCTGTACAACAGTGCGGCGCGGATCTCGGTGACGCATTGCCCGGGGTTGCTTGCCGTGGCCACGCTGCCCGACACTCCGGAGGTGCAGCTGTCGGAGTACAGCGACCGTGCTGCGCTCGGCATCGATGCCGAGCGCAATGACCGCGTGCAGGCGCAGAAACTGCGTGACCGTTTCCTGTCGTCAGATGAACTGAGCATGATTCCTGCCGACGATGTGCGGCAGAATGTCCTGGCGTGGACCATCAAGGAAGCGGTGTACAAGGCGGCCCTGACCGAGGGACTGGATTTCCGCGAACAAATTCACATATCACGTATGCCAAAACTCGGTCCGGCCACCCCGGTTTTCGATGTTAAAGAATTCGGCGATTTCACCCAGGCCGACTACGGTCGCTCCGAGGTGCTGGATGCAGACGGCAAGAGGCGGGAATTCATCTTGTATTCGTATGAGAGCGATGACTTTATCATCACTCTTGCCTATTCGCCCCGGTCATCGCGTTTCAACAAGAAGCCGATGTGATCACAGGATGCTGCGCAGTTGCAGTAGAATCACGATGATGCCTATGGAGTAGATGGCCATCAGGCCGCTGTTGCGGCGCATCCACGCGGTGAATGTTTTTTTAGCGAAGGTTTTCATAATGTTCGGTTTTTAAGGCTCCGGTCTTGTAGAAGCGGAGCGTTAGGTTGACGATGCAAAATTACCGGACATGACTGCCAACTACGGTCACTGTAATCTAAAAAAATGCTAAAATAGGGGATATTTTTCATTTTTTTTAAATAGAATTTGATAAATATTTGTTTTTTGAGTAAATTCGCGATATGAAGTTTATTCAACCGCGTGAACGGCTTGAATGACAGGCGTGAGTGGGGACGGATTCATGTCGGATTAAGGAATATGACCCGGAATGGATTAAGGAATATGACCTGTAAAAGATAGGACATTAAAGATAGAAACTGGCATATACTATATACTAAGGAACTATGGACATTGGACAAGAAATCAGGAAACGCAGACAGGAACTGCGGCTCACGCAGCAGTCCCTTGCTGATATCTCGGGCGTCAGTGTTCGAATGATCAAATCGATAGAAGGGAACTATGCCAATCCATCGATTCGGACGGTTGAGAAACTGTTGAAGTCATTGAACCTGTGTTTCGAGATCATGGAAACCAGGCAGGCGATTGACGCATAGCGCGGCCTGCGGCATTTAGTTAAGAGTTAACGGGAATCAACAGGAGACTGTCGATTCCCTTTTTTTTTCATAATTGACAATAATTTCGTAACTTTGTGTTTTCAAACAGAAACAATACATCAAATGGCAAAGCAAGAGGACGTATTCAAGTCTATAATAGCGCATGCTAAGGAGTACGGATTCGTATTCCAGTCATCGGAGATATATGACGGACTGTCGGCTGTATACGATTACGGTCAGAACGGTGTGGAACTGAAGAACAACATCAAGCGTTACTGGTGGGAGGCGATGACGATGCTTCACGACAACATCGTGGGCATTGACTCGGCCATCTTCATGCATCCCACCATCTGGAAGGCATCGGGCCATGTGGATGCGTTCAACGACCCGTTGATCGACAACCGTGACAGCAAGAAGCGGTACCGTGCCGATGTGCTGATCGAGGACGAGATCGCCAAGTTCGACGACAAGGTCAACAAGGAGGTGGCCAAGGCCGCCAAGCGTTTCGGCGAGGCTTTCGACGAGGCCAAGTTCCGCGCAACCAATCCCCGCGTGCTGGAGCATCAGGCCAAGCGCGACGAGCTCCATCAGCGCTACTCCGACGCCATGAACGCCAACGACCTCAACGAACTGAAGCAGATAATTCTGGATTACGAGATCGTAGACCCCATCAGCGGAACGCGCAACTGGACCGACGTGCGTCAGTTCAACCTGATGTTCAAGACCGAGATGGGTTCCACAGCCGACGGCGCGATGGAGGTATACCTCCGTCCCGAGACGGCCCAGGGTATCTTCGTGAACTACCTGAACGTGCAGAAGACAGGCCGTATGCGCATCCCCTTCGGAATCGCCCAGATCGGCAAGGCGTTCCGCAACGAGATCGTGGCCCGTCAGTTCATATTCCGCATGCGTGAGTTCGAGCAGATGGAAATGCAGTTCTTCGTACGTCCCGGCGAGGAGATGAAGTGGTTCGACTACTGGCGCAAGGTGCGTCTGGCATGGCATCAGAACCTTGGCCTGGGCGATGAGAAATACCGCTACCACGACCATGAGAAACTGGCGCACTACGCCAACGCCGCCACGGACATCGAGTTCCAGATGCCTTTCGGCTTCAAGGAGGTGGAGGGTATCCACTCGCGTACCAATTTTGACCTGTCGCAGCACGAGAAGTTCAGCGGCAAGAAGATCCAGTACTTCGATCCGGAACTGAACGAGAGTTATGTGCCGTATGTGATCGAGACCTCGATCGGCGTGGACCGTATGTTCCTGAGCGTGATGTGCTCCTGCTACGAGAACCAGGCCCTGGAGGGTGGTGACAGCCGCGTGGTGCTGCACTTCCCCGCGCCTATCGCTCCCGTGAAGTGCGCCGTGCTGCCGCTGGTCAAGAAAGACGGCCTGCCTGAGAAGGCCCGCGAGATCCAGCATCGTCTCCGCTTCGACTTCACCTGCCAGTACGACGAGAAGGACTCCATCGGCAAGCGTTATCGCCGTCAGGATGCCATCGGAACCCCGTTCTGCGTTACCGTTGACCATCAGACACTGGAGGACAATACCGTTACGCTGCGTTACCGTGACTCCATGGAGCAGAAGCGTGTGGCAATCGACGACCTGGAGAAGATCCTGTCCGACGAGGTGAGCCTGAACAGCCTGCTCCGCCGTCTGGCCGAGAAACAATAATGAAATGTACCCTCCAACCCTTATAACAAGAGTATATGAAGAAGATTTTGATGATGCTCGTGGCTCTGGTCGCCATGACCGGACTGACGAGTTGTAACTATAACTCGCTGGTTGAGAAACAGCAGAGCGTTGACCAGTCGTGGGCTGAGGTCGAGAACCAGTACCAGCGCCGCTCCGACCTGATTCCCAACCTGGTGAATACGGTCAAGGGTTACGCCACCCACGAGGAGAAGACGCTGACCAACGTGATCGAGGCACGCGCCAAGGCCACCTCCATAACCATCGATCCCGCCAACCTGAACGAGGAGACCCTGGCCCGCTACCAGGAGGCTCAGGGCGAGCTGAGCGGCGCGTTGAAGTCGCTGCTGGCCGTGACGGAGGCATATCCCGACCTGAAGGCCAACGAGAACTTCATGAACCTGCAGGCACAGCTGGAAGGTACGGAGAACCGCGTCTCGGTGGCCCGCAAGCGTTACACCGAGCAGGTGAAGGAGTACAACACTGCGATCAAGAAGTTCCCCACCGTGATCTATGCCGGTTGGTTCGGATTTAAGGAGAAACCTCAGTTCAAAGCCGAGGCGGCTGCCCAGAAGGCTCCGACCGTAAACTTTGAGGCTAAAGAGTCAGGCGAATTACGATGAAGAAGATCCTGATCCTGATATCGGCATTGTTCATAGGTGCCGCTATGCAGTCGTGCCTGAAGGACAACGTCGAGGACTATGAATCCTGGCGTCAGCGCAACGACGAGTATCTCAATGGACTAGACCTGTGGGAGTACCAGAAGATTACCACCAACTGGGCGCCGTTCCATGAGGTGTACATGAAGTGGCACAACGACCGGGAGAAGACCAAGGACAACCTGGTGCCGATGTCCACCTCCACCGCGAGCGTGACATACTGGCTTCGCGACATAGACAGCGTGCTGTACGACACGTCGTACCGAACGAATGGCGACAGCCTGTACACAGCGGTCGTCAACAACAACGTCACGGGTTTCCAGATCGCGTTGACCAACATGCATGTCGGTGATTCCGTCACGTTGATTGTTCCATACAATGCCGGATATGGCAATGTCGCCGACGGCAGCCTCAAGCCGTACACCAACCTTATCTATGAAATGAAGTTGGTGGACATCCCCGCATTGGAGAAACCTAACAATTAAGTACCTTGAAAACAACATGAAAACAGCAGGCATTACGTTTATCGGCATGTTGGGCGTGGCGTTGTGCGCCTCGGCCTATGTCATCAATGATTACAAAGTGTCGCCGGAGGCGCCGTTGCATATGCCGGCGGTTCCCGACAGCACGCAGAAGGAGAACCCCTTCGGCATGGAGAAACTGTTGAAGTCGCGTCATTTCGCCACGCAGTGGCCCGAGACGGCAGGCTGGACCACTATGGTTCCGGACACCGCGGGCAATCTGGTGCTGGTGAACTCGCGCCGCACACCCGAACTGCGCACCCTGGCCACCCGTCTGAGAGCCGAGCGTTATGCCAAAGGTACGCTGAAACTTGCTTCCACCAGCCGCGCCGAGGTACTGGTGAACGGCAAGGAGGCTGTCACCAAGACATCCGCGGATTCCGTTCCGACAGAGGCCACCGGCATCGTGGAACTCCTCCCCATGGCCGACAACTCGATTGTGGTGAACGTGCTTGCCGCGCCCGACGACAAGGGCGAGCCGAGCGTCAAACTGGAATTCGTACCCGATGAGGATTACAAGGACGTGGCCGTTACCGCGTCGCCCGACATGAAGCGTGTGGTGAGTCCCCTTTCCACAATGCAGGGCGAGCGTGTCTACAACGTCTCGATAAGTCCCGACGGAAAGTATCTGCTCACCAAGTACCGCGAGACCGTGTCGGCCACCGAGACCCGTTACCGTGCCGTGCTGACCGAGGCGGCGACAGGCCGCGTGCTTACCGAAGGAGTTAACACTTCAGCCGACTGGCTGCCCAAGGGCACAAGGCTGTATTATACACAGGCCGGCGTCAAGGACTACGATCTCTACACTGTCAGCGTGCCTGACATGCGCGTTTCGAAGATCGCCACCGCAATCCCGAACCAGGACATCACGGTCAGCCCGGATGAGAACTATCTGTTCTACTATGACCAGGTGGAAGGGAAGAAGGAGCAAGGAACGATGCGCCGCGTCAAGGCTCCCGACGACCGCATCCCCGGCGACCGCGACCGTTACTACATCTGCCGCTACGACCTGAAGAACGGCGTGGCCACACCGCTGACCTACGGCGGCGCCACTACCTCGATATGCGACATCTCGCGTGACGGAAGCCGTCTGCTGTATCTGGCGCAGCGTCAGACCCCGGCCCACTATCCCTTCTACAAGGTGTCGCTGGTGCAGATGGACATGAACACCTTCGCCACCGATACAATCCTGAAGGATGTGGACGGCTACATCAACGATGCCGTCTACTCGCCTGACGCCAAGAGACTGTTCGTGTTAGGCGGTCCCGATGCTTTCGACGGCATCGGCGCCAACTATGCGCCGGAACCGATAGCCAACAACTTCGACGTGCAGGGATTCCTGATGGATCTGGCGACCCGCAAGGTGACGCCGATGACCCGTGACTTCAATCCCTCAATCCAGGGACATCCTGTGTGGAATCCCGCCGACAACATCATATATTTCCGTGGCGAGCGCGGTTTCTACATCGACCTGTATCAACTGAACCCCGCCACGGGCAAGATCTCCATGCTGGCCGACGGCAGGGACGTGAAGACGGTCCGTGGATTCAGCATCGGCGACCGTGAGTCGAAGTACATGGCATACTGGGGCGGAAACTTCACCGACGACGGCATGGCCCGTATGCTGGACTTGAAGAGCGGCAAGAGCACGCTGATAGCCGATCCGTTGCAGAACTGGCTCGGCGACACAGAATTCGGAAAGATGGAGCCGTGGACCTTCACCGCCAAGGACGGTACCGAGGTTGACGGCTATATGTGTCTGCCCCCCGGTTTCGACCCCTCCAGGAAGTATCCTCTGATCGTCTACTATTACGGCGGGACCTCCCCTACGAACGCCTCGTTCTACCACCTCTACTCGCCGCAGGTGTTCGCCAGCCGCGGATATGTGGTCTACACGTTGAACCCAAGCGGAACCACAGGCTACGGCCAGGAGTATTCCGCCCGTCACGTCAACGCGTGGGGCAAGCGCACGGCCGACGAGATCATAGAGGGCGTCAAGAAGTTCTGCGCCTCCCACTCGTTCGTTAACGACAAGAAGATCGGATGCCTCGGTGCGTCGTATGGCGGCTTCATGACGCAGTACCTGCTGACCAAGACCGATATCTTCGCCGCCGCCATGAGCCATGCGGGCATCTCGAACGTAACCAGTTACTGGGGCGAGGGTTACTGGGGTTACAGCTATAACTCCGTGGCCGCCGCCAAGAGTTATCCGTGGTCAGATCCCGAGCTCTTCACCAGGCAAGGCTCGCTGTTCAACGCCGATAAGATCCATACCCCGCTGTTGCTGCTGCACGGAACCGTCGACACCAACGTGCCCATCGGCGAGAGCATCCAGCTGTTCAACGCCCTGCGCGTGCTGGGCCGCGACGTGGAGTTCATCACCGTGGAGGGGGAGAACCATGTCATCTCCGGCTACGACAACAAACTGGTATGGCAGAACACCATCATGGCATGGTTCGCCAAATGGCTCCAGGATGACCCGCGCTGGTGGAACAGCATGTACAAGGACTGAGACCGATGAAATACAGAAAAATAGACAATATCTTACTGACAGGTACGCTGTTGGCCGTGATGGCCGGCAGCGTTTCCTGCAGTAAGGCGGACACCGCGGGGGAGACTGAGGCGGCGATCCAGGAAGCACGCATCGATGCCCGCGAGTCGGCACGGATCTTCCTGAACCGGCCCTGGAAGGATACGGTGGAACTGAAACGGAAACTCCTGGAGGTCCACGACCACAGGGCCAAGTATGATTCAGTGGGACGCAAGAGAAGCGCGCAGGCTTACGACACAACTTTTTACTCGACGCTCCGAACGGTGCGTCCGGAGATGGCCGTGTATCTCACCAACGCCATAAACGAGCGGAAGGTACAGGCATCGCTACCCGCGCCGGCTGCACAGCCTGAATCCAAGGATGCCTCAAAAAGCAGGAAGAAATGAAAGTGAGTAAGGATATGGTTGAGTTGCTCGACAGCGAGGCGGCGCGGATGAACACTCCGGAGTTCATCGCCGATGATCCCGTGCAGTTCCCGCACCGGTTCGAGCGTCAGCAGGACGTGGAGATCGCCGGACTGCTGGCGGCAACGATAGCGTGGGGCAACCGCAAGATGATATGCCGCGACGCCGACCGGATGCTGACGCTTATGGACGGTGAGCCTTACCGCTACATGATGGAGGAGGGTTACGAGGACCTGGATCCCGCCAGGAATATTCATCGCACGTTCTTTGCAAGCAATCTCCAGCAGTATCTGAGGGGATTGCGCGCGATATACAAGGAGTACGGCACGTTGGATGATTTCAGCATGGCCATAAGGGCCGGGGAGGATACAGCCCCGGCGTGGAGACTTGTGGAAGGAATGCAGGAATACCTGACTCGCGCCAACGGAGGTGTCCCTGCCGAACGCTGTCTGCCGCATGACCTGAAGCATACCGCGCTGAAGCGGATCAACATGGCCTTGCGCTGGTTTGTCCGTGATGACGGAATCGTTGACATGGGTATCTGGAAATCCATTCCTAAGTCAAGATTGTTTATACCCCTGGACGTTCATGTGGGAAACGTGGCCCGCGATTTGGGATTGCTGACCCGCAAGGCCAACGACCGCCGTGCGGTGGAGGAACTGACCGGCGTCCTGAGGGAACTGCGCCCTGATGACCCTGCGTACTACGACTACGCCCTGTTCGGCATCGGCGTAACCTCCAAGACTCTAAACAAAGATGAATCAACGAATGAAGCTTAAGATAACGATTATATTGACATTGCTGCTGACTGTGCTGACGCTCGACGCCGAGGATCATCCCAAGCGGGAGTTCAGGGGTGCGTGGCTCCACGTCATCGGTCAGTCGCAATGGCAGGACAAGACCACGGAGCAGGCCAAGGCATACATGATCGACCAGTTCGACCGCCTGCAGCGTGCCGGATGCAACGCGGTTATCTTCCAGGTGCGACCTCATGCGGATGCTGTCTATAAATCGGACCTGGAGCCCTGGAGCGCATGGCTTACAGGCAAGCGTGGCAAGGTACCGAATCCGATGTGGGACCCGATGGAGTTCGCCATCCAGGAGGCCCACAAGCGTGGCATGGAGTTCCACGCGTGGCTGAATCCTTACCGGGTGACTTCAACTGCCAAGGAGATACTCCCCAAAAGCCATATGAGCAACATGGAGCCGCAGCGGTTCTTCCGTTACAACGGGCAGATTCTGTTCGATCCGGCATATCAGGAAAACCGCGACTTCATCTGCAAGGTGGTCAAGGATATAGTGAACCGTTACGATGTTGACGGCATCCATATCGACGATTATTTTTATCCGTACCCCGTGGCCGGCAAGAAGATTCCGGATGACGCGAGTTTCCTTCAATACGGCAACGGAATGGAACGCAACAACTGGCGCCGTCACAATGTGGACCTCCTTATCGAGCAGATGCACCGCACCATCAAGGAGACCAAGCCGTGGGTGCGCTTCGGCGTGAGTCCGTTCGGCATCTGGCGCAACAAGCGTACCGATCCGCGAGGCTCCGAAAGCACCGGCCTTCAGAATTACGACGACCTTTACGCCGACGTGCTGCTGTGGGACCAGAAAGGCTGGGTGGATTATTTCGTGCCTCAGCTGTACTGGAACCTCGACACCAAGGCGGCCCCGAGCCGAAAACTGGTGAAGTGGTGGAACGACAACATCAAGCACGCCGACCTATACATCGGTCAGGACGTGAAACGCACCATGGATATGCCAGATCCTGACAATAGCACGGGCAATGAGCTTGACACCAAGGTGAAACTGGGGCGCCGGCTTCCAAATGTCGGAGGCAACGTATGGTGGCACGGCTATTGGGTCACCGGCAACTACAAGGGAGTGGCCGACCTGCTGGCCGACAAGTATCAGTCCACTATAGCGCTTCCGCCGGCCTACCGGGGACCCGGACACGGCCCTAAGAACGTCGGCAAGATCGAGCTGGTCAAGAACGACGACGGGCAGTTCCTGGAATGGAAGGCAGTGAAGCACGGCAAGGAGGAGAAAGCCGACGATGTGGTCCGCTATGTCGTCTATGAATTCCTTCCCGGCGAGGAACAGGACCTGAACAACAGTCAGGCCATCGTGGCGCTGACTCCTTTCAACCGCGTTCGGATCGCCAATCCCGAGCCCGGCCTGACCTATGCGGTGACTGCATTGGACCGCCTGAACCGCGAGTCCGACGCGATATTCCTGTATGTGAAATAGCATGTTGACAGCGTCAAGGGAGCGTCCCCTAAATTCGCGGACGCGCCCTTAACCTTATCCTCCTTAGATTGTTTATATAATAAAAAGGAGGATAGAGTATGAAAAACACAATACTTAAAGTTCTGCTGACATTATTCATGTTGACTGCAGGAGCGTTCTGGACGGAGGCTCAGAACTCGTTGCCGGCTCCGGGAAGCGGTGCCGGATTCACGCCTAATACAGGAGGTCCCGGTTTCGGCCCCGGCCCCGGACCTGCGTTCGGACCCGGACCGGGAGGATATTATCCAGGCAATCCTTATTGGGACAGTCCGTGGTATGACGGCTGGAACACCCCGACCATCGTGGTGAACCAGGCGGTGAACAATCCCCCGAGCCAGGGCACCGAGAAAGTCATAGCCTGCGGATACGACGCCACCGGCGTGTGGCGCGTCATACCCTTGCTGGTAAGTTTCCAATACACCGGTGCGCAGTATTCGGTCAATGTGCTGAATGCGTGGAACCCCTGGACCCGATCATGGGACAAGGGTGTGGACGAGCCCGCCTATAACACCGACTATTGGCTCCGTGACGTGCAGTACGACTACTACACTGTCCTGTCGACCGGAACATTCTATTTCAATCTGTAGATAATTTTGTTGTACTATAAGAAGTTTTCATGGACCCGTGGCCGTGAGGTCGCGGGTCCATGTCTTATGCGGTCTTGAGGCCGTGTCTCAGCCACGCGCCGCTGGCCAGGCGCCACAGGAAGATGGCTCCCCGGAAGCACAGCTCGATACACATCGCGATCCAGATGCCTTGCAGTCCCATGGACGGAGCGAGGAGGGCGGCAAGCGGCACGCGCACCAGCCATATGCTGCCGAAATTCATGCATGCCGGCACGATGGTGTCCCCCACTCCGACCATCACTCCGTAGGCCACGATCGATGCGGCGAACATGGGCTCGGCCCATGCCTCGATGCGAAGCACCTCGGCGCCAAGGTCGATGATGCCCCGGACCGGTGACATCAGCGACATGACCGATGGCGCGAACTGCCAGAGCAGGATACCCATCACGCTCATTATGACCATGCCGGACAGAGTGGTGATGTAGCCGAACTGCCTGGCCAGGTCGCGACGCCCCGCGCCGTAGCTCTGGCCTACCAGAGTCGTGGCGGCGTCGCCGATGCCGTATCCCGGCATATAGCACAGCGCCTCGGCGGTTACGGCAAAGGCGTTGGCGGCTATGGCTACCGCACCCAACGGGGCCACGATGACGGTTATCATTATCTGAGCGCCGCATATCACGGCATGTTCCAATGTCAGCGGCGCGGCTACCTTGACTGCCTTGAGCGAGACGGTACGCGAGAACCGGAACCGGCCGAGTTTCCCCTTGACGCGTGTCAAAGCCAGATGTTCCTGGCGGGTCAGCAGATACCACATCACCGAGGCGGCCGTAACAACCTCCGCGGCAACAGTGCCCAATGCCGCGCCAAGCACTCCGAGCCCGGCTCCCGGCATCGTGAAGGAGACTCCGGCCAGAGTCAACTGACGTGTCGGGAATATCAGCAGGAAGTTGAACGCCACATCCAGCACGCACATCATGACGTTCAGGCCGCCAGGCACTTTCATATTGCCGGCAGCGCGAAGCACGCCACAACCGATATAGTTGAGCGACAGCAGCGGCAACGCCGATACGAACACCAGGAAGTACTGTGAGGCCGGACGGCATATCTCATCCTGCCCTCCGAGCCAATGGGGCAGAAACCGCGAGATTGATATGCCGATCACGGCTATCAGCGTGCCGAACAGGAATGAGGCGAGTATGCCCTGGCGCATTATGTCGCGGCCACGGCCATATTCGGCGGCTCCCATGGCGTGGGCCACCTGTACCGAGAATCCGACCGTGGCGGCCGAGCAGACTCCCCAGAACAGCCACAGGCTGGTGGACACCAGGCCCACGGCGGCACTGTCGACGGCTCCGAGCCGTCCCACCATCGCAGCGTCGATGTACTGCATCAGGATGCTGGAAAGCTGGGCCATGATGGCCGGCCACGACAGCCGGGCGGTCAGCCCCAGACGTTGACGCAGCGTCAGCGGATGCCCGGACTGTATCAGCTCAAGCATTCAGGTTCGCGAATATGCGTTTCAGCCCCTCCTCCAGGCGTTCGCGGGGACAAGCCAGGTTGATTCGTATGTAACGGTTGTCGCCGTACATGTCGCCTCCGTTCACATGTACGCGGGCCTCCTCCACAAGGCGGCGCACAAGCCTGGCGGCATTGTCGGTCAGTGCCGTGACGTCGACCCATACAAGATACGTGGCTTCAAGCAGGGAGACGGGGCATTGGGGAAGGTGCAGGGCGAACTCGCGGCGCAGCAGGTCGTAATTCCCCCACAGATAGTCGCGGCATGCGTCGAGCCATTCCGCTCCCCGTTCCGTGTAAGCGGCCTTGAGGCCCTCGATTCCGAAAGGATTCACGTCGCATACCTCGTTGATGTTCACGGCCCGGTCTATGCGCGCACGCTTCTCCGGGTCGCCGCATATGATGTTGCCTATGTGCAGTCCCGCTGTGTTGAACGCTTTGCTGGGCGAGACACAGTACACCGTGTCCGGATTGATGGTCGCCATAGGGACGTAACCGGTACCCGGAGCCGTAAGCTCGCAATGAATCTCGTCGCTGACAATCGTTACTCCATGGCGTGTGCAGATATCGGACACGCGTTCCAGTTCGGAGCGCGTCCAGAGACGGCCCGCCGGATTGTGCGGGTTGCACAGCAGCATCAGCGTGGCTTCCGGACGTGAGGCCTGCCGTTCCAGGGCGTCGAAGTCCATCCGGTAAGTGAATGTCCCGTCGGGCAGGTGCCGGCGGACAAGGGGCGCGTCGGCGATCTCGCAGCCGTTGTTGCGTATGCTGGAGAAGAAGCAGTTGTAGACAGGCGTCTGTATGATGACGGCGCTACCGGCCGGAGCCAGCCCGCGGATTATGGCCGACATCGCCGGGACTATGCCTGGAACAGCTATGACATCCTCCTGCCTGACGGCGATGCCGTGGCGGCGGCTGAACCACTCGTTGATTGCGGCGTAATATGCCGTGTCGGGGAAAGCGTATCCGAACACTCCGTGGGCCACGCGGCGTTCCAGCGCCTCGATTATCACCGGCGCCGCCTTGAAATCCATGTCCGCAACCCAAAGGGGGATGACGTCGGGATATGGCTCTTCGTCCCATTTCACGCAGGAGGTGCCGCGCCGGTCCGGGGTATGGTCGAAATCGAATCTATCCATTATTTCTTGTTTACCTCGATTTTGCAGTCGGCCGGTGCCTTGATGTTCTTGTCCAGGATGATCTCGCCGATGGAATCTGCCTTGATCACTCCGGAGGTGGGGTTCTTGACCGAGGTGATGTTGCCCCGGATGTCGGCGTGCAGCACGGTTTCCTCAAAGGCCAGGTCGCAGTCGGCGTCCATGGTGCAGTTCTCCATGATCAGATTGTCGCAGTAGCACAGCGGCTGGGTGCCTGAGATGTGGCAGTTTACCAGGCGCAGGTTCTTGGAGTGCCAGCCCAGATATTCGCCGTTCAGGCGGGAGTTGCGAACCGTGACGTTCTCCGTCATCCAGAAGGCGTCGCGGCTGTGGATGTCGGCGTTCTCCACTGTAACGTCGCGGCAGTACTGGAATGAGTAGTTGCCGTGCTGTTCGTAGCGGTCCACGTCTATGTTGTCGCAGTGCATGAAGATGTAGTCGGCGTGGTCCACCTTGACGTCGCGGATGCGTATGTCGCGGCAATGCCACATGGTCTCCTGTGCGTTCGGGATGTCGACGCGCTCCAGAACCATGCGGTCCATCTCGCGAAACATCTTCGGGGCGTCCACCCGGGTATCGGTCATCTTCAGGTCCCGGCAGTACCACAGGGCGGCGCGGGCCCCTTCGGTAAACACGCACTTGTCGATAACGAAGCGGTCCACATGCCAGAAGGGGTACTTTCCCTCGAACCGGCATCCTACGGCCTTGATGTCCTGGCATTCCTTCAGGGCAGACTCGCCGGCATGTACGGTGACGTTCTCCAGCAGCAGGTCACGCTCGGCGAAGAACGGACGCTCGCCGCCCGTCTCAAAATCCTTAATCTCCTTCATAGGGTATCGTAATTAGTATTCCTAATATAATACGTTACGGCTGGCAGGAATATTTTGTGGAAGTAATAGGAGAACTCCGAGAGGTCGGACGGGTCTGACTGGTCGGACAGGTCTGATTTTCAGAAATATTTTGCCAATTCGGAAAAAAGTTGTAACTTTGCAAGCCGATTATATCCAATAATAGGGCCCGCCCGGGGATATGCGGTTGTGATTGGCCTCGCAACCCGTTGAAAGGGAGGGACAAATAATTTTAACCCAACTTAAAAAGTGGATACATTAAGTTACAGAACGCAAAGCGCAACACCCGCCACGATCGAGAAGAAGTGGGTGCTGATCGATGCGACCGATATGGTTCTGGGCCGCCTCTGCTCGGAGGTGTCCAAGATACTTCGTGGCAAGAACAAGCCTGGTTACACCCCCAATATGGATTGCGGTGACTATGTGATCATCATCAACGCCGACAAGGTCAAACTGAACGGTGGCAAGATGGAGAAGCGCGAGTACCTGCGTTTCACCGGTTACCCCGGCGGCCAGCGCGCCTACACCCCCGGCGACCTGATGAAGAAGTCCTTCAAGGTTACAATGAAGGGCAAGCACCCCCTGTTCATCAAGGTTGTAAAGGGTATGCTGCCCAAGAACAAGCTTGGTGCGCTGCAGTTGACCAACCTGCATGTTTTCAACGGTCCCGAGCATCCCTTCGCGGACAAGAATCCGGAAGTTCTTGACCTTAACAAAAAGAAGTAATTAGAAGATGGAAAAAATTAATGCCATAGGCCGTCGCAAGGCCGCAGTTGCCCGTGTTTACCTGACCGAAGGAACCGGCAAGATCACAATCGACAAGCGTCCTCTGGACGTTTACTTCCCCTCTTCGATACTTCAGTACATCGTCAAGCAGCCTCTGCTGGCGCTGGATTCAGTCGAGAAGTACGACATCTACGCCCATCTGGACGGCGGTGGCTACAAGGGTCAGTCCGAGGCCCTGCGTCTGGCAATAGCCCGCGCCCTGGTAAAGGTCAATCCCGAGGACAAGAGCATCCTTCGTAAGGAAGGCTTCATGACCCGCGACGCCCGTGAGGTTGAGCGTAAGAAACCGGGTCGTCCCAAGGCACGTAAGCGCTTCCAGTTCAGCAAGCGTTAAACCGAATTATGACGGGCGTCCTGAGCCGTCTCACGGCATGGCCGCCTGAACAGTGTTTAGTATCTAAATTCCCGAGATGGCTTCGTTCCCTACCCGGGAGTTGTTAACCCCAAGAACGTAAACAATCACACAAAAGAATGGCAACACCCACATTCGAACAACTCGTTGAGGCCGGATGTCACTTCGGCCACCTGAAACGCAAATGGAATCCCGCCATGGCGCCCTATATCTTCATGGAGCGCAACGGTATCCACATCATCGACCTCTACAAGACAGCAGCCAAGATCGAGGAGGCAAGCAACGCCCTGCGCCAGATGGCCAAGAGCGGCAAGAAGGTCCTCTTCGTAGCCACCAAGAAACAGGCCAAGGAGGCAATCGCCGAGAAGGCTAAGGCCATCGGAATGCCTTTCGTTATCGAGCGCTGGCCCGGCGGCATGCTCACCAACTTCCCCACGATCCGCAAGGCCGTCAAGAAGATGACCACCATCGACAAGATGACAAAGGACGGAACATTCGACAACCTGTCGAAGCGCGAGAAACTGCAGATCACCCGTCAGCGCGCCAAACTGGAGAAGAACCTTGGTTCCATAGCCGACCTGAGCCGTCTGCCGTCTGCACTGTTTGTAGTTGACGTCATGAAGGAGCACATCGCCGTGGCCGAGGCCAAGCGTCTGGGTATACCTGTGTTCGGAATCGTAGATACCAACTCCAACCCCGAGGACATCGACTTCGTGATTCCTGCCAACGATGACGCATCGAAGAGCATCGAGGTGATCCTCGACGCCGTATGCACAGCAATGGCCGAGGGCCTGGAGGAGCGTAAGGTAGAGAGACTGGACGCTCCCGAGGCTAAGGAAGGCGAGGATGGCGAGGCTCCCGCTCCCAGCAAGCGCCGCCGCGTACGCCGCAACGAGGCTCCCAGGGCCGAGGCTCCCGCTCAGGAAGCACCCAAGGCCGAGGAGGCTCCCAAGGCTGAGGCTGCCGAGTAATCGGGACACGTTTACAATCACATCAGAATTTAACTACCGTAAGCCGGGCCCGATACGGCTCCGGCTTACATTTTAACAAGAAGATACACAATGGCAGTAAGCATTGAAGATATCAAGAAACTGCGTCAGATGACCGGCGCAGGCATGATGGACTGCAAGAACGCTCTGGCCGAGACCAACGGCGACATCGAGGCATCCATCGAGATCATCCGTAAGAAGGGTCAGGCTGTAGCCGCCAAGCGCGAGGCCCGCAACGCCGCCGAGGGTTGCGTGTTCGCAGGCACCAACGGCAACTTCGCCGCAATAGCCACACTGAAGTGCGAGACGGACTTCGTAGCCAAGAATGAGTCTTTCCGCGCCCTGGCCAAGGAAATCCTGAAGGCCGCCCTGGCCGCTCAGGCCAAGAGTGCCGACGAGGTCAAGGATCTGACTTTCGATGGCCGCACCGTTGCCGAGCATATCACGGACGAGATCGGTAAGACCGGCGAGAAGATGGAACTGGGCGAGTACGCCTGGCTGGAGGCTCCGAGCGTTTCAAGTTACGAGCACCTGGGCAACAAACTGGCCACTATCGTAGGCCTGAGCCTGCCTGACGTTCCCGCAGAGGTAGGCAAGGAGGTCGCCATGCAGGTAGCCGCCATGAATCCCGTTTCCGTAAGCCGTGACGACGTTCCTGCTGACGTTGTTGCCCGTGAGCTGGAGATCGCGGTAGAGAAGACCAAGGAGGAGCAGATCCGCAAGGCAGCCGAGGTTGCGTTGAAGAAGGCCGGTCTGAACCCCAACCACTTCGACAGCGAGGACCACATCGAGTCCAACATAACTAAGGGCTGGATCACAGCCGAGGATGCCGAGCGTGGCCGCAAGGTCATGAAGGAGGCTGCCGAGGCCAAGGCCGCCAATATGCCCGAGCAGATGATCCAGAATATCGCCAACGGCCGTCTGAACAAGTTCTTCAAGGAGAACGCGCTGGTGGAACAGGAGTTCCACCGCGACGCCAAGAAGACCGTGCAGGAGTACCTGAACGGCGAGATGAAGGGCCTGACGGTGGTTTCCTTCCGTCGCGTGAACCTGAACGCCGACTGATAATTAGTCGGAATGAAATAATGAAAGCAGCCCTAAGGGCTGCTTTTTTTTGTTGGCAGGGGCGGTGGGGAAGGTGGGAATGGTGGGAATTATGGGAGATGTGGGAATTATGGGAAATGTGGGAATGGGGGGGAATGGTGGGAAATGTGGGAGATTGGTCTGTCTATTCGTGGATGGGGATAGTGGGGTTTATGAAGTAGACTCGCTCCGTGGCGCGGGTTATGGCTGTGTAGATCCAACGGTAGAACTCGGGACCGAGGCTCTCGGGATCGATGCCCCCCATGTCGATGTAGACGTGCTTCCATTCGCCGCCCTGAGCCTTGTGGCAGGTCACGCAGTAGGCGTACTTGGCCTGTATCGCGTTGTAGTAAGGGTTGTTGAGCGCGGCGGCGATCTTCTCGGACAACACTCCCTCGGCTTCGGCGGCGATGCGGTTGTAGAACTGCTCCATCTCGCTCCGCGGAATGTTGGCGCCCTTGGTCACCAGGCTGCGCAGCATCAGAGGTGCCTGGATGATGCGTCCGTCGGCCAGCTGCAGCTCCACCTGCGTGAAATATCGTCCGTAAGCCTTCTCGGTGGTACCGGTCCAGGTCACCTCGGCCATATCGCCGTTGGCGATAAGGCCGTCACGGCCGTTATGCTTCCCCCAGAAGTAGTCGTTCTTGGTGATGACGAGCCGGTCGCCTCGCTCCAGGGGGCTCTCCATGTCGAACACCTGTCGGCGGATGGCCATATTGAAATCGTTGGCGCGCCAGTTGGCGCGGGTTATGATCAGCGTCTCCTCCTGGCCCACCTTGGCGTAGGAGTCCTCGAGTTCATCTGGAAGCTCACGCGAGGATATCACCCTGACATCGCTGAATCCAGCCGCGTCTATGTACGGACGCAGTTCCGTGTCGGGGTGGTATAGCAGGTGTCGCATCAGCGTGGCGTTATGGATTATGCCGCTTTCGGCGTCCTGCCGCATCGATACGTCCAGTATATGGGGCAACGGGTTGAGGCCGAGTGAGCGCAGACGGTTGGGGTTCATGGCGTTGGCCACATCCTGGCCCACGGGGGGAAGCTGTGCCTCGTCGCCCATCAACAGCATCTTGCATCCGGGGGCTGAGTAGACGTATTTCACCAGCATGTCGAGCATGGAGCCTTGCCCCGAGCCTGCGTCGGCTATCAGCGATGCCTCGTCAACGATGAACAGGGTGTCTCTCGACTGGTTCGGCGCCGGAACGTAACGGTGTCCCGACGGGTCGGATATGTCGGGCCGGAACAGCCGGCGGTGTATGGTGCTTGCCGGGTGGGCCGACATCCCCGAGGCTACTTTAGCGCCACGGCCTGTCGGGGCCAGCACCACCACGCGTCGCTTCAGCCTGTCCAGGGCCTTGATCATAGCCCCTACCAGCGAGGTCTTGCCCGTGCCCGCATATCCGTTCAGCACGAACACATCGCGTGGCGCGTCGTCGGCTGCGAACGCGCACATGTCCCGAAGCACTTCTTCCTGCTGGGGCAATGCCTGAAACGGAAGGGCGCGCTCCGCCTCCGCATATATCCTGTCTGAACTTATTCCCGTCATTTTATATCCATTACTGTTTGATAAGAAAGTTTAACTCACTTACATATGATTTAATCGTCAATCATTTCGGAGATTGCGAAAAAATTAGTAATTTTGCAGTTGGAAACGATATAAACGCTTCCGGATTCAAAATTAGGCAATTTTTGACAAAGTACGATAAGAAAACCCAATAATTAGATATAAAATATCAAAGACAATGAGAATCGAGAAAGTAATTGGTCGCGAGGTTCTTGACTCGCGTGGCAATCCTACAGTGGAAGTTGACGTATACTTGGAGAGTGGCGTAATGGGCCGTGCAGCCGTTCCGTCGGGTGCGTCGACAGGCGTCAACGAGGCTCTGGAGCTTCGTGACGGCGATCCCAAGCGCTACATGGGCAAAGGCGTTACCAAAGCCGTGGCCAACGTAAACGGTCCCATCGCCGACGCTCTGATCGGTCACAGCGCACTGGACCAGATCGGCGTTGACGAGATCATGCTGAAGCTGGACGGCACCGATACCAAGTCGAACCTGGGTGCCAACGCCATCCTGGGCGTCTCGCTGGCCGTAGCCAAGGCAGCCGCCAACTATCTGGACATGCCTCTCTACCGCTACATCGGTGGCTGCGACACATACGTTCTCCCCGTTCCGATGATGAACATCATCAACGGTGGCGCGCACAGCGACGCTCCCATCTGCTTCCAGGAGTTCATGATCCGTCCCGTAGGCGCCCCCAGCTTCAAGGAGGGTATCCGCATGGGCACCGAGGTGTTCCACAACCTTAAGAAGGTCCTCAAGGCCCGTGGCCTCAGCACCGCTGTCGGCGACGAGGGTGGTTTCGCTCCCAATCTGGACGGTACCGAGGATGCGCTGAGCACCATCGTGAAGGCCATCGAGGCTGCCGGCTATGTTCCCGGCAAGGATGTCACCATCGGTCTGGACGTTGCAAGCTCCGAGTTCTACAAGGACGGCATCTATGACTACACATGGAAGCAGGGTCCCGACGCTCCCAAGCGCACCAGCACCGAGCAGGTTAAGTTCCTGGAGGAACTGATCAGCAAGTATCCCATCGACTCCATTGAGGACGGTATGGCCGAGAACGACTGGGAAGGCTGGAAGATGCTGACCGACGCTATCGGCGACCGTTGCCAGCTGGTAGGCGACGACTTGTTCGTAACCAACGTTAAGTATCTGGAGCGCGGTATCTCCGAGGGATGTGCCAACTCCATCCTGGTTAAGGTTAACCAGATCGGTTCGCTGACCGAGACCCTGCGCGCCGTACAGATGGCACAGCGCAACAACTACACCGCCGTGATCTCCCACCGTTCGGGCGAGACCGAGGACAGCACCATCGCTGACATCGCCGTAGCCATGAACGCCGGCCAGATCAAGACCGGTAGCGCAAGCCGCTCCGACCGTATGGCCAAGTACAACCAGCTGCTCCGCATCGAGGAGGAACTCGGCGACCGCGCCGTTTACGGTTACAAGAAGATCGCCCGCAAGTAATTGCAGATTGCCCGCAAGTAATCCCCGGATTACTTACCCACATACCAACAGAAAGGACGACCCCCGCCGGGGCCGTCCTTCTTATTGTTTAATGTTGATGTTTATTCCTCTTCGATGAAGTCGGTGGGGGAGCCGTAGGGGGCGGTGGGCTCCTGAAGGGTCAGGAGGTCGGACATTATGTCGGCGTGAGGGTCCGTGTAGGATGTCACATCGGCAACGGGCGATGAGACTTCCGGTTTCGGGGCGCGGGTCAACTCACGGTTGTGATACTTCATCAGCAGGTGCAGATCCTCCCATTCGGCACCTCCCATGGCATCGCGCAACTCGGTCCAGGTGCCGGGAAGCACCGACGTGGACGCCAGATACCGCTCCATGCGGCGGCGGACATCCGGCGCTACATACTTATCTATATACTGCCCCAGCTCATCTTGCGACATACTCTTGAGCAGATGGCTCGTAACGGTGCCTGTCACCAGACCACGCGCCTCGGCAATCTGCGGGATGCTGTAACCCTTGCGGTACAATTCCAACGAAATCTGCGACGAGGGGACCTTAGGTGTTCCGGCAGCCTTTCCCTTCTTCTCCTTCACTTTATTCCCTGGTTTATTGGTCTCGTCCAGAACCGCGACTGCTGCCGGCGATTTCAGTTCATCGGCACCAGGCACCACTGAGGCGTCTGGATTCTTCATAAGATCCTTGACGGATCTCGGAGCCTTGGCTTTGCCCTTTTTCGGAGTCTTGGGCGTAACGTCACGAAGCATTACGCGAGCCTTCAGGTCCAGATAGACATCGGTGTCGAAATCCTTGGTGGCGAAGGCATTCAACAACATACGCTTGGTGGTGAGCACATCCTCGAACAGTTCAAGGCGTTCCAGCAACTTGGTCTTGACGGACTTGTTGTCGCTGTTGCGAATTGCATTGACTGCCAGGCTGGCAAGCGGAGCCAACTGACCGGTGAAATACTTGCAGGCCGCTTTGACACGATCCTGAAGCACCTCCTCCGACCGCGATCCATCCATAGCCAGACGCGAATACTGGTTGCGGAACGTATCGGCAACCTTGTTTATCTCCGAATGATACTTCTCGTAAGCCATCACCCAGTTCTGGACAATCGCAGGGAACTTGCGGAGGAAATTCTCCTGGTACAGCCGCACCATACCCTCCATTGCTGCGAACATCTGGCGGAAATTGAACAGGTCGTCCAGCAGGTTGACCTTGTACTGACGCTCCAGCATGTTCAGGTGCTCCTCGTCGATCTCATCGCAGTTATGCTCGACCATGAACCTGTTCACGGTCTTGTCGTTGATTATGGCATACGGCGGGATGGGATTGCTCAGCACCATGCCGTTCAACGTGCGGCAACGTGACAGCGCCACATAAGCCTGCCCGTGAGCGAAACTGCGCTTCACGTCGATTATGGCACGGTCAAAGGTCAGGCCCTGGCTCTTGTGTATGGTCACGGCCCACGCCAGTTTCAGCGGGAACTGTGTGAAGGAACCCTCGCGGTGCTCCACGATCTCCTTGGTAGCCGGATCGACAGTGTACGACACATTATCCCACTCCACAGGCATGACATGGATCAGCGCGCCACCCTCCTGCGGACGCACGGCCACGCCATGCTCCTCGTCGATGGCCTCCACCTGTCCGATCATGCCGTTGTAGTAAGCTCGCTCCATACCCACGTCGTTCTTGATGAACATGACCTGCGCTCCCACCTTGAGCCTCAGTTCCGAATCGGCGGGATAGGACGTCTCAGGGAATTTTCCCTCCACGTGACACTCAAAGACGTGCTCCTGTGTCGGCAGCATCTGCAGTTTCTCGTCATTGATCTTTGCCGCGGCGTCATTGTGCGTGGTCAGGCGGATGTAACCCTCGTCATCGGCAGGATTGAAGTCAGGGATGTAGCGCGAGTTCAGCCGGTCCAGCACCGACTTGTCGGCACGGTCCTCCCGGATGGCGTTCAGCAACCCTAAGAAGTCAGAATCCTTCTGGCGGAACACCTCGTTCAACTCGATTGTTTCGTAAGGCATCTGCTGCAAGGCCAGGGAATCGAAGAAGAACATGGATTTGTAGCGGTCCTCCAGCAGATGACGCTCGTTCTCCTTCAGCACGGGCGCAAGTTGCTGCAGGTCGCCTATCAGCAGCAGTTGGACGCCGCCGAAGGGCTTTGTGCGGTCGCGCAGCCGGCGCAGCACGTCGTCCACGGCATCCATCAGGTCCGCGCGGACCATGGACACCTCGTCGATCACAAGCAGGTCCATGCCGCGGATTATCTTCAGTTTGTCCTTGCTGAAGTTGAACTTCTGGCGGCTGCGGGCGGCAACGCCGGGGATGAACGGACTGAAGTCCAGCTGGAAGAAACTGTGCAGGGTCACACCCCCGGCGTTGATGGCGGCTATTCCCGTGGGCGCGCACACCACCATGCGCTTGCGGCTCGATGTCCTCAGGTTGCGCAGGAACGTGGTCTTGCCTGTTCCCGCCTTGCCGGTCAGGAACAGGCTTGTTCCGGTTTTCTCAATGATGCGGCGAGCAAGCTCAAGCCTTTCGTTACTCTTGTTTTCCACGGGAACTGTTTTATGAATGGTTGATTACTTACCGTGCTCCAGTATATACTGTGCGATCTGGACGGCGTTCAATGCGGCGCCCTTCTTGATCTGGTCGCCCACCACCCAGAAACTCAGTCCGTTGGGATTGGATATATCGCTGCGCAGACGGCCCACATACACCGGATCCTGGCCCGCGATGTCCTTGGGCATGGGGTATTCCGGCTTTTCGGCGCATCCCACGGGAACGTAGACCAGGCCGGGAGCGTTACGGAAAGCCTCGGCGGCCTCCTCCACGCTGACGGGACGCTCGGTCTCCACCCAGATGGCCTCGCTGTGAGCACGCAGTACGGGCACGCGGACGCATGTGGCCGACACCTCGATGTCGCTGTGCATTATCTTGCGTGTCTCGTTGTACATCTTCATCTCCTCCTTGGTGTAGCCGTTGTCGGTGAACACATCGATGTGAGGGATGACGTTGTTGACCAGCTGGTGCTGGAACTTACGGACGGTGGGCTCCTGGCCGTAGGCCACCTCGCGGGTCTGCTGCTCCAGTTCGGCCATGCCCATCGCTCCGGCACCCGACGCGGCCTGGTAGCTGGCCACATGCACGCGGCGGATGTGCGACAGACGGTCGATCGGTTTTAGTGCCACGACCATCTGGATCGTGGTGCAGTTCGGGTTGCCGATGATGTTGCACGGATGGTTGAAGGCATCCTCGCCGTTTACCTCAGGCACCACCAACGGCACGTCCGGATCCATGCGGAACGCGGAGGAGTTGTCGATCATCAGCGTGCCGTGGCGTGTGATGGTCTCGGCGAACTCACGGCTTGTACCGGCGCCGGCGGAGGTGAAGGCTATGTCCACACCGCTGAAGTCGGAGTCGTGTGTCAGTTTCTCGATTGTATATTCATGGCCGCGGAATGTACGCGAAGTGCCCGCGGAGCGTTCCGAGCCGAACAGACGTAGGTTGTCGACAGGGAAATTCTGCTCTGCGAGCACACGCAGGAATTCCGCACCGACGGCGCCGCTGGCGCCGACTATTGCGATATTCATGTCAGGTTCGATTTGTTATGCCTTGGCGGCGCAGGCTTACTGCAGGCCGCTTACGGCTACTTCCTTGTTGATTTTGGATACAAGACCCTGGAGCACCTTGCCCGGGCCAAGTTCGATGAACTCGTCGGCGCCATCGGCGATCATTGCCTGGACATCCTGTGTCCAGCGCACCGGAGCGGTGAGCTGCTTGATCAGGTTCTCCTTGATTTCAGCAGGATCGGTATGGGGTTTTGCGTCAACGTTCTGGTAAACGGGACATACGGGAGTGTGGAACTCGGCGGCGGCGATGGCCTCGGCCAGTTCGGCGCGTGCAGGCTCCATCAGAGGGCTGTGGAACGCGCCGCCCACCTTGAGGCGCAGGGCGCGCTTGGCACCGGCGGCCTTCATCTTCTCGCACGCGGCGTCAACTGCATCGACAGCACCGCTGATCACCACCTGTCCGGGGCAGTTGTAGTTGGCGGGGGCTACAATGCCGTCAACTTCGGCGCAAAGTGCCTCGACTTTCTCATCGGGCAGCGCCAGCACGGCGGCCATGGTCGAGGGCTCGGCCTCGCATGCCTTCTGCATGGCGTGGGCACGCTTGGATACCAGACGGAGTCCCTCCTCGAAACTCAAGGCTCCGGCGGCTACCAATGCCGAGAACTCACCCAGGCTGTGCCCGGCCACCATCGACGGCTTGAAATCGTCGCCGAGGCTCTTGGCCAGCAGTACGCTGTGCAGGAATATGGCGGGTTGGGTTACCTTGGTCTGCTTCAAATCATCCTCGGTACCCTCGAACATCAGGTCCGTGATGCGGAAACCGAGAATCTCGTTTGCTTTCTCAAACAGGTCGTGGGCTTCCTGATTGTTGTCATACAGGTCCTTGCCCATGCCTACGAACTGGGCACCCTGGCCCGGAAATACATACGCTTTCATTATATCTCTATATTTTGCGATGCAAAATTAGTCAATAATTTTCAATTACGGAAATTTTTCGTTATTCCGGATGCATTACGCCAGTTTCTTAGCCTTGCGCGAGTCAGTATACAGGTAGATGATAAGGAGCGCATAAGCCACTACTCCAAGAATCTGTGTGGTGGTCTGGTCCAGCGGATTCTGGTACTCGAAGCCGCAGAAACGGGTTATGGCGGCGAATACGCCGAACAATGCGCCACCAGCGATCAGTCCGGATGAGAGCAGCGTTCCGCGTTCGTGACGGGCTTTGGAGACCTCCTGGTCCTTGCTGCTGTGCTGCACGAAGTAAGCCACCGCGCCGCCCACCAGCATCGGAGTGTTGAGCGACAGGGGAATGAACATACCCAGGCAGAAAGCCAGAGCCGGAACGCCCAGCCAGTTGAGGATCAGCGCCAGGATCGCGCCGACCATGTAGAGGATCCAGGGAGTGTCGCCGCCCATCATCAGGGGTTCGATCACGCCGGCCATGGCGTTGGCCTGCGGAGCCACCAGGGCGTTGTCGCCGGTGAAGCCGTAGACCTTGTTCAGGATGATGATCACGCCGCCGACGGTAGCGGCCGATACCAGCGTTCCCAGGAACTTCCAGCTCTCCTGCTTCTTGGGCGTGGAGCCGAGCCAGTAACCGATCTTCAGGTCGGTCACGAAGCCTCCGGCCATGGAGAGCGCGGTGCAGACCACGCCGCCGATCACCATGGACGCCACGATGCCGCTGGTGCCCTTGAGTCCGATTGCCACGAATATGGCGGAGGCGATTATCAGCGTCATCAGCGTCATGCCTGACACGGGGTTGGAGCCTACGATGGCGATCGCGTTCGCGGCCACGGTAGTGAACAGGAATGCGATGACGGTAACAACGATCCAGGCTATGAGGGCCTGCCAGAAGGTGTGGATCACGCCGAACCAGAAGAACAGCAGGACGGCGATCAGGGCGATGGTGATGAAGAACACGATCTTCTTCATCGATATGTCGGTCTGCCAGCGGACAGGTTTCTCAGCGTCCTGCTTGCCGCGCATCTCGCGTCCGGCCAGCGACACTGCGTTGACGATGATGCCCCAGGACTTGATGATGCCGATTACACCGGCCATCGCGATGCCGCCGATGCCGATCATGCGGGCATAGCCCTTGAACAGAGCGTCGGGAGCCATGGCCTGGAACTCAGGTGTGCCATAGGTGCCAAGCAGCGGGATTATGATCCACCATACGAATATGGAGCCGGCGAAGATGACGAAGGCATATTTCAGTCCGACGATGTATCCCAGACCCAGCAGGGCCGCGCCGGTGTTGCAGCTGAACACCAGCTTGGTCTTCTCGGCGATGGTCTGACCCAGATGGTTGCAGGTGCTGGTGACGGTCTCGGCCCACCATCCGAAGGTGGCGACGATGTAGTCGTAGATGCCTCCGATCAGCGAGGCTGCTATCAGCGTCTTGGCCTGGCTGTTGTCGCCGCTGGCCGATGCCGCCTGACCCGACACGATCACCTGAGTGGTGGCCGTGGCTTCCGGGAAGGGGTACTTACCGTGCATGTCCTTCACGAAATACTTGCGGAAGGGGATGAAGAACAGGATTCCGAGAATACCTCCCAACAGCGAGGACAGGAAAATCTGGTAGAAATCCACCACGATGTCGGGGTATGTGTCCTGCAGGATGTACAGGGCCGGTAGTGTGAAGATGGCGCCGGCCACTATCACGCCCGAACAGGATCCGATGCTTTGGATTATCACGTTCTGCCCCAAGGCGTTCTTCTTCTTCAGCGCCGAACTGAGGCCCACGGCTATGATGGCGATGGGGATGGCGGCCTCGAACACCTGGCCCACTTTCAGGCCAAGGTAGGCCGCGGCGGCACTGAAGACTATGGCCATCAACAGTCCCATCCCTACGGAATAGACGGTGACCTCCTGTTGTTCATGCGCCGGCTTCATCACAGGCACATACTCCTCGTCGGCACCAAGTTCCCGAAACGCGTTCTCAGGTAGGCCCGTCTCGGTGGTGTAAACGTTCTCGTCGTCTTGTTTCATAATATTGTCGTATATGTTGTTTCAACCGCGGACAAGCAGGACAAAACAGCCCTGCTTATGAATCAGAAACAAAGTTACTAAAAATTTCCCCAACTCCCAAATGCAATCGCCATATGCCCATGTACGGACATCCCTCCGGGATGTTTGTCAATCGAAACATCCCGGAGGGATGTCCGTACATGGAGGAGGGATTGCATGCAGGAATCGTGTCCAGTTCAGGGCTTGCGGCTGCGGGACAGGGACTGGTAGAGGCTGGGCTTCAGACCTGTCTGCCTTACGAAGACGTTGATGAAGGTGGAATGCGACTTATAGCCAACGCTCTCGGATATGGCCTTGATGGTCAGGTGGCCGTAATGCTCGAAGTCGTCGAGCATCTGCATGGAGCGCTTGATGCGGAATTCGTTAAGCAACGATCGGAAATTCATGCCGTGTTCCTCGTTGATGGCCTCCGATACATAGCGTGCGTTGGAGCCAACGGCATTGGCCAGCATCTCGATGGAATAGTCGCTGCGGCAATAATCCTCCGAATTCTCGAACTCGCGGAGGATTCTGGCCATAATGGTCGCCCGCTGTTCCTTGTTCTGCAGCAGCCTGCGCTCCGGTTCGGAGGGAGCGGCTTCCTGGTCGTTTCCCTCGCTCCCTGTGTCTTGAGTCGCGTTGCCTTGAGTCGAGCCGGCCATCTGCGCCTCCAGTTCGGCTATGCGTTCACGGTACTTCATCTCGGCGTTCAGCTCATCGCTGTTATGTCTGTATAGGTCGGAATAAGCCCGGCTCAGCCTCCGCTTTTGTATCCATATCATGACCGTGAAGGCCAGGACCACTGCAATGAATATGGTCAGGCTCAGGATCCAGTTGCGCTGCAAGGCGTTTGTAAGGTTCAGTGTGCGTATGGTGTCGGCGTTGCCTTCCTGCTCGTACGCGTTCTGAGTGTTCTTGATCTTGCTGATCTCATCGCGGCTCAGTATGGAGTCCGAAAGTGCCAGATACTCGGACTTGCATCTCAGCGCGGACTCCACATCTCCGTTCCGGTCATGGACTTCGGCCATGCGGCGCAGCGATTCCACCAGCAGGTCCATATGGTTGTAGTCGCGGGCCAGACGCTCGTTGAGCCTGTAATATTTCAAGGCGGAGTCCATGTCGTTGAGATTCATGTACAGGTCGGCGATGGCGGAATTGGCCGCGGCTTCGTTCAGTTGCGATTTAACGCCGGTCCGCGACAGCACGGCCGCCCGGTGGTAGTACATCAATGCGGAGTCCGGTCTTCCCTGCAGTTCATGCAGAAGTCCATGGTTGAATATCAGGTCATAACGCGCACGTGGTGTCGTGGGGTTGAGGCACTCAAGTTTCCGCAGGTAGTATGCGGCGGAATCCGGCTGGTTCTGCAGGAAACTGACGTAGAACAGGTTGGTTAGCAGTCCCACGGTTGTCCTGTCGCCGGCTTCGCCGTTGGTCAGCGGCAATGCACGAAGGTAGTAGCTTCTGGCCGTCTCCAGATCGTTGATGTGCGAGAAGATGTTGCCTATGTGCATGTAGATGGTGGGCAGTTTCTCGTCCTGGCCCGTGCGCTTCACGATGTCCAGGGCCTGCAGGTTGCATTCCAGGGCGGCGGCATAGGCTGTGGAGGCCGTCAGTTCCAGACCCCTGTTGAGCAGGGAGTCCACCTCTGGCCTGACCGGAGAGGCCGAGGCTACGGCCGCGATGCAGACGGCAACGATTGCCGCTGACAACCGGAAAACGAATCCAATGCGATATGATAGGTTTGGAATGATCAAAACGTGTGTCTTATAGTTGCTAAACAACTGCAAAAATAAGAAAAGGAATCGATATTGGCAATAACAATTATGATTTCGCGAATTTGGAGCGTTTAGAGGCCGACGTTTTTGGTGGTAAGAAACCGTTCCGGTAACTTTGCATACCGAGAAAGCCAACTCAAACATAAAATCTATGATATGAAACGAAGAATTACTGACACACGAATCCTGACGGCGGTACTGCTGGCCTCAGGGATGTCCGTTTCGGCCTCGGGTGCGGTTCCGGAGGCTCCGAGTAACCTTGCGGCCGAGGTCCAGGGCACTATAGTGAATCTGTCGTGGGACTCCGCCGCCATGGGGATGGAGACATCGGACAACGGTTTCGAGACCGCATTCCCGGGCCAGGGCTGGAGCGTCCGTACCACAAACACCAACGACCCGTGTTTCACCTGGTTCCAGTATCCCACCGACAATTATACGTCGGCCGAGAACTGGCGGTCCTTCATACATGAAGGCGACCACAGCGCGTTCGTGCAGTTCGACCTCAACATCAGCAACCCGGGCGACAAGACGCTGACGCAGGATGAATGGCTGATATCGCCGAAACTGCCCGGAACAAGCTACATCTCGTTCTGGTTCCTGATCAACTCCATGCTGCTGGACTACGGTACGGATCCGGCGTTCCCCAACGATTATTACGTCAAGGTGAGCCGTGACGACGGTGAGACATGGACCGATGTCTGGAACGCACGTTATGACATGAAGAAGGACAACGGATATCAGCAGGCCGTGGTATGCCTGGGCGAGCCCTGCGACGACATGCGCGTGGCTTTCGTGGCTGTGAGCGACCCGGACGTCCCCAACGCCGGCTTGTATTTCAGCTGGGCGCTGGACGATGTCCGTACATATGCCGCGGAACCGGATGCCGCGTTGGTCCGCGGATATAACGTATATCGTGGCGATGAACTGATTGCAGCGAACGTTCATTACAATTCGTTCCGTGACGAGGATCCTAAAGAGTTCGGCGATTACACATATAACGTCACGGCAGTTGGTGCCGACGGCGAGTCGGATGCGGCGAGCGTGCAGGTTACCCTGGTGCAGCCGGACTATAATCCTCCGTTGGATTTCACGTTGACGTCCGGGTATGACGAGGAGACGGGGACCTATACCATCCATGGTGCATGGAAAGCCCCGGAAGGCGATTTCAGGCCGAGTTACTATGAGGTCTACAACGACGGCGCTTCATGCGCCTGGGTTGGCCCTGATGATCCGTTGGAGTTCGAGCAGACCTACATTCCTGCCGGTACATACAGTTACGAGGTGTTTGCCGTCTACGAAAATCCGTGGGGAGAATCGGAGCATGTGCTGAGATGGGTGACGGTCGGAGGTCGATCCACGGTGACGGGTATCTCAGGTCGAGGCGAGGGCCATGACGTGATATTGGAATGGGGTGCGCCGACGGCTCCCGACATCGATGACCTGAAGGCTTATGTGATACGCCGAGGCAGAGAGATAGTGGCTGATGACGTGAAGGAACTGTCCTACACCGACCTCGATGTGCCTGACGGATTGTATCGTTATTCCGTATCGTGTCTGTATAAGGACGGCTCTGAGTCCGCTCCCAAGACGGTGTCGGTTCTGGCAAACCGTATTCCACCGCGGGGTATTCCGCATGTAGAGGATTTCAACGCCGGGGAACTGCCTCAGAACTGGGATGTCGGTACGTTCGACAACATGACTGCCGACGACTACATATTCCGTTTTGATGACCCGACCGGCCTGGGCTTCAGCGGCGACGGTTTCGACGGAGCATTCGTGTCGGCCGACAGCGACAACGCGGGGATGATGTTCATAAGCACATATCTCACGTCGCCGGTCTATGACCTGACGGCGGTCCAGGACCGTTCGGGACTGACGCTGGAGTTCAGTTATGACTATCCTTCGGGAATGTCGAGCGCGGCGGCTCTGGAGTTCTCCAATGACGAGGGTGCGACCTGGACTCCTTGGGACGGTCTGTCGGGCATGCTGGAGAGCTATGACCCCGATGGACTGGGCATCGAGGGCACGCCATTCCGTCCGCAGCTGTTCAGCGAGAACGCGTCAGCGGCATGTACTGCCGAGACCATTATGTTCCGCATCCGCTATGAGGCTCAGTATGACTGGCATTTCGCGCTCGACAACTGGAAGTTCTACGACGCAAATAACTCGGGAGTCGCAGACGTGGCTTCGGACAATATGAAGCTTAGCGTAAACGGCCGTACACTCGGCATCGGCTCCGCCGAACAAGTCCGTACGCTTGCTGCTTACGATATGTCCGGCCGACTGGTTGCCGAGGCCACCGGCAACGCAAAGACCACGACTTTGACCCTTCCCGCCGCCGGCATCTACACCGTCAAGGCGGTAACGGCCGCATCAACCCGTGTCTGGAAGATTGCCGTCCGCTGACCCGCCTGCAAGAATGAAAGGCGGTAATTCCATTTAACATCCGTATATAAGTATATGTCAGAATCGGCATGCCCGCATAGATGCGGACATGCCGATTAAACTTATGTAAATAAAACATCCCGGAGGGATGTCCGTACCGGCTAAGGCTGTGGGTCGGCGGGGGTGGAGGCGAGGATGGCGGGGGCGACCTGGAGGACGTACTGCCAGGCGGCGTCGTGGTCGTAGGGGATGGCGCCTTCCATGATGGCTTCCTTCACCGCGTCCTTTATGTCGGCAATCTGCTTGCCGGGAGTCAGGTGGTAGTACTCCATGATCTCGTTGCCGTTCACCGGGTTCTTCCAGTTGCGCAGGGCGTCGGCATCGGCAAGGTCGCTCATTCGCTGGCGCAGCCGCTCGAATCCTTCCAGCTGACGGCGTACCTTGTGCGGATTCTTCGATGTGATGTCTGCCTCCGCCAGCGTCATGAGGTCGTCCAGGTCTGGACCTGCATCCGTTATCAGACGGCGAACGCCTGAATCCGTCACGCCCTCCTCGCCGACGGACTGAGGGCGCATGTGCAGACCCACCAACTTGGCCACATACTTCATATGCTCGTTCACCGGCATCTTCAACTCACGGAACAGACGAGGCACCATCTTCTCGCCCACGAAATTGTGGTTATGGAATGTCCAGCCCAGTTTCTCATCGTACTTCTTGGTGACAGGCTTGCCGATATCGTGCAGCAACGCCGCCCAGCGCAGCCACTCGCTGTCTGACTTGGCTGCGACGTTGTCAACCACCTGCAGAGTGTGCAGGAAATTATCCTTATGGCCTACTCCCTCCACGGTCTCCACACCCTTCAGCGACAGAACCGGCGGGAAGGCATATTCCAACAGTCCAGTCCTGTCCAGCAGCTTGAATCCCACCGATGGGCGGGGCGAGCGCATTATCTTGGACAATTCGTCGTTGATACGTTCGCGAGTGATGATCTTCATGCGGTCCGCGTTCCGTTTGATGGCATCCAGCGTTTCGGGCAGGATCTCGAAATCCAACTGCGTGGCGAAACGCACAGCCCTCATCATGCGCAACGGGTCGTCGCTGAAGGTTATGTCCGGATCCAGCGGGGTGCGGATTATCTTCTTCGCCAGATCAGCCAGCCCTCCGAACGGGTCGACCAACTCGCCGAATCGGTCGTGGTTCAGGCAGATCGCCATGGCGTTGATGGTGAAGTCCCGGCGGTTCTGGTCGTCGGTCAGGGTGCCGTCCTCCACTATCGGGTTACGGCTGTCGCGATTGTAGGACTCACGGCGCGCGCCCACGAACTCCAGTTCCAGGCTGCGGTGGCGTACCTGCGCCGTGCCGAAGGTGGCGTAAACGTTGCAGGGGGTATGCGGACCGAAGTCGCGGGCCACGGCCTGAGCCAGTTCTATGCCGGAGCCTACCGTTACGAAATCTATGTCATGGCTTGTGCGGTTCAGGAAAATGTCGCGGACATAGCCGCCCACCACATAAACCTCGCGTCCCATGGCGTCGGCCACACGTCCGATGCGCCGGAACACGGGATTCTTTAAGTCGTCTGTAAGGTTCATCTGTTCTTCTTGGTCAGCCGGGACAGGCAACTGCCCCTGGCCGTATTGCGTTTTTTTATAATTCCTTAAGGCTCTCGTCCAGGACCGTCAGGTTCTCAAGTCCGTCATCGGTCACGAGATACGTGTTCTCCACTCCAACCGCGCCGACTTCCGGGATGACGAACTTCGGCTCCAGGGCCAATGTCATGTTCCTCAGCAACGGCTCCGAGTTGCGCTCCATCACCACCGGCAGCTCGTTCAGCTCGATGCCGACGCCGTGGCCTATGAACTGCACCTTATGCCTGTGGCCCATGAAGTAATCCCTCAGGCCAGCCTGGTCCGCCAGTGCCTCGGCGCGCTTGTGCATGTCGCCGATCCTTACTCCCGGCCTGGAGAACTTCTCCAGGTCACGCAGGATATCGATGGAGCACTGATGCGCTCGGTGTGCCAGTTCGGAAACCTGCCCCAGGGCCCAGCAACGGGTCATGTCGCTCTGGTAGCCGTTGAAGCCGCCGTTCATGTCGACCATCACCACCATGCCGGGCTTCATGATCTCGCCCGAGGCCCCCACAGGGAGCGAAGGATCAGTGCCCGCGCCTCCCATCGAGAAGTCGTAGGGACTCGGAGCGTCGGCGTTGGGGCCTGACAGCACGGAGCCCATGTTGAGCTGCATGCGGTTGCCGGCGGCGCGCAGGTAGCCAAGGCACCCGGCACGCCGCAGCACACGTTCAATCTCAATCTGGAACTCCAGGTCAGTCATGTCCTCCTGGTAGCAATGCTTTATGTGTGAGTAGACGGTGGCCTGACGCAGACCGTCCTGACGTATCAGGCTGACCTCAACAGGAGTCTTGACCATCCGGGCGCGGCGCATCACCATGGAGCAGTCGCTGGCCTCGGAGCCTGCGAACACCTTCTTCAGCCGCTCCACATCGCTGTACAGCAGGTCCTGGAACTCCAGGCCTAAGTGCCGGGGCATGTCGTAACCCTCCTTGCGGAGCATGTCTGGAATCAGTTCAGGCTTGTGGATGTACAGCACATGCGCGGCGTCGCTCTGCGACGGAGGCATCAGGAAGAACAACGCCTCTCTGTCAATCGGGATATACACATATCCGCGGTAGACGCCGCCGGCCATATAGTACAGGTTGGTGGGGGAGGCTATGAGCATGGCGTCAAGCTTGGCCATGTCCATGTGGTACCTTACTTTCTCGAGCCTCAGCTCAAGTTCATCGCGATTCTCGGGATGCAGAAGTGTTAAATCCATAGTGGCACATTTTTATTCCGACGCTCAGCAGACCGCGGGAGGCCTGTTCAGGGGCCAGCGGCATGAGACATACCGACAGGCCGCGCGTCAGCGGTAATTGCATGGCTATTGGTACGGTGGCCTCGCATATGCCGAACCTCACGGGATTCAGCGGACGGCCATCGGCCGTGAATGTCCGCAGCCGCAGCGTGTCGCTCCGGATCTCGCCGTCCTCGTCCTGGATCTCGCACAGCACCGGCAATGCGGGCATCGGGGCGGACGCCTTGTAGCGCACCAGCAGTTCCAGCCTCATGGGCTGGCCAAACCAGACGGAATCCGCCGCCGTCGGGTCCAGACACACCTGATGATAGGTCTGCCATCCGTCGGCGGGAATATCGGCGTATTTCAGGTAAAGCGTGTCGTTCACCTCGCGGCAGCCGCAAAGCGACAGCGCCACCGACACAGTCATCATAAGGAAAACATTGCGGAAGCGCTCACGGTTCTTCATTCCTGACTCTTTTTGTCATTCTGCTGCGGTTTCCGTTGCTCCTGCTGGGGCTTGCGGTCGCCACGCGGCTGGTTGTTCCGTTGTTTCTGCTTGCCCTGCTGCTTCGGTGCGGCAGCCTGGTTCTGCGGCTTCTGTGCCCCGGACTGGTTCTGTTGCCTGGGGTTGGACTGGTTCTGCTGCTTGCCTTGCTGGGCACCGTTGTTTTTCTTCTTCTTGCGGCGCTTGGATTTGTCAAAGCGCGTCAGGTCGTCTTGCTCGGCCAGGTCCACTACCCGTTTCTGCTCGCCTTCCGCCAGCTGTCCCTCGCTCAGCAGCGAGTCCGGCTTCACGCCCTGCTTGTTCAGGGCGATTATCTCGAAGGCCCGCGCGGCAGTGATGGTGACAAGGTTGGCCGGAATCTTGCGGTCGGTGCTGTAGGTCAGCATCTGAGCCAGGATGTCGGGCTTGAACAGATAATAGATGTTGTCCTTGGTCTCCAGCTGGATATCCTTGCCGGGAAGTTTCTTCTGAGCCTCGGCGTAGACAGCGGTCTCGAAGTTGAGGCAGCATTTCAGCTTGGCGCATTGACCAGCCAGTTTCTGCGGGTTCATGGATATGTCCTGGATGCGGGCTGCGCCGGTGCCGACGGAGTTGAACTTGGTCATCCACTGCGAGCAGCACAGCGGGCGTCCGCATGGTCCGATACCTCCGATGCGTCCGGCCTCCTGACGTGCGCCGATCTGTCGCATCTCAACGCGGACCTTGAACGTGTCTGCCAGCACGCGGATCAGCGTGCGGAAGTCCACGCGCTCGTCGGCGATATAGTAGAATATGGCCTTTGCGGCATCCGCCTGGTACTCCACGTCGCCGATCTTCATGTTCAGGCTCAGGTCCTCGGCAATCTTACGCGAGCGGATCATGGTCTCATGCTCGCGGCTGTGGGCCTCGTCGGCGCGTTCCAGCTCAGCCTTGCTGGCGAAGCGCAGCACGTTCTTCAGCTCCTTCCGGTCCTTGACACCGGCCTTGCGCATCTGCAGACGCACCAGGCGCCCAGTCATGTTGACTCGCCCTATGTCGTAGCCAGGCTGAGACTCCACCACCACCATGTCGCCGATCTTCAGGTCCAGCGGCACTGCGTTGACGTAGTAGCCGAGTCGGGTGTTCTTGAAAGCCACCTCGACGATGTCGCAGTCATTGTTGCCCGGCACGCCCTCAAGCCAGTCGGTGGCCTGAAGCTTGGAGCGCGGGCAACCGCTGTCGAAAAATTTACCGTTCTCAGGCATGGCTCGGTTATTTTGCGAAGCTTACGGCGCGTGTCTCGCGGATCACGGTGATCTTCACCTGGCCGGGATATGTCAGTTCGTCCTGGATCTTCTTTGCGATCTCGGCGCTGAGTTTCTCGGTCTCCTCGTCGCTGATCTTGTCGGCTCCGACAATGACCCTCAGCTCGCGGCCGGCCTGGATGGCGTAGGTCTTAAGCACGCCAGGATAGGACAGGGCCAACTGCTCCAGATCGTTCAGACGCTTTATGTAAGCCTCCACGATCTCGCGGCGGGCACCTGGACGCGCGCCCGAGATGGCGTCGCACACCTGCACAATGGGTGCCAGCAGCGATGTCTGCTCCACCTCGTCGTGATGCGCGCCGATGGCGTTGCATATCTCGGGTTTCTCCTTGAATTTCTCGGCCAGTTTCATGCCCAGAAGCGCGTGCGGCAGTTCCGGCTCGTCATCCGGTACCTTGCCGATGTCATGCAGCAGTCCGGCGCGGCGCGCCTTCTTGGGGTTCAGTCCCAGCTCGCTTGCCATCACGGCGCACAGGTTGGCCGTCTCGCGGCTGTGCTGCAGCAGGTTCTGTCCGTACGACGAACGATACTTCATCTTGCCTACCATGCGGATCAGTTCCGGATGCAGCCCGTGGATGCCAAGGTCGATTGTGGTGCGTTTGCCGGTCTCTATGATCTCTTCCTCGACCTGCTTGCGGACCTTGGCCACGACTTCCTCGATGCGGGCCGGATGGATACGTCCGTCGGTCACCAGCTGATGCAGCGCCAGGCGTGCTATCTCGCGGCGCACGGGGTCGAAGCCCGACAGGACTATCGCCTCCGGGGTGTCGTCCACTATTATCTCGATGCCGGTGGCAGCCTCCAGGGCGCGGATGTTGCGTCCCTCACGGCCGATGATGCGTCCTTTGATCTCATCGTTGTCGATATGGAACACGGTCACTGAATTCTCCACTGCGGTCTCGGTGGCCACACGCTGGATACTCTGGATCACGATGCGCTTGGCCTCCTTGGTGGCGGTCATCTTGGCGTCGTCCATGATGTCGTTGATGTAACCGGCGGCCGCGGTCTTGGCCTCGTCCTTCAGGGACTCGATCAGTTTCTCCTTGGCCTCGTCGGCGCTGATGCCGGCAATGCGCTGAAGTTCCTCCTGTGCCTGGCGCGTCAGGCGCTCCAGTTCCTCGCCGCGGCTTTCCAGCAGCTGCTCGCGGTTGTCCAGGTTGGTCTTGATGGCGTCCAGCTCGCGCTTGCGCTTGGCGTTCTCGGACTGTACCTGGTTCAAGTCGCGCTCACGCTGCTTGGCACGCTGCTCCATTCCCTGCACCTTCTGCATCTTCTGCTGCGCCTGGCGCTCGGCCTCGGCCACGATGCGCATCTGCTCCTCCTTGGCCTGAAGCTGCGATTTCTCCTTGATTACCTCCGCCTGCCGCTGGGCCTCCTGCGTGATGCTGTTGGCGCGGCTCCCGGCGTTCCTGCGGCTTATGACAACGGCAGCCGCATATCCTGCGACTGCGGCCACTACCGCTATTATTATCCATATTGCTGTTGATGTTCCCATTATATTATTATTTCATGGTGTTGTTATGTCATTTTAAAAATATCCGTCCCGGACATGACCGGAAAGCGGCACGCGGCAACATTCCCGGAATCCCGGCGGGAAGCCTTGGAACACCAATCGGAAACAAAACATTACGGAGGAAATACAGAGTCCGGACGCACCCTCAGGCCTGATCGCCGTCGCCGGAGGTTCGCGGATTGTCGATCCGGTCCAGTACGCCGAGGCATTCGGCCACCTTTTGGTCGGCCAGGTCCACCCTGCGGCTCAACTCCATGTAGAAGTTGGCGTACTGGTAGGCCACCATCGCGAGTATCTCGCGGTCGGTGCGTTTCTTGAACTGTCGCCGCCAGGTGGTGTAGAGTTCTGAGACCTGCGCCTCCACCTCGCGGACCGAGTCCTGTTGGGAGAAAGGGACGGTTACCGGCAACTGGCATCCGCCTATATTGATTGTCATCTGTATCTTTTCCGTGTTGTCCATCGCAGAGCGTGCAGCTGTTAAAAATTAAACTGTCGGTTCGTTATACTTTTCACAGCAACTCTATTCCTTGAGCATTACAAGGCAACGGTCGATGTTGCGGATCAATTGGGCGATATGGCGACGGGCATCCACCAGGACATCGGGACTGTCGGCCAGTTTATGGCTTACGGCAAGGAACTCCGCATCCATAAGAGCCCGGTCGCGTTCGGCGCGGGCTTCCTGTGCGTCGCGGACAAGTTCCGCGTTGCGCTTTTCCAGTTCGCGGTTCCGTTCCTCAACCGCCGACAGCCGGGCTGCCAGCTCATGTAGCCGGGACTCCAGAATGTCCAGGTCTGATAGCAGGTTCGAGGCCATTTCTACCAATTTTTTACAAAATTACGAATTTTTTTTGTAAATCAAAAGAGTCAGCCCCGAATTTAATCTACGGTCAGGTCCGATTTTCCTGCCGTTGCCGTAATCAATACCACTGGATGCCGTTGCTGGACTGGGAGCGCTGGTCGTACTTCAGGTCCTTGAGCAGCGATGACTTCACGGCGATGTGGAAGTTGTAGGATTTGTAGGGTCCCACCGGCACAAAACTGGCCGACATGGTGAAGCAGTGTATGTCGCGGCTGATGGAGCAGTTCATGTACGCCAGCTTGTGCTGCTCGAAGTTGTAACTGGCCGAGAAGGAGAAGTTCCAGTTCGGAGTGGGGCGGATCGATCCGTTGATCGACAGGTTCTGCATCCAGCGTCCCTTGTAGTCAAGTTTCTTGTAGTCGTAGTCGCCGTAACCGTAGCTGACCGAGTAGTTCAACGACAGGTTCCACGGCACCTGCCATTTGGCATAGCCGTCCATGTCGTTGTTTTCCTTTGACTCCTGTTTCTCGCGTCGCCGTCGCGACATCCCGCCGTCCACGAAACTGTCCTCTTCGGTCAGTCCGTCGTCATCATTCCCTTCGTTTGTGTCGACATTTGGGGTGTTCCGGTTCTTGCGCTTGAAGGTGTCGTTGTTGAAGGTATAGGAGAAACTGGTGGAGAACGACGACAGTTTCAGCAGACCCTGGCCGCACTGCCAGCGGAACTTGTCCACCTGATGCACCGACCCGTTGGCGTCCGGGCGGTATACGTAAGGGTCCCAGGTGGTGTTGAAGTTCAGGTTGAAGTTCTTGATCAGCCGCATCGTCACGTTGGCCTGCAGCGGACTGAGTCTCAGAGAGTCGGCTGCGAAGTTGTAGCTCTGCGAGAGGCTCAGGTTCTCGATCAGCGATATCTTCTTGTATCCGGTGGAGTCCTGGTCGGACTTCACCTTCATCTCCAGGTTGTTGGCCAGCTGCCAGGAGATGGAACTGCTCATTCCGCGGCCGGGGACGCCGAAGATTCCATGACTGAAGTACGAGTAGTCGCGGCGCGTCTGGTTGCCGGCCTGGTCGGTCATGTAGTAATAGTTGTAGTAACCCCACATTGGCGAGCCGAAGTCTGGCGTGTAGTTGAAACTGAGGGTGGGGGTCAGCACATGGCGCACCATCTGGATCTTGTCGCCCAGGAACTTCAACGGCTTCCAGAATCCATACAGTTTCGTGTCCAGGCTGATGCCGGCGTTGAAGTCGAATACGTTGTAGAAACCGTAGGTAGTGTCCTGGACCTCGCGCGAGGCCTGGGTGTCCCACTGCCTCCGGATCTTGCTGGTGTACATACGGTCGTTCAGCGACAGGTTGGGCGATATGTGGATGTATTTGAACAGGTCGAAGGTGGCGGAGATCGGCACATAGTGCTTGATTCCGTTACGCCAGTCCTTGATCAGGCTTTTCTTGAAGAACACGTCCTGCTGCGAGGTAAGCGAGTTCTGGAACTGTCCGGAGTAGGACATCTTGATCTTCTCGTACCATTTCTCGCCGCCACGCGATTTTTTGCGCTTGAAGGGCGCCAGCTGCGACATCGTTACCGTCAGGTTGGGGAATGACACCGCCAATGTGGAGTCCTGGCTGCGCTGGGAGATGTTGGCGGTGGCCGACATGCTCCACTTTGTTCCGGGGAAACGGTAGGTCAGGTTGACTGACGATGACTTTGTGTTCTCGGTGAACGAACTGTTGTAGTAAGAGTTCAGGTCGTTGCGTGAGTATCCGGAGGTGGCGAAGTTGACGGAGGCGGAGAAGGACAGGTCCGGGTTGGCCTTCGCGTCCTGCGTATGGCTCCAGATGACCTGGAAGTTGCGCATCTTCTGGTAGTCGGCGGTGCCTTTGTCGCCGGTCACGGTCTGCAGGAAGGAGATGTTGAATGTTCCGCGGAACTTGTATCGCTTCACATAACTGGAGTATGCCGACAGGCCCCAGGACCCCTTGGTGTAGATCTCGCCGCGCAGGGCCAGGTCCACGTTGTCGTTGATAGCGAAGTAGTAGCCGCCGTCGCGCAGGTAGAATCCACGGTTGTAGTCATCGCCGAATGTGGGGAACAGCACGCCGGAGGAGTATTTCTCGCTGAACGGGAAGTATCCGAAAGGCAGGGCCAGCGGCAGCGGGACACCCATCAGCACCATATAGCCGGGGCCGGTCACGACATCTTTCTGCGGACGTACCTTTGCCTTGGTCAACTGGAAGTAGAAGTGGGGGTCGTCATGGTTCTCGCATGTGGTGTACTTTCCGTCCTGCACGAAGAAACTTCCGTCATCCATACGCTTGGCCTGGCCTCCGGTCAGGTAGCCGTCCTGCTGCTCGGTCACGATTCCCGTTATGTAGCCGCGCTCCGACTTGAAGTTGTAGCTCATCGTCTTTGACTCGTACTCGCCGCTCTTGTCCTTGAACACGGGCATTCCCTCGATCTGGCCCACCGAATCGGGCAGACCGTTGGCGTAGACGGTGTTGGAGTCCAGGTTCATGCGGATCTCGGCGGAGTTCAGTTTCAGGTCCTGGTAGTCGATGGCGCTCTCGCCGTACAGATGGGCGGCGTTACCCTTGCTAAGCACCATGGAGTCCTTGGCCGAGAAGTTCACGGTGGATTTGATGTCGTTGGCATCCCTGTTGATCTTGGTCAGGAGTCTGCGGGTGGTGTCGGTGGTGTCAATGGGAGAGGTGGGAGATGTGGGAGAGGTGGGAGATGTGGGAGAGGTGGGAGATGTGGGAGAGGTGGGAGAGGTGGGAGAGGTGGGAGGAGTGGGAACTGTGGGAGAGGTGGGAGAAGTGGGAACTGTGGGAGAGGTGGGAGAAGTGGGAACTGTGGGAGAGGTGGGAATAGTGGGGAATATGGAGTCGGGAGTCGCCGGTATAGTGTCCGGTAACTCTCGGCTTGTCTGTCGCGAGTAGCCGAATCCGGCTACTGCGGCTGCGAGTATGTAGAGCAAGATTTTCTTCAAATTCGTCTCCTCAGGGCGGTTCAAGATGCAAAGTTAACCATATTCGCCGATATGGCAAAATTAAAGAGCGCATCTACTCAAAATTGTAGTTGCGCTCTGTATTGGATCAGGGTTAATCTCGATTAATCAAGTTGGATCAGGGTTAATCTCGATTAATCAAGTTGGATCAGGGTTAATCTCGATGAGTCCCGATCAATTCCGGCTTGCTGTTACTGCATACCCTCTCCGCTGTAGTCCTGCTCCATCGGCTCGGCACTGCTGTTGTTCTTGTCGCGCTTGGCCTTCATGTTGCCGAAACTGTACTTCACGGTGAGCCTCAGCGTGCGTCCCTGGCGCCAGCGCTCACTGTACTGCGAGTAGTCGATTCCGTTGACTGTATCCTTCCACCTGCGGGAGTTGAAGATGTCGCGGCAGTTCAGCGAGAAACTCCAGTTCCCGGCTACCTTGCGCAGACCGGCGTCGACCGACCAGCCGCCCTGGTGTGAGCCGGTGGCGGTCTTGTGCTCGGAACTGTAGCGGCCGGTCACCTGCAGGCTCATGGCCCATGGCAGTTTCACGTTGGCCATCATGCGGGCGTCCCAGGCGAAGGAATTCTGCTGCTTGCCGCTCATCGTTACGCTGCGTCCTGACGGTGCCTTGATGGTGTAGTCCCATGCGCTGATGTGGCTCTGGTACAGGTTGACGGTAGTGGTCAGGTCCAGCCATCCCTTGAACAGCTGGTTCTTGCCAACCAGTTCGATACCGCTGTTGATGCGGCTTGACACGTTGGCCCAGGTGGAGTACATCACCTCATTATCCATGTACGACACATGGTTCATTATGTTGGAGGCCTGGCGCAGATAGGCCGACACGGAGATCATGTGGTAGGTCCAGGACTTCAGGTAGTTCAGTTCGAAACTGTTGGAGTACTGCGGCTCCAGTTCCGGATTACCGTAATTGATGCTGGTGGGGTCGGAGATGTTCATGAAACTGTTAAGCTGACCTCCCCATGGACGACGTATGCGGCGCGTGTAGTTCAGCTGCAGTTCGTTGTCGTGCGGAAGCGCCAGCGACATGTAGACCGATGGGAACAGGCTGAACTTGTTGCGCTTGTACGGTTCCACGTCTTCCTTGGCCTGGCCGTATTCCAGACTGCGCGAGCGGATCTGCCATGCCTCGCCGCGAAGTCCCGCCGAGTAGCTGAAGATACCGGCCTTGCCGCCGAAGGTGAAGTAGAGAGCGGACACGTTGTTGGTGTATATGAAGCGGTTGAAGAGTTCCTGCGCCAGCGTGGCCGTTTCCGGCGTGGTTCCCCGGAAAGTGGTGTTGGGGGTGTTCTCGTGGCTGTAGTTGCCGTTGAATCCAGCCTCGATCTTTGCGTACTGGCTCAGCACGTTGGTGTAGTCCAGTTTTGCCTCCCATGAGTTAGAGTTGATGGGCATATCCTGGCTGCGGTAACTGGAGACCTCCTCACGGTCGGGCCATGTCTCGGTCTCCATATAGTCGTTGAAGCTCGGGCCGCCCCAGTGGTTGTAGCTCACCACGGCGTCCAGCGAATGGTTGTCGTTCCATTTGTGGGTATAGCCGAACTCGGCGTGCGCGCCTTGGTTGTCTCCTCGGTTGTGGCTAAGCTGCTCGTCGCGGATCCACTGGTTTGGCATGGTTGACTCGTACGACGTGCGGCTGGAACCCCACCGGTGCCCGAACATTCCGAAACCGTTGACGTAGAAGTCATCCTTGTCGGTCATGTGGTAGGTGGCGCCAAGACGGAAGAACAGGTTGTTCCCGTGGTTCTTGCTGGTTCCGTCGGAGTGTACGAAGGTTCCGTCGGTGAAGTCACGGTTCATTATGGAGCCTCCCTTGTTGTGGCGCATACGGAAGCCCACGCTTGCGAACGAGTCCCATTTCCCCTTGTTCAGGTTGATGTTGACCGATGCGTTGCCTCCGCCGCGAGTGTTGGCACTTAGTTCGGCACTGCCGAAGTATCCCGCGCGGCGGTCCTTCTTCAGGATTATGTTGATTATTCCCGAGGTGCCTTCCGGGTTGTATTTTGCCGATGGGTTGGTGATCACCTCGATTCGGTCGATGCTTTCGGCGGGAATCTGCTCCAGGATCTGGGCGCGGTTGTCGGCAGTCAGGCCGGAGTCCTTGCCGTTGATCCAGACGGTCACTGAGTTGTCGCCACGCAGCGACACCTCGCCGTCCTGATCCACCTCCACGCTCGGGATGGATTCAAGCAGCTCGCTGGCGCTGGATCCGGCCGAGGCGATGTTGCTGTCCACCTGGAACACCTTCTTGTCCAGTTCGAAACGCATCTGGCTGCGGACACCTTCCACCACCACTTCCTTCAGCAGTTTGGCGTCGTCGGCCAGTTTGATCGTGCCGACGTTAACGTCGTGGCCCGCCACCTTCACGGGGCGCTCCTGGTTGACTGATCCCACGTTGGTGATTCTCACCACATATGACCCGTCGGGCACGTTAGGGAGTGTGAACGCGCCGTTATTATCGGTAACTGAATTGATTTGCAGCGGTTTGTTGGACTTCGCGTCCCACAGCTGGACAGTTACGAAGTCCATCGGATCGCCTGTCTCGGCGTTGTATATGTTGCCGCTGATAGTGCCTTTGGCATATGCCGCGCTTCCTGTAGCCATCACGGCCGCGCCGGCAAGTATTATGACCTTTTTCATGAATTCCATGTTATTGGGACACGGCAACAACTAATAAGATTAATGTTGTAAAACATAAAAATTTGTTAAATCCGTTTCATTAATGAGGCTTTGAAACTGTTTCAGATAAATATAACGGTAAGTTTATGCTTGACATTGATTCCATATATGGATTGTGGTATGAGGAGGGGAGTCCGCTGTGGGAACTGTTGCGGACACATTCTGAACTGGTGGCCAAGAAGGCGCTGGAGTGCGCCGACAGGCACGGTCTGCCGGTTGACCGGGAGTTCGTGGAGGAGGCAGCGCTGCTTCACGACATAGGCATAATCTGCACGCATGCTCCCGGCATACTGTGCAACGGCACGGAACCGTACATATGTCACGGCGTTATCGGAAGGAATATGCTTGACGGGATTGGGCTGCACCGTCACGCGTTGGTGTGCGAGCGGCATACCGGCTCAGGCCTGACTGTCAAGGATATCGAGGAGCAGCATCTCCCCCTCCCGCACCGCGACATGACGCCGCAGACCCTGGAGGAGCAACTGATATGCTACGCCGACAAGTTCTACAGCAAGTCGGGCGACTTCTACCGCGAGAAGCCGCTGGAGCGTGTGCTGAGGTCATTGGAAAAACATGGCCCGGATACCGTAGCGCGGTTCCGGGCCATGCATCAGAAATTCGGTTGATCCGACGGCCGTCCGGTTCATTCCGGGCGGCTGTCGAGTTTTATTGTCAATCCTCGCAGATCACCTCGGTCCAGCCGTAGGGATCCTCGATCTCGCCGTACTGGATGCCTTGGATGGTCTCGTACAGTTTCTTGGTGACGGGACCGGCTTCCTTGGTGTTGTAGACGAACTTGCGGCCGTTGTCCAGGTCGTCGATCTCGCCGATGGGCGAGCATACGGCAGCCGTTCCGCAGGCGCCTGCCTCGTCGAACGTCTCCAGTTCATTGTAGTCAATGTGGCGCTCCTCCACGGTGTATCCCAGATCCTTGGCCAGCTGGCGCAGGCTCTTGTTGGTGATGGAGGGGAGGATGGTTCCTGACTTCGGGGTGATGTAGCTGTTGCCGCGGACTGCGTAGAAGTTGGCGGCACCGCACTCGTCCAGATACTTGCGCTCCTGAGGGTCGAGGTACAGCATCACGCTGTAGCCCAGGTCATGGGCCTTGCAGCCGGCCACGAGCGATGCGGCGTAGTTGCCGCCGATCTTGATCTGTCCTGTGCCCTTTGGGGCCACGCGGTCGTACTCACGGCTCAGGCATACCTTGGTGGGCTTCAGTCCCTCCTTGAAGTACGGTCCGACCGGCGTTACCAGCATGATGACCATATATTCGGTGGCCGGCTTTACGCCGATCAGCGGGCTGATGCCTATCTCCAGCGGACGGATGTAGAGGCTCGCGCCTGTTCCGTAGGGAGGAATCATGTTCTGGTTCAACTTCACGACGGTGCGCACCATCTCCTCGAAGATCTCGATGGGCAGCGGCTCCATGGCCACGCCGCGCGCGCTGTTCTGAAAGCGCTTGGCGTTCTCGTCCATGCGGAACACGCGGACCTTGCCGTCCTTGCCGCGGAAGGCCTTCAGGCCTTCGAAGGCTTCCTGGCCGTAATGCAGGCAGGATGCCGATATATGCAACGGTACGTACTCGGAGTCGCTCACCTCGATGGGACCCCATTTGCCGTCCTTGAACGTGCAGCGCACGTTGTAGTCGGCCTTCAGATATCCAAATGGGAGTTCGGACCATTTAATGTCTTTCATATCCATGGGAATAAATTTAGGTGTTTGTCTGAAGATATTTGTAGATATAAGGTTAGATGTCGGTTGTCACACAGCGACTTTGCATGTCAGGCTGCCCACCTGGACTATGTAGACTCCGTGGGTCGGGACCTGGTACTGCTGCGTGCCGGGGCCGATGGTCTCGTAGTTGATCAGGCGCCCCAGGATGGTGAATATCTTGATCTGCACCGCATGGTTGGTCGCCACCTGGATCACACCCGGAGCCGACTTGATCTCGATCTCGCTTTCGCGCACCACCACCTTCGCGTCGCTGCGTTCCGTCTTGACGGGTTCCCAGGCACGCGCGGAGCCTCCGGCCGCCATGGCCAGCGCAAGCATCGCCGTTATGAAAATCCGTCTTAGGGTCATATTCCGCTATATTTCTATATTATGTTGTAAAATTACAAAAACATTTTGAATAAATCAAAAATAAAAGGAGGAATAAGTGCCGGAGGCGGAAAAATGGCGTATAAGCAAAAAGCGCCGACCTACCGGCCGGCGCCATTTATTTGTTGACGGGACAGGGATTATTTGCCCTCTTCCTTCTGCATCTGCTCCTTCAGAGCCTGGAGTGCGCCCAGGTCGCCCAGGGTTGTCTTCTCCAGCTGCTGGGGTGCGATGCTCTCGCTCTTCTCGTGCTTCTCGCTGCGGCGCGGAGCCTTCTCACGTTTCTCGCTACGGGTTGCGTCCTCGGCGATGCGGCTGTGGCTCAGGATTATGCGCTTGTTGTCCTTGTTGAACTCGATTACCTTGAACTGCAGTTTCTCGCCCAGTTTGGCCTGTGTACCGTCTTCCTTAACCAGGTGCTTAGGTGTGGCGAAGCCCTCGATGCCATGCTCCAGGCTTACGACAGCGCCCTTGTCCAGCACCTCGGTGATCTCGCCCTCGTGGATGGTGCCGACCGCGTACTCACGCTCGTACATCTCCCAGGGGTTCTGCTCCAGCTGCTTGTGGCCCAGGCTCAGACGACGGTTGTCCTTGTCGATCTCCAGTACCTGTACCTCGATCTCGTTGCCGACCTGCGTGAATTCGCTGGGGTGCTTGATCTTGCGGGTCCAGCTCAGGTCGCTGATGTGGATCAGGCCGTCGACACCCTCCTCGATCTCGACGAATACGCCGAAGTGGGTGAAGTTGCGTACCTTGGCTGTGTGGCGCGAGCCGATGGCGTACTTAAGCTCGATGTCCTCCCAGGGATCCTTCTTCAGCTGCTTCAGGCCCAGGCTCATCTTACGCTCGTCGCGGTCCAGTGTCAGGATCACGGCCTCCACCTCGTCGCCGACCTTCAGGAAGTCCTGGGCACTGCGCAGGTGCTGGCTCCAGCTCATCTCGCTGACGTGAATCAGGCCCTCGACGCCGGGCTGTACCTCTACGAACGCACCGTAGTCGGCCATGACAACCACGCGGCCCTTGACATGGTCGCCCACCTTGAGGCTGGCGTCCAGGTTATCCCAGGGATGGGGCTGCAGCTGCTTGATGCCGAGCGCGATGCGCTTCTTCTCGTTGTCGAAGTCCAGGATAACGACCTCGATGTCCTGGTCCAGTTCCACAACCTCGTGGGGATCCGACACGCGGCCCCAGCTCAGGTCGGTGATGTGTACCAGACCGTCCACGCCGCCCAGGTCCACGAACACACCGTAGTTGGTGATGTTCTTGACCTTGCCTTCCAGAACCTGACCCTTCTCCAGCTTGGAGATGATCTCGCGCTTCTGAGCCTCCAGCTCGGCCTCGATCAGGGCCTTGTGGCTTACGACGACGTTCTTGTATTCCTGATTGATCTTAACGACCTTGAACTCCATGGTCTTGTCCAGATATACGTCGTAGTCGCGGATGGGACGCACGTCGATCTGCGAGCCGGGCAGGAAGGCCTCGATGCCGAAGATGTCGACGATCATACCGCCCTTGGTGCGGCTCTTGACGTAACCCTTGATGACCTCGTCGTTCTGCAGGGCCTGGTTGACACGGTCCCAGCTGCGGGTCTGGCATGCCTTCTTGTGGCTGAGGCGCAGCTGTCCGTTCTTGTCCTCCAGGGTCTCGATATATACTTCAACCTCGTCGCCTTCCTTCAGGTCGGGGTTGTAGCGGAATTCGCTGATGGGAATGATAGCATCGGATTTCATGCCGATATCAACACGCACCTCACGCTTGCTGATCGATTTCACGGTACCGGTGACTACTTCGTTTTCTTTGGCCGACTGCATTGATTTGTCGTAGGTGTCTACCAACTCCTCACGGCTCTTGCTGCCGACTGTCGTGCCGTTCTCGTAGGCTTCCCAATCGAAGTCTGCGATCGGGGTTTGAACTTGTTCGCTCATTAAATTGGTTAAAAAATAAATACTAAAATTACTCTCTCACGCGCAAATGTCGCCATCCGCGCTTATTTCGCGCAAAATTAATAAATTAATTTCGATTTTGCAAATCCTTGGCCAGCGTTTCGGGCGCCTTATGTGCCGGAGCCACGGAAACCGGGCCCGCGACGGTCGCCGGCGAGGTGACACGGCCCAGCGTGGAGGGCTGGTCCTCGTAGCTGTTGGCGTCGGCGGCGATTACGAAACTGTGCCGTTTCCAGATCGCTATCAGCAGCACTGCCAGCAGGATGCACCCGTTGAAGATGAACGAGAAATTGTCGCTGTGGGAGTTGAACAGACGGCGTGCGGCTCCGATTATGAAAGGCACGAGCGAGATGCCGATGTAGTTGCAGGTGAGAAGGTAGGAGAAATACGCGTTCTGCTTCGCGGTGTTGGGAGCCACATAGGAGGTCTTGTCGTATATCAGCGGCTGGATTATGCCGTATCCGAGTCCCATGATGAAGATCCCGAGCAGGTACGACCAGTAGGCGTGCAGGACGCCCACGAAGAAGAGTCCGAACACCACGAGGAACAGGGCGATCTCCATGGTCCACTCCCTGCAGGCCTTGATAGCCTTGGGAAGAATGAATCCGGAGAGGGTGGCCGAGGCGAAGTACATGGCCGTCGCGACTCCGACGTCGCCGGTGGACAGATGATAGTCCTTCATGGTGAAGGGGAGGTAGTAGCTGACCACCTCCGTGCCATATGTGGCGATGAAGTAAAGGGCCATGAGTCCGGCCAGCAGCTCAAGGGCCAGTTTCCCCTGGAAATGGAAGTTCGGTCCCGCGGGCTTGCCGGTGCGTTTCACCTGGGCTATGTCCTGGTCGGAAGGACGCGTGGGCTCATGCACCGGAGGCACGAACTCGCCGGGATAGTCTATGCGGTGTCCGTATATGTATTTCCTAGTCATGAACGGGATGAGGCACAGCGGGATGAGTGGAACCATATATACGATGAAGGCCATGTGCCAGTTGAAGGCGGCGACCCATCCCACGAACAGCGTGGCGAAGATCACCATGAAGTTGCTCACGCCTGACTTCATGCCCAGGGCCTTGGTGCGGGCCTTGCCCACGGTGTACTCCGACAGCAGGGACGCCGCGAGCGGGATGATGAGTCCGCAGCCCACGCCCAGAAGACAGCTCAGGATGATCAGCTCTATCATCTTGTCGGCGAAGAAGTACAGGATTCCGGTCAAGGTGTAGATTCCCAGGCCGGCCCCCAGGATGTACATCTGGTTCCTGGGCGTGCACAGTTTGCCGGAGCAGAGGATGAACGGGATGGTGACCAGATTGGGCAGCACGGTCAGCAATTGGATCTCAAGCTCGGTGACGTTCGGGAACACGTCGTCCAGTTTCCCCATGATGGGGGAGATGGCGAGTCCCGGAAGATTCACCGTCAGCGATATTGACAGGATGGCAAGCAGGGATATGTAGGGTATTTTCCCGCAGCCGCAATCGACATATTTCATAAGTGGAAGGTTTTGGAAGGGTTCATGTTTTTGTCACTTAGTCACGTCCTTCTTGTAGTAGGTGTCCGATATGGTGCCTATGAAGGTCTTACGTGACAGGAAGGCGTATATCAGGAAGATACCGCACACGGCCACGCTGATGAAGAACGGGAATGTGCTTTCCACCGACTTGTGGAACAGTTTGCAGATTCCCTGGGTGATCAGAGGCTCCACCACGATCGCGGCGTAGTTGGCGGTAAGTATTATCGACAGCGCCTTGGTGGACAGCGAGGGACGGTTCACGCATTGGGTGGCCTTGTTGTAGAACAGGGGCTGCAGCGCGCCGTATCCGATTCCGGCCACTACAACGCCTGTGCCAACCAGCTCGACGTCACGGGCCAGCGAGACCACCAGCATTCCGATAAGGCACAGAAAGGTGCAGACCAGGACGGTCCGTCCCCTGAGCATGCGGATTATCGGCGTAAGCGAGATTCCGCAGAAGAACACCATCAGGAAGAAGATGGATGTCAGCGAGCCTGTGACCGAAGGATTGAAATGCCGCGCCTGCGCCAGGAAAGGAAGGTACTCCGAGATGGATATGGTTCCGAAGGTGAGCAGGAAATAAGCGGCGAACAGCGCCACCATCCTGCGCACGTCCACACCCTGCCTGTTGCACTGGCCGGATGGCGCGTCGGTGGGAGTGGCCACATAATTCTCAATGTCGGCCTTGGTCGGGTCCAGTTCGTTGATGGGGACTCTTCCGATGAAGTTGACCAGGGCGAGGGGGACAAGGCATACGGCGTAGACCAGGAACGGAGCGTGCCATCTGACGCGAGCCAGCCAGCCGACGGCGAACGTGGCCAATACCAGCGTCAGGTTGGAGATGGCGCTCTGAAGGCCCATCTGCTTCATCAGCGGCTTGCCGGCGAAGGTGTCGGACAGCAGACCGGTGGAGAAAGGCACCAGGATGCCCGCTCCGATGCCGAGCGTGCAGCTGAATACGATCAGGGCCAGCATCGATGTGGACAGCATGTAGCCTACGGTGGAACCGGCGAATATCAGCAACGCGGTCATGATCAGCACCTTCTTGTGGTTGGTGGTGGAAAGTTTTCCTGACATGAGCACGAAGGGGATGATCAGCAGGTTCGGCAGCATGGTGAGCAACTGCTTCTCCAGGGCGCTTGACTTCGGGAAGATGTGAGCCAGTGTGTCGAGCATCGGGGTGACCGCAAGGCCCGGCAGGTTGACGATAAGCGAGAGCGACATGATGGCAATGTACGCCGTGGGATCCAGCGGCAGTTTGCCGGTATTGATAGGTTTCATATCATGCGGTTTGTAAAACAGAAACCAAGCGCAAGGCCCGGCCGCCATGACGTGCCGCGGCTTTGTGCTTGGTGTCGGTTGTTGGTTATCGGGTTATTTCATGAACATCTTGACGCGGTTCCAGCGTCCGTCCAGGGCGTCGGGCACGAAGTCCACGGACTCGTCCTGCTTCATGTCGGCCCAGGGGCTCTGGCTCCATATGAACGGCAGATGGCGGACGTGTGCCGTGCCGAACTTCATCCAGAACGAGGTCTTGGTTCCGTTGATGTCGGGAACGCGGCTCAGGTCCTTCAGGGTGTCGAGGATCAGCTGGCGCGAGCCTGCCTTGGCGTCGACCGATCCGTCGGGACGCATGCGCGCCATCTCGGTGGTGCCGTACCCCAGGTCCCATCGGCCGTATACCGACAGAGGCTCGCGGTCCTCGGTGTAGGTGATCAGGTCCTTGGCCGTCTCCATGTCCTGGACCGTTCCGATGCGGTCCCACAGCTGGTTGCGGCGCATGGGGCGCAGGTTCATGCTCTCCAGCTCGTAGCCTACCCACCAGGAGACAGGCTGGTTGACTCCGAACACGTGTGTCGGGGTGATCAGGTGATGGTCGTAGTCCAGATGGTTGGGCACATAGCCTGTGGAGTCGGTCAGCTTCACGTCCTTGCCGTCGCATACGAACAGCACGAAACGGTTGTACGACATGTCGACCAGGCCGATCTGGCCCGTGTTTGCGTCCACCAGATGGTAGCCGTTCAGATACGTTCCCGTGTTGTCCAGCTTGCAGTAGTCGTAGAACTCCTGGATGGTGTGCGCGAACTGCTCGGCTGCCGCCGAACGGTATGCCAGGAAGATTCCGTCCAGCTTGGTCTTGTCGTAGAGGTCCACATGGGTCGTCTCGTTGAATCCGATGCCGTTGCCGTTGAACCCGAAGTCGGTGTTTGAGCCGAACTGTCCGGGACAGTTGGCGTTCTGCGTGACGAAGTCCTCGCCGATCACATACGTCACGGCGCAGCTCTGGGCCCAGAAGCAGCACCAGGAATTATGTGTCCAGAACACATTGCGGTCGGGCATCATCTTGGTGAACGCGGTGCAGTGGTCGGGTTTCGAGGTCCGGTGCATCGCCTTCGTGGCCGTGCCGTAACCCATCACCAGGCCGATCTTGTCGCCGATGGCGTCGAACAGGTCGTACTGCATGTTGATGAAGATCACGTCCATGTAGGTCAGAGGAGCGTCGTCGTACCCCAGCTTGAGCTGGGCGTCATCGAATGCCGAGAGTGCCAGGTCCGCGAACTGCACGTCCTTGCGCGGCTCGTTGCCGGCGGCGCCGTCGTATATGCCCAGCATACGGAACACCAGGCGCGTGATGTTGCGGTACATCGGGTCGTCTTGCTTTCCGGCCAGCATGTCGTAAGTGTAGTTGTAGTTCTGGATCAGGCTCTGGGCCGCTGCCGTCAGGTACTCGGGATGCACGTCGACGTTCAGGTTGTCCTGGGGCGTGGCGCCGATCAGGAAGTTTTTCCATGAATTGTTGCGGGTGGCGACGATCATGGCGTTGCCCTGGACCTTGCCCTGCACATAGCCCGCGTTGTACTCGTTCTGGTAGATCGAGATGCCGGGGTTCTGGGCGTAGATGGCGAAGTTCCAGTTATTGTCGATACACTGTGCGAAGCCGCAGGTGTACTCGTCGAGTACGAACTGTGTGGCTTCCGTGTTCTTGAATTTCGGGGTGTATGTAGCCATATTCTTGTTCTTGCGCCTGTGCGCAAGGGGATTTTGATGTTAAACGATTGTTTGGGATTTATTCACGGGTGCGGGACTCATGCCTTTCACTCCATGAAGAGTTTCACGCGGTTCCAGGAGCCGTCTATGGCGTCCGGGATGAAGTCCACCTCCTCGGGCTGCTTGAATCTGGCCCATATCGACTGCGACCAGATGAAGGGGGTCCCGTCAAGCTTGACGCTGCCGAAACGCATCCAGAACGATGTCTTTGCGCCGTCCTTGGATGGCTTCATGGTCAGTGACGCAAGGACTTTCTTGATTTCCTCCGTGCTGAAGGCCTTGGCGTCGATCGAGCCGTGAGGCTGATAGCGGAGGAATTCGGATGTCCCGTAGTTCTTGTCCCAGCGGCCGGCTATCGATATCGGTTCCAGGTCGTCGTTGTAGGTTATCAGGTTCTTGGCGTCATCCATGGTCTTCACGCCGCCGATGTGGCGGTACAGCTGGTAGCGGCGTTTCGGAGCGCCGTCTATGGTCTGCAGCTCACGCCAGATGCGCTTGTAGATCGGGATGTTGCAGCCCAGGACATAGGTGGGGCTAATCATATGGTGGTCGTAGTCCAGGAAATTGGGCTCGTATCCGGTTGAGTCCTTTACGGTCAGGTTCTTGCCGTCGCCCTTGAAGAGAGCGAAGCGGGCGTAGCTCATGTCGATCAGGCCGAACTCGCCCCGGTAGGCGTCCACAAGCATGTAGGCGTTCAGGTATGTGCCGGTGTTGTCGAGTGTCACGTATCCGTAGAAATCGTCGATCGACGTGGCGAACGACTCGGCGGCTGCCGCACGCCATGTCAGCCACAGGCCCAGGGTCTTGGACTCGTTGTAGAAATATGTCTCCGTCGTTTCGTTGAATCCGATTCCATGTCCGTTGAATCCGAAGTCGGTGTTGGAGCCGAACTGTCCCGGACAGAAGGAATTCTGTGTCAGGAAGTCGTCGCCGACCACATAGGTCACCGCGCAGCTCTGTGCGAAGAAGCAGCACCATGAGGTGTGGGTCCATAGGATCTCGCCGTTCTCCAGCTTGGTGACGAAACCGGAGCAGCGTCCCGGTTTCAGGCGGTCGTCCTTGGCCATGCGCTCGGCGTCCTCCTTTTCCTGGAGTGTGTGCTCCTTGTCGCTCTTCTCGACGGCGTTGAAATCCACTCCCAGTTCCTTGCCTATGGCGTCCCACAGGTCCATCTGGGCGTTCAGGAAGTATATGTCGATGAATGTCAGAGGCTCGTCGCCGGAGTTCATCTTCAATTCGGCCGGGTCCATGCCGGACATCTTCAGGTTGTCGAACACGACATCCTTCAGCGGCTCCTTGTCCGCCGCGCCGTGATATATTCCCAGCATACGGAACATCAGCCGGATCAGACCCTGGACGCGCTTGTCGTCCTGACGCTTCTCCACATAGTCAGTCATGTAGCTGTAGTTGTCGGTCAGGGCCTTGACTGCCTGTTCCACGGCGCCCGCCGGGGGCGTCACGGAATTGGCGCCCGGACCTTCGTCAAGCACGTACCAGCGCCAGGTGTTGTTGCGGGTGGCCTTGATCAAGGCGTTGCCCTGGACCTTGCCCTGCACATAGCCGGCATTGTATTCGTTTTGATAGATGCTCACCGACGGATCCTGCGCGTAGATGGCGAAGTTCCAGTTGTTGTCGATGCACTGGGCGTATCCCTTGGTGTACTCGTTGAGTACGAATTCCCGGGGCTCGGTGTTTTTGAATTTCGGGGTGTACATAGTATTAAAATAGATAAAATGGTTTTAAGGATTGTATGGTCCCGGGTCATGCGGGCGGCATTTCCCGGGACCGGTCTGGTCGGTTACTTCCCGGCAGGCGTCCCCTTGGCGGACCTGTAGTCGGTGGCGCCGGCGGCAGCGGCGGTAAGAGGAGCCACAGGATGGTTGTTGGAAGTGTTGGCGGCGGCTATCCTCGCCTCGGCATCCTTGGCGGACTGGAGATTGTGTGCGGATGCGGAGGCCTGCAGTTTGGCGGCATTGGCGCTCGCCAAGTGCCTGCGTGAACGTACTATGATCTCATAGACTATCACTGCGGCCAGAACTGCTACGGACATCCATGTGCAGATCCAGAACGCCACGTTCGGGTCGGAGCTGGTGGAGTGATGGAACAATTTGGCAATCGCGTCGATGATGAACGGCGCCACGACGTTGCCGATGGAATCCATCGAGGCGAAGATGGCCAGGGTCAGCGTCAGGGCGATTCGTGTGGATGCCACGGACAGGCGGTCGTAATAGTATGGCTGGGCGATACCGTAGAAGTAGGTGGCGATCAGGATACCGAGACCCACCAGTATGGGATTGTCGAAGAGGGCGATGATCGCAAAGCCGATCACCGTGAACAGCATGACCATGACGGCCACATGGCCGCGCAGCACCTTGACGCACCAGTTGAGCGTGTAGCCGGACGCCATGATTCCGAAGAACAGCACGGAGGTTAGGTCGCCTGCGGTAGACGAGTTGGTGAACCGGAACGGAATGTACATCGATATCGAGGCGATCACCAGGGTGATGAACAGGTAGTAGACGCAGTATCGCGTCAGCATCCAGACATCGACCTGTTCGGAGAACTTGTACTTCACTTTCTGTTGTCCGGGCGCCGGTTTCGGAGTGGGTATGTATTTACCGAATTTCCTGGCGAACAGCAATGGCACGAACGGCAGCAGATAGATCATGAAGGGCAGCCTCCAGCTGATCTTGGCAAGATAGCCTGTGGCGATGACGCATCCCATCAGCACGAGGTTGAGCGTCGCAGAGGTGTAGCCGTACTGTTTGGTCCGTTTCTCGCCGCCGAACATATCGGCGATGAATGCGGATGCAAGCGGACTTAGGATTCCTGCGGCGATGCCAATCGCGAAACTCAGGATGATCAGGGTGATCATGTTGGGTACGAAGAAGAACAGTACGCCGCAGATGCCGTAGAACAGGCATGTCCATGTGGTCAGTTTGTTGTTGTTGAATTTCGTGCCGATCCAGCCGCCGAGGAATACGAACGGAATGGCGGCTATGTTCGGCCCGATCTCCAGCATCTGTGATTCGAGCTGACTGGTGCCCGGGAAGATCTTGGTCAGGTCGCTCATTATCGGCGTGATGGCCAGTCCCGGAATGGAGGTGCATACATAGATTACGTACAGATTAAAGACAGCCCAAAGCGGCAATGTCTGGTTTCCGTAGCCTGATTTGATTTGTAACATAAAGCAAATGGTTTAGGGTTGGGGGATAAGTGTTTTTCGAAGAGTCCGGCTTCCGTGTCACGATGTTTGGGACATGAGCCATCGGACTTATGGCGCATGCCGTGTGACGTTTCAGAAGGAGAACTGGAGTTGCGTCTGGAGACGGCTGTCGTGGGCTCCGCCGATGTTCCACGTCTGGCGGTGTCCCCACAGGTATTCGATGCCCCACTGCAGGTAGGGGGTGATGTTGTAGAAGCAGTTCGCGGCGGCGTACAGGGCGTATTTGTAGTTCTGTCCGTCCGGCAGCGCCTTGCAGTAGTTGCCTACGTCCCAGATACGGCTTTCGGAGAACATGGCGTTGAACTGAAGCTTTTTGGTGGCGTTGACGGTGACTCCCAGGTTGAGTCCCATCATCGGGGCGGCCTTCATGCGGCCGGGGGAGTCGTCTTCGGGTACGAACGATATCGGCTTGCCGGCTATGTCCTGGAGGTAGTTGCCTATGCCCTGTCCGTAAGCCAGTTGGTAGTAGAAGATGAAGGCGTTGGAGGGACTGAGGTTTCCGGAGAGCATGGCTCCCCATCCTACCATGTGGCGCGTCTTGCCGGCCACGTTGTCCTTATAGGCGAAGTTGCGGAGGATTCCGGAGACACGGATGCGGTTCCATTGCGAGAAACTGTACTCCACCCATGCCGGAATGTCGGGTACCAGCTGCTCGGCGTCCTTGTAATCCGTCACCTGGGTGCCGTCGAATTTCGGGAAGTCGTGGCCTCGGTAGATGCCGCTTGAGGAATAATATGTCGGCATGTCCAGACCGATGGCGTAACGGAATCCGCTGTAGCTGGGCGACGTGTAGCTGATCTCGTAGGCTACGTTCGACACGCATCCCGAAGGGCCTTCGGGGTCGATTGTGGGCGGCTGGCAGGCGTAGCAGTCCTGAAGCAGCGTCAGTTTCTCGCCGAACGTAAAGTTGCGCCAGCTCATGTAGGCGCGGAGCAGCATCAGGCTCATGTTGTTGCCGTTGGTGCCGAGCTTCAGGTAGGCGCTTATCTCATCCTTGGTATTGGCCAGACCGACTATCTGCATGTCCACCGCGCTGTTGAACGGGTTGATGAAGAAATCGCTCTTATGACCTTTCGCCGCCGGGACTGGTATGGCGGAGGTCACGAAACTGATACCGGCGCCGGGCTGCTTGTACAGGTTGTTGCCGATGTCGTAGCCGAAGATCAGGTTGACGCTTCCGCCGATGGTCATTATGAACTTGTTGTTCTTGGTCTTGAGGGCGAACGACGGTGCCGGGATCGCCTTGTTTTCAATGGGACGGTGCCGGTTGAGGATGGCTCTGGTCTCCGCGTCCGTGCGCTTGAACTCTATCTTGCTTCCGCCGTCGTCGGTGAGCTGCGGGACTGTGTCCTGGGCCGCTGCCGGCACGGAAAGCAGGGCTGCGAGCGCAAGCGCCATGCTTGTAGTGGTTTTCATAGGCTTTGTGTGTTTTGGTTATCCGCGGAGGTTCGGAAATATCCTGTATCGGTTAAAGATGTTTCAATGACCTATGCAAGGTGTGTCCCAACAACATTGGATTTTAACATATTTTCGGTTTCTTATCATTACAACAATGCTTTACGGAAAAAGTTTGAGCATAAAAAAGGTCATGCGGACTGAAAATAGAGTCCGCATGACCTATGTTGACAGGCTTGTCTGGGCCTTTGCCTCAGCGCTGTTCCGAGAGAGCCTCGATCCGGTCGCGCACGTCCGTGTCAAGCCCCCTTGGCGCCCATATCCCATGTATGCCCAGGGCTTCCGCTCCGGCGACGTTTTTCCGGCTGTCGTCCACGAAGACGGCATCCTCCGGCCGGACTCCCTCTGCCTTGAGGATAGTGTCGAAGAAACTTGCGTCGGGCTTGTAGGCCTTCATGTCGCAGCTGGCGTATATATGGTCGAAGAAGTCCTGGATGGGACGCCCCTGGAAGAAGTCAGGGCCTTTCATGTACTCCATCATGTATGGATTGGTGTTGGAGGCTATCACTACGCGATGGCCCTGGCGTCTCAGGTCGGACACCATGCGGATGCGCTCCTCCGTGGTGGGGCGCACGAAACCGGTCCATGCGTAGGCCGCTTCCTGATGTGTCACCTCACGTCCTGTCATCTTGCTGAGTTTCTTCAGGAATTCATCCTTGCCGATGGATCCGTCCTCAAGTTCCAGGAATATCCCTTTCTGGCCGTAGGGATCGAGCCATCGGTCCGTGTCCACGCCAAGCAAGGCGAAACGACGCACCGCCTCGGCCATGTCGAGATGGACGATCACGCCCCCCAGGTCGAACATTATTGTCATTGTCTGTCTTGTGTTTCAGGTTCGGGACTGATGACGGGCTGTTTCGGGAGCATGGAGAGGGCCTTCTCCCTTGCCTTGAGCATTCTGTCGTAACGGGCCATGTTCTCGTCGTCCAGGTCTTCTGGACGGGTCTCATAGAAGGCCTGCAGCTCATCGCCGTATGGATATCTGGCTGCAAGGGCGCGGACGGTGTCCATGAATGCCTGCGGACTCATGTTCCCTCGGTTCTCCAGCACCTTCAGTATCGCGGTGTATCCCTCCTCCATGTATTCCAGGGTTGTCGCGTACTCCTCCTGGGAGAGTCCCTTGTCTTCCTGGATTTTCTCGGCTACGGCGGTGACCGTATCCAGTCTTGTCTGCTGTCTGTCCTGGCACGAAGCCATGGACAGGGCCGCTCCGGTCAGGAGCAGTACGGCCAGTCGGTTAAGTATCTTCATGTTCTTTTCGTATTTCGCAGTGTTTTGTTCTGTCAGAATTGTTTCGGGTAGATCACCAGCAGGTTGTGTTGCTGGAAGTGTCGGCTTATGTAGTTGGTGGTCTGCTCCAGGTCGGTGGTGTGGCTGATGGAGCCGCGTCGCGCCGAGATCAGGACGATGAGGTCCGCCTCGTCGGTGGAGCCGCTTGCCAGGATGAAGTCATCCCAGCTGGTCAGAGTCTCGTAACGTGCGTCCACCTCGGTGCGGTCGTCGGCAATCGCGGTCCGTATCAGTCTGTTTGTGTCCTCCTCGGCCAGGAACGTTATCCTGGCCTCGATGTTTGCGGCCAGCACCGACAGCCGGGTCACCCACTGGTGGAAGCCTGTCTCGTACTGCGCTCCGGGGGGCACTATGGTCAGGAACCGGGTGATGGTGCCTATGGGGATAAAGCAGCGCGACAGCATCACCATACGGTGGCAGTCCTTGAGCAGCCGCTCGATGAACGCGCCGTAGAACGTGTCCACCACCGAGCCGCGCACATGCATTCCGATGATTATCTCCGTGGCTTTCTGCTCGTGTGCCAGGTTCGCGATTCCCGTCACGGAGTTCAGGTCGAAGCGTTCCATGGTGTTGCACTGTACGTCCATCTCCTCGGCTATTCCGGCGGCTGCCTCCAGGGCGGTACGGCCCATGGTGGCGCGGGCGCGGTCATCGTTGTTGCGCACGAACAGCGCGGTTACAGGGATATGGTTCTGCCGCTTGCGCATGAACAGAGCCAGGCGCATCAGTCCCTCGGCGGTCAGCGGGTTGGATACGGCCACCACCTGCCGCGCCAGCTCCACGGAGCCGAGTTCCTCGCGTTCCAGGTCGCGCGACGTTTCCGCTATCCTCAGTTTCATCGCCGAGCGGTCGGTCTGCACGGAGGCCGCCAGACAGCACAGCAGGATCATCACCACTGCGGCGTTCATCATGTCCTCGCCCAGCAGCCCTGCGTCGTAACCGATCATCACCGCCGCGATCGTGGCCGCGGCCTTGCCTCCTGTCAGTCCGAATATCAGTCCGCGGTCCACGGCGTTCATCTTCAGTATCCGCTGCGCCCCGAAGGACGCAAGCCATTTGGACCCCAGCGCCAGCATCGACAGGATGGCGGCCGCGTACAGCACGGACCATCCTTCCACCACGACACGCACGTTGATCAGCATTCCCACCCCGATCAGGAAGTAGGGGATGAAGATGGCGTCGCCCACGAAGCGGATGTTCTTCATCAGCGGCGAGCGTCCGGGTATCATCTTGTTCAGCACCAGTCCGGCGTAGAACGCGCCCAGGATGCCCTCGATCCCGATCCACTGGGCCGACAGCGCGGCTGTCAGCACCAGCGCGATGATGAAGATGTATTGCGCCACCGGGTCCGTGGTATGCCTGAAGAACCAGCGGGTCACGACCGGGAACGAGTATCCCACCACCAGCATGAACGCCACGATCAGCGCGAGCAGCCGGAACAGCAGCGCCGTGGAATATCCACCGGTCTCGCTGAACTGCGCCACTCCCGCCAGAATCAGCAGCGCCAGCATCACGGCCACGATGGTGCCGCAGACGGCCACCACGGCCGGTCGCGTGTTCTGAAGTCCGAACTTGGAGACGGTAGGGTAGGTGATCAGCGTATGGCTCGCCAGCATCGACGCCACGAGGAAGGCAGTGAGCCACCCCTGGCCCAGCAGGTAGCGGGTGCCGAACACTCCCGCCAGCAACGGTATGGTGAAACTGAGCAGCCCGAACAGGACGCCGCCGCGGATCTGGGCCTTCATGTGGAACATGTCGATCTCCACGGCCGCCTGGAACATCAGGTACAGGATGCCGACGCCTCCGAATATCTGGAACGAGGCGTCGCGCTCCAGCAGGTTGAATCCGTATGGGCCTATGGCGATGCCCAAGGCTATCATCCCCACGGTGGAGGGGATGTGCAGACGCTTGAACAGAACCGACCCCACGAGTATGGTAAGGAGCACAATCAGGAATATCGCGATCGGGGTGTGGATCATGGTTGTCGGTTTGCCAGGTGTTATGGAGTTGGAATTGCGTTGGTCGCGTCGCGGGGACGTCAGGGAAATTTGAAAATCGCGGCGGCGTTCCGGTCCGTGATCCTCTCCAGCCGGGAGGGGTCGGATCCAAGGGCCGCGGCGCATGCGTTCAGTATATGCGGCAGAAACGCCGACTCGTTCCTGCGGCCGCGTCTGGGCACGGGCGCCAGGTAGGGTGAGTCGGTCTCCAGAATAATCCGGTCGGCGCCGATTTCCTTGACAGCCTCGCGGAGTTCCGGAGCGTTCTTGAAGGTCACGACACCGTTGATTCCGAAATACGGGTCGCAGAGGCGGCGTATGGCCCGGACATCGTCGGCCGTGCCGGTGAAGGAATGGAATATCATCACCGGACGCCGGTCCGGACCGAGGCGTCCGATGGTGGCCAACGCCTGGTCGCGGGCGTCGCGGCAATGGATTATCACCGGCAGGTTCCGCTCGGCACCCCAGCGCAGCTGACGCTCGAACACGTCCATCTGCACCTCGATGCCGGGACTGTCCGGCCAGTGCAGGTCCAGTCCCACCTCGCCCACGGCGGCGTAACGCCCAGAGTCCAGCTCACGCTCCATGCGTGCCAGGACCTCGTCGTGGTCGCCGCGGATTTCCGACGGATGCAGCCCCATGGCCATCGCCGTCTCCATTGGGAACGCCTCATGCAGACGCCGCATCGGCGCGATGGAGGACTCGTCGACGTTCGGGAAGACCAGCCGCGACACGCCGGCGGCGAGGGCGCGGCGCACCGCCTCCTCCTCGTCGCCTGCGAAGTCACCCATATATAGATGTGTATGCGTGTCGGTCATCCTTGGTAGGTCTGCGGCGGGACGCCCTTATTTCTTGCGCCCCGTCAGTTTGTCGATCATTGTCTTGAACGGCTCCTTGGCGGCATCCGGCATCTTGGCCTTCTTCAGCGCGGTCAGGGCCTCGGAGGAGTAGCGTGCCACCTCCTTGCGCACGGTGTCGCTCAGGTTGAGCTTATCGTATATGCGCGTCACGGTCTTGACCTTGGTCTCGCCGGGAGCCATCTCCATGGCTGCCTTCAGGGCCTCGGCCTCAGGCGTGCCGCTCTCCAGGGCGGTGAGCAGCAGGAACGACTTCTTGCCGTTGTTGATGTCTCCTCCTATGGGTTTGCCGAAGGTGGTGGAGTCGCCGTACACGTCCAGCCAGTCATCCTGGATCTGGAACGCCAGGCCCAGCAGGTAGCCGAACCGCTCCATCTGCTCCGCGCTCTTCTGGTCGGCTCCTCCGATCATGGCACCGATGCGTGCGGACGCGCCGAGCAGCGCGCCCGTCTTGGCTCCGATCATCTCCACGTACTTGTCGCGGGTCACGTCATCGCGTGTCTCGAAGTCCATGTCCAGACGCTGTCCCTCGTACACCTTTATGGCCATATCGTTGAATGCGTCCAATACGGGGCGCAGCAGCGCGTCGTCGACCATAGTCATGCGCTGTGTGGCCAGCGTCAGCATGGTGTCGCCGCTCAGTATGGCGGTGTTCACGTCCCATTTGGCCTGCACCGAGGGTCGGTTGCGGCGCATCGCGCTGTTGTCCATCACATCGTCGTGCAGCAGCGTGAAGTTGTGGAACATCTCCATGCCCAGGGCGGCGTTCATGGCCTTGCCTACGGCCTCCTCGCCGCCGAATGCCTCGGCGGCCATCAGCACCAGCGACGGGCGCAGGCGCTTGCCTCCGGCACCCAGCCCGTATTCCACCGGCTCGTACAGCCCGGCAAGCTCCCCTTTGGGTAATTCGATATCTTTAAGCGCGCCTTCCACAAGGGCGCCTGCTTCTGAAAGCTTCATTTCCTATTATGAGTGATTAGAAATTAGTATTGAGGGATTGAGGTCAATCCAGGACTGACCTGCTCTTATTGGTAATTGATGAATGTGTTGTATATCTCGCGGTTCACGTCCTTGCCGCTGTCCACCCTCAGCACGGTCTTGAATCCGATCAGGAACCGGCGGTAGGTGCTGGTGTCCTTGCCGCAGGCGTCGCGGAAGGCGTCGATCTCCTGCTTCACGTCCTTGACGCTCTTGGATCCGTCGCGCACGGTGGCCAGGTACTCCAGTCCCAGACGGTAGCCCAGTCCCTGCGGGTCCTCGGTGCCGGCGGCGGCGTACACTCGCATCTTGTCGGCCAGCGAGAGTGCGGCCATGATGCTCTCGTACTCGGCGCCGAACTTGTCCAGGTTGTCGCCTTTGAGTTTTTCATAGGCGGCGTTGGTGGCTATGGCCAGTGTGTCGATCCTGGCTCCCTCCACGCGTCCCAGCGATCCGTAGATGATGAACCGGGCCACGGAGTCCGGGGTGGTGTTGCGTATCATCCAGGCAACACGCCCCGCGTCGCCGATGCTGTTGAAATTCGCAGGGTAGACGGGCGCCTTGTCTTTCCCTTTGCCGCAGGAGACCGCTCCGGCAATGGCGAGTGCCGCAAACGCCAATATAAACGTCTTCTTCATCTTTGCTATTATTTCTGCAAAATTACAAAAATATATTCACTTTTATAATCTGAACCCCAAAATATTTGCGTCACGGGTCACCGGGAGGCTCAGAATGGGAGTCCGGTGGCTATGTAGCCGATGGTGACCGCGCTGTCCACCAGGGCGGCGGCCGGAGGGTTGTTGCGGCTGGACAGTGCGCGGATCAGTTCCGGCGTACACTTGGCAGGATCCGGGCCGATCCACAGTCCGTCGCAGCGCCAGTACCATTCCCCGGAATCGTCGGCCGAGGCGAAGTCTGTCGATACCCCCTTCACGTCGAGCAGCATCCTCAGCGGGTCGCCCAGGCGTACAGTCCCCTTGTCGGTACGGAATCCCAGCCTGTCGGACTCCAGGGAGATGACGTCGACATTGCCGTCTCCGAAGTTGTAGACGGTGAACATCGGCTTGTCCTGGAGCAGGAAGGTCAGCGCCACGGCATCCGGCGTGTCATCCATCTCCACCTGGTCGTACAGGTTCTCCATTCCTTCCGGCAGGGAGTCTATCGGCATTCCGACGCGGACGGGTCCGAGACCCTGCTCGGTCAGGTCCGGCAGCGGAAGCGCGTCGATGGAGTCAAGGGTCGCCTGGGCCTCCTGGATCACGGTGCTGTCGGAATCTGCTCCCCGGTACGCCTTGCTGCCGGTGCACGCTCCCAGCAGAGGCAGGAGCGCGGCGAGTGTAATGAGTGTCTTTTTCATATCGTGAAGGGTATAAATCTTATACATCTTATAAGTCTTATAAGTCTTATAAGTCTTATAATTCCTGTAAATTCATTTGGGAGAGGCGGAGGCGGTGCGCATGAACTCTGCGTAATGCGGATCGCCCACCACCCACAGGACATCGCCAGGCTTGAGCACCAGGTCGCGCCCCGGCTGCAGGAACGTGTCGTCTCGCTTTATCTTGACTATCATCGAATAGTAGTCGTGCAGTATGTCGGTTTTGGAGAGGGGCATCCCAACGATCGGGCTGTCTTCGGCCAGACGGATGGACTCCAGTTCCACCGGCTGTTGTGTGATGTTGAGTTTCATTCCCGCCCTGGTGGCGTTGTCCAGGTCCTGGTTCAGGCGGCGCAGCTGCTCGTCGTTGCCGATTATTCCCAGCACGTCGCCCGGGAAGATGCGGGCCTCGGGGCTGGGGAGCGGCATATAGTCGTCGCCGCGATGGATGGATGATACGGACACGCCGTAGTCCGAGCGCAGTCCCGAGTCCTTCAGTTTGTCGCCCACGAACGGGCAGCTGTTGTTGATCTCGATGAACGCCTGGTGCATGTCGTCCACCAGGTTGTTGCCTACGCCCATACGCATGTTCTCGCGCATGTTCAGGTTCGATATGAACTTGTTCTCCATCGTCTTGTAATGCTTCAGCAGTTTGGTGGACGCGGACACAAGAATCAGGATGAAGCATCCAACGCCGACCAGCCAGCCCACCAGCGAGGAGTAGGCCACGGTGATGAAGTAGACTATGAAGAACAGGGCCACCAGGTAGCGTATTATCTTCATGGCAATGAGCGGGACGTCGTAGAATGCGGCCGTCTGGTGCAGTTTCATCTTGTCGGAAGGACTTGTTGAGCTGAAGCACAGGGCCACCAGGAACGGGAGCATGGCCACTACGGTGAGGATCGTGGCGATGAGGTGTCCCCAGTGGGGCATGACGCGCTCGGCGACGGGGAACAGGAACAGACGTGCCACCATGATTTCAGCAAGCAGGATGACGGAGTAGAGGAGGATGCGCCATATGTACCGGCCCAGGACGGCACGCCACAGGCGTCGGGTCTCGTTGGTATCGTAGGTCTGCTGTGAGTAGCGGTCGATCAGGAACCGCATCGACCCCGGAAGATGGTTCTCCACGAATGTGGCCGCTCCGTCCGAAATCTTTATAAAATAAGGAGTGGTGAAGATGGTCAGTACCGACACGGCCACGATTATAGGATAGAGTGTGGCGTCCAGAACGCCCAGCCCCATGCCGAGCGAGGCGATGATGAAAGAGAACTCTCCGATCTGGGTCAGCGTGAATCCCGACTCTATGGCCACGCGCAGCGTCTGACCCGTGGCCAGCATTCCCAATGTCCCGAAAATTATCATGCCGGCGATCACCACGGTTGCCAGCAGCAGGATCTGCCACCAGTATGTCACCAGCACATGCGGGTCCACCATCATGCCCACTGAGATGAAGAACACCGAGCCGAACAGGTTCTTGACCGGAGCTATGACGCGGTCTATGCGCTCCGCCGCCACCGTCCCGGCAAGTATGGAGCCCATCACGAAGGCGCCGAGCTCAAGGCTGAATCCGCATATCACCGAGAACACCGCCATGGAGAAGCAGAGTCCCATGGCCACGATCAGCAGCGTCTCGTCGTTCAGGTACGACCGTGCCTTGACGAAGAACGTCGGGAAGATGTACACACCCACCACGAACCAGATGATCAGGAAGAACACCAGCTTGCCGATGCTCATCAGCAGTTCGGTGCCCTGCACGTTGCCCATGGCCAGCGATGAAAGCAGCACCAGCATCAGCACGGCGAACAGATCCTCGATGATCAGCACCGCCAGTACCAGTTGCGCGAACTTGCGCTGCCGCAGTCCCAGGTCCGACAGCGCCTTCATTATTATGGTGGTGGACGACATGGAGATCATGCCGCCCAGGAAGATGCGGTTGATGGAGTTGAGGTGCAGGATGTATCCCACGCCGTATCCGGCGAAGGTCATGCCGGTGATGATTATCAAGGCCGTGATCACCGACGACGAGCCCGACTTCATCAGTTTGCGGAACGAGAACTCCAGGCCGATGCTGAACATCAGCACTACGATGCCCAGGTCCGCCCAGAAATTGATGTTGTCCAGATTGGAGATGGAGGGGAGGTACTCGAACTTGGGCGACGCCAGGAATCCGGCGATGATGTAGCCCAACACCACCGGTTGCTTGAGTTTCTTGAACAGCAGCGTCACCAGGGCGCCCAGCAGCAGTATCCAGGCCAGGTCGGCGATCAGGCCGTTGGTCTGTGACTCATGGCTGTTTTCCTTCTCGCCCGGGTCGATGGTCTGTTCCAGCGTCTGCACGTCCTGGCTGACGGTGGACTCGGGCAGCGGCTCGAAGGCCGCGGACAGGGGAAGTGATGTCATGGCTCGTATCTTTGTATTATGTACAGATTATAATAGGAGAGGAGCAGAGTGGTCAGTGGCAATGCGATGATCAGGCCCATGAATCCCAGCAGCGCGCCCCATATGGAGAGCGACAGCAGGATGATGGCCGGGTTCAGTCCCATGGCTTTTCCCATGATCTTGGGCGTCAGCAGCAGGTCCTGTATGCATTGCACCACCACGTAGACCGCCATGGCCTCCCAGAATATCAGCCAGAAGCTGACGCCCGTGGTCATGGTGGCAACCAGGCACAGCACCGCCGCGACCGGCAGCGAGATCAGCTGCAGGTACGGCACCAGGTTCAGGAACCCGATGAAGATTCCGAACACCACTCCCATCGGCAGTCCGATTACCAGGAACCCCAGGCTGAACAGCACTCCCACCAGCATGGCTATGCAGAACTGGCCGCGGAAGTAGCGGTTCATCGTGGTCTCGATGTCGGAGGCGATGGTGTAGGCGCGTTTGCGGTGGGCGTAGGGGATGAGCTGGCGGAAACTCAGCATCAGCCGCTCGTAGTCCAGCATTATGAAGATCACATACAGTATGACTATCAGCCATGAGGCGACTCCGGCGATGAACGCCACCGAACTGGTCAGGAACGACCATGAGGAGGACAGGGCCGTCTTGATCACCGTCTTCCACTCGTCGCGCGACAGCCACCGCGACACTTCGTTGAAGTCGATGTTCTCGCGGATCAGCCGGTGCCACGACTCCGGCAGGTAGGACGGAATCGTTATCTGCTTGGTGGCGAAGTTCTTGACGGTCTCGGCCATGTCGGAGCACTCCGACACCAGGTACGGCCCGAGCAGCAGTATCAGTCCCGTGAAGAACACCATGGTCTCAAGCAGGGTCATGATCACGGGCACGAACCGCTTGCGGATGTGCATCCAGCGCATGTTCCATTTAACTATCGGCTCCAGCATATAGCTGATCAGGCACGCCACGACGAATGGTAGAAGCACACCTTTCAGGTAGTCCAGCAGCCACAGCGCGGCGAGCGTGACCGCCACGCTGAAGAAGATGCGCACCGTCCTGTCGAAAGTGAACGGTCGCCGTTCGTATTTTATTTCCTCGTCATTGTCGTTTCCCATAGTTCCGTGTTGTGTGTATATATTGGGATCGTTATTTTAACGTTTTAAATTTGTGTAAAGTTACTAATTATTTTTGATAAAAACCGAACAGTTATTAATTTTGCACTCCATAAAATAGATGAAGACTTTCCTTGAAAGTATATGAAGACAGTCCTGAAGGTCATATTTATCCTGTTGTCGCTGTGTGTCGTGCCTGATGCCGACGCGCAGGAACAGACGTTGGATCCGGTCGCGGAGTTCCTGGAGACTCCGGGAGTCGACGCCAAGGCTACGGGTATCTATGTGCTTGACCTGCAGAGCGGGGAGGTGATCGGGGAGCATAACGCCGACAGTCCGCTGACTCCGGCGTCGGTGATGAAATGCGTCACCACGGCGTCGCTGCTGGACCAGGTGGGCCAGGACTGGGTCTACGAGACCCCGGTGTTCGCCACGGGTCCTGTCCGTGACGGCGTGCTGGAGGGCGACATATTGGTGGAGGGTTCCGCCGATCCGTCGGTCAACTCGCGCAACGCCTGCGGCAGTCCCGACCTGGTCATGGAGATAGTCAGGTCGGTGCGCCACGCCGGGGTGGATACCATCCGTGGCCGCATCGTGGTCGACGAGTCCGCGTTTGCCGGCCCTGCGGTGAACTCCACCTGGATGCGGGCGGACTTGTCCGAGGACTACGGCACGGGCACGCACGCCTTCAACTTCGAGGACAACGCCAACGGCTCCCGGTCCGTAAGCGATCCCAAGGAAGTGTTTGTGCGCCGTCTCAAGGATCTGCTGGATCGCAACGGCATTGTGGTCCAAGAGAACCCGGACCTGAAGGGACGCGACGGCAACCTGTTGGGCATCCACCGCTCGGCCGAGATACGTGAGATAATGCGCAGCTGCATGATGCGCAGCGACAATCAGTTCGCCGAATCGATGCTCCGGACCTATTCCAGACAGCGCGGTGGCGACGGATCCGTGCAGGATGGCGCCGATGCCGAGATTTTCTTCTGGAAGCGTAACCGTATGCCGGTGGAAGGAGTCAGGATCGTCGACGGTTCCGGGCTGTCGCGTACCAACCGCCTCACTCCGGTGTTCCTGGGGAGGCTTCTGGCAAAGATGTCTTCCAATCCATATTACGCCAGTTTCTTTCCCTTGGCCGGATACGAGGGGACTCTCCGCCGTTTCGGCACCGGATCGCGTCTGGAGGGATACGCGGCCCTGAAGACAGGCTCAATGAGGGGGATTCAGTCCTATGCCGGATATCTTTTGAATGACGATTACGAGCCTACGCACGTTATAGTGATAATGATGAACAATCTCGGTGACCGTCGCGGCGCGCGCCGCGCTCTGCAGAGGATGTTGGAGCGGATGCTGTGGCCCGAGGACTTCGTGGCCGCCGAGGAGGATATAACTCAAGAAAATGAAGATGATGAATGAACTGAAGGATAAGGTCTACGAACTGGAGGGGCTGCTGGAACTACAGGCGCTCCGTCCCGAGAAGTCCGAGGAGTTGCGCCATCTGATCGACGGCCGCATCCGTGACATAAACGCCTTGTGGAAGGGAGCCGACGGCGGGGAGGGGGTCGAGCAGACCGCTCCCGTCGCGCAGGAAGCCTTTGTAGAGACAGTGCAGGAGCCCGAGGCCTCCATCTACAGTGTTCCGGAGGACGAGGCCGACGACATGGACGGGATGGACGTCACGCTTTCTGCGGGATCCGTTGATATGGATTTCCTGAAGCCTGAGCCTGTCCCGGAGGCTGATCCGGTGCCGCAGGAAACTCCTGCACGGCCTGTGCCGGCTTTGTGTCTCAACGACCGCTACCGTTTCGTCCGCGTCATCGCCGGTGGCGACCGTCAGATGTTCGACCGGATGCTTCGCGACCTGGCGGCTCTGGCTGACTACGACGCCGCCCGCGATTATGTCCTGTCGCAGAGCCATGCCGACCCCGACGACCCTGAGGTCATGGATTTCCTGGAGATTCTCCAGCAATATTACGAATAAATCCATTGCGATATGGGTAAGCTGTACATAGTCCCCACTCCCATCGGCAACCTTGAGGACATGACGCTGCGCGGCATCCGCATACTGAAGGAAGTGGACGTGATCCTTGCCGAGGACACGCGCACCAGTTCAGTGCTGCTCAGGCATTTCGACATCCATACTCCGCTGCGCGCGCATCATCGCGACAATGAGCACAAGACGGTGGATGGTCTGGTCCGCGAGCTGGAGGCCGGAGCCATTATGGCGCTGGTGTCCGATGCGGGGACTCCGGGCATCTCGGACCCCGGTTTCATGCTGTCGCGTGCATGCCGCGCTGCCGGAATCGAGGTGGAGTGTCTTCCCGGACCCACGGCGTTCGTGCCGGCCATGGTGGCCAGCGGGCTGCCGTGCGACCGGTTCGTGTTCGAGGGCTTCCTCCCTGTCAAGAAGGGGAGGGCCACGCGCCTCGCCGAACTTGCCGCCGACCCCAGGACCGTAATCATCTATGAGTCTCCGCTCAGGCTGGAGCGCACGCTCCGCCAGCTGGCCGAGGCTTTCGGCCCGGACCGACGTGCCGCCGTGGCTCGCGAGATCAGTAAGATCCACGAGGAGAACCGCGCAGGAACCCTGTCGGAGCTCGCCGAGCATTACGCCGAGAACAAACCACGAGGGGAAATCGTTATTGTTATCGAGGGCCGGTAGACTGCCCTTCCACCCTTGATCTTGATTTTATCAATTCAATATGGATTATATTAAACTAAACTAAACTGATAGATTATGAAAAAAATCTTTGCATTCGCCGCTACTGCCGCGCTGCTGCTGGCGGGGTGCTCCGGCAACCAGAAGAAACTCGATGAGGATTCCATGCGCATCGCCGACCTGACCGCCGAGTATCAGCAGGCCACCGACTTCAACGACTCCCTGATGCTCCTGATGGGAGACATCTATACCGGCCTGGACTCCATCAACACCCAGGAAGGTCTTCTCTACAACATGAAGTCCGGCGAGGGGGTTGACCGCCGCGCCGAGATCCGCGAGAACCTGGCCCAGATCCGCGCCCGTCTGGCCGCCAACCGTAAGCTTCTGGCCGAGATGGAGGCTAAGGTAAATTCATCGGGCAAGGAGAACAGCGTGCAGTCCAAGACAATCGCTCAGCTCCGCAAGCACATCGAGGACCAGGACGCCAAGATCGCCGACCTGGAGAAACAGCTGTCGTCGGCCAAGGCTGAGATCGACACGCTGAACAATACCGTGGCACGCACCCGCGAGCAGGTGGCCAGCGAGACCGCCGCCAAGGAGCAGGCACAGGCACAGGCCGCCGCGGCTGAGGCCGAGGCCAACGAGGCAAACAAGGTATACGTGGCCATCGGTTCAAGCAAGGAACTGAAGAAGAAAGGCCTGCTGGAGAAGAAGTTCCTCGGATCCACCAAGGTGCTGAAGGGAGACTTCGACGCAAGCTACTTCCAGGTTTACGACAAACGCACGCTGCAGTCGATTCCTACCGGCGCCAAGGAGGTGAAGATCTGGACCAACATGCCCAAGGGCTCATACCGCATCGTGGGCGAGAAGGACGGTCCCAAGACCATCGAGATTGTCAACGCCAGCCAGTTCTGGAGTCTGTCCAACCACTGCGTGATCCAGATCAAGTAATAGCGTCGGAATCACGTCATACTATGTACGGACATGCCTTTGGTATGTTTGATTCAAACAGCCTGGTGAATGGTTAAGATTCACCAGGCATTTCATTACACCATATGAGAATCTTGAAGATAATGGCTGTCGCGCTGGCGCTGGTGTCGCTGGCAGGATGCAGGCCCACGGAGAAAGGTTACCGTCAGGCGTACGACGCGGCTAAGGCCAAGCGTGAGGCGGCCGCCCGCGAGCAGATGCTTCCCGCCGAGGGTCTGCAGAGCGAGGACGGCCCCCAGCTCCGCGTGCTGGACGGCGATACGGTCTATGTGCTGCGTGAGCGGCTGCGTACCGAGGACAGCAAGCGTGCGCCCCGGCCCTGGCTGTTAGGCGTCGGGGTGTACAAGATGAACACCAACGCCAAAGCCAACGCCGCCAGCCTTCAGACCGAGGGATACGCCGACGCCACCGCGCTGCGGGGCCCCGAGGGAAAATGGTACACCGTCGCCGCTATGGCCGGGACGCTGGACTCACTGCGCATAAAGGGCACAGAATTCCGCCGCCGTCATCCCGACTACCCCTATGTAGGCCTCCCGGCCGCTCCCGTGCTGATCAACGCATTATAGTAATTTTGAATTTTGAATCAGGGGTTTACAATTTGAGATTAATTAGATAAGTGGCCAAAGGCCACTTATTTTTTTGTCTGACCTGTCCGACCTGTCCGACCTGTCCGACTTGTCCGACCCGTCTGATCTGTCTGACTTGTCCGACCCGTCTGACTCGTCCGGCAGGTCCGGCAGGTCCGACACGTCGGATTCATGTCTTGACTCCGAAATGTTAAAATTTGAAGTTTTTGTATCATATATGACGGAATTTTTGGAAAATATTTGGAAAAAAGGTAACGAAAACTTAAATTTGCAAAACGTTAATACATGTGCACACTTTTTAACAAACGGATGAAGCGTCTTGAAACAACAAGCAAAGCGGTATTAAGGAAGACGGGTACACAGCCTGAGGGAAAATTGTGAGATAAGGCGCACCGTAGTTAATGTCATGATAATTAGCAGAGAAAACAAACAAATTTTAAATTAGTTAAGGTATGAAAAAACTCTTTATGATCATGGTTACGCTGATGTGCGTGAGCTGGGCGGCAGTCGCTCAGAACCACACCATACGCGGCCAGGTTGTCGATGCGGCGAACAACGAGCCGCTGATCGGCGCCACAGTCATGCCTATCGGCGGAGGCCAGGGAGCCGCCACCGATGTCGACGGTAACTTTGCTATCTCGGTTCCCGCGAACGTGAAGTCGGCCAAGGTAAGCTATGTCGGCTACAAGGAGCAGACGGTAGCCCTTCACAACAACATGAAGGTCCGTCTGGAGTCCTCCGACACCAATCTGGACGACCTGGTTGTCGTGGCCTACGGTACGGCCAACAAGGAGTCTCTGACCGGTTCTGTGGCGGTTGTCGGCGCCGGGGAAATCGAGGATCGTCCTATCTCTTCCGTCACGGCCGCTCTGGAAGGTAACGCCCCCGGCGTGCAGGTCAACAACTCCACCGGTACCCCCGGTTCGTCGCCTTCCATCCGTATCCGCGGTTTCAACTCCTTCACTTCCGCGCAGAGCCCTCTGTACGTTGTGGATGGAATCGTGTTCGACGGCAACATCTCCGACATCAACCCCAATGACGTTGAGTCCATGTCCGTCCTGAAGGACGCCGCATCCTGCGCCCTGTACGGTAACCGTGGCGCCAACGGTGTCATCCTGATCACCACCCGCCGCGCCAAGTCGCAGGGCAAGGTGGACGTCACTCTCCAGGTGCGCCAGGGAATCTATGAGCGTGGACTGTCGTTCTACGACACTCTGAACGCCGACCAGTGGATGGAGACCACTCTTGACGCATGGGCCAACGGCAGTATGACCAACGCTCCTGTCGCTTACCCAGACCACGCGACAGCAATATCAAAACTGGCCGGAAACTTCGTGAACACATTCATGCAGGGGGAGAACATCTATGACAAGCCCGCCAACGAGGTGTTCGACCCCGCCACCGGCAAACTTGTGGCCAGCGTGCTTCCAGGCTACACTGACCTGAATTGGTGGGACGCCATCTCCCGCACGGGTTACCGCCAGGAGTACAACGTCAATGCCACCGGCGCCACCGAGAAGTTCAACGTGTTCGCCTCGGTAGGCTATCTGGACGAGCAGGGATATATGCTGCAGACCGACTTCGAGCGTTTCAACGGTCGTGTCTCAGCCGACTATAATCCTGTAAGTTATTTCAGGATGGGAGTGAACATGGCAGCGTCTTATTCCAAGTCTGAGGCCGGAAGCGCTGACCCTGACGAACTCGGCGCCACCACCAATCCCTTCCTGACAGACTTCTATGCCCCGGTACAGCCCTACTACGCCCATGGCGAGGACGGGGAGATCCTGTACAACGCCGATGGCTCGCATATCTGGAACACCACCGGCCTGAACAAGGGTGATAATGTTGCGTGGATGATGCGACTGAACCGCAGCGACAGGACCAACCTGAACGTGAACGGCTCGATTTACGCCACCGCCATCCTGCCCTACGGCTTCGAGGCTACGGTACGCGGCAACATGATGCGTTACAAGATCGGAGGCATCGAGTATAGCAACAACGAGGTTGGCGCGCAGAAAGGCTCCGGCGGCCTGGACCTGACCAACCAGAGCGCGAACTCTCACACCTTCATGCAGACCATCACATGGAACCATGAGTACGGCCTGAACCATATCGATGTCCTGCTGGACCATGAGAACTACGAGTTCAGCAGTGACGAGACGTTCCTGCGCAAGAGCGGCCAGCTGCTGCCCGATAACTACTACGCTTCCAACTTCCAGGAGAACGACTTCTCGTCGCAGGGCCGTGCCATGATCCGCACGGAATCCTACCTGGGACGCGTCCGCTACAACTATGACCAGCGTTACTTCGGCGAACTGTCCTTCCGCCGCGACGGTACCAGCCGCTTCGACAAGGACAACCGCTGGGGTTCGTTCTGGAGCGTCGGCGCAAGCTGGATCATCTCCAAGGAAAAGTTCATGCACAATCTGAACTGGGTCAACTATCTGAAACTGCGTGCCGCCTACGGATCCGTAGGTAACGACGCCGCGGCCGGCGCTTATTCCTATTTCAGCACATACTTCCAGTCCACCTACGGCAAACTCGGCACGCTGGTGCCGGCCGGTCTGGCAGCCCCGGGTCTGCGCTGGGAGTCCACCAAGACTCTCGACATCGCGTTGGAGGGATCGCTGTTCAACGACCGCTTCTCCTTCAGCATCGGTTATTTCGACAAGCGTAACGCCGACTTGCTTTACAACGTGACTCTCCCGGCATCGGGCGGCAGCGTGGGCGGTCCCGTATCGTTCGGTAGCGGGCTGAGTGTGATGCGCAACGTCGGTACGATGGCCAATTACGGCTGGGAGCTCCAGTTCGGTGTGGACATCATCCGCAACTCCGCGTTGACATGGCATTTCGACGTTGACGCATCTTTCGTCAAGAACGAGATCGTCAAACTGCCTTACGGCCACTCCATGCCTTCGCAGGGCCTGTTTATCGGCAAGTCTCTGTACCAGCACTACACCTACGACTGGGCAGGCGTAGACACACAGACCGGTAACTCACTGTACTATATGCTTCCCGACTCACCCGACCTGTGGCTGTGGAATGAAAACGGAGACCGCAACTATGAGGAGGAGCAGAAGACGTGGAATGATATGGTTGCTTCCGCCAAGGCTTCCGGACACTACTTCGAGGATGAGAACGGCAACCCGATGACCGACCGTACGGAGTTCGCCTACCGTCGCGACATGGGAAGCGGTCTTCCCGTGGTCTACGGTTCGTTCGGCACACAGCTGTCCTGGAAGGGCATAAACTTCAGCATGCTCTTCACCTACGGGCTCGGCGGCAAGACCTACAACTCGAACTATCAGCGCTTGATGATGTTCTCGCAGTCCAGCGCGGGCGCCCTGCACAAGGATATCCTCGATGCATGGAACGGTACTCCCGTGGCACGTACGGCCGACGCAAACGGTGTCAAACTTGTCAACTCCTCGGAGATCGACGCCAACGGTATCCCGGTACGCAACACGGTTATGTCGCAGTACAACGACGCTTCGTCAAGCCGGTTCCTGATCAGCAGCAGTTACCTGACGCTGAAGAACATCAACATCTCGTACGACCTGCCTCGCAAGTGGATGAACGCCATCAGGCTCCAGGGCATCAACATCGGCCTGTCGGTCGACAACGTGTTCATCGCTTCCAAGCAGAAGGGTATGAATCCTACCTATGGTTTCGGTGGAGCCCAGGGAGCATACTATGTGCCATCGCGCGTGCTGTCGTTCCAGCTCACCGCCAAGTTCTAAGTCATACCGAATTTAAAACGAAAAAGACATGAAAAGAAACAATATATTCAAGGCCATGGCGGTATTGGCTGTTGCAGGAATGGCTGCAGGCTGTTCCGACAGTTATCTGGACCTTGCGCCTGAGACGACCATTACGCAGAAGGACGTCACCAAGACCACTACCGCGGCTGCCCTTGCCATCAATGGTCTGGCAAACGCAATGCAGACCCAGTGGGGCGGTCTGCAGGACGGTATGCAGGGTAGCGCCAGCGGCGAAGGTTTCATCAATATGTTCTACGGCGAGACCATGGGTCAGGACGAGTTGTCCGGTATTCCCATGGCGATGTGGGGGACACCGGAAATCATATTAGGGGGTACGGCATGGCAGCAGGAGAATTACGTGATGAACTATCTTCCCTGGAAGTACTGTTACACGCTGATTCAGGAGGCCAACCTGATTATCAACGGCATCGATGAGGCCGAGGGTGAGGAGGCCGACCGCCAGTTCATCAAGGCCCAGGCGCTGACTTTCCGCGCTCACGGCTATACCAAACTTCTGCAGTTCTACGCTCCCCGCTGGGAGGACAGCAACAACGGAAACTTCTACTGCGTCGTCGAGCGTCTTGACGGCGGCACAGGCGACGCCCCCCTCTGGACCATGAACCAGACTCTGGACCAGATCTACAAGGATCTTAACGAGGCGATCGGTCTGTATCAGGCAAGCAAGGGAACCCGTGATCAGAAGTGGCACCCCAACATCAATGTGGCTTACGGCATCCTGTCGCGTGCGGCTCTGCTGAAGCACGACTGGACAACAGCCAGGGAAGCGGCTGCCAATGCCCGCAAGGCATCCGATGGTGAGGCAGGATTCGAAGTCATGAGCAACGATACATACTTCGCAGGATTCCTGGAGGACAACGCCAGCCTGATATGGACGCAGGCCACCGAACCCTCTGATATCTATTATTTCAGTTTCGGAGCCCACTGGGGTGTCAACGGAGCATACACGCAGAACTGGGGCTTCGGCGCAGGTGCCATCAACCTCGACCTCTACAACGAGCTTGAGGAAACCGATGTCCGTCGCCAGATGTACCTGACTCCCGACAAGTCCGAGACAATACAGGCCATCAACCGTGGATGGAATCCTGGTAAGACCACTTCCGAGGATTGGTGGAACGAGGCTTTGGTCAACCATTTCGATGCCGGTATGGACGTCTCCAAGGGTCCGACTCAGCGTAAGGATGCCGTCGATGGAAAGTGGGGTCTGTACCAGGTAGCCATCTACTACAGCAAGTATTATGGCGAGAACATATTTACCGGCAACTACAGTGCCATGAACAACGAGGGATACTGGGCATACTATACGACCGGTTCTTCAGGTAAGGTGTTGTTGGCCAAGGGTATTTATGGAAATCTGGTGACTACGCCCGTCGGTGCCCATTATAAGTTCTGGGGACAGGTTCCATACGGTACGAGTGCCTATCCGTTCATGCGTGCCGCCGAGATGGTGCTGAACGAGGCTGAGGCGGCCTACGAACTGGGCGACGAGGCCGGTGCCAAGAACCTGTTGAAGGAAATCCAGGGCAAGCGTATTCCGGGATACACCTGCACCAAGTCGGGCGCAGCCTTGCGTGACGAGATTCGTCGCGAGCGTCGTATCGAACTGTGGGGCGAGGGTTTCAACTTCTTCGACTTCAAGCGCTGGAACATTCCTATCGTTCGTCGTGCATGGGTGGCCGGAGATCCTACTTCAGGCAACTGGCCTGTTGAGCTGGGTTACAACACACCGGCCAACTGCAACCGTGGCTGGAGTATGCTTATCCCGCGTGCCGAACTGCAGTACAACGAGGGTATCGACCGCAACCTGATTGAACCAAACAAGAACCCGAACATCTACAACAAGGACGAAAAGGAATAAAATAGTTCGAGACATCCAACAAAGGGGACGGCTTGCCGAAGCCGTCCCCTTTCTCTGTTATGTTCTGTTATGTACGGACATCCCTTGGGATGTTTGCAATCGATCAAACATGCCGGAGTCATGTCCGTACGTAATATGGGATGCAAATAATTTATTAAAAATATTAAAAGTCGGTGGATTTTAGATAAAAAGTATTGCATATATGGATATTTTTTGATTATTTTGTGAAATATCTCCAGATTGCGTTGGCAATTTGTCATGATAACAACTTAATCAGCTAAAAACAGAGAGACACAAAGCAACTGATTACCAATCACAGAACATTAAAAAGCATCATATGAACAAGAAGACGTTTTTGACAGGTCTTGGTGTCCTGATTGCCCTGACGGCGGTCGGATCACCGTTGACGCCTGATCAGGCGCTGCAGCGCGCTCGTCAGAGCGGCGGCGCCCGTGTGGTTTCCAAAGCACCCGTTGCCGAGATGCAGCTCGTTTATTCCGCCAAGGCGGCGAGCGGTACTCCCGCAGCCTATGTATTCAACAATCCGACGGCGGGATACGTCATTGTCGGTGCGGACGATGTGGCTTACCCCATATTGGGCTACAGCGACGAGGGACGCATAGATGCGGAGAATCTGTCGCCGGAACTGAAATGGTGGCTTGAGGAATACGGCCGTCAGATAGAGTGGGCCGTGAGCAACGGCGTCAAGGCTGCCACAGGCGAGTCACCTGCCGGAGCCGAGTCTGACTGGGCTCCGATTCCCGCGATGGTCAAGACGAAATGGGACCAGACCGAGCCGTATTACAACCAATGCCCCAAGCCGACAGGAGGATCCCAGCCCTGTGTCACCGGATGTGTGGCCACGTCGATGGCACAGGTGATGAAGTATCATAACTATCCCCAGCATGGCGAAGGTATCGTGTCTTACAGCACCACCATCGAGGGCGCGAACCGCAAACTGACCATCAATCTGGCCCAGAAGGATTTCGACTGGGAGAATATGCTCAACATCTACAAGAAGGGAAACTACAGCGACACCGAGGCCGATGCCGTGGCCTACCTGATGAAGGCCTGCGGGTTCACCGTGAACATGCAGTACAGCACGACTATGTCGGGCACCACGGGTGCGTCGATCGCGCCGGCTCTGAAAAAATATTTCAATTACGATGAAGGCGTTGCTTCAGTTCAGCGTGACCTGTACAGCAGCTCGCAGTGGCGCGAGATGATGTACAACAATCTGAAAAATATCGGGCCGGTCGTAATCAACGGCCAGGCGTCCGATGGAGGTCACTCATTCGTATGCGATGGCTATGACGGCAAGGGTTACTTCCATATCAACTGGGGCTGGAGCGGCACAAGCGACGGTTTCTATTCACTTGATGCATTGAATCCCGAGGCTCAGGGTACGGGCAGTTATACAGGTGGGTATAATTCCCGTCAGAATGCCATCTTCGGAATCCAGCCTCCCACTGGCAACCCTGTGACGCCGGAACCTAAGCGCATCTTGCAGTACGGCTCAACCACGGCAAGCGTCAACGGTTCAGTCATGACGTTTGACGTGACGGGCGGCACAATGTTGGGCTGGACCACAACCGCCGACAAACTCAGGGCCAAGATCGGCGCGATATACGAACCTGTGGACGGTACTTCCGGCAGCCGTGTCGACGTGGAGGGTACACTCGGAGTGCTCGATGTGGTGGAACTGGATTATGTCGGACAGTATTACGGCAATGACAGGGTGCTTCCGTTGGTGGCAATTCCGCAGCTGCCCGATGGAAACTACAAGGTGACATTGGCATGCTATGACATGGACTTCGAGGGTGCAGAATGGGTTCCTGTGGCAGTGGCCTGGGGCAACCGTAATTACTGTATGCTGAAGGTAGAGGGCTCAAGGTACACTGTGACGAATGTGCCGATGGCCACGATCTCGATGTCGGATGCAAGTTTCGGCTCCAAACTTTATGCCGGCAAGAATGTGCTGGTAAAGGCTAAATTCACCAACGATTCCGATCTGGAACTGGTGCAGGGCCTTTCTCCACGCCTCTGCAACGCGGCCGGCTACAAGGTGTTCGAAGGCGAGAGTGTCCTCATTTCCCTGGATGCCGGCGTTACGGAGGAGAGGGAATGGCTTACCCGTTTCTATGACTCCAGAGGCATGAGCGCGTCCGTATCGAAGGAGACCGGTTACAAACTGAAGTTCTATGACTCCAAGACGGATACCTATTTCCCGGGCATCGAAGTGGATGTGACCATGTATCCGTCGCCGGGAACCACAAGGACGATGCTGACCGGCATGAAGATAGATAATGCCGAGGAGGTGATCGAGATGACGGTCAATGACAGACATTTGCCGTATGTGGCGCAGATATCGGATCTGAACGATATAAAGGCGTCGTATTCCTTCAAGGTCCAGAGCGGATATTTCGACGGTATGGTTACGGCCGGAATTTCGCAGATGGATCCTGATGATCCCTATGACTTGATACCCGTAGTGGATGAGTTCTATAAGGTGATGCCTTTCACTGAGAACGGGGAGACATTCAGCGATGTGGTGACTGCAAGTTTCCCGGAGGCAGAGCCTGGTGAGGTTTACTTTATCCATTTCCGCCAGACCTTAGGCTCGACCCAGAGCAACATGGGTTCGCTGCCGTTCATCATGGCCGGATCGGGTGTAGGGGATATCGAGAGTGATGACGCCGTGGAGGAGTACTACAATATGCTTGGTGTCCGCATCGGTGACCCCGTGAAGGGTCAGCCCGTGATTGTCAAGAAGGGCTCCAAGGTGTCCAAGCGTATCTGGAAATGACGTAAACAGAATATCGATGGAGGTGCGGTCTTTATGGTCGCACCTCAATTTTTTTCTCCATGATGGCTTTCGTGAACTTAGGAAAGTCTTACGCCTTAGCGTAAATGCCATAAGTTCAATTGTTTCTTCGCGGAACCATAGCACTCATGACGGCTTTGCGTGAATAATATAGGATGTGTCATATTGCAAGTAATATTAACGATTTTGCTGTTTTTATGATATTTTTTACGAAAATTTCAGGAAAAACTTGCAGACAACAAAAATAGTTCCTATATTTGCAAGCGAAACGCAGATTCTGCTATAATGCGTTCACTCCAGATTTTGTAACAAATTACTAACAAATAAAATTTTCGACATGAAGAAATTTTACGCATTGGCAATGGCGGCAGCGATGGCCGGAACGGCATTCGCGGCAACGCCGTTGACTGAGATGAAGGCGGTCAATTTCTCGGACGCCAAGTTGGTCAGCTCGCTCAAGATCAAGCAGCCTGTGAAGGACATGGAGATGGCTCCTGCCTCCCGTGCCGTAACCGAGGCATCGGTATGTCAGTGGTATTACACTACATACCACTGGGGCCTGGATGCCGAGGACCAGTTCAAGGGTGGATTCTTCGGCCATATCGTTGCCGGTAAGAATGCAAACGAGGTGTTGCTGAAGCGTTTCCCGTTCAGTGACATCGATATCGTGGCTACCCTGGACGCTGCAAAGGGTACCATCACCATAGAGAAGCAGGATCTGTTCTACAACACGAATTATCAGGAAATGGTCGTCCTGCAGCCTGAGCGTTATAACGCCGGTTCGGATAAGGTTGATACTATCGATGCACTTGTGGGCACAATCGATTCTGAGGGTAATATCGTTTTCCCTGATAACGATATAATGGCGTTTAGAATCAGCAAGGGTTATTTCTATGCGTTCGATTCAATGAGGCTGAAAGTTCAGCCTTCGTTCACCGCTGCTGACCTGGCATCGGGATGGACACTGAAGGGTGAAGGTGCTTTCACCGACAACTTCCTGAATCTCAATTTCAAGGATGAGTATCGTGTTCTGGATCCCCAGCCGGTTAAGGTGTATGTTAATGATGACAACACATGTATAGCCATTCAAAACCCCTATGCGGGTGCTGCCTGGAGTCAGATTAACTACGCTCTTGCAATGCCCGATCTGGGACTTTCGGCCGATGGATTCCTGTATATCGATGTTACGGATCCCGAGTGTGTCCTGCTTCGTCCCGCGGTTGAGTCCGGTTTCTGGATGGATATGCGCGAGAAAGAGACTGATGAACCCTACATCACAAATTTGGATTGCTACAATGAGGAAGGTCAGCGCTACTTTGTAGAGGGTGTTCCCACCGAGGATATCGCAATGGAGATGGGTGCCGTAGGTGTTCCTACTTCATATCTGGAAAACAATACAATCGAAATCTACAACCTTCGATTTGGTGTACAGGATATGCCTTTCATGGGTTACTACTTCAAAGATGGTGAGACGAGTTACACCATCGAGCTTCCCGAAGACTGGGCAGGCGTTGAGGGCATTGCCTCCGACATGGCGGAGGGTCCCGCCAAGTACTACAACCTGCAGGGTGTAGAGGTTGCCGCTCCCGTCAAGGGCCAGCTGGTAATCAAGACCCAGGGCGGCAAGAGCACCAAGTTCATCGCCCGCTAATCACTTAGCACAACACAACTGACACATAACGAAAGCGGCCTCCCCAAGCGGAGGCCGCTTTTATTTCGTCTACTGACTTCCGCCGGTGTCATGGATTTTGGCGACTACCGACTCCCGCCGGTATCATGGATTTTGGCGACTAC